>Ga0247727_10007069_pt1 | contig 21640 bp, 18 predicted proteins | sample WisWelCaveWW1625_FD_202498 | JGI IMG/M metagenome (GOLD analysis project Ga0247727, IMG submission 202498) | Biofilm microbial communities from Wishing Well Cave, Virginia, United States - WW16-25 | ecosystem: Environmental > Aquatic > Deep subsurface > Groundwater > Cave microbial mat | place... | reverse complement strand
CCTTCAATCGGTTGAAAAGAAAATCACGAAGGATGTTTTTCGCGTCCTCGCCGTGAAATCGCGGAAATGACCGCGCCGCTACTGCAGATCAAAAATCTTTCGGTCGATTTCCAGACCGGCGCCGGGCTGTTCCGCGCCGTGGATTCCATCAGTTTCGATATCCAGAAAGGCCAGACCGTCGCGGTCGTCGGCGAAAGCGGATCGGGAAAATCCGTTACCGCGCTGGCAATCATGCAGCTTCTGCCCTACCCCCGCGCCGAACACACACCGGATTCTAACATTTTTTTCAACGGCGAAGATCTGGTGGGAAAAGGCGATTCCTTCATGCGCACCATCCGCGGCCGCCAGATCGGCATGATCTTCCAGGAGCCGCAAAGCGCCCTGAACCCGCTGCATACCATCGAAAAGCAAATCGGCGAGGTTTTGTATCTTCACCAGAATATGAAACGCAAAGCGGCCAACAAACGCATCCTCGAACTGATGGATCTCGTCGGCCTGTCGGGCCTGAAGAACCGCCTCGGTGCCTATCCGCACGAACTTTCCGGCGGCCAGCGCCAGCGCGTCATGATCGCGATGGCGCTCGCGAATAATCCGGAACTGCTGATCGCGGATGAACCGACAACCGCCCTCGACGTTACGGTGCAGGCGCAAATTTTGGAGCTCCTGAACGATCTCAAAAAGCGCCTGAACATGGCGCTGCTGCTCATCACACACGATCTGAGCATCGTCGAGAAAATGGCCGATTATGTCTGCGTCATGCAAAAGGGCAAAATCGTCGAGCAGAAAGACCTCAAAACATTATTTTCAAACCCGCAGCACGATTACACGAAAATGCTGCTCTCGGCGCAGCCCAGGGGCGCCGCTATTAAAACCAATTCCGACGCGCCCGTCATTCTCAAGGGCACCAATGTCAAAATCCATTTCCCGCTCGTGAAAAATTTCTTCGGAAAAACGACGGAATGGGTCAAGGCCGTCGATGAAATCACCATCACCGCCCGCGCCGGGCAGACCGTCGGCGTCGTCGGCGAAAGCGGCTCGGGAAAAACGACGCTTGGGCTTGGCTTGCTCCGCCTTATCAACTCCCAAGGTGAGATTATATTCGAAGGCAAGGATATCTCCCGTTACGGCCGCAACGACATGAAACCGCTGCGCGAGGATATGCAGATCGTCTTCCAGGATCCGTTCGGCTCGCTCTCCCCGCGCCTGTCGGTCGCGCAGATCATCGGCGAAGGGCTACTGGTCCACCGCAAAAATCTTTCGAAAGACCAACGCGAGCAACTTGTGATAGACGCGCTGAAATCCGTACACATGGACCCGGAAACGCGCCACCGCTACCCGCATGAATTTTCCGGCGGCCAAAGACAGCGCATCGCCATAGCCCGCGCCATGGTGTTGAATCCCAAATTCGTCGTGCTGGACGAGCCGACCTCTGCCCTTGATGTCTCCGTCCAGGCCCAGATCGTCGACCTGCTCCGTGAACTCCAGGAAAAGCACAACCTCGCTTATATATTCATAAGTCACGACCTCCGCGTGATCCGGACCATGGCCCATGATCTGATCGTCATGAAGAACGGAAAAGTCGTGGAATCCGGCCCCGCCGAGGCCATTTTCGCCGCCCCGAAAGAGCAATATACAAAGGCTTTGCTGGAAGCCGCCCTGAACCTCAAGGCCGTCAAAGTGGCTTAAAACCTTCAAAAGCGGCAGAATTGATGATCAAGGTCAATTTTTCCTTGCTTTAGCCTTGTTAACGGACTAATAAATACGGACTTTTTAATAGATAAGGAGCGATCCCCTGTGGTCACTGTAAACGTAAGAGATAACAACGTCGATCAAGCCCTGCGCGCGCTGAAGAAGAAAATGCAGCGCGAAGGCCTGTTCCGCGAAATGAAACTGCGCAAGAGCTATGAAAAGCCCTCCGAGCGCAAAGCCCGTGAGAAATCGGAATCTGTTCGCCGCTGGCGCAAGCTGGAGCGTAAGAAAAAAGAGCGCGACGGCTTCTAGAAAGCCCCCGTTTTAAGAATTAAAAAAAACCGCCCGTTATCAAACTGGCGGTTTTTTAAATGACCGGAACTCTGCTAGAATGGTTACCATGAAAAGACTGAAAGACTTCTCTTCTGCCCTTCTGGCCCTGACAGCTCTCGCGATTCCCAGCATTGCGCTGTGCGCTTCCGATACGTGGGTGCATATGACCTCCGACACGCAGGTCTACGAAACCCGCATCCCTGAGAGCTACAATACAACCACGTCGTCGTTCATGTTTTCCAACAACCGCGTCGCGCACAGCGAAGAAACCGTGGCCATCATCGACCAGCGTCCCTACAAAAACGTACTGAAGAACTACATTGTCAAATTCGACCAGACACTCGGCTCGCCGATCGGCTCAAATGAGATCCAGTCCCTGCTGGAGCGCGATTACAAAACCTACACCGATTATTACGAGCAGATGGAAGGCATCATCCGCGAGAAGAAAGATGTCAACGTTGCGGACAGCTTGGGCGGAGAAATCATGATCAGCTACCGCGACCCGGATTTCGGCATCCAGAGCATCCGGGCCAGAGTCCTGTATAACGGCTCAACCCGGCTGCAGCAAATTGTCGTCGGCCCTGAAAGTATTATGAACTCTTTCCAGACGCGTGATTTTTTCAACTCGTTGAAGATATATTCGGTGATTGGCCGGGTTGAAGAAACAATTCCGCAGGGCTGGAGCAAAATGGAATCGCCGACCGGTATGTTCGTGCTGCTTTACCCCGGCAAAAAAACCCCGCCTTTCTACACCGAAGACCCGGTATCGAAATGGGACGCCAAAAGCGAGACGGTCAGCCTGTCCTTTCTGGATCCTGTCCGCAGCCAGAAAATATTTTACAATGTCTATGGCTATCAGCTTGGGTCGGATCTGAACTTTTCCAGCGTGCAGGAAGTCCTCAACAAACGCCACACGGCAAAGCTCAGGGGCAACGCCGGGGGGGGCGTCGGCTTCAGCAAGGGCATAACGCAGGGCGCAAACCAGAAAGGCAAAATGCCTTACCTTGAAGCCCTGTTCCCGATCAAGCCGATGGCGGCTTACCCTTACGTCAAAATGGCGCGGATCAGGGCCTTTTTCTCGGGCAAAAATATGGTCGTCGAGGAAATCCTTGCCTCAAACCTGATGGTCGACACGATGTTCGCCGATACGTTGCTGGGCGCGGTGAAATTCACGCCGGACAAAATGCATGCACCCGTGCAGCCTGTGCTTTACCTGCCGCCTGCGCCGGAAGAAACTCCAGCAACAGAAGCCCCGGCTGAACCTGCGCCCGCCGCAGCACCGGCAGCAGCCCCCACTGCTGCACCGGCTCCGGCTACTACAACTACAGAGGCGCCGCCTGCCGCTCCAGCCACGCCTTAACGCTTTTATCAACGCGTGGACCGATAATTTTCAAAACATTCCGATGATAGTCGTTCAGCCATTTCAATTCGTCCGCTGACAGCATTTCTTTTTTGATGAGGGAGCGATCGATGGGCACCAGGCTGAACGTTTCAAAGCCGAGCATCGCCTGCCCTTCTTCATCCCTGCCTTCCTCACGCACGAGGATCAGGCTTTCCGTACGGATTCCATACGCGCCTTCCTTGTAATATCCCGGCTCGTTCGACAGGAACATGCCGGGCTTCAACGCCTCGGTGCCGCGCGGCGACAGGCTGGCTGATTCTTCATGAACCGAAAGAAAACACCCGACGCCGTGCCCGGTACCGTGCGAATAATCCAGCCCTTCATCCTGCAGGGCCTTGCGCGCCAGCGCGTCGATCTTGATGCCGTTTGTCCCTTGCGGGAATTTCGCTTGTGCGACGGCGATATGGCCCTGCAGCACTAGCGTGAAGCGCGTTTTCATCTCGCCGGTGGGTTCGCCAATCGCAAGCGTGCGCGTGATGTCCGTCGTGCCGTCATTATACTGGCCACCACTGTCCAGCAGCAAAAGACCGGGCGGTTTTATTTTCGCGTTCGTCTTCTCGTCGGCGCGGTAATGAACGATGGCGCCGTTCGCCGCCCAGCCGGAAATCGTCGCAAAGCTTGGGCCCCGGTATGAATTGTCCTTGCGACGGAACACTTCGAGCTTCTTAACGATTTTCAATTCATCCAGTTTTCCTTTCGGCCCTTCATCGTCCAGCCAGGCAAGAAAACCCGTCAGCGCTGCACCGTCGCGGATATGGGCCGCGCGCAGTGATTCCTGCTCGGCCTTGTTCTTGATCGCCTTGGGGTCGATGCACGGATCCTTGAAATCCACCGCTGCCACACCCAGCGCATTTTTGAACCAGACGGGAGACCGTGCAAAATCAACACCCACCTTGCCCGTCAGCACCCGGATGCGTTCTGCGATTTTATCCGGATGAAGAATGGCGACGTCGGCGCCGATATGTTTTTTGACGTCGGGTGTTATTTTTTCCGGGTGCACGAACCATTCGACCAGCCCGCTTTCGTGCAGGATCCCAAACGAGAGAACGACCGGCGTGTGTTCAACATCGCCGCCGCGGATATTCAAAAGCCATGCGAGGGAATCCGGCAGCGTAATCACGCACGCGCCGAGTTTTTTATCCTTTAGAATTTTCGCCGCTGCTTTTCTTTTGTCTGTTGAACTGATGCCCGCGAAATTCCCGGGGAAAATCTCCGCCTTCGCCGCCGGAAAAGCGGGCCGCCTTTGCCATACGCCGTCCACCGGGTTGGACTCCACGGTCGCGAGTTTAATTCCCTTCCCGTCCAGCATCTTTTCAATCTGTTCGATCTGCTTCGCCGTCATCAGCCACGGGTCATAGCCGATGCTATTTCCCGCCGCCGCGTTCTCGCCGAGCCATTTTGCAACCGATGTTGCGGGAATGTTTTCAAAAGCGTAAAGCGCCTTGTCCGCCTGCTGCACCAGTTGAATGGTGTAACGCCCGTCCGTCAGGATCGCGGCCTTGTCCGCCAGCACCAGCGCCGTCCCGGCCGACCCTGTAAACCCCGTCAGCCACGCCAGCCGCTCGGCATATTCTGCGACGAATTCACCCTGGTATTCGCTGATGCGGGGGACGATGAACCCGTCCAGCCCCTGCTTTTTTATCCCGGCCCGTAAAGCCGCCAGCCTTTGTTTGCTTTCTTTCATCGGGGAATCTTAACCGCAAAACCCTTTATTGTCATTCGCGTCGGCGCTAAACTGTTAAAAAGGAAGCGTTTTGCCATGCCCTATCTGATTCTCATTATCGGCCTCTTGATCGGCAGCTATGCCCTCTACCGCTTTTTCCTGAATGCGGATGTGCGGCAGATCAAGGCGTTTTTCCTCAGCTTCATTGCCGTAGCCATCAGCATCGCCCTGGTCCTCATGGCAGTAAGCGGGCGTTTGGCCGCAGCGCTCGGCCTGTTTATCGCGCTCCTGCCCTTTGTCGTCGGCTATCTGCGCAACCGCAAGGCGCCGGACGAAACTCCTCATAATACGTCCTCAAACGTCATGACTGAAAAAGAAGCCCTCGATGTTCTGGGCCTGTCCGCCGATTCCACGCCCGACGATATCCAGCACGCCTATAAAAAGCTGATGCAGAAGGTCCACCCCGACAGCGAGGGCTCCGACTGGATGGCCGCCAAGCTCAACCAGGCGCGGGATATCCTGCTGCCCAAATAGGCCATGTTTTTAACCTCTTGGCTTGATAAAACCCCCTAAAAATGCGAAGTCTACGAGCTATGGCGCATAAACCAGTCAGAAAAGCAGTTTTCCCCGTGGCCGGCCTCGGCACGCGCTTCCTTCCGGCGACGAAAGTCATGCCCAAGGAAATGCTGCCCATCAATGACCGCCCCCTCATCCAGCACGTGTTCGAGGAAGCCCGCGAAGCAGGAATTGAAGAATTTATATTCATTACAGGCCGCTACAAGGAAATGCTGGAGCAGCACTTCGACTTCCAGCCAGAGCTGGAGGACGTTCTCGAGAGCCGCGGCAAAACCGACATGCTGGAAAAAGTCCGCAATTCCGAAATTCCCGCCGGGCGTTTGTTCCTGACCCGCCAGCCGCGCCCGCTCGGCCTCGGCCATGCCGTCTGGTGCGCCAGGAAACTGATCGGCAACGAACCCTTCGCCGTCCTGCTGCCCGACGATATCGTGCGCCACCCGAAAGGCTGCCTTGGCCAGATGGTCGATGCGTATGAAAAACACGGCGGCAATGTCATCGCGGTCAAAGACGTCCCGAAAGAAGACACATCTAAATACGGCATCCTTGATATCGCGTCCGACGACGGCAAACACGTAAAAGTGAAGGGCCTCGTGGAAAAACCCAGGCCCGAGAAAGCGCCGTCGACGCTGTCCATCATCGGTCGCTATATCCTGCAGCCCGAAGTCTTCGACCACCTCTCCGCCTTTGAAACCGGCGCGGGCGGCGAAATCCAGCTGACCAACGCGATGGCGAAACTCATCGGCAAGCAGGCATTTCACGGCCTGCGCTTCGACGGCGATCATTTCGACTGCGGCAGCCGCACAGGCTTCCTTGAAGCGAATATCGCTTTCATGATGCAGGACAAAGGCATAGATAAACAGGTTCAAAAAATCGTTGAACGCTATGCTTCAAAAAAATAAGTTTGTCGTCACCCCGGCGAAGGCCGGGGTCCATTTTTCCGCCCGCGCTTTTGTTAACGATAGATTCCGGCCTGCGCCGGAATGACAGTAGAAATATGAAACCTCACCCTCACAAATTCAACCCGGTCATTTTGCGCGAGTACGACATACGCGGTGAAATCGGCAAAAATCTTTCCGCGCGTGACGCCTATGCTCTCGGCCTTGCGTTCGGCACCTATGTGAACCGCAGGGGCGGGAAAACCATCGCCGTCGGCTATGACGGGCGCACAACATCGCCGGAGCTGGCTGACGAACTCATGCGCGGCCTCTCTGAAACCGGCCTCGATGTCACCCATATCGGCCGCGGACCGACGCCGATGCTGTGGTTCGCCGTCAAACACCGAAAAACGGACGCGGGAATCATGGTCACGGGCTCGCACAACCCCGCCGGCTATAACGGTTTCAAGATGACGCTGCAGAAAGAACCGGTATACGGCGCGGTTATCCAGTCAATTGGCGACATTGCCACTAATGGCGACTATCATATTGGGGCCAAACCCGGCACCATCAGCAAAATATCGATCCAGGCCGATTACGTCACCCGCCTGCTGCAGGACCTGACCGGAAAACGTCCTCTCACCATCGCCTGGGACAATGGCAACGGGGCAGCGGGAGATGCATTACGCGACATTGTCGCTAAATTGCCCGGAAAGCATATTCTGCTCTATGACGAGATCGACGGCAACTTCCCCAACCATCACCCCGACCCGACCGTGGACAAGAATCTGCAGGACCTCCAGAAGGCCGTCATTGAAAACAAGTGCGACCTGGGCATCGCCTTCGATGGTGATGGCGATAGAATTGGCGTCATTGACGAAAATAGCGACATTTTACGCTGCGACACGCTTCTGGCCCTCTACGCCGCTGAAATAATTGAAAAATCCCCCGGAGCGGCGATCATAGGCGACGTCAAATGCAGCCAGACCCTGTTCGACGAGATCAAACGGCTCGGCGGCACGCCCGTCATGTGGAAGACCGGCCATTCCCTGGTGAAAGCCAAGATGGCCGAGCTGAAAGCCCCGCTGGCCGGGGAACTCAGCGGCCATATCTTCTTCGCTGATAAATATTACGGCTTCGACGATGCGCTTTATTGCGCCATCCGTCTCATCAACCTCGTCTCCGAAGCCAAAAATGGCCTGTCCGGGCTCACCGCCCACATGCCAAAACTCCACAGCACGGCTGAAATCCGCATCGATGTGCCTGAGGAAGAGAAATTCGCCGTCATTCCGAAGCTCCTCGCCGCCATGAAGACTCACAAAAATGTCGAAATTAGCGACATTGATGGTATTCGCGTCATTACCAAAGACGGCTGGTGGCTGATCCGCGCCTCGAACACCCAGAGCGCCCTCTCCATCCGAGCCGAAGGAAACAGTCCCCAGTCCCTCACCGCCCTCAAGACCATGGCGGTAGAAGAGCTCAAAAAACTTGGCTACTCTCTGAACTTCGGTTCATAAAAGAAGGATCACCCCGTGAGCGGCAACCAAATCGACTCCCACCTGCTGGAAATTCTCGCCTCGAAAATCTGCCACGATCTCATCAGCCCGATTGGCGCCGTGAATAACGGCATCGAACTGATGGAAGATATGGGCCCTGATGCAGGCGCCGAAGCCACGGCCCTCATCACCTTCAGCGCGCAACAGGCCTCTGCCAAGCTGCAGGCGTTCCGCATGGCGTATGGCACAGGCGGCGCGGATTCCACCATCAAACCTGAAGACGTGCACAAGGCGATTGAGCTCATCATCGCGCATGACAAAAAAATAAAACAGGAATGGAATCCGAACGTGCCCGTCGGCGGCGCGGAACGCCCGCGCGGTTTCTGCAAGCTGCTCCTGTGTGCAATCATGCTGGGGATGGAATGCCTGCCCAAGGGCGGCACGATTTCCGTCGTTCCCGGCAACGGCGTGGAAACCGCGGTGGTTGCGAAAGGTGAAAACGCCTCGCTGCGCGGCCAGACGCTCGACGCCCTCGCGGTCAAACTCGACGCGCAGGGGCTGGATCCCAAATATGTCCACGCTTATATGACCGGCCTGCTTGCCGCACGTTATGGTTTCAGCATCACCGCCAAAGACAGCGGCCAGGGCTTCGTCAGCATCACGATAAAGGCCTGAACCCCCTGAAAGCCCTGTAAACTTTGGGGATTCATTCGCCGGGATGAATCATGTATAGTGAAAATCAAGTAACGCCTCCTTAATTTCCTTCGGGTTATCTTTATCAAGTGAGAAAAGTTCATTCGAAATCATGCTTGGTCGTTGATGACAGCCGTGTCGTGCGGAAGGTCGCGCGCCGCATTGCCGAAGACCTGGGCTTTGACTGTGTCGAGGCCGAAGACGGCCAGAAGGCGTATGAAACCTGCAAACTGGCCATGCCTGATGCCGTGCTGCTCGACTGGAACATGCCGGTCATGAGCGGCCTCGAATTTCTGGAAAAGCTCCGCCAGCTGAAAAACGGCAGCCATCCGAAAGTCATTTTCTGCACCACTGAAAACGACACCAAGCATCTGCAGCGCGCCCTTGATGCCGGCGCGGATGAATATATTATGAAGCCGTTCGACAACGAGATCATCGAGTCGAAATTCGTTATTGTCGGCCTGATCGAGGAATCTGCCTGATGCGTATTACCGATTTCGACATCTACCAGCATTTATTAAAGGAAAAATCCGGGCTTGTGCTGGTCCAGGACCAATCGTACCTGCTGGATTCCCGCCTGATGCCGATTGCCAAGAAATGGGGCTTTTCCTCGCTCGACGCCATGACCGCCGTGCTGCACGGCGTGCCCGACAAAGACCTTGTCTATGATGTCGTCGAAGCGATGACCACCAAGGACACATCCTTCTTCCGCGACACGTGGCCGTTCCACATGTTCCGCGATGAAATCCTCACCATGCTGAAAAAAGTGCGCGGCTCGCAGAAAAAAATTAAAATCTGGTGCGCCGCCGCTGCGACAGGACAGGAACCTTATTCCCTCGGCCTGATGTTCAAGGAACGCGGCGCCGATTTTGCGGGATGGAAACTCGATATTCTTTCAACCGATATTTCCGTCGAAGCGCTGGAGCAATCCAAGATCGGCATCTATTCGCAGTTCGAGGTCCAGCGCGGCCTGCCTGTTCGCCTGCTCCTGAAACATTTCAAGCAGGTCGACGACATCAACTGGCAGATCAGCAGCGACCTGCGCAAGATGGTCCGCCACCAGACCTTCAACCTGCTCGACAATATGTCGGCGCTGGGCAAGTTCGACATGATCGTCTGCCGCAATGTCCTTGGCGAATTCGACGCCCCCCTTCGCAAGAAGACCCTTGAAAAGCTCGGCAACCAGCTCGAAAAAGACGGTTTCCTGTTCCTCGGCAACGGCGAAAAGCCCGAAAACGACGCCTTCCGCCCCCTGCATGAAAAGCGCGGCGTCTGGGTTCTGCAGGACAGCCCCCACCGCTCAGCAAGCGATGTACCGCAGGCGCTTGCCAAAGGCGCGGTTTAGCCTTACAAAATCCCTTCAACACTTGTCATCCCCGGCAGCGAGCCAAAAGCGAGCGTGAACGGGGATCCGGTAAAGAAACGGGCGGCGCAAAGCGCCAGACATTATTTGTTGCCAGACCCCCGCCTTCGCGGAGGTGACAGGAAAAGAAATTAAAGAGATCATTTGATGTCCGTCAAAGCCGTATCCGCCTCTTCCACCGTCGGCAAAGCCGTTAAAATCAAGCGCGCCTTGCTTTCCGTCTCCGATAAATCCGGCATCGAGGAATTTGCCAAAGCCTTATCCGGCTTCGGCGTCGAACTGCTCTCCACCGGCGGCACGGCCGCGCTGCTTGCCAAATCCGGCCTCAAAGTCACCGAAGTTTCCGATCACACGGGTTTCCCTGAAATCATGGACGGGCGCGTCAAAACGCTGCACCCAAAAATCCATGGCGGCATCCTCGCCCGCCGCGACGAAAAATCGCACCAGGACGCGATGAAGACGCAGGACATCACCGACATCGACATGGTGGTCATCAACCTCTACCCGTTCGTGAAAACCGTTCAGTCCGGCGCCGATTTTGCTACTTGCGTCGAGAACATCGATATCGGCGGCCCGGCCATGATCCGCGCCGCGGCGAAGAACCACGATTTCGTCGCCGTCATCACATCCGCCGAAGATTACGCGCGCGTGCTGGAAGACATGAAGGCCAACAGCGGCGCGATCTCCTATGAGTTGCGGAAAGATTTGGCGGCAAATGCGTTTGCCCTCACCGCCGCCTACGATTCCAATATTTCCGGCTGGTTCGCGTCGCAAAACAAGAACAATCCCTTTCCGCGCAACATCAGCGTCTCCGGCACGCTCAAGCAAGTCCTGCGCTACGGCGAAAACCCGCACCAGAATGCGGCGCTTTATACCGTCGATGAAAGCCAACGTCCCGGCGCGGCTCTTGCCGAGTTCCTGCAGGGCAAGGAACTCTCTTATAACAACCTCAACGACACCAACGCCGCGTTTGAACTGGTTTCGGAATTTACCGACCCTGCCGTCGCGATCATCAAACACGCCAATCCCTGCGGCGTTGCACGCGGCAAAAACCCGCTGGAAGCTTACCGCGCCGCGCTGCTGTGCGACCCTGTCAGCGCGTTCGGCGGCATCATCGCCCTGAACCGCCCGCTCGACAAAGCCACCGCCGAAGCGATCACCGAGATTTTTGTCGAGGTTATCATTGCGCCGTCCGTCGAGCCCGCCGCGCTGGAAGTCCTCAAGAAGAAAGACAAGATCCGCGTTCTGGCCACCGGCACCATGCCTGCCGCCGAACAAACGCCACGTATTATTACGCGTATCGCGGGCGGCTTCCTCGTCCAGGATGCCGACAACGCCAAAATCACCGAAAACGATCTCAAGGTCGTGACAAAACGCGCGCCGAGCGAACAGGAAATGAAGGACATGCTGTTTGCCTTCACTGTCGCCAAGCATGTGAAATCCAACGCCATCGTTTACGCCAGGAACGGCGCGACGGTGGGAATCGGCGCCGGGCAGATGAGCCGCGTCGATTCCTCGCGCATCGCCGCGTGGAAAGCGGGCGAAGCCGCGAAGAATGCCGGGCTGAAAGAATCGCTGGCGAAAGGCTCCGTCGTTGCGTCCGACGCATTTTTCCCGTTCGCGGACGGATTAATCTCCGCCGCCGAAGCCGGCGTCACCGCGGTGATTCAGCCCGGGCGCTCCATCCGTGATACCGAAGTCATCGAAGCTGCCGACGCGCGCGGCCTCGCGATGGTGTTCACCGGCATCCGCCATTTCAGGCATTAACGCCAATTCCCTTTTGAATACAGGGCATTCCGCGCAAACCCGCTTCAGCCGCGGGTTTCGTTAACGATTCATTAACCATTACGGAAAGAAAAATTTGCAAGGTGACCTGAAAATAGGTATCATGTGCTTAACAACTGGAATAACCAGAAAACTATAAAAAAATATAAGCGGCTAATTAGAGGGTATGAAGTTTTGAAAACCATCGGTTTTTATAATCTCCGAAAATATAAGGTTTCAGACACATATCCTTCAGCAGGCATCTAGGCCCGAAGGGCTTTCAGCTTGCGTTTTGAAAGGTGTGTTTGAACATGGACCTCAAAAAGTGGTTCTCCGATACAGTTGGTAGCGTGGCGACGAAAGTCGGCAACTTCGCCAGCGAACAGCTGAGCAATGCCGGGCGCGGGCTGAAGGACGGATTCACAGGATCCTCCGGCAACCCGGGTGGCCCCGACGCGGACAAACCTTTCCTTGAAGACATTACAGAAGGCCTTGCCGGCGGCGTGAAGGGCAACTGGGGAAAAATCCTCACCAGCCTTGTCACCATGTTCGGCGCCAACAGATTACTGGGCAAGCTGATTCCCGACGGCTGGCCGACGCTGGTCTTCACCGCGTTCGTCGGCCTCATGACATTTGGCCTCATCAAACATTTCCGCGGCGCCAACGAGGACGACTCCCCCGCGCCCAAGCAAAAAGTCAACATGCCCAGCGTACCGGGCGGGACAGCGAACAAAACAGGCCTGGAAAGCCTGGAACCGGCCCTGGCATCAGGCCCAGGAGGCATGGATTAAAGAATTCGATTTTGGGATGTGTGACTAAAAACTACAGAAATAAAAAAAACGAAAACCTAAAAATAAAAACTAAAAAATAAAATAAAGAGTCCCGAACGGGGCCGATAAAAAAAGACAAACGGCAAGAGTTATAGAGAGTGTGTTATGGTAGCGGAAACTGAAACGAAAAAACAATATTGGTCTAATACGACCTATTATGCGCCGGTCTTTGACCGCAAAGAGCTGCATGATAAAGATTTCACAGCGCCTGAAAACGCCCAGTTTCAGCAATCCTTCGAACGCGCCGCCAAAATCGCCTACAAGCTTTTTGAAGGCAGCGAACCCACCGGCCTCAACAGACAGCAGTTGAACGAATGGGCGATCAAGCTCATGCGCGAAAACGACAGCCAAACCCTGGGTGTCACCGGTCGCGGCTCAGTTTTCGCCAAACGCAAACTGGACGGCGCCGACAACAACCAGCTCCTGGCTTACCGCTACCTGAAAGACGTCTATGACCTTTATGACGACGTCAACGGCTTATATATTCTCTCCTCCCTGAAAGATGCCACCACGCTGCCGTTCCTGATTTTGTCAGGCGGCGCGAGCACGCTGGCGAAAGCCGGCGGAACAAAACTGACGAGCATGGCCGCAGCACGCACAGTCGGCACAGCCCTCAGCAGCACGGACAAGCTGGTTGATGCCGGCGCAAAACTCACCGGTGTACTGGCCAAAAGAAACGCCCTCTCCGGCGCATTTGCCGGCGCCACGTTTGAAGGCGCTTTCAGCGGCCTGGCCGACGATCATTACCGCCAGGGCATCTCTATCCGGCTCGGCGAACAGGAATATCGCGATGGCGGAAGAACTCTTCAGTCCGTGATGTTTGGTACCGTCCTCGGCGGCGCAATGGGATTTGCCGGCGGAAAGTTGTTGGGCGGAAAACACACATCCACTCTTGTAGATCCGAAAGCAGCTCAGATAGAAGCCGCTGAAAAACTTGTCAAAGTTATGCCCGGCCGCTCGAACTTTACGCCTTATGGGCAAAGCGAACTCGCCAAAGCCATTACTGCTCTTGGCTCTACACCGACAGCGCCGCAAATTCTGGCAGCAGAAAACGCTGTTAAAATAATAGCCAATGCAACGACACTAACTCCTGAGGGCGAACGCTTGGCCAAACTCATGGCGAGCGCACGGGGTCGCTACGGCATTACCATCAACGATATCTCTGCAAAGACTGCTGAAGTCACTGGAAGAGGTGGCCCTTTTGCCACCGCCGATATTTTTGACAATTCGCGCCGCGCCACGCTTGAGTTGGTTTCAGACTCTCGACTTGCTTTGGCACGTAAAACTTCTGGTATGCAATATCACAATAACGTCATAGACAGAGGAATTCGCAGTACAGGCCAAAGCGTAGAAGGCATCCTGAACGGTGCCGTTGCAACTCCTGGAAGATTTATTCCGGAATACGAGAACACAAAAGTCTTTGCGCTGGGAGATTGGATGCGCGGCAATGGGTTCGGAAAAAATCGTCCCACCCGCTATCTCGCCGACATCACCAGACATATGCCCGGCCACTGGATGTTTGGCGGTAGATATTTTATCAGACCCGGCCTAGATGCGATTGATAACAGCATTGTCAGCGACATCGGCCGCTTGGTTGGTACCATGCAGTTGACGGATCCCACCAATTTTGGAAGTCAAAAACTGGGCAACACCATTTTTGATGAATGCGCTGGAAAACTGAAGAAGATTTCAGAGGATCTCGGCACAGGCACGATTAATTCTGTCCAAGCAAAAACCCTGTTGGAGATCGAACTGAAAGCCCTGAACAGTAATTTCACTGGTTCAGTCAATACTTATAATGCCGTTCGCCTCAAGCTCGGACGTGAACTGGACAGCTTTAAATCCTTGAACCAACTCGAAAGAAACAGATCTTTGAGCCTTCCACAGGTCGAAGCTTTCGAGAATTATCTCAAGGCGCTGAACACGGCTGTCACGCCGAAGATTGATGCAGCAAGAGTGGTTAAAGACGCCATTGCCTTGGATATTCAAACTGCAATCAACAACATCACCGGCGGCTCTGCTCCCGGCTCGGTATCCGGGGATATCTCCACAGCTTTGACCCGTGTTTACACTGATGTAGGAAATCTAAAAGCTACCGCAAGGCCTCCTATACCCGCAACTAGCCCCATTCCTTCTTTCATGCAAGACGCGGAAATGCGTCTGAAGGGGATTGCACCTTCTGAAATGAACGGCAGACGTGCTGGTGGCGGAAAAACATTTTCTGAAGATCGTCGCGCGCTCGAAAGAGGTCTCGTAGAAGGATATTATAATCCTCATTCACGGACACTGCCGGTTGAGATGCCTACCACAAATAACATTCCGAACGCAGAGCGCAGCTATCTTGAGATCGAGAACTACTGGAAGACGGTTGAAAACTACGACGCTATGCGCGACGCCCCGGCTTTGGCTAGAAAGCTGTATGACATCTATAAAGTCGGCGCCGATCAGGAAGCAATGTATGGTCTTCGTCATCTTGGTATGGGCCAAGGTAAAGGCAGAGGTAAAGGTTTTGACACGAAGAACCTGATCGAAATTGTACCAGCAAAAGTTCTCCAAGAATTGAAAGCCATGGCGCCTACAGGCGGCCCCCATTTTGATTTCTATCTGAAAAAACTTGAAAAACTACAGCTTGACATCGCTCAGTGGCATTCGACCGATAAGTTTGGCCAACGCGCCATTTATCAGATGTATCAGGACTGGACGTACAAAGCGCGCTACGCCTTGCGTTTTCCGCAGACTGACCGCTTATCGATGATGTTCAAAATCGACACATGGAGAACGCCAACTGAGAATCTCTGGACCAGAAATTCGGCATGGTGGTTTGGGAAGAATGTCGTCCCTGATCCGAGTGATAAAACAGGGGCACATGTCACGTCGGAATGGCAGTGGAGCTGGATGAAGAAACCTGCTGCCGGCGCAGATGGCCCGACAAGCTGGTATGGTCGTGCGCCTTCATGGATTAAAGCTCCAGTTCGCATTGGCTCTGGCGGACTGCTTTCCAAGCCCGGCCTTATTGGTTACCCCCTCCTGATTGCCGCCGGCGTAGGAATTAACAACTTAAGGGGCGAAGAGAATTCGTGGGAAAACCTCGATGCCAACCTTGGCCACAAAGTTTTGACTACAGCGATAATCCCCGCCAAGACTCTTGCAGGCGCAGGTGTTGGCTGGTGGAATAACGAAGGCATTATCCTGAACCCGGGGATTATACCGGGCGGGGCTAAAGGCTTTGCAAATGGCGGAAGAGATGCATTAGACACTTGGGTCGGCGGCATGAAAATTCCGTTCACCGGCTATACCATCCGGCATTTTGGAACTGACGCTGAAGAACAAAATACTGCGGATAGAAACCGCAGAGCCGCAACTCCCGGCGCACCCGGAATTTCCGCTGCCGGTACAGGCCAGCCCGGAACACCCGGCGCCGCTGGCGTTACAATTTCCGATGCCGACAAGCAACAGCTTCTCGCGCTTGGCACAGATGTCACGAAGCTCGTGAATGCTGCCGGACGCGAAGGCTGGGATGATGCCAAAAAAGCAGAGCTTCAGAGATTGCAGGGCGTTCACGCCACTATGCAAGCCAACCCTGATCAACGCGGCTTTGGCCCCCACGCCAAAACCATTCTCACCGACGCCGGCAATCGCATCAACAACCTGCTGGTGCCGTATGCCCGCGACAATCGCCCGACGCCGTCGGTCACGCCGTTCGAAGATGTCGAAGCCGCGAGAAAGACCGCGCTCTTCAACCAGATGGCGCCCTGGTACAACGGCGTTCTGAACCTGAACAACAATGTCGCGCGCGATGGCTGGACCGAGCGCCGCAAAAAAGATCTCGAGACGCTGAAGGCCGCGGAAGAAAAATTCCACAGCAACATCCCGTTCCTGGATAAGAACCAGCAGAACATGCACAAATTCGCATTCAGTTGGCAGGCCATGCTGCTGACCTCTTCGGCGTCGAACGAACCTGTGGCCTCCATCAACGCCCCTGCGGCAACGCCTGTTGAGGTTGATGCCAACGGCCGCCCGCTTGGCGGCACACCGGTTGCCAACGTCCTCCAGCCACCGCCTGGCGGCCCGCAACCGGCCCCGACTCCAGACCCGAACTCCAACGCAAACACGGGCGGCACCGGCAACACTGGCGGCACCAACAACCAGCAACAGCAGGGCCAAGGCCAGCAACGGAACACTGGCACCAACAACAACGGCAACACGGGCGGCACCGGCAACAACAATGCCGGCAACACCCCCCGCCCGCCCAGCGCCCCCGGCAAAGACGCGCTGGAACATGTCTCTGATGCGAGCGACGCATTCTTCAGAAGCGTCGCGATTGACGACCCCAACAATGTCACGGACACGGTCAACTCTGGGCTCAGAGCTGCAGGCGTTGGCGCCAAAAACGCAGGCGGCTGGCTGAGCCGCACCTGGACGCGCCTGATGAACAAACCCGACGGCAGCGGCCGCGCGCTCGTCCGCGAAACCGGCGCCGGTCTTATTTCCCTCATCGGTATGGCCGCCGTGGTCAGCCCGCTGCTGGACAAACTCGGCATCGGCAAAATTCCGATTATCGGCTCGCTGGCGAAACTGGCCGCGCTGGTCTGCGTGTTCATGATCGCCCGCAAAGGCATCCACAGCTTCATGGATAAAAGCCCGGTGAGCCCCGGCGCGGACAACACGGGCGCAGGTGCAGGCGCAGGTTCCACAACAGGCCCGGTACAAGGCGGTGGCATCCATATCAATCGCTTTGGCCTCAACGGACAACAGGCAACCGGCCAACCGCACACGGGCGGCCTACCGCAGCCCTTCACGATCGGCGATCCCGACGATCATGCGATCTTCAAGGAACTGGCTCCGGGCGTAAACGAAGGCAAGCCGGTTCTGCAGATGAAAGCCGACAACGGCGAGACCTTTGTCTCCCTCGGCACAGCCAGCCCCGAAGTTCTCCAGAGCCTGGAAGCCAGCGGCAGACTGTCACGCGACAGATACCGCCATGTGCCGACGTACCTGCTGAACGCGCAACGCGCAGCCTTCGATTCACTTAAAGTCGAAACCATCACCCACGACAAAGTCGGCGGCGATGCCTTCGTCCTGACAATCGATAACAAGGCCCATATCTTCCTGATGAAACAGGGCATGACCATGGACCAGATGGGCCTGGAGCGCAATTAATGCTGATAAATGCTGAAAAACTCAACAAAACTACCACTTTATCGGCGAAAGGGCGGATGGTATGATGGTGCACAGGGAAATCATTTCCAGTCTCCCGCACGAAGCTGTCCTGGCGCACCTTATCCTGACGAATTCAAACATGTCTTCCGAAGATACAGACAACAAAGGTTCAATGAAAAAGGACTGGGATCCGAAAGGAAAATCCGGCTCGTCGAAACCTGCCTTGTTCAAGCCGGAAGAAATGGACATCTACTGCAACAAGGTCACACGCGAAGTTTTTATTTTCCACGGCAAGAAAGTCGACTATGACACGCTCGACTATCTCGAATACAACGCGAAGGATCATTCCGTCGATGTCGTGATGAAAGACGGCAAGCGCCTTGATCTCGGCGTAAAGATTCAGTGGCTGGTGCGCCCGTACTTTACCAAGGCGCCGGAGATCATGATTGTGCAGACAAAAGACGGAGAATCCATCAATGGAACGAATGTCCCGCTGAAACACAAAGAAAAAAAATAAAACGCAGAAAATATTAATTTTGCAGGGCTTTTAAACGGTGTGTTACGATATTAATAAGGCGGGTGAAAAAGAGGGTAACGGTCACGTTACAACAATGTTATGCTGGACACCATGACAGAACCCTCAGCCCCTTATACGGAACGCCCACCTGTTGGTAACCTGACGGATTTCGTCGTTGGTATAGATGAAACAAACCGCCTGGATATCGAAGTTGCAATAAAGTCGGACGGGCATGTAATCGTGTTTCACAGCCACCCGTTCAAAAAAGAAGTTTCGTGGTTCGAGTTTGATTTGAAGACGAATAAATTGGATTTTGTACTGGATAACGGCGACATTCGCGACATAGGCCTTCCCCTCCGACAGGGTGTGGCCAAGCATATGCAGAACTCGCACCAGATTTTGATGGTTTTAATGGACCCTAAAACGGGCGAAGCCCAGAAAGGAAATTACATTCCACTGATCATACACAGCAGTTAACAAGTCAAAAAACAGGCCTGGAAATTAACCGGTCGTTAATAATTAGAGTGGTATCATATTTAACATAAGAGGAGTGTGTACTAATGCCTAATCCCCTTGATCTCGATTTAATGTCCCCTGACAGCTCAGACAGCTTTGGGGTCACGCTGACCGGCACGTTCAGAACGGCAAGCTTTGGCGGCGAAAAACTGGAACACAGCGCTGCGCCTGTTGCAAAAACAGGTCTGAAGCTGGGCCAGCCATAATCCCGGAATAATCTCTATCCACACCAGGCGCGGGTAACAATTCCGCCCGCGTCCGTCTCGAAATTCACGCGGTCCGGGCTATGATCCATGGTCATCATGGACCCCGGCGGCAAAATCCTGAAAACATGTCCCTGCGCCTTCAGGCCGGCCTGCATCTGTTGATCGGCGGGCTTTCCCACCCATTCCTGGAAACCGCACGGCGGGACGGACGGCAATGGCTGCTGCCCGGCTGCAGGCACAGTCGGCGTCATACCCTGCTTGGCCATAAGCGCGGCTGTGCGGCTCCTGAAAGCCGGCCCCGGGCTCTCTGCCCTCTCCTCTTCCTCCATGAAATTCTCAGGCGAAAAGCCCTGTTTTTTCGGCGGGCTGACGACTGTTTTGACGGGAGCCTCAACCTCGGGCGGTTTTTCCTCTGACGGCGCGTCGAACCAGAATGACGTATAGAAAGACAGCACCACCGGGATCGCCAGCAGGAAAAACCAGAACACGGGGCTGCGCATCAGGCGACCGTCCTTGTTCAGCAGATCTTCAATTTTGCGGTCGTCCTTGTCAGCCATTTTTATCTCCGTGCGGTGTGAAAACTGCTCAAAAAGGCTTATCAGATGCTTGTATTTGGCGCAACTTCCCCTTATTCATAAGGCGCAATGAAAAAGCCCCTGGAACATATCCGCAACTTCGCCATCATCGCCCATATCGATCATGGCAAAAGCACCCTCGCCGATCGCCTGATTCAAACCTGCGGCGGGCTGGAAGCGCGCGAAATGACCGAGCAGGTCCTCGACAACATGGACATCGAGAAAGAACGCGGCATCACCATCAAGGCCCAGACCGTGCGCCTTGCCTACAAAGCCAAAGACGGCATCGAATACCAGTTGAATTTAATGGACACGCCCGGCCACGTCGATTTTTCCTACGAGGTTTCACGCTCGCTGGCGTCCTGCGAAGGCTCTCTCCTCGTCGTGGACGCATCACAGGGCGTGGAAGCGCAGACGCTCGCCAACGTCTACCAGGCACTGGACAACAATCACGAGATCGTCACGGTCATCAATAAAATCGACCTGCCCGCCGCCGACCCGGACAAGGTCGCGCAGGAAGTCGAAGACGTGATCGGTCTGGATGCATCCGAAGCCGTGCAATGCTCCGGCAAATCCGGCATAGGCATTCCCGATTTGCTGGAAGCTATCATCACGAAACTCCCCGCGCCCAAGGGCGATTACGACGCGCCGACAAAAGCCCTCCTCGTCGACAGCTGGTACGATTCCTATCTCGGCGTTGTCGTCCTCGTGCGCGTCATTGATGGCTATCTGAAAAAAGGCCAGAAAATCAGGTTCATGAAAGCGGGCGCCGTGCGCGAGATCGACCGCGTTGGTATGTTCACGCCCAAGCGCGTGATCCTCGACCAGCTCGGCCCCGGCGAGATGGGTTTCATCACGGCGCAGATCAAGGAAATTTCCGAGACCAAGGTCGGCGACACGATCACCGACGACAAGCGCCCCTGCACGGAAGCCCTGCCCGGGTTCAAGCCCTCGGTGCCGATGGTGTTCTGCTCGCTCTTTCCCGCCGACGCCAGCGACTTTGAAAAGCTGAAAGATTCTCTCGGCAAACTCGCGCTGAATGACTCGTCGCTCCATTACGAGATGGAAAGCTCGCAGGCCCTCGGCCTCGGTTACCGCTGCGGCTTCCTCGGCCTTTTGCACATGGAGATCATCCAGGAGCGCCTGCAGCGCGAATTCGACCTTGACCTTATCCCCACCGCGCCCAGCGTGGTTTACAAAGTTCATAAAAATGACGGTACGCACATTGATCTTTACAACCCGAGCGACCTGCCCGACCAGGTTTACATCAAGCAGATCGAGGAGCCGTGGATCAAAGCCACCATCCTCACGCCCGATGAATATCTCGGCGGGCTTTTGAAGCTCTGCCAGGACCGGCGCGGCATCCAGCAGGAACTGACCTACGCCGGCGCGCGCGCGATGCTGGTGTATCGCCTGCCGCTGAACGAAGTGGTTTTTGATTTCTATGACCGACTCAAATCCATCTCGCAGGGCTATGCCAGCTTCGATTACGAACTCGACGGCTATTCCGAAAGCGATCTCGTGAAGCTCGACATCAAGGTGAACGACGAACCCGTCGACGCGCTGACCATGATCGTCCACCGTTCCAGCGCTGAACTGCGCGGGCGCGGCATGTGCGAGCGGCTCAAGGAGCTTATCCCGCGCCAGATGTTTAAAATCGCCGTGCAGGCCGCAATCGGCGGCAAAATCATCGCCCGCGAAGACATCAGCGCCATGCGCAAGGACGTCACCGCGAAATGTTACGGCGGCGACATCACGCGGAAAAAGAAACTGCTTGAGAAGCAGAAAAAAGGCAAAAAGAAAATGCGCCAGTATGGCAGCGTCGAAATCCCGCAAAGCGCGTTCATCAATGCGCTGAAGATGGGTGATGATAAGAAATGACAGGTTGCTTAATGAGGCGCAGCCGAAAGTTGATCTGAGGATGGCATAATATATTTTTCAAAGAAAGCTCGTGCGTTTTGTAACTCTTCATGACCTCTAGC
>Ga0247727_10007068_pt1 | contig 21643 bp, 21 predicted proteins | sample WisWelCaveWW1625_FD_202498 | JGI IMG/M metagenome (GOLD analysis project Ga0247727, IMG submission 202498) | Biofilm microbial communities from Wishing Well Cave, Virginia, United States - WW16-25 | ecosystem: Environmental > Aquatic > Deep subsurface > Groundwater > Cave microbial mat | place... | reverse complement strand
AAAACCTGATCTCGACGGTTTTTTGAGCGACGCCATGCAGTTTATTAATACACTAAATCCACAACAATTGTCGGAATTGCAGGAGGTCTTTCGGGCAGCCATGCGAAAAGCTGAGGCAGTTTTCGGCGCTCATGCTTTTCGCAAGATGTACGAAGTAAACGGAAAGAAATCTCCCATCAATAAATCCTTGTTTGAAGTCTGGTCCGTATGTTTGGCTAAATACAGCCTGCAAGAGTTGGTCAAGCATAAAGACGCTATAGTCCAGGAGTTTGTCAATCTCATGAATAGTGACAGCGATTTTGGCAAAGCCATCTCGCAGGGTACCGGCGGCGTCAAAAGCGTCTTGACACGTTTCCACACGATCGCAGAATTGTTAAAAAGGGTGGTAAAATGATCTCGCGTCTTAAAATTCAGCGGTTCAAATGTTTTGAAGATCAAGAGATTGCGTTTGGGAAGTTAACGCTTCTGGTGGGCGCGAATGCTACCGGAAAATCAACTGTTATTCAGGCTTTGCTTTTGTTGAGACAGTCGCATCGACCAGGAGGCTTGGAAGAGGGAGAATTGTCGCTCAACGGCGACCTGGTAAGTGTGGGGACAGCGAAGGATACCCTGTACAGCAAAAGCCAGGAAGACTCCATAATTTTTTCTTTGACTAACGCGCCAGAAACCGCTCCGATTGTTTTTGAATTTGCTTACCCACGCGGCAAGCCGGAAGCATACACCTTGTTCAGCAATCAGGAGAATGTTCTTTACAAAGGAAATCTCTTTGATGCAGGATTGGCTTATTTAACTGCCGAACGACTTGGTCCGCGACTGCTTTATCCCATAACCGAAATTTGGCGTGAAGAAATGAATGTGGGCATCAAGGGAGAGTATACGGCTCATTGTTTGGCTGAATTCGGCAATGAAGCCATTAACAATTCCAGCTTGGCCCATCCTGGCACGGATAATTTATTGCTCATTCATCAAACGCAATTATGGATGCGACAGATCGTGTCCAATTTGGATATTGAGATTCAACGAATCAGTCAGGCCGATCACGTTCGTATTGGGCTCAGAAATCAGCTCAATACTGACTATTGGCGTCCAACCAATACTGGTTTTGGGATTAGCTATACCTTGCCTATTATTGTTGCCGCGCTCATGTCAAAACCGGATTCCCTGTTGATTATTGAAAACCCCGAAGCGCATTTGCATCCGGCAGCTCAATCTGAATTGGGGCAGTTTTTAGCTCGAGCAGCAGCGACGGACGTGCAAATGATTATTGAAACCCACAGTGACCATATCTTAAACGGCATCCGACTCGCCGTTAAGCGCAAACTTCTTCAAGCTGATGACGTTTCCATTCAATTTTTTGTGAGGCCTGAAAAAGAAAACGCTACTCAAGTCATTACCCCTAAATTGGATGCGGATGGTCGAATCGATCTCTGGCCCGAGGGGTTTTTTGACCAAATGGAAAAAGACTTGATGGAGTTATTCTAAATTCAGTTTAGATGGAAAGCTTTATCAAGACATTGAAATCATCAATCTGACCGATGTCAGTCAAGTCAGTAAATTGCGGCGCCGATATGTCGCCAGTCCTAAACATACTCTGAGTGGATGGGGCACATTAATGGATATTGATGATGAAATCGCGCAAGCGGTTTTGGATAAAGGCATTTTGAGCGGCAAACAAGTTTATAATTATCACAACGGGAAGTTTTACCAATTTCAACCGGACAATGCCGGCGGTTATCATGGATATCCGGTTTCCGGCAATGATATTCCCGCGCAGGCTCTCAAAAAGCTACGAGCTTTAGGCGCACCCCTTTAAACTTGCAAACAAACTTCCAAAAAAATTTGGAGTGAATCATGCCTTCACCATTTCCCGGCATGGATCCATATCTGGAAGGATCGGAATGGACCAGCGTCCATGCCGAGTTGAGCTCGGAAATTGCCCGCCAATTATCGCCGAAGTTGCGCCCAAAATATATTGCGCGAACCGCACGGCGTTTTATGCCGTTGCGCATCCCACATGTGACCATCGAAATTCGCGATGTGACGAATCGTGAGTTGGTCACCGCCATTGAAGTTTTGTCGCCGACCAATAAACGTGGTGATGGATATCGCGAATATCTCAATAAACGACGCCGAGTTCTCAGCAGCATGGCGCACTTGCTGGAAATTGATTTGCTTCGCAAAGGAAATCGTGTGCCCATGCAAAAGCCTCTGCCGCCCGCGCCATACTTTGTGTTTCTCAGCCGCGCGGAACGACGGCCAATGACGGAGATCTGGCCGATTCAGCTTGACACGCGCTTGCCGATTGTGCCCGTGCCGTTGTTAGCCGGCGACCCGGATGTTGCTTTGGATTTGCAATTGGCTTTAAATACGGTTTATGATTTGTTGAATTACGATTTGTCCGTCGATTATACTCACTCCCCGGAAGTCCCTTTGGAGAATGAGGCGGCAAACTGGGCGGAAGAATGTTTGCGGGCTGTGGGAGTATTGAGCTGATTGTTTCATTCGGAAAAAGAGGAGATTACCTTGCCACAAACAACTACAGATCTGTATCGCCTGGGTAACGCGACTGGTCCGAGAATGGACAATGTGCGAGTAGGGAAAGACATTGTGACATGAGGTATTCCATGCAACTCTCACCAAAAGCCATTCGCTTCATCATTGAGGCGATTGAGTTTTATCAAAAACATCAAGAAGGGCGTCTACAAGCACCCACGATCTCAGAGGAGGAGGCTGCCGACCTCGCCAACGATAATCGCTATTTGGAATCGATTAAGAGTGATCTTAAACGGCACCATGACGACTTGATTGGGAAGCCCTGGTCGCACAGAGTGGCGGCATGATTTTGATTGAGGATTTCAATGCAAAGTAGCCTGAAATGAACTATCTCGCTTTCGATCTCGGCGCCGAGAGCGGCCGCGCGATTTTAGGGCAAATCGAAAATGGCCGCATCACCTTGCGCGAATTGCATCGTTTCCAAAATCGCATGGTGCCGTTGCACGGGCATTTGTACTGGGACCTTCTCCATCTCTTTGCGGAAATTCAACAGGCGCTGCAATTAGCGGGGCGTGAGAAAATCGCGCTCGCCGGCATCGGCGTCGATACGTGGGGCGTCGATTTCGGTTTGCTCGACCGCGATGGCGCGCTGCTGGCGAATCCGGTCGCGTATCGCGACCATCGCACCGACGGTATGATGGAAAAAGTGTTTGCACAAATGCCGCGTGAAGAAATTTATCGGCTCACCGGCATTCAATTGATGCAGATCAATACGCTGTTTCAGCTTTATGCGATGGTTGAGTCGCAATCGCCGCTGTTGCAAATTGCCCAACGTCTGTTGTTCATCCCCGATCTCATCAACTTCATGCTCACCGGGCGGCAGGTGACTGAATTTACTTTTGCGACCACTTCACAACTTTTTAATCCAAACACCCGCAACTGGGCCGAGCCGATTTTTGCGCAGCTCGGTTTGCCGCGCCATTTGATAGCGGAAATTATCGCACCCGGCACGATGATCGGCCCGTTGCGCCCTGAATTGAGCAAGGCTGCTGGACTCAACGAAGTGCCGGTCATTGCGGTTGGCTGTCACGATACGGCTTCTGCTGTCGCCGCGGTTCCATCGGCGGTGGAGAATTGGGCTTATCTGAGTTCCGGCACGTGGTCGTTGATAGGCGTTGAAACGCACGCGCCGGTGATCAACGCGCGCGCGTTGGAGATGAATTTCACTAACGAGGGCGGCGTCGCTGGAACGACGCGTTTGTTGAAAAATATTATGGGACTCTGGCTGTTGCAGGAATGCCGCCGGCAATGGCAGCGCGACGGCCGCGATTATGACTACGCACAGTTGATGCATCACGCTGAGATTGCCGCGCCGTTCCGCAGTTTGGTGAATCCCGACGCGCCAGCTTTTCTGAATCCGGAAAACATGCCGCAGGCGATCACGGATTTCTGCCGTCGCACGCAACAACCCGTGCCGCAGAGCGACGGAGAATTTGTTCGTTGCATTTACGAGAGTCTGGCGTTGCAATATCGCCGCGTGATGGAAATGCTGGAAGAGTTGCAAAACAAAAAAATCGAGGTCTTGCACATCGTCGGCGGCGGCAGTCAAAATACCTTGCTGAACCAATTCACCGCGGATGCAATGGGCAAACCGGTTTTAGCCGGACCCGCGGAAGCGACGGCGCTGGGCAATGTCACTGTACAGGCAATCGCGACCGGTGAATTTAAAAATCTCGCCGAGGCGCGGCGGGCGATTAAAAAGTCTTTTGCGATTCAGGAATTTCGTCCGTGCGACTCTGCGCCATGGAATGACGCGTATCGGCAGTTTATTAATCTTTAAAGATTTTTCCAAACGGATAAAAAGCGGCCAACGGATAAAGCTTTTTAAAGAAATCCGTTGGCGGCTTTTCATCCGTGGGCAATAAAGTTTCTTCACGGAGATCGGCATGTCAAAATCCAACGAAGCTTATCAAGTTCTCGCCAATCAATTGCGTGATCACGGTATCGATGTCGAAAAAGTCAAAGCCGCGCTTAAAAAGCAGCACATCGAAACGCCCTCGTGGGGTTACGGCAACAGCGGCACGCGGTTCCGCGTTTTTCCGTGGCCCGGCGCGGCGCGCACGACCAAAGAAAAACTCGCGGATGCCGCGATGGTTCACCATCTCACTGGCGTCGCGCCCTCGGTCGCGATTCATATTCCGTGGGACAAAGTCGACGATTGGGAAGAGCTGGAAGCTTGCGCCGATGCCATCGGCATCAAAATCGGCGCGGTCAATCCGAATGTTTTTCAAGATGAGATTTATAAGTTTGGTTCGATTTGCCATGCCAACGCCGAAGTGAGAAAACGCGCCGTTGCGCACCTGCTCGAATGCGTCGACATTATGAAAATCACCGGCTCGGCCGACCTCTCGTTGTGGTTTGCCGACGGCACCAATTACGCCGGACAGGACAGCATTCGCGAGCGCAAGCATCGCCTGCAGGAAGCGCTGGCCGAAATTTACAAAACTTTACCGGCGAATACAAGAATGTTGATCGAATACAAATTTTTTGAGCCGGCCTTTTATCACACCGATCTCGCCGACTGGGGCATTGCCTACGCGACGGCATTGAAACTCGGTGAGCGAGCGCAGGTGCTCGTCGACACCGGCCATCACGCACCGGGCACGAACATTGAGCATATCGTGGCGATTCTGCTTGATGAAGGACGGCTCGGCGGATTTCATTTTAACAACCGCAAATATGCCGATGATGATCTCATCGTCGGCTCGGTAAATCCATACGAGCTTTTTCTCATCTTCAACGAACTCGTCGCCGCCGCCGAAGCTTCGAATGAGACCGTGCCGATGACCTGCGCGAAAAACGTCGCGTACATGATCGACCAATCCCACAACATCGAGCCGAAAATCGAAGCGATGGTGCAATCCGTCGTCAACTGTCAGGTGGCGTTCGCGAAAGCCTTGCTGGTGAATCGTTCAAAACTCGCGGAGCGGCAGGCTGCCGGCGATGTTCTCGGCGCGCATCGTGAGTTAAACTCGGCTTATGAAACCGATGTGCGACCGCTGCTGGCGCAAGTGCGCGAAGAAATGGGCTTGCACTCCGATCCCATTGCGGCGTTGAAGGCGAGCCGGTACGAAGAGAAGATCGCTGCTGAGCGTGGGGAAGCAAAAGGCTCGGGCAGTGGTTATCCAGAGGCGTGATTCACTGCCGCCGATTATAAACATGTGTATCGCTTTCACGCGGGGAGTTTCACTTCGATCAAAAAAATGGCGCCGGCCAAATAAAAGTCTGCTTGACAATTGATGCATTTTTTTGTATTCTTCAAGGTGTGATTGAGCTGCCGTTATAACGAGCAAGAAGATAACAAGATTTTTTACAGGCAACGAGGAAAATATGGCATCTGAAAGCGTGTCGTTAAAACAAGTGGAACAACAGACGTTTCAACTGCCGCTGCAAGAACAACTCAAATTGGTGACGTCGATTGTTCAGCGTTTGAGCGTTTTGCCGTTAATAGAGCCAATAATGAAAATAGAGCAGCAGACTTGGCAAGCACGCCTGGCAGAAGTCGATGCCTGGCTGGCAGAATGCGATGCCGTTGCGGAAAGCATCGAAGGCGAGTTTGATGCGGCTGAAGACTTGCGGCAAATTCGTGAAGAAAGGGCAAGCCGATTGTGAACCACCGATGTGTTGATGCCAGCGTGGTTGTCAAATTGGCGCTGAAAGGCGAACCGCATCGTGTCAAGAGTCGGCGCTTGATACGCGAATCTACGGCTGCCGGAATCGAGTTGATCGCTCCACCAATGTTCGAGAGCGAAGTCGATACGGTGATTCGCAAACGGGTGGCGGCGGGAAAATTGAGCCTTCAAGACGCTCACGGGGCATACGGTGTGCTTGACCGTGCGCCGGTTCGAATCACGACTCATCCTAACCTTCGACAGCGAGCTCGTGAAATCGCTGAACAGTTCAATCTCTCCAGCGTTTACGACGCCAGTTATGCAGCGTTGGCTGAACTGTATGGCTGCGAGTTTTGGACAGCGGATAAAGTGTTTTACGACGCCGTCAAGTCGGTGTTAACATTTGTGAAGTATTTGCCAAACTATCCGTGACAATTTATCCAATTTGTATTCTTCGACGGGTGACGAAGCTTTATTCAAAAAGAAAGGGTTTCACGTTTGTTCTAATTTCTGCTTGGAATCATTATTGTCGAACCTTTACTATCGAGAGGGAGCTACAAATGAAATCGTTTTATCTTTTTTTCTTTTTATCTCTGTTGCTTATGTCCTGTTCATCCCCCGAAAAGCGCCAAAAAGAAGCGCAGGCTTTCATCGACGCCTATTCCGCCAAACTCAAAGGACTTTACTACGCCGCCGGCGAAGCCGAATGGGCGTTGAACACGAAAATCGTCGAAGGCGATTCCACCAATGCCGTCGCGGCGCGCACCACCAAAGAAGCGCTGTCGGCTTTCACCGGCAGCACGGACAACATCAACCGGGCGCGGGCTTTTCTGCAAAACAAACAGGAGCTGTTGCCGCTGCAGGTGAAGCAAATTGAAAAAATTCTCTACGCCGCCGCGAATAATCCGCAAACCGTGTCGGAGCTGGTGAAGGCGCGCATCAAAGCCGAAACCGAGCAGACCGAAAAACTGTTCGGCTTTGATTTTAAAATCGACGGCAAGCCGGTAACGACGAACGCCATCGATGATATTTTGAAAAAAGAAAGCAACGTTGCGCAACGGCAAAAAGCGTGGGAAGCGAGCAAGGAAGTCGGCAAAGTTTTAAAAGACGGGCTGGAGAATTTGCAGCGCCTGCGCAATGAAACCGTGAAAGCGCTGGGCTACAACGATTATTTCTCCTATCAGGTTTCCGACTACGGCATGAGCACGGAAGAGATGATGGAATTGATGAAAAAACTCAACCGCGAGCTGCGGCCATTGTTTCGCGAATTGCACACGTACGCGCGTTATGAATTGGCGAAGCGCTACGGTGTGAAAGACGTGCCGGACATGATTCCGGCGCACTGGCTGCCGAATCGTTGGGGGCAGGATTGGAATACGATCGTCACGGCTGAAGGCGTCGATCTTGATGCGGCGCTGCAGCAAAAAACCGCGGAATGGCTCGTGCAGGAAGGCGAAAATTTTTATGTGAGTTTGGGATTTCCCAAACTGCCGCCGGTGTTCTGGGAAAAATCGAGTCTGTATCCTTTGCCGCCGGACGCGACCTACAAAAAGAACAATCACGCTTCGGCGTGGCACATGGATCTGGAAAGCGACGTGCGCAGTCTGATGAGCGTCGAGCCGAATGCCGAGTGGTACGAAACCGTGAATCACGAACTCGGGCATATTTATTATTACATGTCCTACACCAATCCCGAGGTGCCGGTGATCTTGCGCGAGGGCGCCAATCGCGCGTATCACGAAGCGATGGGCAGTTTGATGGGGCTGGCGGCGATGCAAAAGCCGTTTATCGAACAGTTGCAACTCATCGCGGCGAACGGCAAATCCGACGACCAAAAATTGCTCTTAAAGGATGCGCTCAATTACGTCGTGTTCATTCCGTTCTCCGCCGGCGTGATGAGCGAGTTCGAGCATGATTTGTACAAAAACAATTTGCCGAAAGATCAATACAATAAACGCTGGTGGGAACTTTGCGAAAAGTATCAGGGCATGACGTCACCGTCGCCGCGCGGTGAGGAATACTGTGACGCCGCTTCGAAGACGCACATCAACGACGACGCGGCGCAATATTACGACTATGCGTTGTCGTACGTCATTCTGTTTCAATTGCACGATCACATCGCCACGAAAATTTTGCAGCAGGACGTGCATGCCACCAATTATTTCGGCAACCAGGCAATCGGCGATTTTCTGCGCGACATCATGCGCCCCGGCGCCAGCCGTGACTGGCGCGAAGTGTTGCGCGAAAAAACCGGCGAAGATCTGAGCGCGCGCGCGATGCTGAAATACTTTGAGCCGCTGACGGCGTATTTACAAACCGTGAATCAGGGACGCAGGCATACGCTGGGAGACATTTGAGCAAAGGGCAAAGAGCAAAAAGCAAAGAGCAAATGAAACTGAACGAGCGCGGTAATGCTTCACTCACCGAGGGAAACGTAGCGCCCCGTTCGCGGGGCAGACAGAGGTCTGCCCTACTTCTCTTTTAAAATTTGCAATATTCAGCGGTCAGCAATATTTTGAATGAGAAATCATGAAGCGAGCTGCTACGATCTTGCTGTGGGCAGGAGTTGGTTTTGCCTGCCTGATTTTTCTAAATTCAAGTTACCCTTCTGCGGTAGCGGAAAATTTACGCTTTCAGCACAGGGCTCCCCAGATCCTCAACGCCGGATTTGTCTGCGTGGAAAAAGTTTACAACTCCGAGCTGATGGCGCCGTACGACGTTTTGCAGCATTCGTATTATCGCGATCCGAAAAATTACATCCGCTGTTTTATTGTCACGCCTGACGGCAAGCCGTTTGTCACTTCCGAAGGCATTCGCATTACACCCGATTATTCTTTTGCGAATGTCCCGCCCCTCGACATTCTCGTGATTCCGAGCACGGAAACGAGTATGACGAAAGATCTGGAAAATGCGGCGTTCATGTCATGGTTAAAAAACGCCGTCGCGAAAGCTTCACATGTGATCACGCTGTGTGACGGCGCGTTTCCACTCGCTGCAACCGGCGTACTGGATGGCCGCGTCGCCACGACGTTTCCCGCCGACCGCAAACAGCTTGCGGAAATGTTTCCCCAAATCAAAGTTCGTGATGACGTCAACTTTGCCGTCGCCGGAAAATATATCACCTCTTTTCTATGCGTTCTCTCGGTTTGACCTATGAAGATTTGCAATGTCTTCATCGCGCCGTTGCGCTCGCCCGCGAAGCCGAGAAAAACGGCAATCTGCCGATCGGCGCCGTGGTCACACTGCAGGGCGAAGTCATTGCGGAAGCCGGCAATGCGATGCTCGCGCCGCATTATTATCCCGGCCGCCATGCCGAAATCGAAACGCTGCAGCGCGTGCCGGTGGCATTGTGGCCGCGCAGCCGGGCGATGACGTGTTATTCAACGCTCGAACCCTGCACGATGTGCATGGGCGCACTGTTGTTGCACGGCATCGGGCGCGTCGTCTTTGGCGCCAAAGATCAAACCGGCGGCGCCGCCGGTCTGCTCCCACATTTGCCGCCCTATTACGCCGAAAATAAAGGCGTGCCGCAGTGGATCGGTCCCGCATTGCCGGAAATTTGTGATCCGCTTTATCAACGCGCACGGGCGCGGTTTGATCAACTCGTTTGCGGCAGAAGCGGCTTTTAATTAGCACATGAAAAAAATGCTCCCCGTTCTCATTTCGATTGCCATCATTATTTGTTTGTCGGTTTGACAGTTGGACGGTTAGCCGGTTAAACTGTCAAACCGTCGAACGGTCAAACTTTTTTGCAAGGGTCAATTTGTAATAGAATAAACCCCATGCTCCATCTCCAATCCCTCGCCATCCGCCAATGGCCGGCCGGCTTGAATCACGAATTTCCGTTCAAGCTCGCCGTTTTGCAATCCCTGCGTAAGCTTGAATTCACTTCACCGGTGACGTTTTTCGTCGGCGAGAACGGCTCCGGCAAATCGACATTGCTGGAAGCCATCGCCTGCGCGACCGGCGCGATCACCATCGGCAGCGAAAATGTGAAGACAGATAAAACGCTGGCCCCGGTCAGAAAGCTCGCGGCGCATTTCAAACTTAACTGGCAGCAGCGCACGCACAAAGGGTTCTTTTTGCGCGCGGAAGATTTTTTCGGCTATGCCAAACGGCTTGCGCAAATGCGCGTTGAAATGGAAGATGAAATGCAAGCGGTTGATGCGGAATATCAGGGGCGCTCGGAAACCGCGAAAGGGCTCGCTAAAATGGCTTATGCCCGCGAGCTGAATGACATGCGCCAACGCTACGGCGAGGGACTGCTCGATGGTTATTCGCACGGCGAAAGTTTTTTAACCTTGTTTCAATCGCGTTTCGTTCCGAATGGGTTGTATTTGCTGGACGAGCCGGAAGCGCCGCTTTCGCCGATTCGGCAGCTTGCATTTATCGCCGCGCTCAAACAGATGGCCGAACAAAATGCGCAGTTTATCATTGCCACGCACTCGCCGATCATCATGGCGTTCCCCGGCGCGACCATTTTGAGTTTTGACAAGGCGAGCATTCAACCGGTCCAATATGAGAAATTGGAACATGTGACGCTGACGCGCGATTTTTTAAATAACCCGCAGGCGTTTTTGAAACACCTTTAGCTCGACGTGGCGCAGCGTCGTGGATAAAACTGCTTCGCGAAAGCAAATTGACGCCGGTGGAAATGCTCGAGCCGTTGCACCCCGACACCGGCAAGCCGGTTTCGCTTTTACTGGTCGGGGAAAAATAAAAATCCGCCATGGGAAAGAAAAAACAAAAGTTGGAAATGACGCTATCGTCGTGAACCGGTTGTCGAGCAAATATGAAACATCTTTATGTTGCATTTTCGATCAACGTCTAAAACCCGGGGAAACGGCCTGCTCATCGGCTGGCTGGGCTGGACGGCGTATGCGGTTTTGTACGCCGTGATTTTGACCCTGCAAGCGAAAGTGTTCTTTCCGTATTCACTTTCCGGTTCGCTCGTGTCGCATTACTTGATGGCGATTTACAGCATTCCCATCTGGTTCTGGACGACGCGCGTTTTGGCCGATAAACGCTGGCCAGCGCATTTATTCGGGCATCTCCTCGGCGCGACGATTTATGCCGGTTTCTGGCTCTGGAGTTTGTTGAGTTTGTTTCGCGCTTTGTTCGGCGAACAAGTCTGGCAAGAGGCGCAGTTGTTTATGATCAAATACTGGCTGCTGCACGAAGCGCTGGCCGTTTACGCCGTGTTCGTCGGCATTTTTTATCTGCGGCGCTCGCAACAACAACTGCGCGAAAAAGAACAGCGTGAAGCCGAGCTGCGATTGCGCACGAATCAAATGGAACTCGCCGTTTTGAAAGCGCAGCTCAATCCGCATTTTCTTTTTAATACGCTCAACTCCATCAACGCCCTCGTCGGCAGCGATCCCGAAGCCGCGCGCCGCGTTCTCGCTCAACTGGCCGAAGTGTTGCGCTATTCGCTGGAAAGCGATCGGCAACCGCTCGTGCCGCTTGCCGAAGAATTGCGTTTCGTCGAAACCTATTTGACGATTGAAAAAGCGCGTTTCGGCAAACGCTTGCAGGTGAAAATGGAAATTGATGAATCGGCAAAACCGCTGCTCGTACCGCCGATGATACTGCAACCACTTGCGGAAAATGCGGTGAAGCACGGCATCGCCCCGAAGGAAGAAGGCGGCGAGCTTTCTCTGCGCGTGCAACGACAAAATGATTATCTTGAGCTCGAAGTGGCGGATAATGGCGTCGGCGCTAATGGAACGTATTCGAATGATTTGTTGAACCACGGGCGAGGTTTGCGCAACACCGATTTGCGTTTGCGAAAAATGTTTGGCGAATCCTCGGCGCTGCAGGTGAGCAATGGAAAAGACGGGTTTCGCGTGAAGTTTCGAATACCGATAACGACGAGTCAATGACTTTAGACCTCGGACTTTGGACAAACAACAAATAAAAATGCAACTCAAGACAATAATCATAGACGACGAACCGCTGGCGCGGCAGGTGATTCGCGAGTTTTTACAGACATTTCCGCAAATCGACGTTATCGCCGAATGCGAAAACGGCCGGCAGGCGGTGACGGCGATCAATCAACACAAACCCGATTTGATTTTTCTCGACGTGCAAATGCCCGGTTTAAACGGCTTACAAGTCCTGGAAAAAATCGAGCACCTGCCGGCGATTATTTTTTCAACCGCGTATGACGAGTATGCCATCCGCGCCTTTGAAGTGAATGCCGTCGATTATCTGCTGAAGCCGTTTGACCGCGAGCGTTTTGCCGCCGCGGTGCAACGCGCCCTCGAACGCCGCGCCGGCGCCGGAACGGAAATGGAGCGGCTGTTGCGATTGCTGCAACATGCCCAACCGGCAGGGAGTTTTTCCGATCGGCTGCTCGTTCGCAGCGGCGAAAAAATCATTCCGGTGCGCGTCGCCGATATCGAATGGCTCGAAGCTGCCGATGACTACACGATGTTGCACGCCGGCAGCGCCAAACATCTCTGCAGCCTCGGCCTCGGCGAGATTGAGAAGCGCCTTAATCCGCAGCAATTCATGCGCGTGCATCGCTCGGCGATCATCAACGTCTCGCGCATCCGCCATCTCGAAAAAGACGGCGAAGGCGGCATGATCGCGACGATGACGAGCGGCGAAGAGGTGAAGGTGAGCCGTAAATACGCCGCCGCGTTGCGCGAGCTGGTGGTGTAACTCAGTTTGGTAATCCTGTTCATTGCAGCAGGGCTAATTCTCCCCCACGTTGAAAATTTCCCTTGTCGAAGCTGAAAATTTCCCTTGACAATGTAATCGCTTTTTCTTATTATCCTCCCATGCAACTCAGGGCGGCTTCATTGTGAAAATAAACGTTACTGCTGAACAAGTGGCGGATTTATTTTTGCTCAACGACAATCCAATTGCAAATTTTTAAAACAAGGAGAAATGCATCATGAACTCGACTTACAACACGTACCCGGTGGCCGGCGCGAGAGTGGAAACGCGCGCGGCGTTTATCACGCGCACTTACCTCCATTTGCTGGGCGCGATCCTCGGTTTCACACTCGTGGAAATTTATCTGTTCAACTCCGGCCTCGCGGAGACGATTGCGCAAGCGATGTTGGGCACCTCGTGGTTGCTGGTCATCGGCGGTTTTATGATCGTCGGCTGGCTGGCGAGCCGCACGGCTCATAAAGCCGGGTCGCTGGGCGCGCAATACGCCGCGTTGGCCGCTTTCGTGGTGGCCGAGGCCATCGTGTTTACGCCGCTGCTCTTCATCGCCGCGAACAGATTTCCGGGCGTCATCGAGAGCGCTGCGTTCGTGACACTGCTCGGTTTTTCCGCGCTCACGGCGGTGGTTTATTACACGCGCAAGGATTTTTCTTTCCTCGGCAGCGTGCTGCGCTGGGGCGGCATTGTCGCGCTCGTGTTGATCGTGGCCGGCGTCATCTTCGGCTTCCAGCTCGGCACCTTCTTCACCGTGGCGATGATCGCCTTTGCCGGCGCGGCGATTCTTTATGACACCTCCAACGTTTTGCACCATTTTCCGGAAGACCGTCACGTCGCCGCTTCGCTGGAGCTTTTCGCCTCCGTCGCACTGCTGTTCTGGTACGTGCTGCGGTTTTTTATGTCGTCGCGGGATTGAGGCGGGAATCATTGATTTTCTGGTTTATGCGATAATGTTATGCCGCATAAACCGGATGGGCTGAAGAGATCGGTGGGATTTAACTTTTGATCTCGGATAAAGTTATCATACGCAAATCGCGCCGGACTGATTTTTCTTATGCGACAAACAGGGATTGTTGTCGCTCACGACATAGAGCCGCGCGAATTTTCACATTATTTCTATTCATTTGTAATTGAGAGGTTGAGAACATGGAGACTTCATCAGTTATAGCAGTAATAGGAGGCATCGCGCTTCTTACGGGACTCTTTGGTGGAGGAGTTCACATTAAAGGATTAATAATCCCCTCAATACCAAAAGGACTAAGAATTCTTTCAAGTCTAACGGGGGTTGTCCTTATTGGTATAGCGATACTGTTATCATACAAGCCATCACCTGTGCCGCCAATATCATCAGTTCCACCGTCATCTACAGATACAAAAACACCGGCTACGCAAACGAAAAATATACCACTTGCTGATATGGAGTGTATAGAAAAAGAACGAGGTGCAACTGTTGATGGACAAGCAATACCTGTGGCTGTTTGGCAAAAAGATTGTGCCTACGCTCAACCCCAAAAATTGTATGGTAAAGGAGTGACGCTAACTACATGGGGAATTATAATTCAATATGCTGGCAATACAATTATTGGAGCGAAGATTGTCCCTCCAAAAGTTGCGTTTATCGTTCCAAACCATACTTCTCTTTTTGCTGGTTATCAGAGCCGAGAAGGAGCTGAAGCGGCTTATAAAACGGCCAATCCTAAAGCACCAGAGCCAGAACTAATTCATTGACGAAATGCAATATGCAAGTGCAAGTTTATAAGGATGGAAATCCGAAGCCGATATATGATAGGCAATTTCCAATTCTTTTCCTGGCGATTTTGACCACAATCCCCATAAACTTTATTAGCTGTTCTGGAGGATGTGGCACTGAGCCACACTGTCCACCTGAGTCGGTAAAGCTTACGAATCCGTCACTCGGCGCGACATTCGACAGTCCAGCCTATATCACCTCACCGGTGGAAGTTAGATGGGAACCAGATAACTGCCCTATGGTAGTGCAAATATACCAGCGGAATCAAAGAATTTTTCCTCGTGATAACCCTCAACAAGAAGCAGCGTCTGGTATAAGTTTTCCTTTGGCAATTGATGCACAACCTTACGAGATCAAAATATGGATTCCAGGCCGATCCATACCGAGTGCGAGCTCATGGATAAAAGTTGTACCAGATCTGAAAGAAAATTTGGAGGAACACGCAAAGCTTTGGGAAATCTATGAAGAAAAGAACCCCCAAGGCGAGAAGCCAGTTTGTGATCCACCGTTTCTATCAATGCTCGCCGGAGCAAATGCTAATGTTCTGCGCCTAACTCGTGGCGGTGCACGTTACACCAACTGCCATTTTTATGCTAATCTACCGCCAACGGAGGCCAAAAATTTCACGTTTAGCCTGAAATTCTTTATCGAAAATCTTCGCAGTTGTAACAATGCCCAAGGCATAACTTCAATTCCGCAAGCGCTTGAATTTACCATTAGTAGCTGGACGGGCACAGAAAGGTATGAATGGGCAGTTCAATGGGAGAATGTTGGCGATGGTTCGCAATGGCAAGGCGACCCTCCCGCATGGCGTATTTGGACTCATCAAACAATAAACTCTAACAATCCAGACTGGTTACCCATTATAAATGCTGGTAATAAATGTTTGTCTGAGGATGAGTGGCATACACTCAGACTTGAAGGTCGAATCGCAGAAGGAAAAGTAGTTTATGAAAGTTTTACTGTAGACAATAATTTTTGGGATTTATCAGCATATTCCTACAAAGCGGTAGTTGATAAAACACCAAAGCGAGTAGCCGTAGCTGTCCAATTAAATGGAAACGGATTGGGAGAGCGATATACCATTTATGTCGATCAAGTGATTTACGCGGCAGAATAGAAAATCTATGTCAACAAACAAAAAGCCGGTGACTATCCTCTCTCGGTCAACATCTGATCCGACCAAGAGCCGATAGCCACCGGCTATATTTTTTAAAAGCGCCCACTAGAGGGCTGAACTACAACTTATTCAGCAAAGTAATTCTCTTCCCACTTTTCGCCGTCGACGCCGACGCCGGCGGATTCGCTGGCGCCGAGTTGCGCTTCGTGGCGGGTTTGGCACTTCAGGCAAAACGCGGCGGTCGGCACGGCCTCGAGGCGGGCCTCGTTGATCGGCTCGCCGCAAACGTCGCACAGGCCGTATTCGCCGGAATCGATTTTCGCCAAAGCGGTGTTGATCGCCAGCCAGTGCTGGCTGTCTTCATGCTGCAGCATGGCGGCAATTTCTTTCGAGCCGTCAATGGTGGCGCGATCATACACATCCGAAGGCACTTCCGCAATCTCGCGGTAATCGCGGTGCTCGTGCGCCAGTGCGCGTAAAATGGCGGCGCGCTCTTTTTCCAACAGTTTTTTATAAGAATTCAATTGTCTGCGGGTCATCTTGCATCACCTCGTCGAAGTTCGCACATCCTGTTATTTAGCCACAGTTAAACGCCGGGTTCAAAAAACTACTTTTTGTATTCGGATTTTCCGAATCGTCCGGATTGGGGCTTTTCTGCTCATGTTCAATTTTAAGAAAACCAATATACCAAAATTTTATGAAATATACAACAAAAATTTTAGTGAACTCAGCGACACCGCGACTAAATTGTTACAGATTTAACAATCTACCAACAGTTGATTATGCTCCCGACACAACCTGTTCGTGCATTTAAACGTAAATTTCTCAATTTGGTTCCGCGCTTTTCGGCTCAGTTTGGTCTGCGGCCGCGTTTGTTGCAGTATCTTCTTTTTCATGATACTGCCCGACAATCACCTTGCTCGGACGCAGGACTTTGCCTTTGAAGCGATAGCCCTCCTGCATCACCGAGAGCACGACGTGATCCAGCGCCTGATCTTGCATCGGCTGGCCGAGAACCGCTTCGTGGGCCGCGTAATCATACGGCTGATTCAACGCTTCGATCTTCTCCAGACCGTGTTTGGTTAGCAGATCCAGCGTTTTCCGCCGAATCAGCTTCGCGCCTTCCGCGAGACGCTCGGGATGGGTGGCTTCATATTCCACCATCAGGCCGAAATCATCGAGAATCGGCAGCAGCGCCAGCGCGAAATCGCGACGCGCCCAGTCGGCAATCTCGGCACGCTCGTTTTCGCTGCGGCGTTTGTAATTGGCGAAATCCGCGGCGAGGCGCAGAAAACGTTCCTGCTGCTCACTGGGGGAGGGACTGGCTTCAGCAGCCGGAGCCGCGCGCCCATTTTCCGATTTTTGGCCTTCACTTATTTCCGGCGGCGCTGTTTCTACCGGCGTAGCTTGTCCATTCGTTGAAGCGGAATTTTCCTGTTGCTGTAAAACCTGCTCTTTTTCCATATATCGCGCTCTTAAAAAAATTGCAATTTGTCGTCACTCTCTTGTGGGGTGTTTTGAATTTAAAGCCGCCCACAAAAGGTGGGGGCTATGATTTATAGTACTCGGGAAAAACTATTCTTGGCCTGCGGCAGAGCAGGCATACTCGCGAAATTTTTTTTGCACCACAAAGAGAACACAAAGCGCACAAAGGAAAATCTTTGTGTTCCCTGGCCTGCGGCACCGCGTGGCGCGGCGGGCGCCAGGGCAGGCTTTGTGCCCTTTGTGGTGCAGTTTTGGTTGCGGTCATAGCCGCGTTACGTTTTTCAAAAAAAATTATCTCACCACCGAAGTATCCAGCGTCAGTTTCGACTCCGAAGCATCAACATAAATAAAATCGCCCTTTTGCAATTTGCCTTCGAGAATGCGCGTGGCAATCTCGTTGACCAGTTCTTTTTGCATGACGCGCTTGAGCGGCCGCGCGCCGAACACCGGATCGTAGCCTTTGTTCGCAAGGTAATCGACAGCGCGGGCCGTTAGCTCACCGTCCAGCCCCTGCCGCCGCAGGGTTTTGCGCACCGTGCGCTCGAATTGAATCGAGACGATCTGATGAATCTGCGCCTTCGTCAGCGGCCGGAACATGATGATTTCATCGACGCGGTTCAAAAATTCCGGACGCAGTTTTTGTTTTAAAATTTGCATGATCTCGCCGCGCGCCGATTCATAAACTTTCTCGCGATTGGCGTCGTTGATATTTTGAAAGCGCTGCATGATATAATCCGCGGCGATATTTGAGGTCATAATGATCATCGTGTTTTTGAAATTGACCACATGGCCTTTGCTGTCCGTCAAACGCCCGTCTTCCAAAATCTGCAAAAGAATATTGAAGACTTCCGGATGCGCTTTTTCGATTTCGTCCAACAGCACGACGGAATATGGGCGACGCCGCACGGCCTCGGTGAGCTGGCCGCCTTCTTCGTACCCGACATATCCCGGCGGCGCGCCGATAAGACGCGAGACGTTGAATGGCTCCATGTATTCGGACATGTCGAGGCGCACCATCGCGTTTTCGTCGTCAAACAGAACCTCAGCCAGCGCTCGCGCCAGTTCGGTTTTGCCAACGCCGGTCGGGCCGAGAAAGATGAACGAGCCGATGGGGCGATTCTCTTCGCTCAATCCCGCGCGCGAACGGCGCACGGCGAGCGAGATCGCTTCGACGGCCTCTTCTTGTCCAACAACACGCTCACGCAAACGGTCCGCGATGTGCAGAAATTTTTGTTTCTCGCTTTCGAGCATGCGTGTCACCGGAATGCCCGTCCACCGCGCGACCACTTCGGCGATATCTTCTTCCGTGACTTCCTGTTTCAACAGCGCGCCGTTTTTGTGCAGCGCGGCCAATTTGCTGTTCAACGACTCGAGTTGTTTGTTCAACTCGATGAGCCGGCCATATTTCAACTCCGCGGCTTTGTTCAAATCGCCGACGCGCTCGGCTTTTTCCGCTTCCATTTTCGCGGCTTCGACCTGCTCTTTGACCGTGTTGATTTGCTTGATGGTGTCTTTTTCAACCTGCCAACGGCCTTTGAGCTGCGAGGATTGTTCTTTGAGATTGGCCAGCTCGCTTTTCAATTTTTCCGCGCGCTCTTTCGAGGCCGAATCTTTTTCTTTTTTCAGCGCGACCAGCTCGATTTCAAACTGTTTGCTGCGGCGCTCCAGCTCGTCGATTTCTTCCGGCATCGAATCGATTTCCGTGCGCAATTTCGCCGCGGACTCGTCGATCAAATCAATCGCTTTGTCCGGCAGAAACCGGTCGCTGATGTAACGATGCGACAGCGTCGCCGCCGCCACGATCGCGGAGTCGGTGATGCGCACGCCGTGATGCACCTCGTAGCGCTCTTTCAGGCCGCGCAAAATCGAGATCGTTTCATCGACGGAAGGTTGATCCACCAGCACCGGCTGAAAACGGCGCTCCAGCGCTTTGTCTTTCTCAATGTATTTGCGATATTCATCCAGCGTGGTGGCGCCGATCAGGCGCAGCTCGCCGCGCGCCAGCATCGGCTTGAGCATATTCGCCGCATCCACCGCGCCTTCCGCCGCACCGGCGCCAACCACCGTGTGCAATTCATCTATAAAGAGAATGACATTTCCTTCGGCTTCCTGAATTTCCTTGAGCACCGCTTTCAAACGCTCTTCAAACTCGCCGCGGTATTTCGCGCCGGCGATGAGCGAGCCGATGTCGAGCTGCGTCACGCGCTTGTTCTTCAGCGATTCCGGCACGTCGCCGTTCGCCACGCGCTGTGCAATGCCTTCGACAACCGCGGTTTTACCGACGCCGGGATCGCCGACGAGCACGGGATTATTTTTCGTGCGTCTGGACAGCACCTGAATGGAACGACGAATTTCCTCATCGCGCCCGATCACCGGATCGAGCTTGCCGCGCCGCGCCTGCTCGGTGAGATCGCGACCAAAGCGCTGCAACGCCTGATATTTGGTTTCGGGATTTTGATCGACGACGCGCTGCGAGCCGCGAATGTCTTTGAGCACCTGAAAAATCGCGTCGCGCGTCACGCCCTGCGAGCGCAGAATCTCGGCGGTGTTGCTGCCGTTTTCCTCCGCGAGCGCAATGAGCAGATGCTCGGAGCTGACGTATTCATCTTTCAACTGGCGCATTTCATGCATCGCCGCGTTGAAAATATTATTCACGCGCGGCGAGATATAAACATTGCCAACCTGGCCGCCGCCATGCACGCGCGGAACTTTGCGCAGTTCATCATCGACGCGGCCGGCCATCAGCCCGGTCCCGCCCAGCGGGACGCCGAGTTTTTTGAGAATCGCGAGCGCCACGCCTTCGTGATCATCCAACAGCGATTTGAGCAAATGCTCCGGTTCAATTTGCTGATGATTGTGCTCACCGGCAATCTGCTGCGCGCGCACCACGGCTTCCTGCGCTTTGAGTGTAAATTTATCGAGAGTCATGTTTTTGTAGGTCTATATTGTCCGAAGTCTTGAGTCCGAGGTCGCTTAATGGTGCAAACTCGTTCAATCCTAAAATACAGCGGATAATGTACAAAAGTGATGCCAGATTTTTAGTAAAACTATCATCTTAAAAAACAAGGTATAACAACAACCTAGGGCTTTGTCAAATTTACCGGATAAAACATTTAAATTGCGACGGATTGGAATAGAAAATTGACAAAATGGCGTGGAGCTAAGTTTGTGTCCCCAAGCTGAAAATTGCATTGCTTTTCCAAAACTTCTTGTTTATTTTTCAGGTGGAGTATTTTTTAAATGGAGAATGAAATATGCAATTCGCCGACCCCCGTACTGATTTTGCGTTCAAGCTGATCTTCGGCAATGACAAAGCCAAAGAAGTGCTCATCAGCTTTCTGAACGCCGTCATCGGCCTGGAAGGCATTCACGCCATCGCCGAGGTGACGATTCTCAACCCGTATCAAGCGCCGAAAATTTCGGCGCTCAAGCGCAGCTATCTCGACGTCAAATGCCGCGATAATCGCGGCGTGGAGTTTGTCGTCGAAATGCAAGTGGAGTATACCGAAGGCTTGAAAAAACGAATTGAGTATAACGCTTGCAAGGCCTACGTCGGGCAGATTCCGGTTGGCACCGATTATCCCAAGCTCAATCAAGTCATCGCCATTACCATCGTTGATTTCGTCATGTTCAAAGAGTTCGAGCATTATCTTTCGTGCCACGAATTTCGCGAGACCATCACGAACAATCATTATCTCGACCAGATTCGGCACTATATTATCGAGCTGCCTAAATTCACCAAAACGGAAGCCGAGCTGGAGACGATGATTGAGAAATGGTGTTATTTCCTCAAGCACGCCGGCCGGTTGGAAGTGATTCCGGCGAAGCTCGATCACGAGCCGATCCGCACGGCGTTTGGGATCGCAAATCGCGCCAACATGACCAAAGAAGAATGGGAGGCATATGACGCGGCGGGCGTCAAAATGCAGGATGATCGCGGAATTGCGATTGCGGCTGAAAAAAAGGGTTGGCAACAGCGCAATCTCGAAATCGCTCGCGTCATGCGGCAGAAAGGTTATGAGTTGGATGTGATTTCCGAATTAACCGGTTTCACCGTGGAAGATATCGAAAAGATTTAAGAGCTCTGTCGATTCAGTCTTTTTTTGTTTTGGAGAATGCGCCATGCAATTCGCCGACCCTCGCACCGATTTTGCGTTCAAGCTGATCTTTGGCAATGACAAAGCCAAAGAAGTGCTCATCAGTTTTCTGAACGCCGTCCTCGGCCTGGAAGGCATTCACGCCATCGCCGAGGTGACGATTCTCAACCCGTATCAGGCGCCGAAAATTTCGACGCTCAAGCGCAGTTATCTCGACGTCAAATGCCGCGATAATCGCGGCGTGGAGTTTGTCGTCGAAATGCAGGTGGAGTATACCGAAGGCCTCAAAAAACGAGTTGAGTATAACGCCTGTAAAGCTTACGTTGGACAAATCCCGGTCGGCACGGAT
>Ga0247727_10007067_pt1 | contig 21645 bp, 22 predicted proteins | sample WisWelCaveWW1625_FD_202498 | JGI IMG/M metagenome (GOLD analysis project Ga0247727, IMG submission 202498) | Biofilm microbial communities from Wishing Well Cave, Virginia, United States - WW16-25 | ecosystem: Environmental > Aquatic > Deep subsurface > Groundwater > Cave microbial mat | place... | reverse complement strand
TCACTTTTTTTAAAACCTTGACCGCCTGCTGCAACAACGACATCATTTCCAAATTCTCTGCGGCGGTCAAATTTTCAAAATGCGCTTCGTGGCGATAGGGCACGACCATGAGATGGCCGTTGTTGTAGGGAAATTTATTCATAATGACAAAGCAAAGCCCGCCGCGATGCACGAGGAGATTCTCGCGGTCGTGGCTTTGCTGCGGCTTGTCACAAAAAATGCACCCCGGCTCTTTGACGCTGAGAATATGCTCCATCCGCCAGGGCGCCCAGAGAATTTCCTCGCTCACTCGCCCTTCGCCCTCGCTTCTTCGTAGGTTTTGATCAATTTATCGGCCTGCTCTTTCGGCACCTCTTCGTAATGCGAAAATTTTTGCCGGTAAATGCCGCGGCCATGCGTCATCGAGCGCAGCTTGGTGGAATATTTCGCCATTTCTTTCGACGGCACCAGCGCTTTGACGACCTGGTTGTGGCCGCTCGCCTCGACGCCGAGAATCTTGCCGCGATGGCCGGACATATCGCCCATCACGTCACCCATGTATTCATCCGGCACCGTCACTTCGACCTCGACGATCGGCTCGCGAATGCCCGGCTTGGCTTTCTGAAAACAGTCGCGGAAACACAAGCGGCCGGCGGTTTTGAACGCATTTTCATTCGAGTCCACCGCGTGCATTTTGCCGTCGTACAGAATCACCCGCACGTCGGTCACTGGATAGCCGGCGACGACGCCGCCTTCCATAATTTCCATAATGCCTTTTTTCACCGCCGGCACGAAGCGCGCATCGATCACGCCGCCAACGATGGCGCTGACGAATTCCAACTTGCCGCCCCACGGCAGGTCGATGAGATCGGAGTCGCGGATGGTCAAATCATCCGGATACGGCGCGCCCTCGCGATAGGCTTCCATGTGGAAATGCACTTCGCCGAATTGCCCGGCGCCGCCGGTTTGCTTTTTGTGGCGATAAAATTCCCGCGCGTGGCCGCGAATGGTTTCGCGATACGGAATCCGCGCTTCGACCATGGTGACGTCGACGTGGTGCTTTTCTTTTAAACGCTTGACGATGAGGCTGAGATGCAGCTCGCTTTGGCCGGAGAGCAAAATCTGTTTCAGCTCCGAATCGACGCGCATGATGAAGGTCGGATCTTCTTCGTGCAAGGCGTGCAGGCCGACAGAAAGTTTGTCTTCATCGCCTTTGGCTTTCGGCTCGACGGCGATGGTCATCAGCGGCTCGGGGAATTTTATCTCGGGAATAATGAGCGGCTCGCGCTTGTCGCACAGGGTGTTGCTGGTGTGGGTGTTTTTCAACTTCACCAACGCGCCGATATCGCCGGCATGGAAATGCGCCACATCTTTGCGGTTTTTGCCGTTCATCACAAAAAGCTGGCCGACCTTTTCTACGCTCTGGCGATTGGCGTTGTACACTTCGGTGTTGGGCGTCATTTTGCCGCTGAACACGCGGAAAAAGGAAAGCTCGCCGAGATGCGCTTCGGAAATCGTTTTGAACACGAGCGCGGCAAATTGCGCGTCATCCGCAGTTTTGCGTTTGAGCGCCTGCCCGCCGGCGGAGCGGCCTTCAACCTCGCCGCGAAAATCCGGCGCCGGGCCGTATTCAATAATAAAATCCAATAGCGCCTGCACGCCAAACATTTTCGGCGCAACCCCGCAGAGCAGCGGAAACAGGTTGCCTTGGCTGAACCCTTCGCGCACGCATTGCAAAAATTCCTCGGCGCTAAGCTCGCCGACTTCCAAATATTTTTCCATCAATTTATCATCGGCCTCGACAGCGCGTTCGGTGAGCTGGTTGCGCCAGTCGCTGGCTTTGCCCTGCCATTGCGCCGGAATCTCGGCCAGCGTCATTTTACCGGCGGCGTCGAAGCTGATCAACTTCATCTTGAGAATATCCACCACTTCCGTGGCGCTGGCCGGAAAGGTGATCGGAAAAACGCTGTCGCCAAAACGGCTGCGGGCGCTGTTTAAAACTTTGTCGAAATCAACGTTCTCTTTGTCCAACCGGTTCACAAACAGCAGGCGCGCCAATTTGTGGTCGGTCGCGGTTTGCCACGCGGTTTCAGTGCCGACCTCGACGCCGGTTTGCGCGTTGAGCACGAACAGCGCGATATCCACGGCGCGCAGGCCGGCTTGCACCTCGCCGACAAAATCCGCATAGCCCGGCATGTCGATGAGATTGATTTTGTGCTCTTTCCAGTTGCAATGCAGAATCGAGGCGGTGATCGAATTTTTGCGCTCGATCTCATCGCGGTGATAATCGGAAGCGGTGGTGCCTTCATCTACAGAACCCATGCGGCTAATCTCGCCGGCGGACAACAGCATCGCTTCCGCGAGCGTCGTCTTGCCGGCCGCCGCATGTCCTACCAGTCCTACGTTACGAATCTTGTCGGTCGGATATTCCTTCACAGTGAACCTCCGGTGGGTTGATGAAAAATTGCGATCGAAATTATGATGTTACTAAAATCAAACAGCAACTTCCTCTTGCAAGATTTCCGGCTGTGCGCGCCGCGCCATATATTCCTCCAACCAGCGTTTAAATGAGCGTTGGCTTTCTCCCGACGGCTTTCCAGTTAATAAATTATCCACGCTGATATCCTCGTCCAACTCTGGCCAATGTATACCTTCGCCATCGCCGATGACGCGCCATTTTGTTCGCGCCTCTGTCGTGCCATACAAAAGCCGAGGATACCAAGCCAGCGGCACGGCAACCGTGCGTCCATCATTCAAGTCAATGGTCAATGCGTCGTCGGTCACAGTGACGTGTTTTATTCTGGTAACTTGAGTTTCATTCGTTAAAGTATTCATTACAAGACGGATTGCAGCATTTCTTTGTTGTTTCGCAAAAGATTGTTGACCAATGTTTGCGTATCCAACTTTTTCTTTCGGGCATATTTTTGAACGAATGCAGCAATATCCGGATCAAGATAGATGGGCAGGTTTAATTGCGCATTGGGCCGATAAAATTTACCGCGCTCGCCTTTGGAAAAATCATATTCTTTCTTCATAAATCATCCTCGATATTGTTTGGTTTCACTCTTTGTGGCTTTTCGCGCCGAAATAAGCCGAACATTACTGTGATTGGTATCCAGTTCACGAAAGGTGTGAACCACAACTAAAATAACTTCGTTCCCATTTTGGGCAATTGTTATCCAGCGATCCTCATATGAACTGTGCTCGTCATCGAAAACGGAAACGGCAAAGGGGTCTAAAAAAACGTGTGCTGCACGTTCAAAGCTCACTCCGTGCTTGCGAACATTTTCTTTGGCCTTAACCGGATCCCATTCAAAACTATATTGCACGATTTTCCCCTTGAGTTTCAATTCAATGCTGGTGTTATCTTGGCCGCTTCCGTTGATGATGGAGTAATCATATTTTCCATTGCGTCAGGTGATCTGACTTGCTCATTTGAGACGACGTGGTTTGCTCCTGGTTCGACTTCTGCCGCCGGCACGGCCACGCTTGGTGACGCAGTTGCCTCCGACGTCGCGACCACCGGTGCCGGCTTCTTCTCCCGCAACAAATGCTTCAAAACTTTGCCGGTCACGCTATGCGGTAAAGTATCGACAAATTCAATGTGGCGCGGGCATTTGTAAAACGCCAGCCGGCTTTTGCAAAATTCGAGAATTTCCTCTTTCGTCGCCGTCTGGTTGGGCCGCAAAATAATGTAAGCTTTCACTTCTTCGCCGTGCATGCGATCCGCCACGCCGATTACTGTACACTCTTCAATTTTCGGATGCTGCGCGAGAATGGCTTCGACTTCGCTCGGATAAACCGGAAAGCCGGCTTTCGTGATCACCTCGGTTTTGCGATCCACCAAATAAAGAAAGCCCTCGCGATCCAACATGCCGAGATCGCCGGTCGCCAGCCAATCATTCCAAAAGGCCGCTTTGGAAAGTTGGCCGTTCTGTAAATGACCTTGCATGACCCACGGCCCGCGCACGAAAATTTCGCCGATTTTTCCATCCGGCCTTTGCCTGTGCGTGGCATCTAAAATGGCTACTTCCATGCCTTTCAACGGAAAGCCGGTGGCGCACGCTTTTTCCGGTGTGCGCGGAATCCAGGCGCTGAACGTCGTGATTAATGGATTGCACTCGGAAAGGCCATAGCCTTCGTAGATCGGAATTTGATAGCGCTGCTCAAACTCTTCACGCACGCGCGCCGGCAGCATCGCGCCGCCAACGAGACAACATTTGAGTGACGCCAATTGCGCCGGAGCGGGCGCCAGCCGCAACAGCGCGGGAAACATCGCCGGCGCCGCGACGAAATGCGTGATGCGCTCTTTGGCAATCGTTTCGATCATCGCCGGCGGATCGAATTTCGGCAACAGCACGGTGCTGGCGCCCACGGCCAGCGGCAGATGCAAGGCCAGCATTTGACCGAAGCTGTGAAAGAGCGGAATAACGGCGAGAAAGCGATCATCTATCGTGACGGCGAAATTTCGCCAACAAGCGGAGATGGCCGCGGCGGAATTGGCATGGCTGCAAACCGCGCCTTTGGAGACACCCGTGGCGCCGGCCGTATAAAAAATAATCGCCGGCTCCTGCGGCTCGGCGAGAATTCTCGTTTCGCCGCCGGTCCGTTCGAAACGCTGCATGGAGGCGGCGATGAGGTGGGTCAAATCAATGCTGCCGCCGGGGATTTTTTCACCGAAGAAAATTTGCCAGCGACACGCGCGCAATCCCGCGACCGCGGGCAAGAGGCGGCCGCTAAATCCTTCCCACGCTACGAAGCCGTCAGCGCCGGAATCTTCCAGCACCCAACGAATTTCGTTTTCTTTCAACAACACATTGAGCGGCACGACCCAGACGCCGAGTTTCAGCAGGGCATAATAAACCAGCGGAAATTGCGGCACGTTGGGCAGCATCAAAGCGAGGCGATGCCCGCGCCGCAAACCCAGCTCTGTCAAACCGGCCGCCAGCCGATCAACCACTTTTGCGAAATAGCCATAATGCAAACGCGTTTCGCCGTAAATCAGGCATTCCCGCGTCGCATAATCCTGCGCGCAACGAGACAAAAAATCCAGCAGCGTGTTCGCGAGCATGGGCTTATTTTTTCACAAAGCTTTGCACGGCGTCGTCGGTCGATTTGTAGGTTTCGAAAACAGAATCCAGTTTGGTCATCACCAAAATGCTTTCCATAATATCGCTGACTTCGGCCAGCTTGAACGCGCCGCCTTTTTTGCGCACCGAGGTCAGCGCCGAAATCATCACGCCGATGCCGGTGCTGTCCATGCGCTTGACGCCTTTCAGGTCAATGACGAATTTCGTCACGCCGTCTTCGAGCAGTTGATAAATTTTATCTTTGAATTCCTGTGAATCCGGCGCGCTGCTGCCGAAAAGCGTGAAGCTCAGGCTAATAACTGCCACATCGCCGGCCATGATTTGTTTGATCTTCATTTTGCGCTCTCCTTAAAAAAACTCGATGGATGGTGGAAAGGTGATTATGACGTCGTACCGATTTTGAGTAGTATAAAGCAAACGGCTTTCATTGTCAAGAGAAAAAATCCTTCATTCAAAATCGCCATTTTGATCCAAATAATTTTTCAGCTTGCGCCAGAGCGTGGTGCGACCGATGCCGAGGACGCGGGCGGCTTCGTCGTAATTGTCGTTGCAGGCGCTGACGGTTTCGAGAATATATTGGCGCTCGATTTCTTTTAACGGCAAGCGCGCCGCCCCGTTGGTGGAAGCGGCCGGCATGCTCCGCAGCGGCGCCGGTAAGTCAATAACCTCGATGGTTGCATTGGCGGCAAGCGCGACGGCGCGTTCCAAAACATTTTCCAGCTCGCGGACGTTGCCGGGCCAGGCATATTGCCGCAATTGCCGCAGCGCCGCCGGCGCAAGCGTGGCGGACTTGCGCATCCGGCTCGTAAATTTGCGCAAAAAATGCTGCGCGAGAATTTCGATATCTTCGGGGCGTTCGCGCAACGCCGGCACTTGCATGCCGATCACATTGAGCCGGTAAAAAAGATCGCGGCGGAATTTGCCCTCGTGCACCAGCGTTGGCAAATGGCGATTGGTGGCGGCGAGCACGCGCACATCGACTTTCAACACCGCGTTGCTGCCGACGCGTTTGATTTCGCCGTCCTGCAGGAAGCGCAGCAATTTCACCTGCAGCGCCGGCGACATTTCGCCGACCTCATCGAGAAAAATCGTGCCGCCAGCGACTTCTTCAAAAAGCCCCGGCTTGTGGCTTACCGCGCCGGTAAACGCGCCGCGCACGTGACCGAACAATTCGCTTTCCAAAAGATTCTCCGGCAGCGCACCGCAATTCACCGCGATCAGCGGCCGTTGTGCCCGGCGGCTGGATTGATGAATGGCGCGCGCCACCAATTCCTTGCCAGTGCCGCTCTCGCCTTCGATCAAAACGGTAATGTCGGTTTGCGCGATGCGCGCAATGAGCTCGAATACCTGTTGCATTTGCCGGCTGCGCCCAACCATGGAGCCGAAATGGAAACGATCTTCCGAGGCGAGCCATTGCGTAAACTGTTGCACCTCGGCGCGAATCCAGCCCAACACCTCGGCGTCGATCGGCTGGCGCGCTTTCGCATTCTGTTCGACCATGCCTTCCAGGTCGCGGCGGCGAAAATAAAATAAATTATAAATTTTTCCCACGCCGTCGCGCGCGGGCGCCGCGGTTAAATCAGCCAGCAACAGCGGCGCTTGCTGCCGGGCGTGCATGATTTTTTGCAAATAAGCCCGCGTGAACAGATTTTGTTCGGGAGGATCGAACAACAACAGCAAATCGATCGGCGGCCATTGCGCGGCGTCGCGCCAGGAAGAAATAATTTGCGCTGGCGCCGCGCCCGGCGATTTTTCGGCAGCCGGCGGCGAAAAATACAATCGCCCAACGCCGGCGCGCTGCAACGTGGCGACGAGGCGCGACAGTTCCGGGCTGTTGCCCACCAATAACGCCGCGCGTTGTTTTAAACCGCCAAAAATTTTTCCGGCCACTTCCAGCAAAACTTCATCGACGCCGGCAGCCGTGTGAAAAAAATCCGTGTCGAGACGAACCTTTTCATACAACCACAACGCGCGTTGAAAAAGGCGATTGAGCGTGACGCCGATCAACCCCTGCTCGGCGGCGAGTGCCTGCGCCCGGCGAAACGTTTCAACATGACTGGCCACACGCGCGCCGTTGGGCAACCAACCGAGCCCGGAACGAAAGAATTGGATAATCGCCTCTTGCCCAGTCAATTTCGCCACGCCGTTGGGAAGTGGCGCGGTTTCGGCAGCGGGCGCGCTCCCGGAGTTTTCCGTTGTTCCGTTAACCAGATAGAGCTCGGCAAATTGCTCGCCAATGACGATCAAGGCTTCGTCGGATCGTGGCTGTGACCGGTCTTTCAACGTTTGCGCAAAAGCAGCTCCGGCCCGCGGCAGCTCCGGCAAAGTTTTATTGGCGGAAATCTCGCGCACAATAGACGCCCAGGCCGCGACCTCGGGTTGCGGCGTCGCCGCTTCCGTGGTAGCCGGGGGGTTTGTCGCCTCGAGAGAAATATAAAACGCCTGAATCGACATTATTGAAACTGATGCACTTTTGACAAGACTAAGGAAACGACAAGAAATGAAAACAGCACCCAACCAAATCCGACCAACGAAAGCAGCGCGACTCTTTTGCCCTGCCAACCGGCGGCTCGGCGCGCAAGCAGATGCAACGCGTAAAGGAGCCACGTCAAGCCGACCGCGATAAATTTCGGATCCCACGCGTCGAAAAAATTTTCGGAAACTTCGATGCCGGTGTAAATGCCGAGCGCCACGCCGGCGGTCAGAAACACCAGCCCGGTGTTCACGGCGAAATTGCTCAACGAATCGAAAAACGCCAGCGACGGCAGGCGCCGGTAAAACAGGCCGAGGCTTTTGTGCTCGAGGTCGCGCGACAGCAGCAGGTAAAGCAGGCTGGCAATAAATGAAATGGCAAACGCCGAATAGGACAGCAGGATCATCAAGACGTGAATTTCGAACACGACGTTTTGCAAAATCGCCGGCAATTCGTGGTTGAAATCGAGCAAAAGATTCGAGAGGGATTGCAAAACGATGATGACCGGCAGAATGAACGCGCCGAGCGAGCGTTCTTGCAGGCGCCACTCAAGGCTCAAATACACCGCGCCAAAAAGCCAAACGCAGGTCGTGATGGATTCGAACACGTCGGTGACCGGCAAATGTCCGATGAAAACGGCGAGATGGATGAGATAGAAAAAATGCAGCCCGGCGGCCAGCGCCAACAACCGGCCGGCGCGGCCGCCTTCCAGCATTTTGCCGTGGCGGAAAAAACGCGCATAATAAATCCACGCGCCAACATAGCCAGCCACCACGAGCCATTGCACGAATCGAATTGCGAGCATCGGTTTTGCAGTTTATAGAAAATGAATGGTGATGAACTCCACTAAAGATAATGAAAATTGGCGCCGGGAGCAACAGGTTTATCGTTTGATGGGCATCGCCGGCAAAAAACGAGTTGCGAATTCCGCCGATTTATTGTAAATTAACCTGGCTGCAACAGGTTTGCATTTGAATTATTCAGAAATTGCGACAGGGACGAGCGATGAATTTACGAAAAGTTTTTAAGCCGCAGATCATTCAAGACTGGACTAAGCTGCTGCGCGAAAAAGGCTTCAAAGGGTTTGTGCGCGAGAAAGGTTGGAAAGTGGTGATCGCCATTTTCCTTTTTTATCTCGTGCGCGATACGATCTTGTACGGCCCGGCCTTCTATCTATTGCTGCAAGGTTTTGTTTGCGGGAAATAGCTCGTCGCGGCGCCGGCTTATTTCCTATCCTGGGATGAAAAAATGCGAACGCTTCTCGTCATTGTAACTCTGCTCACCCTCGGTTGCGCGCAGCGCAACTCCGCCAATTTAACGCCGCCCATCGGACCCACGGAAATTTCCGGGCGTATTTCCGGCACGTTGAAAATCGACGACTCGCCGTTTCTGGTGACCGGGGATCTGCTCGTCGATTCGTTGCAAACGCTCGTTATTGATCCCGGTGTACGCCTCGATTTCGTTGAAAAGGCCGAACTGGTCGTGCGCGGCCGGCTGCTGGCCAATGGCACGACGGCGCGTGCGATTATTTTCACCTCGGCGCAAACGGCGTGGGAAGGCCGACGTTTTCTCAATTCGCGCGCCAGCTCGAGCCTCTCATTTGCGCTCATTGAAAATGTCGTCCTGCCCGCGGACGGGCCGCAGCCTTACGGCGCCGTGGAAATTGACAGCGCGAATGTTGAAATCAGCCACACGATTTTCCGCGACAACAAAGCGGCTTTGGGCGGCGGTCTCGCGGTGATCAGGTCGTCCGTGCGCGTGACGAATTGCATTTTTTTGCGCAATTACGGCCGCACGTTCGGCGGCGGCATTTTGGCGGAAAATTCCACGCTCGCGTTGATCAACTGCACGCTGATCGAGAACGGCTCGAACAATGCGGGCGGCGGCGTGGGCAGCATTCGCTCGACGGGAGATATTCAAAACAATATTTTTTATCGCAACTATGCGCGCGTCGGCGATCCGCGGGTCGCGATTATTTTTGAACGCGACCGCCAACCGACGTTGCTCTACAATTTCGTCGACCCCAATCTCAATCCGCGCTTTGTTTCTGATAATGATTTTCATCTGAGCCTCAACTCGCCCTGCCGCAATCAGGGAAATCCCGATCCGCTCTCTAACGACGCCGACGGCACGCGCAACGACCAGGGCGCTTACGGCGGCCCGCGCGGCAATTGGTAAAAGGACGGCTTTCAATTAAACCCTTTCAGCGTGATTGGTATTTTATTTAAAAAATGGAAAAATTTCGCACCATCATCGTCGACGACGAACCGTTGGCGCGCGATAGCATGCGCGTTTTGCTGGAACGCGATCCGGAAATCGTGATCGCGCGCGAATGCGCCAACGGCCACGAGGCTTTGCAAGCGATTAAAGAAGAGTCGCCGGATCTGCTCTTTCTCGACGTGCAGATGCCGGAGATGGACGGCTTTGAGGTTTTGGCGCAAGTGCCCATCCACAAACTGCCGATTGTGATTTTTGTGACGGCTTACGATCAGCACGCTTTGCGCGCCTTTGAAGTGCATGCGCTGGATTATCTGCTAAAATCCTATTCCGACGAGCGCTTTGAATCCGCCTTGCGGCGCGCGAAAGAACAGATTCGGCAAAAGCAAGTCCATGAAGTCAGCCAGCGCCTGGTCGCTTTGCTCGACAGTCAAAAGCCGGGCCGCGAACAGTCCGTGCCGGATAACGCAGCTTATTTGACGCGACTGGTGATCAAGACCGGCGGGCGCGTTTTCTTTTTGAAAGCTGCGGAAATTGATTGGATCGCAGCCGCGGATTATTATGTTTATCTTCACGCCGGCGGCAAATCTCACCTACTGCGCGAGACGATGAACACGTTGGAAAAGCAACTCGATCCGCAAAAATTTCAGCGCATTCATCGTTCGACCATTGTGAATCTCGATCGTCTCAAAGAGCTGCAACCTCACGTGCACGGCGATTATACCGTGATCTTGCATGACGGCACGCAGCTCAAACTAAGCCGCAGCTATCGCCCAAAACTGGAAGCGGGATTGGGGCGCTCATTGTAACGGCAGTTGGCCGCGGTCTTCTCCGTTTCACCACGCCATTTTTGCTATCCCCTGCAAATGCATTGATTGTCATAGAAAGCTTCGATAAATTGCCACATGAAAAAAGCTATGCTTCAAAAAGAGCACTGGATCATCTGGAGCCTCGTCGCAGCCTTCTGGTTGGGAGTCGCGGGTTTTTCTGCGACGCAAACCTACTTCGAATTTATCGCGGAAAAAACGCCCGTGGCCTGGGGCCCGCTCTTCCTGGCGCAAGTGTCGCTGTGGGGATTATGGATTCCGTTTTCACTATTGATTTTTGGATTGGGGCAGCGCCGGCCTTTTGAGCGGCCTTACTGGTTGCGGCGGTTATTCATGCATTTGTCGGTGAGCGCTATCCTGGCCTATGCGCACGCGCTCTTTTACGCGTTGGTCATCGTTCGCTTGCGGCCCTTTCCCTGGGACGAGAAGTATTATGAATTTTCCCACGTGCGCGCCATGGAGATGAACACGACCTTCAAATTCGATTTTCTGATTTACTGGGGCGTGCTCGGGGCGGCGCTGGCCTTGGGTTATTATCGCAAATATCGCGAAGGCGAGCGGCGCGCCATCGAATTGCGGGGCCAGCTCGCGCAGGCTCAATTGCAGGCGCTCAAAATGCAGTTGCAGCCGCATTTCCTGTTCAACACGCTCAACGCCATTGCCGCGCTGGTGCGCAAGAACGAGAACAAAGCCGCCACCGACATGCTCGCGGGCCTCAGCGATCTCCTGCGCCTGACGTTGGAAAGTGCGGGGGCGCAGGAAGTTCCGTTAAAACAGGAAATCGATTTTCTCGAACGCTATCTTGAGATCGAACGCATTCGTTTTGCCGATCGCCTGCAAGTGCGGATGCAAATTGCGCCGGAAACGCTGGAAGCGCGCGTCCCGAATTTGATCCTGCAGCCATTGGTGGAAAATGCCATTCGCCACGGCATCGCGCCGCGCTCTACACCCGGCTTGATTGAAATCAGCGCCGAACGTGAGAATGGCAAATTGCGTTTGCAGGTGAAGGACAGCGGCACCGGAATGCCGCCCGACCAGCTTCATCGCCGTGGCGTGGGATTGTCAAACACGCTGGCGCGATTGGAAAGGTTGTATGGCGCGAATCAATCACTCGCCTTCAATAACGCGCCCACAGGCGGAGCAGTGGTGACGCTGGAAATGCCTTTTGCCTTAAATTTGCAAGATCGCCTTTAGCCGCATCCAGCGCGCGTTCGCCGCAGTTCCGCAGCCACTCACTGCAAAAGCATTTGAAATTCATCGGCCTTTCATAAATTATATACTAAGCCAGTTTTTTGATACGCTGAAACTGGCGCTCTTCGTGGTTAAAAAATCTTCCAAGCTTCTTCAAATCGAAAGGAAAGCAGGCCATGTCAAAATTTCGCTTCGCGGTTTTGTTCGTCGCCGCCATCAGCAGTTTGCAAATTTCCAGCCTCGGCACAAAAAAAGTTTTCGCCCAGGCCGCGGCAAAAGTTGCTTATGTGTGCCCGATGTTTTGCAACCAGAAGACGTATGAAAAACCCGGCGCCTGCGCGGTTTGCAGCATGCAGTTGATTGCCAGAAAGGCCGGAGATCTTCAGGCGCCCGCCGGCGCGAAAAATCTAACCGGCTACGTTTGCCCGCCGTGCGGCTCCGCTTGCGATAACACGACGCACGAGAAACCCGGCGCCTGTGCGGTTTGCGGCATGGGACTCGTGGCCAAATCTGCCGCGCAGACCATGAGCATGACGAGCCGCCCCGCCGCGCAACAGGTATTGGCGCGCAGTAAAAGAGCCGCCATCTTTATTTTTGACGGCGTGCAGATTATCGACTACGCCGCGCCATACGAAGTTTTTGGACAGGCCGGATTTGAAGTGTTTACCGTCGCCGAAAAATCGGATACCATCACCACGGCGATGGGCATGAGCGTCATTCCGCGCTACACGTTTGCCAACCATCCGCCAGCCAATATTTTGCTGCTGCCCGGCGGCGGCGTAACGCCACATCAAAACAATCCTAAAGTCATCCAATGGATTCAGAATAGTACCAAACAAGCGGAAGTGGTTTTGTCGGTTTGCAATGGCGCGTTTTTTCTGGCGCACGCCGGCTTGCTCGACGGTTTGGAAGCGACGACGTTTGCCGCGTTGATCGACGGCTTGCAAGCTGCCGCCCCAAAAGCGAAAGTAGTTTCCGACAAGCGTTTCGTCGACAACGGAAAAATTGTCACCGCCGCCGGACTGTCTTCCGGCATCGACGGCGCCTTGCGTGTGGTCGAAAAACTGCTCGGCCGCGGCTGGACGGAAGGGATTGCGACCAATCTCGAATATGATTGGGATCCCAACGGCAGTTACGTCCGCGCGGCGCTGGCGGATAAATATTTGCGCAACACCCAAAACTTCATGCGCAGCTACGAGCGCGAAATTATCAACAACAAAGGCGGCGTCGACCAGTGGGAGAACAAATGGAAAATTACCGCCGAGGTTTCCGCTGCCGAAGTTTTGGCGCGGCTCAATGACAATCTCGCGACCGTCGATCAATGGGCGCGCCAGGATGCAGCCAAAGCCAACGGCGCGGTTAAAAGTCAGTGGCAATTCACCGGCAACGACGGCAAAGCCTGGCGCGGCGTCGCGAGTGTCGAAACCGTTTCCAATGATAAAAATAAATTAATCGTGTCGGTGCAAATCATCCGCGCCGGCGTTAATTAGAGCTTATACCAGATTCAAGCTCACGGAATTAAAATTTGCAATGCTTTTGTTCCGTGAGCTGCAAATTATGGGCGGCGTGATGATCGTCGAGTTCAAAGATTTTCTCTGCGTGTTGGATTGTCCCGGCAATTTTGACATGGCGCAATCCACGCTGGACGCCGTCCGGCCATGTGAATTTTTATCAAAAGCTCGCGCAAATCAAACAGACAATAAGTCCCGATCCTTTGTTCTATTCGCCGCGAATGTCGGTGATCGAAACGTTCAGCGACAAAAAAGTGATTAGCGACGGCGTGCAAACGTTGGAGTTGCACAACGTCGGCCCGAACGCGCACGCCGAGGAAATGACGATCGCCTATTTGCCCCGGCAAAAAATTTTATGGCAGGCGGATTTGTTTTTTATTCCGAACACCGGTGCCGAGATAAATACCGCCATGCCCATCACCGTCGCGTTCGCGGAGAAGTTGAAAAAACTCGGCATCAATGATTTGGCGCAGGTTGTTGACGCGCCTCACAGTCGCGTCGCCACGGGCGAGGAATTTCGAGAAACTTTGCGCCGGGGAGGTTATGAGAACTTCTGAAAAGGAGCAACTATTCAGCTATCTTCGCACATGTCATTCGGAACAATCTTTTTTATAATTAAGCTGATTGCTGGTTTCAAAAAAGATTCCTACGGAATGACAGTCTCTTTTTATGCGTGAATAGTTACGAAAAGAAACCAATAACATGAAACATTATTCGAACACCGGCCGTCTTATGTGCAAATGCCAATGGAGTTCGTTATGCGCCGATCAATTTGCAGTAAAATATCTCTCGTCCGGCTTATGAGCGTGGCCGTCCTCGCGGCTTGTTCATCTCACACGCCGGCTATCCCTCCCGCGCCGGCAGCGTCGCAACGTGTGGAAGCAACGCCGGTCGCGCTCCAGCAAACGCCGGCAGATTCATCGCAGGCCGATTATTTCAACGCCAAAATTCTTCCCATCACGGGCAAGTGTCAACCCTGCCATTTCAAGGGCGGCAAAATGCACGCGCAGCTTCCGTTCGATGATCCCAAAACGATACGCCGCCTCGGCGAGAAACTCTTCAGCCGCATTCAAGACAAAAATGAACAAGCTGTTTTGCGCGCCTTTTTTGCGTCAGCGACGAATTCAACAAAATAAGGCCGTGACAGCCGAAACTTAAAAATTTTAAAGCTTTTGAACACGGATGACACGGATGACGCGCTGATAAAAAATCTGCGGCAATCCGTCTGATCCGCGTCATCCGTGTTCAAATTTTTAGCGGGATTGAAGAATTTGCTTAGAACTTCACCGGCAAATTTTATGATGAATGATCACAAGAAAAAAATCAATCTGTTGCGCTTAAACATCGTTGCGATGTTGCTGTGCTCCTCAATTTTATCCGCCCAGGATTGGCCGCAATGGCGCGGGCCGCAGCGCGACGGCCACGTGCCAAAATTTTCTGCGCCGACGAAATGGCCGGACAGCCTCAAACAAGTTTGGAAAGTTGAAGTCGGCGCGGGTTTGGCCTCGCCGGTGGTGGCCGATGGGAAAATTTATTTGCACACCCGCGACGGCGATGACGAAGTAGTTTCCTGTTTTCGTCTCAGCGACGGCAACCGCGTTTGGCAGCAGCGTTACACCTCGCCGTTCATTCCGAACGTGCAGGCGGTGGTCACGCGCTACTTTCCGGCCTCGCAGGGCAAAGGGCCGTTTGCCACGCCGGTGGTGCATAAAGACCGGCTCTACACGCTCGGCGTCGATCGCGTGCTCTCTTGTTTTGATGCGAAGAACGGCGACTTGAAATGGCGGCAGCATTATCAAAAGCAAAGTATTCCGGACAAGCTGGTGTATAAATGCCAGCCGTGTAGCTGCGGCCAGGATGAAAAAGAATATTCGGCGCCCGGCGAATGTCCCGCCTGCAGAATGGGATTAACGCCGATCGGTTTGGAAACCACGGCCAGTTTGGGCGGCGAGGGAAATTATTACGGCACCTCGGCCTCGCCGCTGATCGACGGCAAAATCGGCATCGTCAACATCGGCAACCTGACCGGCGGGAATGTGATTGCGTTTGATTTACAAAGCGGCCAGGAAAAATGGCACTGGCAAGGCCCGCCGCCCTCTTCCTCTTCGCCGATCATCACCACGCTGCACGGCACGCGGCAAATCGTGGTGCTGACGCGCGAGAATATTGCCGGTATTGACGTGATGACCGGCCAGCAACTGTGGAGTTTCGCCATCGAATCGAATGCGCAAATTGTCACGCCGATTGTGTTTGACGATCTGGTGATCTTCTCGGCTTATCGCAGCCCGACCACGGCGATTCGCATTAAAAAAGAGGGAAATAATTGGGCCGCCGAGAAGGCGTGGAGCACGAACGAGGTGACGTTGTACACGAGCACGCCGGTGCTGGTGGGAGATAAATTGTACGGTTTGTCGTATGCGAACCGCGGCCAGTTTTTCGCGATGGAAGCGCGCACCGGTAAAGTGCTATGGACGAGTGAGGGCCGGCAAGCGCAGGGCGCCGCTATTCTGAGCGCCGGCGCAGCGTTGCTGGCGTTAACGGATGAAGCGAAGCTCATTGCGATGGCGCCAGAGTTGGCGAGTTACAAAACGCTGGCAAATTACCAAGTGGCGAGCAGCCCGACTTGGGCGCATCCGGTGATCTGGGAGAAAAATATTCTCGTGAAGGATGAAACGGCGTTGACGCTGTGGCGGATGGAGTGATAACCATTGCTCGTTATCGTTATGCGCGGGTTCGTGGTTCATGAGCCGTCCTTTGTCCCGATCTGAAGAGACCCAATGAAACGGCAAAGCTTGGTGACGTTGTCGAAGCTCTCCTGGGCTTCCTCCGGTTTTGGTTCGTATGCATCGTGGACAACACGGTTGCGCAGGTGGCGGTGTTTTCCGAACCATTCGTCCCAAGGAAAGCCCGAACCCGGTGGCACTTCCAGATTCGGGAGGAGAATGTCTCGCATGATCGCGACAGTGTTCTTCTTTTCCAGCTTGGCGTTCACATCCGCAGCCGACAGGCCGTTGTGTAACAGCCACATCTGAGCTTTCTGCTCCACGAGCACGTCGAGAGCAGCATTCATATCGATCACAGCCAGCACTTTCTTGGCATCGTCTTCTGCGGTCGAATCAGGCAATTTAAGGAGCCATGGGAGAGCTAATGAGACTTGGAACTGAGCGTCGGTTCTCTGCGGTTCATCCATAGAATTTCTTCTTGTGCAAAAGGCGAAGCGTCAAAATCTTCGCGGGTAAAGGGATGCATGTCAAAACGCTTGTTGGCGCGCAGCTTGATCTTGCGAATGCGGCAGTTGTCATCATAGCGGCTGCCGGAAAAGTCCGGCGACACCAGGGCCACGTCAATGTCACTCCATTTACTGGATTCACGCCGTGGAGAACGGGCCGCACACGGAGCACGCTTTGGAAAGCGCCATTAAACTGCCGCGGCTGGCGCCGAGTTCGAGACACCTGACGCACATGCCCGGCCATATTTATTATCGCGTGGGCGAATATGAAAAAGCGCGCGAGGCCTTTCTCGCAGCATGGCGCGTGGATGAAGCCTACATGAAAGCGCAAAATATTGCGCCGGTGAATAATTGGAATTACACGCACAATCTCGATTATCTCGTGGGCAATTGCGCCGAAGACGGGCGTTACGCCGAAGGATTGCGCTGGGCGGCGTTGTTGCAAAATATTTCGCCACCGCCGGAGCGCGTCAAAGCGAGTGGCTTGGGGTACATTATTTATGGCGGCTACACGGCGGTTGCGCGTTTGCAAATGCGTTATGGTTTTTGGAACGAGGCGGCCGCGAGTTTAAAGCAAAGTCTGACCCGACACGCGTTCAAAAGCAATTTGGCGCAAGGTTATTTGAACGGCTTGTTGGCGTACGCGACTGGCATAGCGGCTGTCGAGAAAAATAAACGCAAGGAAGCAGAAGCCAGTTTGCAGTCGCTCGAAAATCTCATGCAACAACTGGCCGCAGAGAAAATGCAGTACGGTTCAGATTGGTATTCCGGGCACGGCAAAAGAGTTTTGGAGGTTGCCGCAATGGAATTGCGCGGCGTTGTTTTAAATTTGCAGGGGAAACCGGATGAAGCCATTCAACAATTGCAAGCGAGCGTGGAAAAAGAAAAAGAGTTGGGCTATTGGGAGCCGCCGCATTATACTCGTCCCGTGTTAGAGAGTCTGGCGCGCGTTTACTTGCAAGCGGGAAGAGCGGCTGAGGCGAGAGACGCCTATCAAAAAATTCTGCGGCTGCGACCACGGAACGGTCATGCCGCCATCGGCATCGCGCGTTCATTTTGGCAGGAAGGTAAAAAAGCGGAAGCCACGCAGGCTTACGCGGAGTTTCAAAAGATCTGGGCGAATGCCGACGCGTCATTGCCGCAAGTCAAAGAAGCCCACTCGCGGTTTGCAACAATGGCGCGCTGAGAAAGAAAATAAACTAATTGGGGGGATATAGAGACAGACATGGCTTCGGACATTTGACCTTGAACTTCGGACCTTATCTCGCCACCATCAACCGTTTCGTCGCCGTATATGGCCCACTTGTTAATTTGTAGACGTAGACCCCGTTCGGCAAACGTAAGTTTCTCTCATTCGTGCCGTTCCAAACAACCACTTGTCGCCCGGCCTGCACTTCACCGGCGAACAGCGTGCGAATTTTCTGCCCCATTAAATTATATAATTCTAGCGAGACTGTTCCGGCGGTTTTAATTTCGAAAGCGATTTGCGTAGCGCGGGCGCTGGACGAAAGCGGATTCGGATAATTTTGCTCCAGCACAAATCCCAACGGTTGGAAATCATTTTGCGGCGCATCGACAGCGGTTGCCACGCGACCGGCATGCGTCCAATCCGTCCAGCCCACATTTTTGCCGGGCGTTGACCGCGCCGGAGTGGAAAATTTGGTGCGATAATAATAATTGATGATATGCGGCTGCCAGCTATCATCGCCGCTGGCCGGAAATTTTGCCTGCGCATAAAGCCACTCGTAAGCGCGCAACAACGCCTGGTCCTGCCAATTCCACACGTCGTAACCGCGCCGGGACAAAATTACCGCCTGCACCAGCGCGCCCTGCAAGGCTTCAAAAACATAATTTTCTTTGGGCGGCGGCCAATTAAATTTTCCTCCGCGGCGCTGGTCGTCCGGCAACACGCCATCAATCGGATACCCGTTTTTCATCGCGCCTTTGGGATTGATCGCGACCGGCTTTTTCGGATCGGCTTGCCAATGCAAATCGCCGAATTGAAATCCTGCATACGCCGCGCGATCGCCAAGCCAGCCTTTGAAAACCTGCACGCCGCGCGCCAACTCCGCCTGATCGCCGAGATACACGGCCACCGCGAGACGGCTGGCACCGGCGTGCGCGCCCCAATTGTTCGGGCGCAATTCGTGCGTCGAGCGCAGCGTGTTGCCCTCTAAATTCAGCGTCAGCGTGCCGCGCAACCACGCGCGAAAACGCAGATCTTCCGCTGGCGGCAACCCGACGAGATCAGCGGCAATCACGTACGCGGCAAGCTCGCGGCCTAATGCCAACGTGCGGCCGCGCTTCTCCGTGCCCATCGCCGCCATGCAGGCATTAATCACCTCGGTGCGATAACGCTCGTTGCGGGTTCGTGCAAACACCAGCGCTTTCGCCATAATTCTAATATTGGTCTCATCATCCTGATCCGACAAATTCGGTTTGCTCGCCGGTTTATCCGCCTCCGCTTTCAGTTGGTTCCACGCCGCACCGGACATCGGCAATTTTGCCACCTCCGCGGTGCTGCTCCAAATCCCTTTTTCCGGGTTGGCAGATGTTGGTGTTGCAAATATAACGATACTCAGGCACGCTAAAATCAAACGACAAAATCGCGCATCCATATCAACGTCCTTATTTTGAAAATCCAGTCCTTATTGCCGCAAACCTCTTTGCCCGCGAATATCTTGCAAAATTTCGAGCAGGTCTCGCACTAACGCTCGCGCCTTTTCTCGCGTTCCTTTTTCTTCGATGCACCAGTGATACTCCGTGTGGGTGCGCTCGAATTTAAGATAAACCCGCGACAACAATTTGCTTTCAATCGGCTCGAAGCCGAGCCAGTAGGCTTCCTCCGCCAGTTGAATCGCCGCGGCGGAATCGGCGCGCATAAACGCCGCGAAGCTTTGCTGCAATTTCTTTTCCGTTAACGCGAGAGATTCATCCATCGATAATGCCGGCGGATTTTTCCGGCAATAATCGATGAAAGGCTGAGGCTGCCAAACTGCATCCGGCTGCCGGGCGCGCTGTTGATACAAAAATATCTCGGCTAATGCAAAATTGTTTTTCGTCGCCAATTGCCGCAGGGTCAATGGCAACGCGCCGGTTGCCGCGTGCGGTTGAAAATCGCGGCGCAACGTCATCAAATAAAACGCCAGATTCCAGCGCTGCTCCGGGGTGAAGGCTTCGGCAAACGATGCCATTGCTGTGCCCTCGACGCCGAAGGTGATGGCCTGATAAAACTGCAACGGCGTGCAAACATTCAAGCGTTCGGGCGCGGTAAAATCACGCGGCTTGGGATTTAGCGTGTCCGCCGACGCTCCCGTGCCGTCGCCGCGCTCACCGTGACACAAAACGCAATTTTCACGAAACAGATTTTCACCATCTTCAAGGTCCGGCGCCACTTGTGGAAAAAGGAACAAGCCTTTTTCTTTAACCATCCGCGTCACGGCGTCGGCGCAAATTTTTCGAATATTGGGTAACGGCGTTTTTTGTGCTACTTCGTTTTCCAGCGCGTGCAATTGTTGCAAAGTGGCCTCCTGCTGGTTCGGTGCCGCCTCATAAAGCATCACGATTTGTCGGGAAAAGCGTTGCATCTCGCGGTATTCCAGCGTGTCGAGAATCTGGCCGGCGGACACGGCGCGATCGTAATCACTCGCCAAGTATTGCAAAAGAAAGACCAGGCGTTGATCGTCTTCGAGCGCCGCGGCGGCCGTCGGTATTGACGATTCAGCAGCGTCTAAATCCGGCGTTATTATGTTATGCTGCACCGTGGTGGCGACGACCAGGAGAAGGAGAACGAAAAGGTAGGCCGTTAGCGGACGTTGCATAATTCCATCCTGGAAATTCTATTCACGCCAATGTTATTGGAGCGGTTTGCTGTGCATGGCGATGACTTGTTGCCTGTCGCAGTTTTGCGACGGAAAGTTTTGCTCACCGTCGAAAATACCGCGCAAGCGCGCCGATTGCGTAAGATGATTTTGGAAAGTTTTCATTGACAATCGCGCAAAATTTTTATAAACTAATAGACATTTTTCTGACGGTGAGAAATTTTTTGGAAAGGTGGTCAAGCGATGAATCAACTCCGCCGCGATCCCATCACGGGAATTTGGACGATCATGTTGCAGGACGGCAAGGAGATGGTTACGGTCAAACCTGACGGGTATCGCCGCCTGCGCCACGCGCGTCCGGAAGAGACCTGTGAGTTTTGCAGCGGGCGCGAGAGCGAAACGGCGCCGGAAATTTTTGCTTTGCGCGACAATAATTCGCCGGGCAATCAACCGGGCTGGCGCGTGCGCGTGGTGCCGGAGCGCGTGCCGGTTCTGCAAATTCACGGCGAAGCCAACAATCGCGGCATTGGCATTTATGACATGTTGGACGGCATCGGCGCCCATGAGCTGGTGATCGAGACCCCGGCGCATGGCAAGATCATGACCGACCTGGCCGACCACGAAACTGCCGACGTGTTGATCGCTTATCGCGAGCGCGTGCTCGATCTCAAACGCGATGCCCGCTTTCGCTATATTCTCGTGTACAAAAATGTCGGCGAGGGCCGGCGCGGCCCGAGCCTGCGGCATTCGTTGAGTCACATCATCGCCACGCCGATCACCCCATTGCGGGCGCGCGAAGAGTTGATGAATGCGCAACAGTATTTTTTGCTGAAAGAGCGCTGCATTTTCTGCGACATGATTCGCCAGGAATTGGAAACCTCGTCGCGCTTGATCGCGGAGAATGAAAATTTTATCGCGCTCTGTCCGTTTGCCGCGCGCGCGCCGTTTGAAATTTGGATTTTGCCGAAGCGCCATGAAACGTTCTTTGAATGGAACAACGATCTGCCGGCGCTCGCGCGCTTATTGCGGCTGGTGCTCATGAAAGTTCGCAAAGCCCTCGGCGATCCGAATCACGTGATAATCATTCATTCCGGCCCGAATTTGCTCGCCGGCCGGCAGCGCGGTTATTGGAAAACCGTCGAGCGCGATTTCCATTGGCATCTCGAAATCACCCCCCGCCTGCGCGGCGCCTCGGATTTTGACATTGTCGCCGGCTTCCAGGTGAACTGGGTGCCGCCGGAACGCGCCGCCGAAGTTTTGCGGCAGTGCATTGTTTAGTCCAACAAGTAAAATGTGGGCAATAAAAG
>Ga0247727_10007066_pt1 | contig 21645 bp, 18 predicted proteins | sample WisWelCaveWW1625_FD_202498 | JGI IMG/M metagenome (GOLD analysis project Ga0247727, IMG submission 202498) | Biofilm microbial communities from Wishing Well Cave, Virginia, United States - WW16-25 | ecosystem: Environmental > Aquatic > Deep subsurface > Groundwater > Cave microbial mat | place... | reverse complement strand
TCAAACTTTTCGGGCTTCCGGCCGCGCATGGCTCATCTCTCTTTCCTGGTAGATGCCCAACGCTACCATACTCGACCATGTCCGACAAGCAATTTCTTGCATTATTTCAACCACAACCCACTAGTTGAAACAAAAACACCATGCTGCACGGGTATCCCAACATCTTGTAATTTTCCAATAAATGCATCTATTTTCTCAATGTCGGTAGTTTTCTTTTCGTTCTTGCATTCAACAGCAATTCGCACAGGAAAGCCAGCAACTTGACTTGTTATCAGAACATCAATTTCTCTTGTTCTACCGCTACCATCAACCGAAGGCAAGAATTGATTTCTTTCAATTTTGACTCCGGGAACATCATGCATCTCAGCGATGATTTTTTCTAAAACATCACCTTTTTCTCTAGTTGAGCCCTTCGGGGCGTTATGTTTTCTTCTTGTTCTAACCATTGTTCCCCTCCCACCACCCCATCAACTCAGACATTGCCAAACTCGGCGTCGCATCGCCCTGCCTGCCTGAATTCCACGTCACGATCAAATCCTTCTTCGCGCGCGTGATCGCCACGTACAACAGGCGCAGGCGTTCCTTGACGTAATCCAACCGCGAGCGCATCGTCGCTGCGCCTTCCTCGTACCAGTCATATTCATCGTTTGGTGGTCGAGTTGCATTGGTGGTCGAGTAGGCGGTGCTCGTTCCGCCGTATCGAGACCACCCCAGCGCGGTCAACTGCGCCAGCGCCTCTGCTTCGAGATTCAAGCCGCCGCGAATAAACCACCTCTCCGAAATGAATCTATCGTTCGGCATGGACGATGGAAAGTCATAATTATTGACCGACATCAAATAGACGCGGTCCCACTCCAGCCCCTTCGCCTTGTGCATCGTCGTCACCACCACACGTCCGCGATGCCGCTCGGGGTCAAAGCCCGAATCATCAGACGAGAATCCGATGAAGCGCCGTTCGTTCTTGGCGATCACCGCCAGTTCAGCAGTCAACTCTGGCAGGCGCCAATCCTCGTGATCGTCCGCCGCCTTCCTCAACACGAGCGCCAGTTTATGCGCCAGCGCCAAATCCGACGCTTCGCTGAATACATCCTGCGCCAGCGTCAGCACTAACTGATCAATCGGAAGCGTGACCGCGTTCAACCAACGCTGGACATTGACACGGAAATCACTTAACTCTTGGATAACTTGCTCCGCCTCTGACTCCCCGATAGCTGACAGCCAATCATGATCTTTTCGCGGCGCTACAAAATTTTCCACATCCATCATCTTGCGTAATAACGCCGATGTCATTGCGAGGAGCGCACTTCGCGACGCGGCGTCCTGAGCTTGTCGAAGGGAAGCAATCTCCTCTGCTCCGCTATTCTCCAATTCTCCAATTCTCTCCTCATCAACGGGGGATTGCTTCGTGGCGCGAGGCGCCACTCGCAATGACACTCCCTCCCTCCAATCCCTCCTCCACACCTCATACGCCTTCGACAACTTCCGCGCGGATTGCGGATCCGCCAGATACGCCAGCAAATAACTCAACGACCCCGCCGCGGCGCGCGTTTCGGATGTGCTTGAAATTAATTCAATCGGTTCGATGCCGCGCTGACGCAGCGCGTTGACCACATCCACGCCGCGCGCATTGCGCGGGACAAGAATCGCAATCGTCGGTTGTTCTTCAATGGGACGTTCCGCAGCAAACGTATCGAGATAATTTTTCACCGACTTGACCACGCTCTCCAATTCCTCTTCGGGCGTGTATTTCCTGCTGATGAACCGAATCGCTTCGGGGTCATCGGGTGGATTCTGTTGCGGGTCCTCCTCAGGGACAGGGACGATATGCGGCAGCGACAACGCCGTCCGCGCTTCGGGGATGGGATGCGAGGTCATCACCCAATCAATGAGATGATTCGCCAAAGCGAGTATTGAGGGTTGTGACCGTCCCGACTCGGGCATGGGGATGCTTGGGTTGTTTTGGATGAACGCGCGCAAGAGTTCAGGTGACGCCGTAGTGAATGTTTCAAAGATGGCTTGGTTGGGGTCGCCGACGCGGATCCAATTGCCGCCCAAATCGCTGGTCGAGTAGTCCCGCTGGTTTTCGCGGGACGTATCGAGACCAGAGGTTTCATGGAAGCCAGTCGTTGTGGTCTCGACTGCTTGCGCTCGACCACCGGAAAGTAGAGATAGTATCCTTTCCTGAGTCATACTCGAATCCTGCGCTTCGTCCTCCAAAATAAATGGATAGCGATATTGCAGTCTCGCTAAATATTCTTCGTCGCTTTCGAGGAGAGTCAACGCCAGGCGAATCAGATCATCAAAGTCCACCGCGCCGCGATAGGCGAGGGCGCGTTGATAGTCCGCGTAGATGTTCCAGCCAAGTTCGGCTAAAGGCAAAGGCGCAGGCGACGCGTCGAGTCTGGCGCGCAGGCTTTCGGGAGTCAGGAGGCGGTCTTTGGATGAACGGATAAAGGCTAGGGCGAGCGAGTCTAATAGATCAGGCAGTTGCTGACGTTTGACCCAATCCATTTTGGATTGATCGAGACCGGGATCAAGATATTCATCGAGGGAGTGATTCGCCAGCCACGCATTGACCGACTCGCGGCGGATGAAGCCCGCCTCACGCTCGTCAATGATGCTGAAGCGATTTTCGAGTCCCACGCTCGCAGGCTTCTCGCGAACGATGTCATGCGCCAGCCCATGCAGTGTGCGGACGCGATATTTGTACAACGCCTGCAGAGGATTGTCGAAGAAACGTTTGATGCGCGCCTCGAAATTATCCACCGCCGAGTTGACGAGTGTGACGATGAGGACTTCCTGGTCGTCGCCGAGCCGCCCTTCGTGAATAATCTTAGCCGCCAATGCCGAGAGGATGTGAGTCTTGCCCGCGCCAGGCACCGCGGCAATACCCAGCCGCCCGCCTGTATAGCGGAGGATGTTTTGTTGGGAGGGTCGAGGGGTGAAGTTAGGTGTCATGTGTGGAGGTGTCAGGTGTCAGGCTCTTTTCTCGTTCTTCTTTTTGTAATGCTTCCCAATCAATCGAAAAATAATCACCCTTTGGTTCGAGTTCTCTAGCTAAAAGTCCGCCAAAGTATCTACCCGTAATTGACCCTGTGATTGGAAGGATCAACAAGATTACCCAAAATACAATGAAAGTTTCTTTTTGGTTAATGAATCCCATCCATAAATACGGCCATAGAAAAAATTTCATGGGCATGAAAAGCGAGGCAATTCCTGCAAGTCCACCTAACATTACCCCTTTAATTCGAGCACCTCTGAAAGATAATTTATTTGTTTTTGCATCTTGATACAACCAAATAGTCAGCATGAATATTGAAATTGTACAAGGCAATGCCATGACCGGTATCCCGAGGACAACAAAGCCCATCACTGCAAATATTGTAGTTTGAAGTAAGCTGTATAAAATCCCGCCAATCGCATCAAGAATATTGATTTGTTCATTGGTGTATGTAACAACAAGTTCGTTGACAAAGAACGCAAAAATAATAATCCATATGGCGATAAGACCGCCAATTGCCGCCCAAAACAAACCTTTGAGAACATTTCGAAACACAAAATGAATTGGATCAATATCTGATTGTTTCATTTTTTTATCCTACAAAGCCATCCGAACCGCTCTCCATAGCACTTCGTACCCTTTCAGGGCATAATGCCGCGCATCCGAGCCCGCACGGATAGATTATAGTCCAACGTCCGAGCCTGCATAGAATCAAACGCCTATCTCGTTTTGAGATGGGCGTTTTTTTTCTCAGCCAAAAACAACTAGGGCAAACGGGTAAGAGATATATTCGCCTCCAAATCGTTTCTTGAAAAGAAATTTTGGGTATATTCGAATTCCTTGTAGCCTGTTGCCTGCACAATCAATTTGACAGTATCCGTATCGTGGAAGAACACATTCCCGAAATTGTAAATTCCCTGCGCGTTGGTTGTCGCAGATCCAGAACAAGCGGCGGGCGAAGTATAGGAAGTATGCGCGCAAGCGGCGACCGCTCCCGCGATCGGCGCGCCTGTGACCGCATCCACAATTTTTCCGTGGATCGCGCCCCAGCCCAAATCGCCCGCGATCAATGGCGCGGCGGCTGAGGATGATTTTGAAGCCGTGAGATTCGACACGTTGAACACGTACGATCCCATTTTGCTTTTATCAACCGCGCAGGTTCCATCCAGTGTGACGAGATATTGGGTGTTGTTCTGCCATAACCCATCTTCAACGGGATACACAACGCTATCAGCCGCGGAGGGAAGCCCGGTAAACTTTTCCTGTTTGATGGCTTTGGCGCTTTTATAGTCGCTGGCTACTTCAAAAAAGATCAGCCTCGAATCCACAAAGCAGGCATCTCCAAAACCCGAACCTTCCAGGCTGGCGATATATTTTCCATCCGGTGAAGCAATGGGACCGGCATAACCACTAAAGGCTGTATCGCTTTCATACAACAAATACATGTTGCGCGTGACGACATCTGCAATCCAAAGATCGTCGTGAATACCCAGGGAAGCGCCAGGCTGTTGTTCGGAACGATCCCGATCCACAATAAGAAGATGCGTACTGTCTGCAAACCAAGCGAGGTACGCGATCTCAAGTCCGTTATATAAATCCCTGGCGTTGCCATTTTGATCGCGGATAAGGATTCGCATTTCACCATATACCTCCACCGACCATTGAAAATTCGGCGATGAAACGCCTCTATATGCCTCGCTGGGCTGAATCACGAAGTTTAGATAATTCAACGCGGCGGGCCCGCTTCCGATGGGTTGCTGTACATTGTCTATAAATACCTTTAACTGATACGCGCCGGATGGAAGCCCGACTTCATTATCGTAAATCGAAATATCCTGCATGATTCCAACCGCGCCATATTTTGCAAAATCCCAGGGCTCCTCACGCTTCAACCACAACTGATCGTTCAAATACCATTCGCGCTTGATGGTCAATCCAGCGCGCATGTTCTGATAATGCCAGATCGCAAATACCTGTTTCGTCCCGGCGGGGAATGAAGATTGACCTGAGACTCCATTCTGCTCCAGCGCCACATGCGCGGCGTAGAAAATCGGATCAGAGGTGACCGGCGTAAATCCAACCACGGGCGTCGCGGCGACTGTCGAAACGGCAGCGATGGGCAGAGTGGCAACCTCTGTCACAGCAACAGACTCAGTTTGCGCTGGCGCGGGCGTCATCACCTGAATATCGAACGAACACCCCGTAATCAAAAAGCCAATCACGAGAAGGAATGTAAATATCTTTTTCATAACCATCCTTTCAATTATTGTCTATCAACGAATTACCCTCCATCCGCGTTCCAGCCCGGCTTATAAAACCTTTTGGAACGCGCGCAACAATTCGCCGCGTCCTTCGAATCCACTTTCGCCGAGTTCCGCGATTCCCAAATAGACGCGTGCGCGGCATCTCCGCAACAGACCGGATACGAGCCGCGCCATCGCCTCCTTGCTGTATTGGACGTCGTCCGCGTCATTCCATATTCGACCTGCCTGCCATTCACGCGACAACACATACGGATGCGTGAGCGGTTGCGAGAGGCGTTCATACCATCCGCTGGAGCCGGGGTCGAGCCAAAATTGAATCGTGACCGGACGATTCATCATCAGGAACGTATGCGCGGGCGCGACGAGGACTGCGTCTTTATCTTCGGTCTGCCAGCCTTCGAGATACGACGCGGCGATGACGCCGTCTTGAAGCATTTGGATGTATTCCCGTCCAAGACCTCCGAGGTCTTGAAGACCTCGGGGGTCTGAAGGCTCCATCGCCATCCGAAACTTCTTCACCGATTCAACGAGGCTCGCCGCGACGCGCACGGAATCAAAATTGCGATGATACCCAAATCCCGCCTGCGACAATACTTCGCCGAATAATTTTCGCAGGAAGTGATCGAACGGAAGTTGTTCGCTCTCGCGATATGTCAATATCCAATCCCGCAGACTTGAATAACGATTGCCGAGCAAAAAGGTAATACGGTCTTGAACGTCAGGTTTGATTTCGTCGAAGGTCGAAAGTCGAAGGTCGCGCTGACGGTAGACAATATCGGTGAGGAGTTGCGCGCGGATGAGATCGAGTCCGTCAATGGACTGCATCAGCGCGTACGCCGCGTCAAATTTTGGCGGGTAAATATTCCAATGCGGATGCGCCAGCGCGGCGAGGGTGATGAGGGCGTGGGAGGCGGGTTCGTCGCGCAAGGAACGCGATGGACGATGCGAGCGCCAGGGAACGTTTCTGGCTGCGAGCCGATTCGTGATTGAGAAACGCAAGGCATCGGAAAGATAAGGCGCGAGGATGACAATATCGGAGGGAGAAACTCGAGGATTCGAGATTAGAGAATTAGAGATTAGAGATTGGGTTTCGCTTACAATAGCATCGAGCAATTCGGGATAGAAGCGGGATTGGATAATGGAAAGAGCAGACCCGTCCCCTCTTTCGTCTTTCGTCTTTCCTTGAGAAGAAAGAGGAAAGACGAAAGAATCCGGGTTTGGCAGGATGGCTTCGGAAAGCGAGTTTCCAAGCTGGGCAATCTCTTCTGATACAACAAAACTTTTTTGTAATTGAACGTGCTCGTCGCAAAGTTCGCGCAATGCAAAACCGGTGTTCACGTCCGCGCCGAGGAAGTAGCGGAAGCCTCCGCCCTCGTCAAGGAGCAACAACGCCGAATCAAAATCGGGAAGCCACTCGCGGAGAATATCATGCGCGCGCGGACCGTCCTCTTCGACGTTATCGTAAATGATGTGGCGATATGTCTGAGTAAGATAATTGCGGACAATATCCTGCTTCCACAAAACATTCGCGAAGATTTCGAGTTGAAGGGAAAAATCAAGCAGATTGTTTTGCAGGCAATATTCGCGGAAACGATTGGCGCAATCCTGCGCGTCGGCGTAGACGCGGCGTTGGGCGGGATCGCCGTAATAGGCTGAGTCGAGTCGCGCGGCAATTTCAGTGTGCGGAAAGCCAATCACCGCGGCTTTGTTCAGGTTATCGAGGATTTGGGAGTAGAGGCGGTTGCGGTCAATGGTGACGGATTCAAAGTAGCCCGAGTCCAATAACGGACGAACGAGATGCGCTATGTAATATTGGGAGGTTTCAAGCGTGAGGAAAACGGGGGGCTGATCGGGATGAGCAAATCCCGCCGCTTCCGCCGCGAGCGGCCAAAACAGATCGCACATGCGCCGCGCCAGGCCGCCCATCGTGGCGGGAGTCGCTTCACCGCCCGCGCGTCGTTCGGGGCTGTAGAGTAAATCGAGATACGGCTCCTGTAATGTCCGTTGCGGAGTGAGCATGAGGATTGATTCGCCGGGCGCGCCTTGCGCGAGCAGGTGATGCAACCGTTCGACTGCCGCGCTGGTTTTCCCCGTCCCAGCGGGACCGGAGACGAAGAGTTTAAGGTCGAGGGGCGAATCAATGATTTGACGCTGAGGCAGGTTGAAGAGAAGCATGAAGCGAGGGTACAGCAGTCGGGAAAGATTGTCAATGCAATCCGTGTCGGTAACTTTTTCCCTCCACTCGGCGTCGTGGATCTACATATAATACGGACAATGTGAATGAAGATACGCGGATATTCACGTTGCAGCATCGAGGATCTATTCCGCTTGCGTAAGCGGAAGGAGGCGCCCTGAACCGATATTCCATCATCTCTTCCACGTCTGGCAAGGTTCGCTAAAAACATCAACTTATGAGGAGATTTTTGCAATGCGTACAAAGAAAGTTCGATTTATCATGCTGGTCGCCATGATCATGGTATTGGCGGCTTTTCCGTTGACAGCCAGCGCGGATCATGCCTGGGGAAATTATCACTGGGCGCGCACCGGCAACACGTTCACGCTAAAGGTCGGCGATAACGTCAGCGCCGTCTGGGATCCTTATCTCAATGAAGCCATCAGCGACTGGAATCCATCCAGCGTTTTGAATCTGACGAAGGTGGCTGGCGGGACCCGCCCCAAGAATTGTCGTCCTACCAGCGGGCGGATCGAAGTCTGCAGCGCGACCTACGGCAACACCGGCTGGCTCGGCATCGCGCAGATCTGGGCGAGCGGCGATCACATCACACAGGCGATTGCCAAGATGAACGACACCTACTACAACACCCCGCAATACAACACGCCCGCGTGGCGGCGTTTGGTGATGTGCCAGGAAATCGCCCACGACTTCGGTCTCGATCATCAGGATGAAGGCTTCGGCGCTCCCAACCTCGGCACCTGCATGGATTACACCAACGATCCGGATGGCGGCGGGGCTTATGGTCCAAGCAATGAACACCCGAACGCGCACGACTTCGAGCAGCTGGAGATCATCTACGCTCACCTCGACAGCACAACCACGATCAGCGCGGCGCCTCCCGGCTTTATGAATGCCGACGTCCACGCCATTGAGAACTGGGGTGAAAAGGTTCACGAATCCGCCAATGGACGCTCCGCCCTTTACGTCCGCGATTTTGGAAACGGCTTCAAGATCTTCACGCACGTCTTCTGGGTTCTTGACAACTAACCGCAATTCATTCGATAAAGGCGACGGGATGAAAATTCCGCCGCCTTTTTATTTACCCTGACTCGGCGCCTCGGACTCAAGATATATCTGCCGCTGTTCCCCGATTCATTTTTCACGCTCGATCGTTTTCGGCAAATTGACGCGAAATTCCGTTGACACAATCGCCTCCCCACATGTATAATACCGCTCGCTTCTGCCTCAGCAGTAAGAATCGCTGGGGCAGTTGTATGTCGAGAGACATCGAGACCCCAGCTTCCCCGTTATCAGGCGATGGATACCGACGAAGACCCGCAGGCATACGGCGAAGTGATGACTGGAGAAAACAAAATGAGATTTGCAATCGTCGAAAGCGGCGGCAAGCAATACCGCGCCGTCGAAGGGCGAACCATCGAAGTGGATCGCCTGCCCGTGGAAGCGGGTAAACAATTCAACCTTGAACGCGTCCTGCTTATGGCGGACGGCGACGAGGTGATGGTCGGAACCCCCGCCCTCAACGGCATCGAAGTCAAAGTCACTGTGGCGGACCATGTTCGAGGTCCGAAGATTGACCGCTTCAAATATCGCCCGAAGAAACGCATTCGCGTGCGCGGCGGTCATCGTCAGCAGTATACGTTGTTGACGGTGGATTTCATCGGCAAGCCCGGCGAGGAACGCGCGGCGCAGGAACCGGTTGCGGTCGTGGAAGAGCAGGCAGTCGAAGCCGAACCGGTAGTCGAAGTAATGGCTGAGGAAGAAACAGTCCAGCCATCCACAAAAAAGTCGTCTTCCAAAAAGACCGACTCCAAAAAGAAGTAAGAGGCAACCATGGCTCATAAAACAGGTGGCGGCTCAACCCGCAACGGACGAGATTCAAATTCACAGCGACTCGGCGTAAAACGCTACGCCGGTCAATTTGTGCTTTCGGGCAATATCCTTGTGCGACAGCGCGGCACCAAAATCAAGCCCGGGCTGAACGTGGGCGCGGGCAAGGACGATACCTTATTCGCAACCAGCGATGGACTGGTGATGTTCGACGTTATTCACGGTCAGAAGCGCGTGAACATCGTCCCGCAAGCCGCGGAATAGAAGGTCAGCATGAAGACTGATATTCACCCCACATATTACACCGACGCCAAGGTGACTTGCGCCTCGTGCGGCAAGACCTGGACGACCGGCTCGACCAAAAAAGAATTGCGCGTGGACATCTGCTCGAACTGTCACCCGTTCTACACCGGCGAAGCCTCGCGCATCCTCGACATCGAAGGTCAGGTGGATCGCTTCTACAAGAAATTAAACGTCCAAAAGGCGTACGCCGAACAACAGAAGGCGAAGGAAGAACTCAAGGGTTCGCCTGCGCGTCCCATTGAAGAACTAGGCATTGCGGCGCGCGCGGTGGAAGCGCTCAAGAACGCGGGTATCTCGAACGTCGGTCAGTTTCTTGAAAAACTTAGCGGCGGCAACGATGCCGTGCTCGCAATCCCCGGATTTGGCCAAGCGTCATTGACCAGCGCCAAGAAGAAGTTGCGCTCGCTTGGTTATGAACTCCCCGAAGCCGCGGCGTGACATCTGCCCTGAGCGATAGTCGAGGGTTGCAGAATAAATATTCTCAGGTAAACTTACGGGCATGGAGCGAATTCGCTCCATGCCCGTTTTGTTTTTGGCGAAACCCTTAGCCGCGAATTACGAGAATTCTTCATTCGCGCAAATTCGCGGCAGGAAGGGAATTTCAAGTATTTAGTCCCAAAGGAATTATGCGGCACATACACGGCTCCATTGAAGTAGTCTGCGGTTCGATGTTCAGCGGCAAGACGGACGAGTTAATCCGTCGGCTTGTGCGCGCGACCATTGCAAAACAAAAAGTGCAAGTCTTCAAACCCGCCATTGACATTCGCTACGCGGTGGAAAAAATCGCTTCGCACGCGGGGTCGCAATTCGACGCGGTTCCGCTTGCAAACTCGACTGAGATTCTCAGCAAGGTTGACGCAGATACTACCGTAGTCGGCATTGACGAGGCGCAATTTTTCGACCCGCCCGTCGCGGACATCGCGCAGGAACTCGCCGCACGCGGCATCCGCGTCATCGTCGCGGGTTTGGATATGGATTTTCGCGGCGAGCCATTCGGTCCCATGCCGTTGCTTTTGGCGAAAGCCGAACGCGTGGATAAACTCCACGCGATTTGCATGGTCTGCGGCGACGAAGCCTCGCGCACGCAACGGCTCGTCAACGGCAAACCCGCCAAATACGATGATCCGATTGTCATCGTCGGCGCGTCCGAGATGTATGAGGCGCGGTGTCGGGCGCATCACGAAGTGCCCAGATAAAGAGTCAATCCAGCGCGTTGTTTACCTGTATACAATGTAGACACGTAAACACGGAGGATGGATGCAACACTATAAAGATATCCTCGCTGAAATTCTTGTAGACGAAATAACTCTGCAAGCGCGCATCAAGGAACTCGGCGCGGAAATCAGCCGCGACTACGCCGACACCGACGGAACGCTCCTGCTCATCTGCATCCTGCGCGGCGGCGTGCCTTTCCTCGTGGACTTGATGCGTCACATCACTGTCCCGCACATGCTCGACTTCATGGCAATTTCCTCGTACGGCAAGGGCACGCGCGAAAGCACGGGCAACGTCCGCCTGACGATGGATTTGCAGACCAACATCCGCGACAAGCATGTCATCCTCGTCGAGGACATCATAGACAGCGGTCATACCATCGCGTCGGTGCTGGAGTTGCTCGAAACGCGCCAGCCCGCGAGTCTCAAAGTCTGTTCACTGCTCGATAAAGAGGAACGCCGCGAAGCCGTAGTTCCCGTTCACTATCACGGCTTCAGCATCCCCAACAAGTTTGTCTTCGGCTACGGACTCGACCTCGACGAATACTATCGCAACCTCCCTTTCATCGGCGTCGTGGATTTGGAAAAATACAAACCATCCTGATTTACGATTTCGCGCTGAACGGAGGGTCGAGCATCCTGAGCGAAGACGAAGGAGAGAGACCCGCAGACGAAGCGCGATTGCCTTTCGACCCTTCGATTACACTCAGTGCAAGCCTTCGACGTTTGACGATGTATTCATTTGCTCGTTCGCAAGATTTATATGCCTGACGATTCCGAATCAATTGCCTCTGCCTACGCCGGTCGCTGGGTGGCGCGCCTGCGCGGGCGAATCGTCGCTCAGGGCGGCACGCCCGAACAAGCCTTGCACGCCGCGCAAAGCAGCCGCCGCAAAGAACGATTCGAAATCATCTACATGCCCGCTCCATTTTCCCATTCCCCATTGATTGACAAAGTCCGGGACGCGCTTCCAAATCAGGAGATTTATCTTGTCGGCGGCGCGGTACGGGACATGCTCCGCAACCGCGTCTCACACGACCTTGATTTTGCCGCGCCATCGCACGGCATTTCCCTCGCCCGACGCGTCGCCGACGCGCTCCAAGCCGATTTCATGGTCCTCGACGCAGACCGCGACACGGGACGCGTCATCGTCACCGAAGAAGACAATTCGCATACCTACCTGGATTTTGCCACTTATCGCGGAGGCATGACCATCGAATCCGATTTGCGCGCCCGTGACTTCACCATGAACGCCATCGCATACAACATCCATAACGACACCATCATTGACCCTCTCAACGGCGCCTCGGATTTACGCGCCAAACTCATCCGCGCCTGCTCATCCACATCAATTCAAGACGACCCGATTCGAATCCTGCGCGCCATTCGTCAAGCCGCGGCGTTTGAATTCAAGATTGACCTTGCCACGCGTAAGTCCATGAAAGAAGCGGCAAGCCTTCTGCCCAAGAGTTCCCCCGAACGCCAGCGCGATGAGATATTCAAAATCCTCGAAGGTCCGCGACCCGACGCGTCCATGCGCGCGCTTGAAATGCTGGGCGTGTTTCCTCACCTCATGCCCGAACTCTCCGCCATGAAAGGCGTGACACAATCATTGCCGCATATCTACGATGTCTGGGAACACACCCTGAGCGTGTTGCGGCACCTCGAAGGGATTCTCGCCGCGTTGCGAGTCGGTTACTCCGCAGAAGAGACTAACGACATGTTCACAGGTCTGCTGACGTTGAGTCTTGGTCGTTACCGCGAAAACTTCGCGGCGCATTTCAACGAATCCCTCAACACAGATCGCTCCGTGCGCGCCGCGCTGTTCTTTGCCGCGTTGTATCACGATGTCCAGAAGCCAGCCACAAGGTCGGTGGATGAGGCGGGACGAATCCATTTTTACGAGCATGAAGCCAAAGGCGCGGAGGTCGCGGCAGAGAGGGCGCGCGCGTTCAACCTCAGCAACGACGAAGTGGATCGCATCCGCAAGATCGTTTTGAATCACATGCGATTCCTGTCATTCACATCGCGTTTGGAGAAAGCAGGCGAACTGCCTACGCGCAAAGCCATTTATCGCTTCTTCCGCGATACAGGCGAATCCGGCGTTGATTTGGTTCTGCTCGCCCTCGCAGACCTGCGCGGCATGTGTGACCACACATTGACACAGGAGGCTTGGACAAGAGCGTTAGATGTGGCGCGCATCCTGCTTGAAAACTATTGGGAAAAGCCCGCTGAGACGGTCGCCCCGCCGCGTCTATTGGACGGCAATGATTTGATGCAAGAATTGAACCTGCAACCCGGACGAATCATCGGTCAATTACTCGAAGCGATTCGCGAAGCGCAGGCGACGGGCAAAATCGAAACACGCGAGCAGGCTCTCGCCTTCGCGCACGGCTGGCTCGATGGAAACGAAACCCGAAACGCGTAACAGTGTACCGTGTTGCGTGTTCAATATACCGCGCGTAGTTTGCGCTCTCTGGCGCAAACTTGAGGAATAAGATGAACGTCGTCTATTTCGATTTGCAAAGCCAGAAACACCGCGCAGTTTGCGCTCTCTGGCGCAAACTTGAGGAATAAGATGAATGTCGTCTATTTCGATTTGGAAAGCCAGAAGTTATTTGAAGAAGTCGGCGGGCGCGAGCCGTCGAAACTATTGCTCGCTTGCGGCGTGACGTGGTCCACCGAACGTAACGATTTCGCCGTGTACTGGGAAAAGGACGCGGCGGCGCTTATCGCCGAGTTGAAATCTGCAGACCGCGTCATTGGCTTCAACATTGTCAACTTCGATTATCAAGTGTTGAAACCATACGCGCCGAATGAAAACTTCCGCGCCTTCAAGTCAACGGACATGCTGCAGGATATTTTCCGCACGCTGGGATTTCGCCTGAGTCTGGACTCGATTGCCAAAGCCACGCTGGGCGCGACGAAAACCGCCGACGGGCTGCAATCGGTGGCATGGTTCAAAAACGGCGAACTGGACAAGGTCGCTGAATACTGCAAAGCGGATGTGGACATCACGCGCCGCGTTTATGAATTTGGGCGCGATAACGGGTTTGTTTATTACCGCTCAAAGTTGGGAAGTAAGTTGAAGGTGGCGGTCAATTGGAAATGACCTACGCTCTTTCCGCCGTGACTTCGACAGGCCCAGCGCAAGCCTCGGCGGAAACTCCAACGCCGGGGACGGCGTTGGAAGCAAGGAAATTATCATGGAGAAAATTCAAGTCAACAACATCGAACTCGCCTACACTCGCCGCGGCAAAGGGACGCCGCTGGTTCTCTTGCACGGCTACCCTCTTGACCATCACATTTGGGATGTAGTCGCGCCGATGCTGGATGATACCTTCGACCTCATCCTGCCCGACCTGCGCGGCTTTGGACAATCGTCAACGGTGGACACGCCCCACACACTGGATGATTTCGCGTCGGATATCGCTGGTCTGCTCGACCAGATTGGGATTCAAGAGACTGCAGTCGCAGGTCATTCGATGGGCGGATATGTCGCGCTGGCGTTTGCGAATCTATATCCGAATCGAGTCAATGGGCTGGGGATGGTCTCGTCGCAGGCGCTGGCGGATTCGCCGGAACGCAAGCAGGGGCGCTACGACACCGCGGCTCAGGTGAATGAAAAAGGCATTGGCGTTGTAGTCGAAGCGATGACCCCGAAATTCACCCGGAACGTGGCGCTGCAAGCGAAGGCAAGGGCAATTATGGAAGAACAAAATCCACAAGGCATCATGAACGCGCTCAAAGCCATGGCGGAGCGCATTGACGCATCCGCTCTGTTAACCGCGTTCAATTTCCCGGTCGTCATTATCCACGGCGAGGCGGACGAGTTGATTCCGGTTGACCGCGCGCGTGAGATGAAGGACGCGATTCCCCATGATCATCTGGTGGAGTTGAAAGGCGTGGGTCATTTGCCGATGATGGAAGCGCCGCAGGAAACGGCAAAAGCCTTGATGAAGTTGGCATAACGCAGGATGCATGCCCTGTGACCGAAGCGAGTGTCGAAGAGGCATCTTGCGCTACAAAAGCAAACATCCCGTCGCGGTTCGGGCGGCGGGATGTTTCATTGATCAGGATCAGGTTTGAGTTAAGGACGAAGCGAAGCGTATCCTTATGAAGCCGGGAGCGGGTGCGTCATAATATTGCCAGACGCCGCCGCAGGCTTCGACTCTGCCCCATTGCGACGGAGCAGGCGGTTGATGTGCGCGACCAGGATGCGGCTGGGCGTGGGCTTGGTCAGGTAATCATCCGCTCCGGCATCCAGCACGCTGGCGACCATCGAAGGATCGTTGAGCGCGGAAAGGACGATGATCGGCACCTGGCTAAAGGCGCGCACCGCGCGGCAGACCTCCCAACCGTCCATCTCAGGCATCATTAGATCAAGCACAATCAAGTCATGCTGATCGTTGCGGGCATAATTCACGCCTTCAGTGCTACTGTTGGTCGCGGTGACATCGAAGCCCTGCGAACGCAACAACACGGAAAGAAGATCGGTGACTGCGCTGTCGTCGTCAATAACCAGAATTTTTATAGTCATGAGTTTTTTCCTAACTGCGCTTATTATCGCAGATTTGCCGGATTCTGTACTTTGCAAGAGGCTAACAGGTTAATTGCGTATAAAGACCGACAAATGAATGGCAAACCATCGCATTTGTCGCAAGCCCCTGTGGTAAACTTCACACGATCACCCTGAATTATAACCATCTTTGGAGGCAATATGGCGACAAAAACCAAAACAAAAGCGAGTCAAAAATCCGCAAAAGGGAAGAAGTGGGTTTACCTTTTCGATGAAGTGAAAGCCGCGGAAAAATACGCCGGTTCATGGGAAGGCGTGCGCGGACTGCTCGGCGGAAAAGGATCGGGGCTTCTTGACATGACGCGCGCGGGCGTGCCCGTCCCGCCGGGATTCACGATCACGACCGAAGCCTGTAACTGGTTCAGGAAAACGGGCAGTTTCCCCGCCGGGATGTGGTCCCAGGCGCTCGCCGGGATGAAAGTGACCGAAAAGCGCGCCGGTAAAAAGTTCGGCGATCCGAAGAATCCATTATTGGTTTCCTGCCGCTCGGGCGCGAAGTTTTCGATGCCCGGCATGATGAACACGATCCTGAACATCGGACTGAACGATGAAGTTGTGGAAGGCTTATCCGCGCTGACAAAGAACCCGCGTTTTGCCTGGGACTCGTATCGGCGTCTGATCGAAATGTTTGGCGCGACCGTCTTCAATCTCGACGATGAACGTTTCGAACACCCGATGGCGGAACACAAAGCTCGTAAAGGCTACAAGTCTGACACTGAAATGACCGCCGATGACTGGCAGGAACTTGTTTCTGTATTCAAGCAGGTTTTCAAGAAAGAGGTCGGGTTTGATTTCCCTCAGGATATATACAAACAACTGGAATACGCCACCAAGGCCGTCTTTGAATCGTGGAACGGCAAACGCGCCATTGACTATCGCCGCGCCACCGGCATCTCGGACGATCTCGGCACGGCGGTCAACATCGTGACAATGGTCTTCGGCAACATGGGCGACGACTCCGGCACGGGCGTAGCGTTCACGCGCGACCCATCCACTGGCGACAAGAAAATGTTGGGTGAATATTTATTGAACGCGCAAGGCGAAGACGTGGTGGCGGGCATCCGTAATGCCGACCCGATTGAAAACCTTGTAAAGAACATGCCGAAAGCCTACAAGCAATTCATGGATATCACCCGCAAACTCGAAAAACATTATCGGGATATGCAGGATGTTGAATTCACCATCGAGCGCGGCAAACTGTGGATGTTGCAGACGCGCAACGGAAAACGCACGGCAAAATCTGTTGTGAAGATCGCGGTGGATATGGCGAAGGAGAAATTGATCACGAAGGACGAGGCGGTGCTCCGCATCACGCCAGAAACCGTGGACTCGTTGCTCCATCCGCAATTCGATGAAAGCGCGATGAAGAAAGCCGAAACAGACGGCGCGTTCTTTGCGAAGGGCGTCAACGCCTCGCCCGGCGCGGCGGTGGGACAAATCTATTTCGACGCTGATACAACGGAAAAGATGACGAAGGAAAATAAACAGGATACGATCATGGTGCGCCCATTCACCAAGCCGGACGACGTGCATGGCATGATCGCCTCGCAAGGCGTGCTCACGAGCGAAGGCGGCGCGACCTCTCATGCGGCGGTCGTGGCGCGGCAATTCGGTATTCCGTGCGTGGTCGGCGCGTCGGCGATCAAGATCGATCTCGAAAGTCGGCAGATGTCGGTTGGCGATGTCGTTGTCAAGGAAGGCGAATGGGTTTCGGTGGATGGAACGACCGGCAAAGTGTTCGTCGGAAAAATTCCCACCACATCGCCATCGCTTGAGGAACAAACTGATTTACTCACGCTGCTCAAATGGGCGGATGAGATCTGCGCGCGCAAAGACATTCGCAAAGCGCCCAAAGGCTGGCCCACGCGCGGTTTGCAAGTCTGGGCAAATGCGGATTACCCCAAGGACGCGCAACGCGCCCGTTCGTACGGCGCGGTGGGCATCGGTCTGTGCCGCACGGAGCACATGTTCTTTGAACCCGAACGTTTGCCCATCGTGCAGGATATGATCCTTTCGGATACCAGCGAAGAGCGCACTGCCGCGCTCAACAAACTGCTCCCCTACCAGCGCAAGGACTTCGACGGCCTCTTCGAAGCGATGGACGGCTGCCCAGTCATCATCCGCTTGATTGATCCGCCATTGCATGAGTTTATGCCGGATGAGGAAAAACTACTCGAAGAAGTGATCACGATGCGCGTCAAAGGCGAATCGGATGGACTGCAAGCCAAGGAGGAATTGCTCGCCGACATCAAAGGGATGCACGAATCGAATCCGATGATGGGCCTGCGCGGCGTTCGATTGAGCATTTCCATGCCTGAGATCGTGGAGATGCAAGTCCGCGCCATCTTCGAAGCCGCGGCAGATTGCGCGTTGCGCGGAATCGTCGTTAAACCTGAAGTAATGATTCCGCTGACTGGCACGGTCAAGGAACTGGAATGGATCCAGCCGAGACTCGAACGCATCGCCACAGCAGTCATGGACGAGAAGAAAGTCAAGTTCGAATATAAATTCGGCACGATGATCGAAATCCCGCGCGCGGCTGTCACTGCGTCAGAAGTTGCTCAACGCGCCGAGTTCTTCTCCTTCGGCACCAATGACCTCACGCAAATGACCTACGGTTATTCGCGCGACGATGCCGAGCGCAACTTCCTGGTCACGTATCAGGAGCAGGGCATCCTCGAAAAGAATCCGTTCCAGACAATTGATCGGGGCGGCGTCGGCAGATTGATGCAATGGGCGATTACTGATGGCAGAAAGACGCGTCCGAATCTCGAAGTGGGCATCTGCGGCGAGCATGGCGGCGATCCGGATTCGGTCGAGTGGTGTCACATCATCGGCAACAATTACGTTTCGTGCTCCCCGTTCCGCGTGCCGATTGCGCGTTTGGCTGCGGCACATTCGGCGTTGAAGTATGCGGGGAAGAAGATCGCGGAGGATAAGTAATATGTAATGCGATATTCATATCGCATTGCCGCGCTAGGGCGATATGAATATCGCGGTACGAGATGCGAGATACAAAAACGGGACACATGTGAATGTGTCCCGTTTTGATTCGGGGCGATAAAATTTTATGTCATTGCGAGGAGCCCGTAGGGCGACGAAGCAATCTCCTAATGATAGAGGGGATTGTGTCGCCACGGCGCCACGCGACGCTTCGGGCTGGCGCCCTCGCAATGACATGGAGCCTATATCTTTCCCGCCACATAATCCAGCACATCAATCTTTGTCAGGATTCCAATGGGTCGGCTGTTGCCAACGACAATCAATGCAAGACCTGATTTCAGAGACGGCATGGATTCTTCCAAGGATGTCTCAGGCGGGAAGACCGCGCCCGCGTTTTGCACAAGCGAATCAATTGTTTCATCGGGGCTGTGGTCATGCTTTTCGAGCATGTGATTGAGCAAATCCACTTCCTCGATCAAGCCCGCGAGCGAACCATCCGCGCCGACGACGGGCATTTGCGAGATGCCATGCTGGTGCATCACCGCGACCACTTTGCGGATCGAGTCGCCGAGCGCGGCGGTGAATAAAGTTTTATCGGGCTTGGCAATCAACAGGTCGCCCAGAGTCGTTTCGCCGAACTCCATCGAGAGGAAGCCGAACTCGCGCATCCACTTGTCATCGAAAAATTTGGAAAGATAGCGCGAACCCGAATCAGGGAGAATGACCACAGGGATACGATCCCCGTTCAACTTGCGGCAATACTTGATCGCGCCCGCCAGCGCGGACCCGGATGAGCCGCCCGCAAAAATTCCCTCCTGCCTTACAAGTTGACGCGCCCACAAAAACGACTCGCGGTCGCCCGCGCGTTCGATGGCATCCACAACAGAGAGATCAAGCGCGGTCGGCAGAAAATCTTCGCCGATGCCTTCCACCTTATACGTCTTGGGATACGCGCCTTCGGGAATTTTGCCTTTGTTCTGCCATATCTCGGTCAATATCGAACCTTCGATATCAATTCCCACAATTTGGATGTTTGGATTCTTCGACTTCAAATAACGTCCCACACCGGTGACCGTCCCGCCCGTGCCCATGCCCATGATGACATCGGTCACGCGCCCATCGGTCTGCTCCCACAACTCAGGACCCGTCGTCAACTCATGCGTGAGCGGATTATCGGGGTTGTGATATTGATTCGCCAGAATCGCGTTTGGCGTCTCGCGGGCGAACTTGTCTGCGACTTGATAATATGATCTTGGATCGTCAGGCTCAACGGCAGTGGGCGTGATGACCACCTTCGCGCCATACGCGCGCAATAACAAAATCTTTTCATTGCTCATTTTATCCGGCATGACGAAGATGGTCTTATATCCCTTCAACGCCGCGGCAATCGCGAGACCGACGCCTGTGTTCCCGCTCGTCGCTTCAACGATAGTCCCGCCCGGTTTCAGTTCGCCCCGCTTTTCAGCCTGCTCGATGATGAATGCTCCAACGCGGTCTTTGACCGATCCGCCTGGATTCATAAACTCCAATTTCGCGTACAGCGGAACCGGCAAATCTTTTGCAATTCTTGAAAGCCGCACCAGCGGCGTATTCCCCATCGCGCCGAGGATACTATCGAATACTCGTTTTTGTCCTGAAACAGGTAAAACCATTCTCGCTCCTTTGGTTTGAATGAGGGTATTTTACTCCACCAAGCACAGACCTCCGAGATTTGGCAAATCTCGGAGGTCTGCATCTACCCAAACCACTCCCTCAATCTCTGTGTCTCAAACGAACGCTTCTCTTCCATGTAATCGGTTGTCGCGTCAGTAAGTTTCGTAAGCGGTTCTGGTTCCTGCAAAAAGCTTCCTTGGATCATCATCGCCTTGCCTCCGCCGACTTCAAGGAAACAACCGCCCTCACCCTTGAATGTCGCGGTGGGTTCCTCATTCACAAACCCCGAAGCGATTCGTTCCGCGACCGTCTCTCCCATTTGTTCCGCAAACAATCCCGCTTTGGGCAATGGTTTGCCATTCGCCAGCATGATTTGGGTCACATCGCCAATCGCGTACACATCCGCGAATGATGTTTCGAGCGTGCGTTTGTTCACGTCCACCCAACCCGATTCGCCGACCAGTCCGCTTTCGCGCACCACCGCAGGCGGACGATGCGGCGGCACGCCCAGCAACAAGTCGAACGGCATTCGCTCTTCCCCAAAAATCACTGCGCCCGCTTCAATCGCGGTCGCTTTGCGATTCGCGAAAAATCCAATGCCGTTATCTGCCAGGCGACGTTCAAGCAAATCGCTTCCCGCCTTGCCAAGCGTGGGCAACGACATCGGCTGGGGCGAAAACACGTCAATGCTTGCTTTCACGCCGCGCGCCGTCAACTTGTCACGGATCAAAAACGCCAGCTCGTATGGCGCGGGCGGACACTTATACGGCGCGCCGAATATCCCAATCACGATTCGTCCGCCGTGAAAATCGTCCAACGCCTTTGCCGCGCGTGGCACGTCGTTTGGGTCGTACGCGTTGAAGGCATGTTCGGGAAATCCCGGCACGGCGGATGTGTTCAACTCTGCGCCCAAAGCGACGACCAACGCGTCCGCCTGGATTCGCTCTCCGTCAACGACAGCCAACTTCTCGTTGGGTTGAATCGCTTCAATCGTTGCCCGCTTCACGCGCACCCCGATCCTGCTGAGGCTTTCGAGGGGCTTTTGTCCCGCTTCAAGCGGACTCTCCCCCACCAGCGCCCAGCTCTTGCGAAACCCAACCATGAAGTAATCGCGCCGGTCAACCATGATGACTTCAACATCGTCTGCAAGTTTTTGTTTGAGACGACGCGCGGTCGCAATGCCGCCAAACCCGCCGCCGAGAATCAGAACGCGTTTCATACGATATCCTTTCTCCGAGACAGCCGCCAGGAAGGAAATAAATCTCTCATGCCGCTATCTTACTATATCCTGGCAGGAATGTCATTTCGGTCTATCGCAAAGACTTCGAGGTCTGAAATAAAAATCTCCCGCCAATAGTCTTAACGGGAGATTCTCTTGCCTCTTTCTTCTTTCTTCTTTCCTCAAACGAGGAAGATTGCTTCTCGTAGATCGCAATGACACGGTTAGTACAGCGGCAAACTCGTATCCACTTCCTCCGCCCAGGCGTTGATGCCGCCTTTGAGGTTCTTCATCTTCTTGAAACCGGCGCTGGATAATATTTCAATCGCGCGCGCGGAACGGGAGCCGCGTTTGCAGAAGACAACCATCTCTTCGGCGGAGTCCAGTTCGGACATGCGTTGGGCGACTTCGCCGAGGGGAATGTTCTTCGCGCCTTTGATGGCGG
>Ga0247727_10007065_pt1 | contig 21649 bp, 11 predicted proteins | sample WisWelCaveWW1625_FD_202498 | JGI IMG/M metagenome (GOLD analysis project Ga0247727, IMG submission 202498) | Biofilm microbial communities from Wishing Well Cave, Virginia, United States - WW16-25 | ecosystem: Environmental > Aquatic > Deep subsurface > Groundwater > Cave microbial mat | place... | reverse complement strand
TCTGCCGTTTTTCATTCACCCGGAACAACCTCAGGCTTTCATTTACGGAAGGAGGCAAAACGCTGATCCCCATTCGCCTGCATTCCTCTACAAAAAAAGTAATCTTGGTGATATCATTCACACTGTGAGTAAGCACAGCAGCCATGTACTCTTCGGGATAATGGGCCTTGAACCAGGCAGTCTTGAATGCCAGTACGGAATATGCAGCAGCATGTGATTTGTTAAATCCGTACTGCGCAAACTTCTCCATCGTATTGAAAATCTCTTCCGCCTTTTCTGCCGGAATCTGGTTTTGTGCGGCTCCCTGAATGAATTTTTCCCGCTCTTTCTGCATCACATCCATTTTCTTCTTGCCCATCGCACGCCGCAGAAGGTCGGCTTGTCCAAGCGAATATCCGGCCATGTCGCGCGCCGCCTGCATGATTTGTTCCTGATAAACCATGATGCCGTAGGTGTTTTTCAGAATGGGCTCCAGGATGGGGTGCTGGAATTCCACTTTGTCCAATCCGTTTTTGCGGCGAACGAAATTCGGAATGTTGTCCATCGGACCGGGCCGGTACAGAGCATTCATCGCAATGAGATCTTCCATCGTCGTCGGCTTGAGTTGCCGCAGGTATTTCCTCATCCCGTCAGATTCAAACTGAAATGTTGCTACCGTGTCGCCACGCTGATACAGCTCAAAAGTAAGGGTATCATCCATGGGAATCTGATCCGGATCAATCGTGATTCCTTTGGTTTCTGAAACAAGTCCAATCGCTGTTTTGATGATGGATAAAGTTTTCAGACCGAGAAAATCCATCTTCAGCAATCCGCACAATTCAGCATTGGGTCCATCGTATTGTGTGACAATCGTCTTGTCTTTGGCGATAGAAACGGGAACATAATCGGTAATCACGCCCGGTGCGATGATGACGGCACACGCATGGACGCCGGTATGCCTTGCAGTCCCTTCCAGGGTTCGGGCATATTTCATCATGCGTGAGATTTTAGCATCCTTGCTTTGAAATTCGGCCTCCAGCGCCCGTGCGAAATCAGGATTCGTTTCGGGATCAAGGGCGGATTGAAACGTAATTCCAGGTCTCTCCGGAATGAGTTTTGCAATGCGATTTACCTCTGTCAATGGCACTCCGAGAGTCCGGCCGACATCCCGCACTGCTGTCTTCGCGCCCATCGTCCCGTAGGTGATTACCTGGCTGACGGAATCCCTTCCGTATTGCTCAATCACATAGTTGATGACTTCCTGCCTTCCTTCATCATCAAAATCAATATCTATGTCAGGCGGACTGATACGTTCGGGATTCATGAAACGCTCGAACAGCAGGCTGTACCGGATGGGATCCACGTCTATGATTCCGAGGCAGTATGCAACAACACTTCCGGCTGCAGAACCCCTCCCGGGACCGACAAATACCCCCCTTTTCCTCGCTTCAGTGGTGAAACTCTGGACAACAAGAAAGTATCCGGCGAAACCCATTTTGCGGATGATGTCAAGTTCGCTTTGGATGCGTTCCATCACATCCTGTGGCCTGCCCGGATACCGGCGCTCCACTCCCGACATGGTCAGGTGGGCGAGGTAGCTGTCCATATCTGAAAATTCCGGAGGCACCCTGAAGTTGGGGAGGATCAATTCAGAATTCAAATCAAGTTCCTTGCATTTCCCGGCAACCTCCAGGGTATTGGCAATCGCGTCAGGAATATCATGAAACAAGGCTGACATTTCATCCGGAGATTTGAAATAAAATTCCGGATTCACCTCGTCGTTGTCATCAACAAATCTGAAACGGGTTGTATCGTTGAAATCTGATGCAGTTTGCAGAGCCAGCAGCAGGTCATGTGCTTCTGAGTCTTCCTTTTCTACATAATGAACATCATTGGTCGCAATGACTTTGATGCCGTATTTTTTGGCCCATTTCAGAAGTTCCGTGTTGCATTTTTCCTGATCGGCGAGACCATGCCGCTGGATTTCGATATAATAATCTTCTCCAAATACGTCGAGGTACCATTTCAGGGTTTTTTCTGCCGCTTCCGGGCCGGCCTTCATCGTGGTTTGGTTGATTTCGCTTGCCAGGCAACATGTGGAAGCAATCAGTCCGGATGAAAATTTCTTCAACGTTTCCTTGTCAACCCGTGGCTTGTAGTAATAACCGTCGGTGTAACCGAGAGAACAAAGCTTGACGAGGTTTTTGTATCCTTCTTCATTTTTCGCAAGAAGAATCTGATGAAACCTCCGGTTTTCTTTGGTTTGGTTTGCAACCGGAAGGGCAGTGACATAAAATTCACAGCCGATGATTGCTTTCAGTCCGGCAGACTTTGCTTTCTGCACAAATTTCGGCACCCCGAACATGTTTCCATGATCGGTAATGGCCACAGAATGCATACCGCAATTGCAGGCTTTGGTGATCAGGTCTTCGATGCGGGCGGCGCCGTCGAGAAGGCTGAATTCTGTATGGTTGTGAAGGTGAACGAATTCTGTCATTTTCAAAAAGAGTCAGAAATCAAAATTACCAACCTGTGTGAAGGATTGTCAGATTCCTTTCCACAAAATGGCGTTGATAAATCCAAGAGGAACCAAGAAAGGCAAGCAAGCCGGAAAAGCCGTTTTTGGAAGCAAAAACTGGCCTCAAGGCCCCGTCCACCGTGCAGAGCTGATCCCTCCTTCCAGATTCACATGGAGGATGTTAGGAAAGCTCTCATTTACCGATTCGATGTGTGAAATGATGTAAATCTGCCTGTATTGTTCTTTCAGGATGTCCAGGGCATGTAGTATCCCACCCCGGCGATCCTCATCCTGGCTGCCAAAAATTTCATCGAATGCCAGAAATCCGGTTGCTTCAGAACTGTCATTGAGGGCGGATATGGCACGCGAAATGGCGATGCGGAGACAGAGATTGGCAAGGTCAGTTTCTCCGCCCGAGAATTCGGAAATCGGATAATATTTACCGTCATCCAATATTTCAAACATAAAATCCTGATCTGCTCTGATGTGATCGTACTTGCCCGATGTAATCTGCCGGAACAATTCGCTTGCCGCAACAGAAATCGGAACCCTGACTTCATCAAGAATTGCCGACTTAAAACGGTCAAAGAGCAGATCAAGCCGCGTAAGATCCATCACAAGGATTTCCAATTCCCTGATCTCCGCCAGCGCAGATTCTTTTTGCTTCAGCATCATTTCGATACTTTGCTTTTCCCTTTCGGCTTGCGACAATTTCTCCTTCATCGCAAGTTCCAGGTTCCTGGCTTCGTCTCTCGATTTTTCAGCTTGTTCGGTTTTCTTCCGGACATCTGCAAATTCAGCTTCCGAAAATCCAAGGCCTTCGATTTTTTCTGATTCTTCCCGGAGAATCTCCTTTCCTTTGGCGATTCTGCCGTTCAATTCCTGAATTTCTTTCACCAATTCCGGCAAAGCGCCAACCTCACCGGCTTTTCGTTGATGTTCCCGCACAAATAATTCTTCAGATTTCAAATTCTTCAAAAGGATATCGTACCCGGCATGATCAAATTGAGCATGTCCGGTCTTTTCAGTTTCACCGAGATTGACATCCATTCTTTTCTTTAGCTGCAGCAATTCGATTTCCTTTGCGGACTTCTGCTTTTGAAATTCGAGGAGCCGGATTTTTTCCTTTCCCAGATTGCTATTGCGTTCCCGCAGAGTCTTCTCCTCTTCCTTCACTTGTTTCCTCGCGTTTTTCCCGGCGCTGAGTTCTGTTTCTATCCGGGCAAGTTCGCGTTGCTGAAATGCCATGATTTCATCTGACAATTTTTTTACGGTTGAATCATAGCTGTCAAACAGGGGTCGGAGGCATGTCGGACAGTCGGCATTTTTGCCCAGTGCGCGGATTGTCATGAGCTGCTCATTGCGTTCCCGGATTTTGCCTTCGATTTCACCGGCTTCAGACTGCTTCCTGCCGATTTCCAAATCCAGTGTGGTCAGCTTTTCTTCCAGGGTTTTCAATTCTGATTCGGTCAAAACGATTTGTTTCGCGGCATCGGGGAGTTTCGACAGGTTGGATTCGAAGGCAGAAATTTCGGAGGAGATGGTTTGAAAATCAGATTGCAATTGTTCCTTTTCGCGAACCAGGAGAGTTCTTTTTTCTGATTGGATTTTGAATTCGTCCAACCGGACCTTTTCAGCCTTCAGATTTTCAAAAGCAGACAGGCGTGGCAATTCGGATTCGATTTCAAGAACCCTTGCCTGCAGATTGGTTCGTCGCAAAATTGATTTTTCCAATTGCTCTGAAAGATTCTTCAGCAATTGCCTGATGGAAATCCGCTTTTTTTCAAGTTCCAGGAAGGAATTGCGTGTTGCTTCAGATTTTGCCAATGCCAGCTTGCAATTGGAATACAAAGTTTCCGCCAGTTCCAATGATCTTTTTGTTTTTACATGCTCTGCTGAATATTCAGCTATTTCCTTCCGGAACATTTCCAATTCTGTTTTCTTCCTTTCCTCTTCTTCGTCCGGCAGCAATCCGTCCCGCTTCCCTTTGCCCTGATTGTTCAGATCGCGCCCGTCTTCCCGGATTTTTTTTTGAATTTCATCAAGCTTCTCCAGCCCAAGCATCCGCCGGATCATTTTTTTCCTTTCTTCCTTTGTCGAACGGGAAATTTCATCCAGTTCTTTTTGTCCGGAGAAAACCGACCGTGAGAACGCTTCCCTGTCCAACCCAAGCAAATCAGAAACCGCTTCGCTTACCTCTCTTGCCCCGGTGGCAATCATATTTGCGGAAGAATCATACAAAGACGCTTTGTGTGCGAGATTCTTTCCCCGGAATTCCCGCAATACACGGTAAGATTTTGCACCTGCTTCAAATTCAAGTTCCAGTTCCACCGGCTCTTTTTCGCCTGCGCTGCGGGTGCGGTAGCCGTGCTTGTTGCCCTTTTCTCCATAAAGGCAAATGATCATTGCATCAAAAAGTGTTGATTTCCCGGCTCCGTTTTTGCCGGTGATTCCAACGAGCCCATCTCGGAATTCCAGGAAAAAATCCGGGTATTGTCTGAAATTTTTAAGCCGTAAAGTTCTCAGAATCATCCCTTTGCTTCCAGATTGTGACTATGCAGGTACTCACGGGCGATCTGCGACAAACGGTCGGCATCGGGCTTATTGTCAATTTCCTTGTGAATGAAACCCTGCAGGAGATTCTCTATGCTTTCTGTTTGCCGGACAATGCTCCCCGGCTCAGCAGCCTGACCGGAATATTCCCGGCGGATGTGAACATAAAAAAACCCGGGAATGGTTTCCAATATTCTCCGGTTGGAATGAGCAATGGCCTGATCGGGCAACAGGTCCCTGAACTTCAAAGTGAGAATGGAATCAGGGTCCCCCAATTTCTTAGTTTCACGAATATATTCTTCAGCCAATTCACTCTCGCTTTTTCCGGAACAATCTTTCACTTCTATGCGAAACCACGGTCGTGCCGGCACCGGATGAAATTTCGGTTTGCCCAGTTCCGTGGTATCCAGGAAAAAAAATCCTTTTTCGGAATCCGCCTCTGATTCACTCATCCTCTCAGTCGAACCGCAGTACCATGCATTGCCGGCGCCGCTGACTTTCTGAAAATTGTGCCAATGACCGAGTGCGATGTAATCAAACTGTTCCAGGGTTTTTGTGAATTCATCAGGAAAAATCTGTTCCCCATATTCATCCATCATAAATTTTTTTCCAATGGATGTATGGAGCATGAGAATATTGATCTTGCCGGATCGGGGGCCAAGCTTCTTCAGCAGATCCAGTTGAATGATCCGGTCATTGATATGCGGGAATGCGTGAACGGCAAGTTTCCCAAATTCAAATACTTCGAATTGCTGACTGAAAGCCGGGTACACATGCCGGAAAGTCCGGAATGCACGCAAAATCGGACTTGTGGCAATGGTTTTGGGTGTGGAATGATTTCCTGCAATCACAACCAGGGGAATGGAAACATCGGAAAGCCGCCTGAGTTGCTCGAGTGCAAAAATCAGAGGCCGGTTCGGCGGACTTGCACGGTGAAAGAAATCTCCGGTGTGGATGATGAGATCCGGACGGGATTCCAGGGCCTTGTCAATGACAAAAGCGAAGGCGTCATAAAAGTCCTGTTCGCGCCGGTTAACGCCTTCCGGCGAGACTTTTTCGAGGTCAGAAAACCCGAGGTGGGTGTCGGAAAAGTGAAGGATTTTCATGAATTCGCCGGAGCAGAAGGTGATTCCGGGAAAACAAATATGGAAGTTTCTGCGGAAATCCGGTCTGTTGTTCAGATTACATGACGAAAACCCGGCTTTGCCCGGCCGGATGTGGAAAACAGCAATGCGCAGGGGTATGCTGCCTTTCTAAATTCACCGCAGTCACTGATGCGGGCGGGCATTCCAATTAACACAACAACCCTGGGCTATCTGCCTGCAAACGAACGTAACGAAACTGACCGTTTCCAACAACCGATCCCGGAGTATGGACAAGACAAGACATGTCCCTGCATCCGGGATTTTTTATTCGCTATCCGATAACATGATGACTCAGGAAAAAAACAAGAAAATATTTGTCCTCGATACTTCTGTGATCCTGTATGATCACAACGCGATTTCCAATTTCCAGGAACACGATGTTGCAATTCCAATTACGGTCCTGGAAGAGCTTGATCAGTTCAAAAAGGGGAATACAACCAGGAATTTTGAAGCAAGGGAATTCATCAGGGTTCTGGATGAACTTTCGGGAGATCACATGCTGCGCGATTGGGTGCCGCTGAATGGAGCGAAAAGCGGGAAAATCCGGGTGTTGATGGAAGAATCATCTGTCGTAGATGCGACGAAAGTATTCGGCGAAGACAAAGCCGATCACCGGATTTTGAATGCGGCACTTCGACAACAGGCTGATTCTCCTGACCGGAAGGTTGTGCTGGTCACGAAAGACATCAACCTCCGCCTGAAGGCAAAATCCCTGAATATCCAGGCCGAAGATTACCTGACTGGCAAAGTCAGGGATGTCGGCAATCTGTACACCGGACGGGTGCAGGTGGAGAATCTTTCCTCCGATCTCATCAATAATATATACGAATCCGGTAAATGTGAAGTAAAAGAAATCCTGGAAAGGACCCCCCGTGCGAATGAATATTTTATCCTGCGCAACGGAAAGAGTTCTGTGCTTTCTTATTACAATCCGGCCTCGCAACTGCTGGAAAAGATCAACAAGACAACGGCGTATGGCATCAAGCCCAGGAATGCGGAGCAGGTATTCGCTCTGCATGCATTGCTGAATCCTGCCGTGAGGCTGGTTTCACTGATGGGGGTAGCCGGCACGGGAAAAACGCTTCTTGCACTTGCTGCCGCGCTGGAGCAAAGAGGCAACTACAGACAGATTTACCTTGCACGACCCATTGTGCCCTTGAGCAACAAGGATCTCGGATTTCTTCCCGGCAATGTTGACGAGAAGATTCATCCGTATATGGAGCCATTGTTTGACAACCTGAAATTTATTCAGTCGCAATTTGGTGAGCGATCCAAGGAATTCAAGAAGATCACGGAACTTCAGGAGAACGAGAAGATCAGCATTACTCCACTGGCCTACATTCGCGGAAGGAGCCTTTCCCATATTTATTTCATTGTGGACGAAGCTCAAAATCTCACACCGCACGAAATCAAGACCATCATTTCCCGTGCCGGAGAAGAAACCAAGATTGTCTTTACGGGTGATATCCACCAAATAGATACACCCTATCTGGATTCGCAATCGAACGGATTGTCCTACCTGATAGACAAGGTAGATGATCATCCATTGTATGCCCATGTGACCCTGGAAAAAGGGGAAAGAAGTGAATTGGCCAATCTGGCGAATGAGTTGTTGTAAGCATTCCTTTGCGGCCCAGATGGGGTGGAATGAAATTAAAGACCTGTCAGGTCTTAAAGACCTGACAGGTCTTCAACGAAAATTTCGCAATACATGCAAACAATTTTGCAGGCGATTTCTAAAATAGAATTCCTGCCGATTCCGTAGATTGAATTTTATTCGCCCCATGGTGCCCTCCGCTTCCTTTCAAACCGCCTTCAGATCTGGTTTGATTTTGCTTTTTTTCCTTGCACCGCTCCCGGTAATCATTTCACAAAACTCCGCTCCCGTTCCCATCAATATGGATGTGGTTCGCGAGTTGGTTGGATATCCTGAAGAGGCCAAATTGAAAGGCCTAACCGGTGAAGTCGTCGCGAAACTTCTCGTCAATGAAGATGGAACCGTTTTGAAATTTGAAATTCTTTCCAGTCCGGATACGGTTTTCACCTATGCCGTTTCGCGAAATTTGTCTGCTCTTCGATTCCAGGCGGCAATCGTTGACAGCGTGCCGTCCAAATGCTGGGTAACTTTACCGTTCAAATTTTCCCTGATTGACATTACCAAACAGACATTTACCAACCTGGATGAAATTGCTGCCAATCAGAATGATGTAACGAATGTAAATCTCAGCAACCTCGGATTGACCGAATTCCCAACCGAATTGCTTCTCTGCAATATGCTTCATGAACTTGATTTGTCGTCGAATCAGATAAAGGAAGTCCCGGAATTGATCCGACTGCTTTCTGAATTGCGGATTCTACGTCTTGACGGAAACCCACTGGAAAAACTCCCCAATGATATCGCTTCCCTTGAGAACCTGGAAATCCTGACTCTGACTTCGGAAAAAATTTCCGAAGAACACAAAGAATGGCTGAACAGGATGTTCGGCAATCGGATTCAATGGAAGTGAACATTATCGCAGAAACAAATGTGGAATTGAAATATGTGGCATAAGAGTCCGAGAATCATTGCTGCCGGAATTTCCATCGTCCTGACGATCCTGATAACTTTTATCCTGATCGTTGCCGATTCCTATGGTATTGAGTCGCTCTTTTGGCTGGCATACCTGATTCCGGTATTCATGCTTGTCGCTGTGGTGCTGGTTGTGATCGAAGTTTACAAACGGGTAGATCACAAATAGAGGAATGCAGAGAGTAGAGATTAGAAAGTAGAAAGTAGAAAGCAGATAGTAGAAAGTAGAAAGCAGAAAGTAGAAAGTAGAAAGCCGGAGCGAAGCGAAGGTCCCGGCAATTTCAAATGAAATTGCCGGGATAGAAAGAAGAAATTAATAAGGCGCGAGAAAAAGCGTCATCACCCAATGGTCCTCCGGTCGCAGGAAATGTTCTGTTCACTGCAGCAGCTTCTTTCCTTCAAGGTTATTTTTTTATAAAATGTTAATATATAACATAAATAAATAAAATGCTTCGGGGCCACCATCCTCCTCCCCATTAGCAAAATATGCATGATTTTCAAATTCCCAAACGGAAAAATATTCCAGCCAGGTAACAAATCTCCTTCCCAAAAGGCATTTGCCTTCGCAACATAAAACCCGAAAATATTACTCCAATCCACACAATCAATCAATTGTTTGCGGAACAAAATCCACAATTGGTAACAGGATTCGCCCCTTCCTTACCGGAAAATCCCTCCAAATTCCTTCAAACCGGCTTAAATCAAAATGAATCCTTCATGATTTTTTTCAGCCACCGGCTGCGATTTGCTGCATGAACGAAAAAATTGATCATCCAGGTTCGATCTGAAAGCAGGCGGCGCATCAGGTAACTGCTGCGGAAAACTTTCCACATTCCTGCATAAATCTCCTCATCATATTTCCGCAATAAGTCTGCAGAAAAATCATTCGCCTTCAACGCTATCCTGGCATATTTCGCCGCCACGATTCCGCTCGCAATTGCATTGCTGATGCCTTCGCCGGTAAACGGATTGATCAAACCGGCCGCATCTCCTGTCAACAGGATCCCTTTCGCGGAAATTCTTCTCTTCTTCGAACCAAGCGGCAGCCCGAATCCGGCAATACTTCCAATTAATTCCGAATTGACAAACCTCTTTCCGATTTCCGGAAACGCATCTGGAATAGATAGCAGAACTTCCCTGAGATTTATCTTCCGCTTCCTGCATTCGCTGCTCAGCATTCCGAATCCGACATTCGCCTGCCCGTCGCCAAGCGGGAAAATCCAGAAATATCCCGGAAGGTATCCTTCCAAAAACCAGATTTCAATGTTGCCGTTATCACTGCAGGAAATTCCCCGGTAATACCCGCGAACCGCTGCACAATGGTGGTCGTGATCCAACCCATCCCCGGCAATTGCCCTTCCCGCAACGGAATTCGAACCATCGGCTCCGATCAGAAGCTTCGTGGAAATGATCCTCCCTCCTTCCAAACAGATTTCCACACCGCCTTCCAGTTCCCTGGTTTCCATAACTTTCTGTCCGGTGACAATTTTCGTTTCTGAAAATTCATCAACCAACCCATGCAACAAATTGTCGAAATCAATCCTCTTCGATATAAATCCCGGTTTCGAAAATTCAAATTCCGCCAAATTTCCCGACGGACTATAAATCCGCATCCGCGTCCAGGAATTCTTCAAGCCAAATTCCAGTACCCTTTGCCTGAAATCCGGAAGAATACTACCCAGCAAATCCGGCACCGAATTCGCAATCGCATCACCGCAAACTTTGTCCCGTGGAAATTCTTCCTTATCAATCAAAGTCACCTGCAAACCTGAATTCCGCAAAGCAAGCGCACATGCCGAACCAGCCGGACCTCCACCAACAATTGCGATGTCTGTGCTTTCTTTTGCGGTCATACAGCAGAAATTTATTGAATTTCGTCCTTACCCGGTTAAATTCGCGCGGTGAAAATCAGGAACATAGCAATCATTGCTCACGTGGACCACGGAAAAACAACTCTGGTTGACAAATTTCTCGTCCAAACCAAGCTGTTTAAAGAACATGAAACACCGGGTGAACTGATCCTTGATAGCAACGACCTGGAACGGGAAAGGGGTATTACTATCCTTGCAAAAAATGCCTCCGTCATCTTTAAAGGGGTGAAAATCAATATCATAGATACTCCCGGGCACGCCGATTTCGGTGGCGAGGTGGAAAGAGTCTTGAATATGGCTGATGGCGTCCTCCTTCTGGTGGATGCTTTTGAAGGTCCCATGCCGCAAACCCGGTTCGTTCTCCAAAAAGCACTGGCCCTGGGACTCAAGGTCATCGTAGTCATCAACAAGGTGGACAAACCGAATTGCGATCCGGAAGGAACACAGGAGGCTGTATTCGAATTGATGTTCAATCTTGGTGCAACCGATGATCAACTGAACTTCCCGACCTTTTTTGGATCGGGAAAAAAAGGATGGATGAGTTCCGATTGGAAAAATCCGACAGTTGATGTCCTTCCTCTTCTGGAAGGAATTGTAGAATTCATCCCCCCACCGGTCACCGAAGAAGGTCCGGTGAAATTGCAGGTAACCAGTATTGATTACTCATCCTATGTCGGCCGAATCGCAATCGGAAGACTTTTCCGGGGTGAATTGAAGTCAGGTATGGAACTGGTCCTGGTAAAAGGAGAAGGCAATATCCGGAAAACAAAAGCAAAAGAGATATTTGTATTCGAGGGCCTGGGAAAAACGAAAGTAGATTCAGTGAAGGCTGGCGATATCTGCGCCCTCGTTGGCATCGAAGGGTTTGACATCGGGGACACCATTACCGATCCGGCAATGCCTGAAGAAATGCCACGAATCTCCATTGACGAGCCTACGATGAGCATGTTGTTTACCATAAACAACAGTCCGTTCTTCGGCAAAGAAGGCCAGTTTGTGACTTCCCGGCACCTCAAAGGCCGCCTCGAGCTTGAATTGCAAAAGAACCTGGCGATGAGAATCAAACCCGGACAAACAGCAGATTCATGGGTCGTTTTCGGACGCGGAGTTTTGCATTTGTCCATCCTGATCGAAACCATGCGCAGGGAAGGATATGAACTTCAGGTGGGACAGCCGCAGGTTATTATCAAATCCGTTGGCGGCCAGAAGCAGGAACCGGTCGAAGAACTGACAATTGACCTGCCGGAGAAGTATTCCGGAAAGGCAATTGATATGGTTACGAGACGAAAAGGCGAATTGGAAAACATTGTTCTGAAAGGAGACAGAACTTTTCTTCAATTCCTCATTCCCTCCCGCGGGATCATCGGATTGAGAAGCGATATGCTGACAGCAACAGCAGGAGAAGCGGTTATGGCTCACAGGTTCCGGTCTTTTGAGAACTGGAAAGGAGAATTTGACCGAAGGGACAATGGATCCATCATCGCACACGAAACCGGAACTGCCATTCCGTTTTCCCTTTCAAAACTTCAGGACAGGGGTACATTTTTTGTCGCCCCCGGAAGTCCGGTTTATGAGGGACAGGTGATCGGTGAGCATACCAAGACGATGGATCTGGTGGTCAACATCACGAAGACCAAAAAGTTGACCAACATGCGGGCATCTGGTTCTGATGACAAAGTAAGATTGGCGCCTCCCATCGTATTTACCCTGGAGGAAGCTTTGGAATATATAAAGGGAGACGAATATGTGGAGGTGACTCCGGCCAGCATCCGTCTGAGAAAAATTATTCTTGAAGAGAATCAAAGGAAGCGCCACTTTTAACCTCCGGATAAATCCGGAGGCAATTGATATTTGATGCCAGAGGCAATTGATTTTTGATGCCATAATTGGCATCCTCAATTGCCTCCATTTTCAAATGGAAGGTTCAAGCATCACTTCAAAAATTCACCTGCGCCTGCAATCGAAGTAAACTTCCGGTTTGCCGATTGGTTTGTTTGGCGAAGTCCTCAAAACGCCGGTCAGAGATCGTGTACATCGCAACCAACTCAAAAGTCTTGAAAGGCTGCCATTCCAATCCAAATTCCATTTCACTAACAGTATAGGATCGGGCATCGGTTTCGTGCTTCTTGGCGCCATCGTAATACTGGTACCTGGCGAATGGAATCAATACCTGGTCTTTCAATCCCAGTTTGTATGAAATTATGATGTATCCTCCTGAAAGATTTTTGGTTTCAATCGAATCTGACGCAGTGTTGAATTCCGGACCTTGTCCCACCGTCACTTCTGCCTGAATTCCCAGGGGCTTCGGAAACAAAACGGCAGATGCAGCAAAACGGCGATCGGTGTAATTCAGATCAGGAGCGGCAAGTACACCAGTCGAAAGTTGATCGGTCGCCAATTGGAATTTACCGGTATATGCCTGCACGCCGAATTCCATGATCTGGCTCTTGATTTGAAACGGATAGGAAATCCGTCCGGCAAAATGCGGAATCCCATTCAGTTCCGGCTTATTTGCAGTTTGTCCATTGTATGCCCCAAACGCAAAGACGCCGTAATCACCGCTTCCTTTCAGACCTTCTTTCACGAGAGAAGAAAACAACTCTCTCCTTTTTGACGGTGCCCAGTAAAAGAAAACTCCATGATCGCGCTCATTGAATACCGCTCCGTTCATTGCATCGCTTCTGTCAAGCGGAAGCCTGATCTGACTCGATTGCAGATTGTCAAATCCGAATGGAACCTTGGTCTGGCCCAAGCGAAAACGAAATTCGTTTTTCTTGTCCAGTCCGACATCCACATACGCATCACGTAGCTGACCGAAATGAAGTCCGGTAGAACTTGCCGAACTTGCAAAATCGGATTGAACATAGAAATAGACCTGCTTGCTGATTTGTCCGTAAAAAATCAATCGCATCCGGCGGATGAAAAAACCTCCGTTTTTTCCCCATGATTTGTCGCATTGTTCGCATTTCAAATCTTCATTGGTTTCGAGGAGCCGGTTGTACCTTACCTGCATATACCCCCGGAGAGAAATGTTGTCATACCAATTGGATTTTTTCACTGGCAGATCCGCTTTGTCTGCCTGGGCATTGGACAGAATGGGAATCAAAAGAACAATAAATAGGAATGACGAAAACAACCTTGATCGGATCATGCAATGGCTTTTGGATAGACTCCTGCCAGATCCGGTGCGAATTTGAAAAAATCGTATCGAAAACTTTGCAGGAAAATTAATTTATGGCGCAAGTATCCGTCGCGGCAGTCAATATAACTTGAAGCAAATGTTAAGGAATTGTGAACGACGAATAATATTTTCAATTGCCTGAATCCGGATCCACAAACAATACAGTGAAAATCAAGCTAAGCTTCGAGAAGAGTTTTTCCGAAATTCGCCCCAAACCTGATGCCCAACCAAAGACAAATTTCATTGATGAAAACGCGCATACTCCCCTTTTTCTTTCTGCATTTTCTATTGATCGGGTGTGTTTCCTATTCGCAACAACCTGATTTTAAGTTACTTGACGAATATATCGGGAAATCAGTGAAGGACTTCGGGCTGACCGGCCTTTCCATCGCCATTGTCCAGAAAGACAAGGTCGTTTTCACCCGTGCATATGGTTTCGCCGACAAATCCAAAGCCGATGTCCTGGAAACAAGGGACCTTTTCAACATCGCATCCTGCACAAAGGCCTTTACAGCGGCGGCGATTGCAAACCTGGTTCATGAAGGAAAACTGAAATGGGCAGACCCTGTCACCGATTATGTTCCCGGATTTGCAGTTTCAGATCCATGCATCACAGCCATGACCACCATTGAAGATCTCCTTACACATCGAACGGGACTAGGAACTTTTTACGGGGACGAACTTTGGTATCAGACCGATTACTCTCCTGAAGAGATCATTTCCCGGATGCGTTACCTTCCCCTGAAGAATCAGTTCCGGAATCAATTTGGATACCAGAACAATATGTACATCATTGCGGGAGAGGTCATAGAAAAAGTTTCCGGGTTGAAATGGTCTGATTACATCGAAAATAATTTTCTGTTTCCGCTTTCCATGAATCAATCCCGGACTTCGAGCGTCTTCCTTGATCCGGATCAAGCTGTTGCCATGCCGCATCTGTATGGAAAGGTCCAGGCCATTTACGAATTCGCACCGAATCCCGCAGCGTCCATGTACTCCTCCGTTGAAGATCTTTCAAATTGGATTCGCATGCTACTTGGCGAAGGCAGCTTTGAAGGCAAGCAAGTGCTGGCTGCGGATGTGGTCAGGCAAATGTTTGCCGGCAGAACTACCATGCCTGTCTATCCTTTCCATGAATCCCAGGGTACCCATTTTCGTTCCTATGCACTTGGATGGTTTCTGTTTGACTACGGCGGAAGAAAAATTGTCGAACACGATGGCGGCATGCCCGGATATATTTCCAAAGTATGTTTGGTTCCTGAAGAAGAATTGGGATTCACGATTCTGACAAATGACATGACCGGTTTGCCCGATGCCCTCCGCAACCGGATTCTGGATTCATTTCTTGGAAAGGAGCAAAAGGATTGGGCGAAAGAATACCTGGCTTACCAGCAAGCCGATGAACAGCAGAAAAAAGCCGATACCGAACAAAGACGAAATCTGAGAGTATCCGGTACACATCCCTCATGGGATCCAAAGGAATTTGCCGGAACGTATATTGACAAAATGTATGGAAATGCAAAGGTGAACCTGGAAAACGGGAAACTCTTTCTGCGGCTTGTCCCTGCCGGAGATGCATTTACGAGCGAGATGGAACATTGGCATTTTGACACCTGGCGGATCAAATTCAAGGATGAATTCCTGCCGGAAGGCTTTGTCACATTCGATTTCACATCCAATGGAAAACCGGCGGGTTTCAAAATTGATCTTCCCAATCCGGATTTTCACTTCTTCAATCTGAATTTCCGCAGAGAAACCAATTGAAGCAGGCGGCAAATCTGCTTACTCAGAATTTTCCTTCGTGACCGCGTCGCAGGAATCCCTGAACCATCTTCTGCAACTGCTTGAAATCGAGCGGCAGGAAGAGCTGGAAAAACACCTCGAATACATGCGCAATGCAACCATGGAAAAGCGCATCAGGGATGGTTACACCTGGTTTCCAGCAAGAACGATTGAGTCTGGGTACGGTCTGGGCGAATATCCGTTCCTCGTACTCGAACGAACGACCAATACCGGAAAAACGCATATGTTTTCCTCAGGCAACCTGGTTTCCGTTTTTTCAACGGAAATGGAAAATGACGACCGCGAAGTTCCGGGCGCAGTGCACTGGATTGACGGAGACCGCATGCGCGTTTCGTTCTTTTCTGACGAACTGCCTTCTTATTTGCGTTACGGCAAAACTGGAATCAATCTTGTATTCGATGAGCGTACCTTCCGGGAAATGAAAAACGCAGTTGAATTGGTCCGCGATTCGCGCAACAATCGCTGCGCCGAACTTCGTGAAGTTCTGCTCGGAAATGGTCAACAGAATTTTACCATGCTGAATCGCGAGATCATCATATCCGGGCTCAATCCCTCTCAGAATCAGGCGGTACAATCCATTCTGGAGGCAGATGATGTCGCTGTAATCCATGGTCCGCCGGGAACCGGGAAAACCACAACGCTGGTAGCTGCCGCATGCGAATTGGTAAAAATCCATGCTCAGATCCTGGTTTGCGCCCTGAGCAATGCAGCAGCCGATCTGCTTGCTGAAAGGTTGCATCTCGCAGGACTTTCTGTCCTGAGAGTCGGCAACCTGTCACGAATTGATGAATCTGTGATCCAAAACACCCTCGAATCGAAATTGTCGGTTCATCCGGAAATGAAGACCGTGAAAGAATACCGGAAACGTGCCGAAGAATTCAGGCGCATGGCCGGAAAATACAAACGCAATTACGGTCGTGCAGAACGGGAGCAGCGGGATGCCCTCATGAAAGAAGCGAAGTCACTGACACGCGATGCCCGAAAGGTAGAAGCGAGCCTCGTAACTGCCATCCTTGATCATTCACAGGCGATCGTCACGACTTTGCTTGGATCCATTCACTCCACCATCCATGACCGGCGGTTTCCCGTTGCCATCATTGATGAGGCAGCCCAGGCCCTGGAACCGGGGACATGGATTCCGGTTTTGAAATCAGACAAAATCGTTCTTGCCGGTGATCCATTTCAGTTGCCGCCTACTGTGAAATCTGCAGAAGCGGTGCGGAAAGGATTTTCCATTACTCTGATTGAAAAACAGTTGGCATCCGGACGCAAAGTGAATCTGCTTGACAGGCAATACCGCATGAATCATCTCATCATGGGATTTTCCAACGAATGGTTTTACGGCGGAAAACTTGTGGCAGATGCAGGAGTAAACGATTGGAAGTTGGATGCAGAATCTCCCGCAGATCATCCGCTTGAATTTATTGACACAGCCGGATGTGGCTTCGAAGAAATCAGTGGTGAAGGTTCATTCAGCCTGGAAAATCCGGGAGAATTCCGCGTGCTTCGCACTCACCTGCTGCGGCTTGCGTCACAGGTTCGCCCGGAACATGATCCACAAATAGGAATCATTTCGCCTTACAGGCAACAAGTCAGGTATATGAAAGAATCCGTGATTGCCGATCCGCTCCTCTCCCTCATTCCTTCCCTTACAGTAAATACGATTGATTCCTTTCAGGGACAAGAACGTGATATCATTTACATTTCACTGGTCCGCTCCAATCCCTCGCTGGAAATCGGATTTCTTTCTGACACCCGCCGGATGAATGTAGCCATGACCCGCGCGAGAAAGAAGCTTGTCATCATCGGCGACTCGGCCACTATCGGGAATCATGAATTTTACCGGGCTTTGTTGATTTATTGCGAGAAGAAAGGCAGCTACCTTTCATCCTGGGAATTCCTGGATTGATAGAATTCGTTTTGAATTGAGATATCAATTGATGGCTCACGACCGGAAAGCCTGCAATCCGGTAATGTCATGGCCGGTAATCAGCAAATGAATATCATGCGTTCCTTCGTAAGTTATCACCGATTCGAGATTCGCCATGTGGCGCATGATCGGATATTCGCCGGTAATACCCATGCCTCCCAGGATCTGCCGTGCTTCCCTTGCGATCTCAATTGCCATGTTAACATTGTTGCGTTTTGCCATGGAAATCTGTGCGGTCGTTGCCTTGCCTTCGCCTTTCAATTGGCCAAGTCTGAAACTCATCAATTGTGCCTTCGTGATTTCCGTGAGCATTTCCGCCAGTTTCTTCTGCTGAAGCTGAAATCCGCCGATCGGACGGTCGAATTGGATTCTCTCCTTGGCATAGCGCAGGGCACAATCGTAACAAGCCAGGGCCGAGCCGATTGCTCCCCAGGAAATCCCGTACCGGGCTGAATCCAGGCATCCCATCGGACCCTTCAAGCCCGAAACATCAGGGAAAATATTCTCTTTCGGGACTTTCACATTGTCGAATACCAGTTCGCCCGTCGCCGAAGCCCGCAGTGACCATTTGTTGTGTATCTCAGGGGTGGTGAATCCCCCCATGCCCCGCTCTACGATCAGTCCATGAATCTTACCGGATTCATTCTTCGCCCAAACAACAGCAATATCTGCAAAAGGTGAATTTGAAATCCATGTTTTTGATCCGTTGAGGACTACATGACTTCCCTCATCACGGAAATTCGTAACCATTCCACCCGGATTTGAGCCAAAATCCGGCTCGGTCAATCCGAAGCAACCCATGAATTCACCGGAGGCAAGTTTTGGCAAATATTTTCGCCTCTGCGCTTCTGAGCCGTAAGCGTAGATCGGATACATAACGAGCGAACCCTGGACTGAGATCATGGACCGCAATCCGGAGTCTGCACGTTCCACCTCCTGCATAATGACTCCATAGGCGATCTGGTCGAGACCGGCACAGCCGTATTCGGTTGGTAGATTCGGGCCAAAGATTCCCAATTTTCCGATTTCGGGAATGAGGTGAGTTGGACAATGATTGTTCTGTGCCCAGTCTTCAATCCAGGGCATAACTTTCTCATTCAGCCAATCGCGAACGGTTTGGCGGATGGACTTTTGTTCCTCCGTGAGGAGGTCATCGAGCAGGTAATAATCTGAATGGGCAAAAGGGTGAACCACGCCTTTTTTGAATTGGGATTCGGCTTTTTTGGTGTCCATGGTGCGGCAAATTTATTGGAATTCGGGTAGGGGAACAAAGGCGGGTTAAATGGCGGTCAAAACCTGGTCCCTTTGAACCAAAAATCGAAATCCGTTATTCTGATCCAGTATGCAGAAATTCCGTATATTAAACCGATGTGCCGCATCCTTTTTTTCTTCCTGATCCTGCCTGCAATCCTGCATGGACAGGAAATGTCGTGGCAGAAACGGGTGAATGATTATCTCGGCAAATCCGACTCCCTGGAAAATGCCGGAAAACGGGCGGAGGCGCTCCGCAACCAGGAAAAAGCGATTGCCGTGGCTTTGTCGCATGAACCTGGCGAAACAGACAGTACCCGAGTCAAGGAAGCGATCTGGATTTATTACATCATGGCCGGAAACCATCTCGAGTTGGGAAATCCCGATTCTGCCAGAATCCTGATCGAAGCTGGTCAGCGGAAAGCAAAAGAGGTATTCAGGGATGACCATATGTATTTTATGATTGCATTTGAAAAAACCGGCAATTTGGAGTACAATGAAGGGGATTTGTCATCGGCCTTGTCGAGCTACGGGAAACTCCTCCGCTTTGGAGTTCCGGTTGCAACAGACCCGGGTTTCCGGAAGATGCCAAAAAAGGATCAAAGCAGACTATATGTCGTGATCTCAACTGTATTCAACAACATTGCGCTGATCCACCAAAACCTCGGAAACCGGGAATTGCCTCCGGTGTATTTCGATTCGGCTTATCATTTTTTTGAACCCATTGCAGAACTTTATGACGAATGGGGTGGAATCATCAACCAAAACCGGGCACAGTATTATATCATGACCGGAGATTTTGCGAAAGCAGAAGACTTATTGCTGGAAGCGCTTCAACGAATCCGAAATGCACGATATCCGCCTCAGAAAGAGCTGGCATTCGTGCTGCAAAATCTGGGCACAATTTATGGGACAGAAGGCGATACCGAAAAAGGATTGGATTATCTTTTCGAGGCATCGAAGATTCAAGTTGAGGTAACCGGCAGGAAAAGTTTGGCTGCGGCGGGAGTTCAGCAGGCAATAGGAAATCTCCTTTCGCTGACCGGAGACTACGAAGGGGCAAAAAGGAAATTCCTTGATATCATTTCTGATTTCCCGGAATCTGACCCGCTGGCATCCGATCAACTCATTCATGCAAGAAATGGCCTGGGTGAAGTTGAAATCAAATTGGACAATTGTAAATCATCTCTGATTCATCTCCGGCGGGCTTTGTCAATCGCGGAAACAACTTATGGGCCTGACCATTACTATTGCGCCTTCATCAGGCAAAACACCGGCGAGGCTCTGATGAAGCTAAACCGGATGGAAGAGGCGAAAGTGGAACTGGAATTCGCACTTTCCAATATGATTGCTTCTTTCGGCGCAAAAAATAACTGGACATCAGGGGTTTATGTTTCGATGGGGAATTACCATAGACTCAATGGAAATCCGGATCAGGCGCTTGTAAATTTCCAGGAAGGGCTGAAGTCTTTGTCTCCGGACTTTGTCCCTCATGATTACGATCAGAATCCCAATACCCTGGAGATTCACCATAAATATGAAATGTTGATGAATCTGAATGGGAAGGGGGAAGCTTTTTATGAATTGGCAATGCGCGATTCGCTGAATTCTTCTCTTTCGATTCAGAATCTTGTCCATTCGTTTTCAAATTATGAACTGGCAATTGAATTGATCGGAGAAATGAGAAAGGGATATGACCGCGAAAACTCACGGATGCTATTGGGTCAAAAGGCTACGGGGATTTTTGAAGGAGGAATCCGTACGTCGTATGCCTTGTGGCAGCGCACGGGCGAAGAAAAATGGATTGAACATGCATTTCGTTTTTCAGAAAAAAGCAAGTCGGTGGCTTTGATGGAAAATTTTTCCGATTCAAGAGCGAGAGAATTCAGCGGTCTCCCGCGTGATTTGCTCAGGAAAGAAAGCACCATGCGATTGGAACTCGCGAGATGGGAAAGGAAATACTTTGAAACCATTTCCTATGCCGGTGCAACAGATGATCCGCGTGCACAGGAATTACAACTCAGAATAAGCGCAGGAAAAAGAAATTATTCGCACCTGATCCGTGAGCTTGAAAAAGATTTTCCGGGTTATTATGAGTTGAAATATTCGGATTTTACAATTGATGTGAAAGAATTGCAATTCAGGATTCCGGATCCCCAAACCTGTCTGCTCGAATATTTTTCGGGGTATTCAACTTTCTATCTTTTTGCCATAACCCGAAACGGGATACGAATGTTTGAACTTGGATCTGCCACTTTCGCTGAGGAACTGGCAGGGCAATTCATGCATGAGGTTTCGGAGCCGGATCTCGGGCTTCCTTCGGTGGATATTCTTCGCAGCTACAAGGAAATTGCCCATTTGCTTTTCCAATTCCTGCTCGAAGAGCCTCTCCGCGGAAGCATTTCCGGAGAAGGTTCCAGGATCATCATCGTTCCCGATGGCATTCTGTCAGGCATTCCTTTCGATGCTTTGTTAACCGGAAGACAAGGAGAAGACTGGAAATCATTGGAATATCTACTCAACAAATATTCAATATCGCTTGCCTACTCCTTCAGTATCCTTTTCCGCGAAGCGAAACCGGCGCCGCAGCGATCCGGAATCATGAATCTCCTGGGATTTGCCCCGGGATTTTTTTCTTCAACCCGGGGCGGGGAGTCAACGTTTGAAGATCCGGGGTCTTCCTTGTCCGCAGCATTGCCGGGAGCATCCGGGGAGGTTCGTGAGCTTTCAAATTGGGGTTTGCTGCGTCCATTTCTTGGAGAATTTGCAACAGAGGTGGAATTTGCACGCAGCAGCGCTGATTTCAACGGGATCATCCACCTGGCCACTCATGCTGTGACTTACGACGA
>Ga0247727_10007064_pt1 | contig 21650 bp, 23 predicted proteins | sample WisWelCaveWW1625_FD_202498 | JGI IMG/M metagenome (GOLD analysis project Ga0247727, IMG submission 202498) | Biofilm microbial communities from Wishing Well Cave, Virginia, United States - WW16-25 | ecosystem: Environmental > Aquatic > Deep subsurface > Groundwater > Cave microbial mat | place... | reverse complement strand
CAGGCAATTCAAGCCTATATTGAAAATCACAATCAAAATCCACATGTCTTCGTGTGGACAGCATCCGTACAACGCATTATCGAAAAAATCGCCAAAAGTAAAGAAGCGTTAGGGACACTACACTAGTATGCCATTCGCGTCATACTTCGCGAGAAAGATTTCTGTGGATGTCCCGGATAGGGTGGTTTCATTGGCTTCGCCCGGTCCAAAGGTCGCAGAATTCACAAATTGACCGGTTACATAGACGTTGCCCGCGCCATCGACCGCAATGCTACGGCCTTCATCAATTGCGCCTTGATGTGGACCGCCGGCGCGTTTGGCCCACAATAGTCGGCCATTCGCGTTATACTTTGCCACAAAGATTTCATGAAATGTTCCAGACAGGATAGTTTGGTTGCCTTCGCCCAGCCCGAAGGTTGCAGATTCAAAGAAATGACCTGTGAAATAGCTATTGCCCGCGCCATCGACCGCAACGCCAAGGCCTGCATCAATTTCACCGGTTGACGACTTACCAGCACGTTTGGCCCAGACCAAATCCTGTGCTTTGCCAGTGTTAAACCATGCCGGGTCGCTAAGAAGCACAACAACCAGCACTTTTGTAACAAGTTGATACCATTTCATAACTATTCCTCCTAAGAAGTCCTGTTAGAAAACGACGGGATTGCAGCTCACATTGAGTAATTTCAGACTCATGGTGGCTGGAAATATTTCCCATTCACGCAATGAAAAAGATTGGGATGGCCTCTAAAGATGGGTTGATATTCTGGCAAGATTCCTCCACCTATGTTTACAAGCTATGAATGATACAGCAATCAGCATTTAGTAAAAAAGCTTTTCCGGAATAGAAGGTAGGCGTCTGCTGAACCGGACCGGATTTTTCAGACGATTATCAATATAAAAAGTCGATTGAAAATTCCAAGACAAATTCTTATTTACAAAAAAAGGTCAATTTCTTGAATTGTCCCTGCATAACATTTACTGATCTAATCAAACTCAACCTGCACTTAACGCCGCAATGATCTACACCTCGTCGCTGGGTGTAGTGCCAGGTTCAGATCGTGCATCTGCTATTGATTGACAAAAACTATGATGTGTTTGCGAATACTGACATCCCTGTAGATCATCCGAAAACGAAGTCAAAGAAACCAGTGGTCAATGTGTACAAGCAGCCCTGCAACCGGCGAGCCTTTTGCATTTATGACACGCTGCTTTCCCGAATCGTGAATTTGATCGACCTGCGAGTTTAGTTCGTTGCGGCAACCTGCGAAGTCATCGGCTCGACAGCTTTTTTGCGCATGATCCACGGATAAAGCAAACAGTTCGCAACGGCGACGATTGGAAAAACGATGGCCGCATCCAGCACGTTATAAAAATAAAATTCCTTCGGATGCGAGTAATGGTTCATGTAAATACCGCTCAGGCTGGCGAAAAAGATGAACATGATGCCAAAGACTTTCAGGCTTTTCACGATCATGTGCCCGCTCAGCACCGGGTGAAGAAGATGAAAAATCCAAACGATCGTCAGCCACATCATGAAATTGTAAAAGTAGGAAGTCACCCAGTCGAAGGTTGTGAACTCGGTGTTGAAATAAGATGGGTTGTTTCCCATGACGGCGAAAAGCTTTTCAAGAACGAGCGGCGCTTCGATGAACACGGGAACGAAATAGCGGACGAGATTGAGGATGATGACTAATAAGATGAACCGGAAAAAAGTTTTCACGTCTTCTCCCTCGTTGAAAAGTCAATTCAAGCTTCCTGCAAGACAACAGATATTGGATAATGATCGCTGAAGCCGTTGACATTCAGATTGTCGGATGGCCTTCCGAAAGGAATGGGATCGGGATAGTCGCCGCCGGAGATCATTTCCGGAAATGTTTCAACTTTGGCAGAGTCCGCCTTGCATTGAATCGGCGCGTTGGTTTTGAGAAATCCTTTTGAGACCAGAAACTGATCAAGCATGTTTGGAAGATTGTCATAGTAAAAAGAGGCGAGATCTTTTCCCATAAGTGGCCACATCAAGTTGTACAGCCTGGGCGCTCTGGCATTCTTTACTTTTACAACACTTTTGGTGCTAAGAGCATAATCGGTCAACGACCGGTTGTACGGCTCATCGTTGAAATCGCCCATCACCAGAATCGCTGCATCCACGCCTTTTTCTTCGAGTATGCGCTCGTGCCAGTAGCTCAAGGTTTCGGCGGCGACGATGCGATACGGCTCCGACTCCAGTTGGCCGCCGGTGCGCGACGGCCAGTGGTTGCCGACGAGAATCAAATCTCTGCCTGCCGTCGTGCGCAGGTTCACCTGAAACAAATCGCGGGTGGCGTTTCTCTTGAGAACAATGTGAAAAAACTGTCGCTCGAACTGAAACTTAGCAGCGTCATAAATAAACGCAACGTCGATGCCGCGCTCATCAGAGGTGTCGTGATGGGTGATCTGATAATTTCGCCCCAGAGAACTTAAGCCATTGACGAGCGATTGCAGTACCGGCTGATTTTCAACTTCGCAGACGCCCAAAATGTCCGGGCCTTCGTTGCTATTCATCTGGGAAATAATTTTTGCAAGCTGGCTGATTTTTTTGTCGAGGATTTGTTGAGTCCAGCCGGCTAATTCACTTCTCAGGCGAGACCTCAGCCATAATGGCCTCTGTGAGGAATTCTCCACGTCGAAGAGGTTTTCGAGATTCCACCAGGCGACGAAATACTCGTTCATTATTGACTCCGTATTTCTGAGTAGGTGGCATTTACTTGCGCACGACCAAACAACCGGCCATCATATCGTGCAGCGCCTGCTTTTTCTCGGTGAAGCCAGCCATGATGTAGCCGATGCAAAGAATCATGCCGGAAATGATTTTTCCAAAATAGCGGCCGGTGGCTTTGCCGAAGGAAAGTCGTTCGCCGCCCATTCCGGTGACGCGCAGGCTGAGCGCCATCTTGCCGAGTGTCGCGCCTTTGCTCGAAGATTCCATCAAAGCAAAATAAAGCCAACCGGCGATGAACATAGCGAACATGCTCATGAGATAAGTGCCCATGGCAGCGATCATCATGCCTTCGGAGACGGCGGCGGGGTCGTCCATCATACCCGATAGTCCCATCATACTCAAGAACGGCATGAGGACGATGAAATTAACCACCCCCAAGAGGATGGCATCGATGATGTACGCAACAAAACGCAACCAGAAACCGGCATAGTTGGAGCTTGCATTTGACATGGTTTCCTCCTCTGTCTTCTGTAATAGAAACTCTCGGAAATTGAAGGCGAGAATTTTTCTCGCGCGCAATATGTCATAAGGTTGGCAAAAAGTCAAGAAGAAAAATCGGAGGAGGGAAATAAGATGAACGGGCATTGAGCGCAAATGCGCCTCACACGATCAGCTTGCGCAACTCCGCGGCGTAGCTTCTGCTGACTTTTATTTCCTTGCCGCTCGCCATCGTGGCGACCATTCCGCCCTCGCCGTCTTTTTCAAGAGTGCGCACGCGAGAGAGATTGATGATGGCGGAGCGGTGGACGCGGGCGAACTTCTGCGGGTCGAGACGTTTTTCCAATTGCCCCAAGCCGAGACTGCATAAATGCGTCGCGCCGCCGGCGTGCAGCTCTGAATAGTCATCCGCCGCCTCGATCCATTCGATGTCGATCATTCTGATCGGCATCAAACGGCTTCCCGATTTTACCAAAAGGCGATCCGGAAAACTCTGCCGGCTTTTGTCGGAGTTGATGAGAGCAGCAAGTCGATCGATATCGAATGTATTTTTTTGCAATCTTTCAAGCGCGCGACCGACCGCCGTGGCAAATCGCTCACGATCATACGGCTTTAAAAGATAATCCACGGCATGCACCTCGAAGGCGCGAATCGCGAATTGGCCATAGGCGGTTGAGAAAATAACTGCCGGCACCTGATCAAGTTGTTCCAAGACTTCGAAACCGGAAAGCCCGGGCATTTGCACGTCGAGAAAAAGAAGATCGGGCTGCCATTTATTGCTCATCGCCACGGCTTGCTTGCCGTTTTCACACTCGCCGATGATTTCAAGTGCGGGTAGGTCTGCGGAGAATTCCCGCAAGACTTGCCGGGCCAGCGGCTCATCATCGACGATCAGCGCCCGCGCTTTCATGATTTCTCCGTTTCTTGCAGGGGAATGGAAAAGCTGACGTGAAAACCCGCTTCACTTTTTTCGAGATGGAGCGACGCGGCTTCGCCGAACATTTTGCGCAGGCGTTGATCGGTGTTGCGTAGGCCGATGCCATTTTCGCTCAGATCCGTAACGTTCCCATTAGCGCCGTTTCCGGTGTCGAGCACTTCGAAGCGCATGCGCCCATTTTCAAGTTGAATGCGCAGCGTGATTTCGCCGCCATGTTCCAATGGCGCAATACCGTGCTGTACCGCATTTTCTACAAGAGGCTGCAGCAGCATTGGCGGCACCGGCGCATCGAGCAGGCTCGCATCGATTTCTTTTTTGATGCGCAGCCGATCACCGAAGCGCGCCTGCTCGATGTCGAGGTAAGTTTCGACGAAGCGAACTTCGTCGCGCAGAGGAACGGAAGTTTCGCGGTCGCTATCAAGAGCATAACGAAGAATGTCGGCAAGACGCGCCAGCATACGGCGCGCCGCCTCCGGATTAGAGCCGATCAGCGCATTGATCGAGTTCAGCGTGTTGAACAAAAAATGCGGATTGAGCTGCGACTTGAGCTGCGCCAATTCCATGCGATTGGCGAGCAGTTGCAGCTCGGCTTCGCGCGTGGCTTTTTCCTGCAACCGTCGAAACATTTGTATCGCGTGAAAAACACCGGCGACGACGGCGTATTCCGTCATTCCGCTGAAAAACCACCAGCCGCCGGTTTCTTTCACCTGCATCCGTTCCATCATAATCTCGCCGAACAACAGGACATTCAAACCGAGGTAAAGCGCCATCCACAGCGCCGCGAAGATCGGCGCCGAGAGGAGATGCGCAAAAACTGCGATGAGCGCCTGTTTGTGATTTTCCCATGAGAGGCGTTTGACCAAATCCCACACGCCGATGCTCAACAGGCCCATGATATAGCTCGATTGCAATCCTCCGATCAGCGCGAAGACGAAGAAAACATTCTCCTGAATGTTGAGGATTGCCGCGGTCGCGAATCCCCACGCCGTCCAGATCAGCCAGCCGATCAGAAACGTCCGCCGCCGGCCGAGTTTTTTGTGCTGCGCACTCTTATTCTGCATGTGTTTCGTCAAGGCTTACTTCGATGCCGCGTCGAGCTTTGGCAACAATTCATATTTCACCCAACCGTAATTTGGCCGCAGGGCGAGAGATTTTTCAAAAGCCGCACGCGCTTCAACGAATTTCTTTTGTTCGGTGAGAATATTTCCAAGCCAGGCGTAACACTCGGCATGTCCCCACTCTGGGGCGAGAGGATCGCTGCTCTGCCATTTTACAAAAAGCTCGCCTGCTTGATAGAGTCCACTGATTGCTTTCTCTTTGCTGCCGCCAAACATCGCCGGCGTGAAATTTTTGCTGATGGCATCGAGATACACTACGCGTGGATTTTCCGGTGCGAGTTTGATCGCCTTCTCCATAAAGACGCCGGACTTTGGCCCAAGCGACATGCCGAGCAATGGGTTGCTGCCGATTTTTTCACCGTAGAGACTGGCGACCAGCGCATAAGCTTCGGCAAAATTCTTGTCGAGCTGAATCGCTTTCTCAAGATGTTGAATGCCGGCTTCGACGAGTTTGTCTGCGGTTTTCTTATCGGCTTTGGTGGAATTTGGATTGTAGCGATAATAGATGTTAAGTTGATGGTTGCAATATCCAAGATAATAATGCAAGAGCGCCTCGCGGTGTTTTGTTTCCAGCAGGCGCTCGAAATAGGCGCGCGTCTTTTGCATGCCATCGACCTCCCACTGCTCCACCGATTGAGCGAGCATTTTTTTGCCTTGGAGAATCAGGCTGTCTGAATCAGCGACGTTAGCCGATGATTGTGCGTGGAGCGTCGTGAAAGAAAATAGAACAATCAATGGTAAGTGACTTCGATCGGTGAAAGACATGTTTATTCCTCTGAAATTGATTTTGTTTGAATCATTGTGGTCCCAAATCATGCGCGCGCTGCGGCAGACTCTGTTTATCTCTCAATTTTTCCACGCGGCCTCCCATGATGACGCCATTCAGCGCATGCAACGGCCCGAGCAACGCATAAATCCACCCCGCCCATTTTGAATCTTCGTTACTGCCCAGGGCGGCGATCATGATCGAGATAAAAGCAATGCTTATGTAAATGAGATCGCTTTGTATCGAGGAGCGCGTCATCAACAACTCTGCGCCGGTTAATTCCAACTCTTCGCGCTTGCGATAGGCGTGCATATGCATCAACAGAAAGATGAGAAAGAGAGCGAGAAATCCGAGGCCATAGATGATCATCAAGCCGGACACTTGATCGCCTCGAATCGCGAAGGCCGCCTCGCCTTCTTGTTCGATGCCAAAGAAGAGGGCGACAAGTAACGTGAACAAAAACTTGAGCGGATAAACATAGAACAGCGCGACAAAGAGCAAAGCGGCATTCAACACGAGAATATAGTTGTCCTGCAGGCCATAGCGCCGGAAGAAAACATAGTGTTCATACCAAATCAAGATCAGCATCGTGAAGCAAATGGCGAAGGCAATGAAGCCGCGTATGGTGTTGAGCAGTTCATCAAAACTGGTGGGAACCTCCAGCGACACGACGAGCAGCGTCACGGCGAAAGCGAAGACCGCATCGCTGAAGCCTTCGATACGGCTAATTTCACCGCCGCGCCAGCGGAAGTCGTTTTTGGCGCCGACTTTTTTCTTGGCCATGTGTTCACGAAGCATGCGGTTCCTTTCTGAATAGCAGAGCGAAGTCGGACTTTCGCATCACGCATCTTTATCTTTCAGAGAGTCGTTGAGCGAAAGTCCGACTTCACGGGCTGCTTGATAATAAATCATGAAACCGATAGATGCAAGCCGGCTTTTCAAAACCCCGCTATCGTTGTGGTGATGCCGAAATAGATGAAGCGAAGATAGTTCGTCGCTCGCGGCGTGCGGCTTTGATAATCCGCGGAATATTCATAACCGAGAATGTTTTCGCGATTCAGCACGTTTGCCACCGAGAGATAAAAAACCGCAAAGTTGTTTCGGCCATACGGATAGTAAAAACTCAGATTCGCATCCAGGCGTTGAAAGCTCGGCAGCCGCTCGGCGTTTACACGGCCTTCGATCGGCGTGTAAAAATTATAGGCCGGATCCTTGATTGCATCGACAATCGGAGTGATCGGCCGTCCGGTCGCGTAACGATAGGTGCACCCGAAGCTCAATGGCGCAGTAATCTGGAGTTTTGCAACGATCGTCAGATTGTGCGTGACGTCGAAATCTGAAGGCGCCTTTTCATAAAGATATTTTCCCGCCAAATCTCTTGCCAACAGCCGGCGCGAATGCAAAAAACTGTACGACGCCCAGCCATGCGCGCGCGTTTTCAGAAATCTGCCGTACTTCACAAAAACATCCAAGCCCGAGGCCTCGCCATTGCCATGATTGGCAAGATGACGCGCTTCATCTTTCAACACGAGGTTGTCATAGCGTTTATGATAGCCTTCGATGCGAACCTGAGTCGTCAATTCATAACCGAGGATGAAATGCTCGGCGCGTTGCGATTGGAGATAGGGATTGCCGCTCGATAGGTTGAATTCATAAGGCTGCGGAAATTGATGATAGTACCCCCACGAGGCGCGCACGTTGCTTGAAGTGGAAATTTCATATCGCAGCGACAGCCGCGGATCAATCGTGGTTTGGGATGCAAGGTTGTGATGGTCGGCGCGGATGCCGGCGCCAGCCAGCCAGCGGCGCGAGAGTTGGGTTTCAACTTCGCCGTAGCCGCCAAACCGTCGAGCAGAGTATTTTTCCGCAAGCGTGTAAGTCGATGCGTTCGGATCAAGCACTTCGCCTTGCGGCACTTTGCCGTCATAGCGATTCACCGTCTCTTCGATCTCGCCGCCGAAGCGCAGGTTCCATCGCGGCGAGAGAGAGGCTTCCACGTCGGTGCGCCATTTATAGGTGTCGTCTTCCGTACTGAAATTCAGATTCCCCAACTCACTTTTCCTTTCAAAGCGATTTAAGGAGAGACTCGACTTGACGAGCCAATGCCGTGCGAACACCTCGCTCCACTGAAGGTTATGCAAGTGATTCCGTTCCTCGCCCTTGTAAATGGTCGAGAGCGAGGGAAGATCGACATGAACGCCGATACGGTCGCCGGCGAGAAAATTAAAAAACTTGATGCGGCCGGTTTGCGAGTACGGATAAATCAAGCTGAGATTGGCGTCTTCGCCGCGCGGCGTCAGGGTAAATTCATCGCGGCGGCCATTCAAGCGAAACATGACGTCGGTATATCCCCGATTGCCGGAGAAGCGAACGCCGAGATGCGGTGTTTTGAGATTCACGCCGAGCGATGCGGCTGCCAAGCCAAGATTGAGATTGACCTCAGACTGCTCCGGCATATCCTGGCTTTCCATGGCGAGCACGCCGGAAAGCGCGTTGCCGTAGCGCGCCGAAAATCCACCGCTGGAGAAAAATGTGCCCTTGACTAAAAACGGGCTGATGGTGCCGAACACGCCGCCGGTCGGTGACTCGTATTTGTAAGGATGCGCGACGGTCGCTTGATCGAGTATCGTCACGGTTTCGGTCACGTCGCCGCCGCGCACGAACAAGCCCGACCCTTCGTCGATCATCGCCAGACCGGGAAAAGTTTTCACTACGAGAAAGATGTCTGCAGCAGCGCCGGGGGTGGTGACGACTTCCATGCTGCGCAAAGTCACGCCCTTGCCTTCGTCGCCGGAGGTGAAGGCGCTGGCCGTCACGGTTGCCTCCTGAAGGGTTATCAAGGTTTCCTGCAGAGTGAAGAGAACGCGGGTCGTGTCACCTGAGCTTAAGCGCACGGTTTTTTCCGCCGGCTCAAAGCCGATCATCGTTGCGCGAATTTTCTGAACACCCGTTAGCGACGTTGAAAAAGAAAAATCTCCTCTCGCATTCGAGGCGTCGCCAAAGGTCGTGCCGATGATCTGAATGTTTGCATAGGCCAACGCCTTTCCGGTTTCGTCAATAATAAGTCCGGCGATGAAGGCCGGTTTGATCTGTGCAAAGAGCGGCTGCGAAACCAGCAGAATCAAAACTAAAATTCTAACTTTTGACATGTCTTAAATTATCCGAGACGTTTGCTGCATGATTACTGGCAGGACGCTCGCAGCGTCCGGACGGTTTCGTACAGTTCCTACACAAGATACGATTGCGACTTTAAAATGCTTTTTCAAAACCGCCGAAGCGTCTCGTGAGTCGGTGAGCAGCGTCGGAAGTCGATGAAAAGCGGAGGTTCTACTTGCGGAAGTGGCGAGAGAATGTTAATTTGGCGGTGGCGAAATCAAGTGTTCTTCAATCTCGTGCTTCTGCTCGCGGTCTCTGAAAACCAAAAGCGAGTATGAGTAGGAGTATGAGTACGAGCAGAATGAAAAGAGGAGAGTCGTCATGAAGCAAACCAGACCGCTAGACACGTCGCCCGAAGCCGAGCGCGTGCAAATAGAAATCTTTCGCAAGATGACGCCGGAGCAAAGACTGCGTGTGGCGAGCGAGCTTACGCAAGCCGAACGGAAATCTCTTGCGGCTGGGGTGAAGATGCGACATCCGACTTATAACGACGAACAAGTGCGATTGGCGGTCATTCGACTGACTTTGCCTGAAGAACTATTCTTGAAGGTTTATCCGCATGCGAAGGAAATCATTCCGTAATAGCACTTGAGGAATTGTTTAACATCGTCTTCAGAAATAGATCCCCAGGCCTCCGGTCGGCACGTGCAGAAATTCATAAACATCGCTGAATGGCATGAACAGAATGTCGTAGTCAATAACGAGCGCCAGGTTGTTGCGCCAAATGTAATACTCCGCTTGTAGTCCACCGGCCAAGTTGACGTTCCGCTCCTTTTGCTCGATGCCGATCAAATCTTTGGCATTGAGCAAATATCCGCCCACCCCAAGATGCATGGCAATAAATAACTTCTTTTTGTGAATCAAATTGTACTGAAACTGCAGGTTGACGTTGTAGATGTCCGACTCGATGCGATTGTTATTGATCGAAAACTCATCGTCGATGAACAAGCCGGAGATCTTGAACTGCCGATTGTGAGTCACCTGGTAGGCATAATGTGCCTTGATCGTGCGTCCGTAGGCAGCGGACAACGAGCTGGAACGGATCGTGTGATAATAATACAAATCCTGCTGCGCCAGAAGCACGGCCGGCATCAGCAAAAAAAACAATTGCAAAGTTCTTTTCATGTCAATCCCATGGTTTATGAATGATGGCTAACGTGGTGGAAGCCGCTTGTGGTTTTTGCTTGCTACTGAACGACAAGCTGAATCACTTTCTTGCCAGTCAGGCCGAAGCTGTCGGTGACGGTCAGCGTAACCTGCCAGCCCGTTGGTGGACTGGCTGCGAACTCATGCTGTACGGTAGTCAAGGTGCTTCCGGATTGCCCCGGCGTGCCATCTCCCCAATTCCAAGTGTAATTGGTGATGCTATCCGTTGTGTTGGGATCGCTGCTTCGAGAGGTGAATGTGACATCCACCGTAGGTTGGGGATCTTCCGGCGCATAGATGAAATCGGCAATGGGCGGTAAATTCATAGCGCGAACGATTTTTTCGGTGCGAGCCGTTAAGCCGCGAATGTTATCGACTTCGAGCGCCACCAAATAATTTCCCGGCGTTGTCAGCTCCGTGGTGATTGAATCTTGCGTTGAAAGCTGTTGGTTGTTGATGAAAATTCGATATGCGCTAATTCTTCCGTTCGGATGCGGATCTTGGGAGCCCCTTCCGTCGATGCGAACGGTCAACGGGAAAGGCCCTTCCTCGGGCGTTACTGCGAGCACTGCCACCGGAGGCGTTGAAACCCGCACGTTGGCGGCGGCGGTGTCGGCTAGACCAAGATTGTCCTTTACGATCAGCAAGACTTGGTAATTCGCGTCATTTTGGTAGGTGTGCTTTCCACTGGAGGATTGTGCGGCATCGCCGTCGCCGAAGAAAACTTGATACGAGGCAACCTCTCCATCCGGATCGAAGCTGCCGCCGGCGTTGTAATCTATCTCGAGCGGAACTTTGCCGCTTAATGGCAAAACTCGCAACACCGCTTCCGGACGTTGATTATTGGTTGTTATCAATTGCTCCGTGCTGTCTGTTTTCCCGTCTTCATCCACAACGCGCAGCCGCGCACGATATTGTCCGGCGAGACGATAAAAGTGGCTAAATGGACTCGCCGACAATCTTACGGCAGCCGAATCATCGTCAAACGTCCATTGATAGCTGACGATTCGACCGTCGCGATCACGGCTGCTTCGCGGATCGAACTCAATTTCATACGGATTATTATTGTCCTGATTGACAATGCGCCAGCTAAACGCCGGGGTCGGCGCCAGGTTTGGAAAAAATTTCGCGATCGGACTGAGCCGCGCGGTAGATTCTTTAACGCCGTCGGAAAGAGTCAACTCAATATCAATCGTTGCGGCGGAGTTCGGCGTAAACAAGAGATCGTCATTGAATGCCGCAGGCGCTTCGGCAAATGTCAGACTGTCGGCGCTGGGCTGGCGGAAGGCCGCGTGCCGGATTTTGCCGCTGCCGCTGAGAAAATTGAAAGTCGCCCGCAAGCTGCGAGTTTTATTTTCAAACTCAGCATCGCGATATTGCAAATGCAGCAGGTAAGTTGCGCCTGCTCGAAATTTCAACGAATCATCGGGGATGGTCGTCGGCAGATTGGGATCGCGTTTGAAACGGAAATCGGTAATCCCCGGAGCGACATTTTTTGCCGAGAACGGGTCGTCGTAATTTTCGCACGCGATGGCGAAGATGATGACCAGCGCCCCAAAGTATGTAAAAATCCAAGCGAAGTTTTTCATTTTGGAGGTCCTAAGCTGTTGATTCCCTAGCGGCCTTGTTGGCTCAAAAAAAAGTTAGAGGTGAGAAGTAAGAAGTAATTCGTAAGACAACATGAGGCGCTGTTCACTTCTTACTTCTGACTTCTTACATCTTGCTCTCCATCAGAAAACAGAACTAATCAACGCATAAAACTCCAACCCCTCTTCAAGCGTGGTAATTTCATCGGTGAAGGGGTTGATCTCGGATTGATTGAGATAACGCCCAAGTATAGGCACACCGGAAGCGGCGCTTTTCAATTCGTCCACGATGGCCTGCTTGGCTTTGACATCGAGCGGAAGATAAGGAATTCCCGGCAGCAATTTCAGATCATAGGCGCGGCCGCTGCACGTGCGCGAAACCTCTTTGATGCGCAGCTCGCGAAATTCGATTTGCACGCGGTTGTTTTGCAGGGTACAAAAACCCAAGAGCAGCGACCGGCGAGGGATTTCCAATTTGCCCAGACGCTCGTCTCTCATCACTCTCGCTTCAACCAAGCTGCCGTTCATTACCGGTGTTTTCTGCGGCAAGATGACTTTAATGCGAACCGTCTGCGCGCCGGGCACAGCGCTGAGCGAGCCGCCGGCTTGCCCTTGCTGATCGAGCGTGCTGACGACGATCATCGGGCTGCTGCCGCCGACGCCGCTTCCCTGCGTGGATGAAGAAGAAGCGTTTGACTGCTCGCGCGCGGCAACCCGTCCTCCGGACTGCGTCCTCGCGTCTCCATTTGTTTTGAGCGGATTTTGGGAGGCCATTGATCCACTTCTATCCGTCGGCATATTGAGATTTGAGAATGGTATCGTGTCCACTTTGACGATTTGATAGTCAAGGCTTCTTGGCGACTGCGCTTGCTGGGTGGCAAACGGCCCCGACCCGAATTGATTTTTGGCGGAACGGCGTTGCGTCACCGAGATCAAATAAACAAAAATCAAAAACGCCGAGACGATGCCGAGCATCAACATCCGCGGCTTCAATCGTCGTCGGCCGTTTTTGGTTTCATAAAGTATGTTTGCAAAATTCATTTTCCAACTCCAGCTTTAGTGTTTGGCAGATGAGCTGCCATGGTTGTTTCAAAATAATGCGCTGTTAGATCTTTCACTTATTCGAAGACCGTTGCTGACTTCGATTATCTTGTTTCTCCAAAGTCGCGGTTGATTTGGATAATACGTGGACGATTGTGTCTGGCGTTGAAAAGGAAACGGCTTTTAGAAAGTCTTTTACTTTGAATGCAGTGAGCTGCTTGATCCAGATGGAAAGCACGCCTTTTCTGATCTCTCGAATAATGCTCAAGCCGTTCTGCTCAAAAATACGTTTTAAGCCAACATTCGTGAAAGTATGAGGATGTCCTTTGTCGATTTGAAAGAACTCCGAAAGCTGACGAACGATTTTTCCCCACGAGTGATAGACATTCAGCCGCATATAGATGATGCCGTTTGCGGCGAGCACCCGTCTCATCTCCGAAAAAACTCTCGTGATGTCTTCGCAATGATCGAGAACGTTATCGATGATGATCAAATCAAATTCACCGTTTTCGAACGGCAAGACTTCGGCTTTGCCTTCAAAATATTTTACTTTCTTATCTCGAAAGCTCGAAAACTTCTCAATGCTCGCAAAAAAATTCTCCAGCGGCTCGATCGCGCGTCGATATTCGCTTCTCAAGAATGTCAAAATACCCGCCGGCCCGCTGCCGATCTCCAAAATCTTTGTATCGTCTCTTATGTCAAGAATACCATGCAGGTTTTCAGCAACTCTCTTGGCATACTCTTTTAAGTAATCGAGATTTATTTCGTCAATGCGTTCTTGCCACCACGCTACCTCGTTAGCCTGGGCTTTTCTCCATCTCGTTGTCGTTTCAATTGATCTTGTCATTAATTCGTTAACGCTTCTCGACTTTGGCAAACGCGCGCACCGGAAAAGTACCCACGCCTTTGAACTTTGGCGGAATGGCGCTGAACGTAAGTCCCTCGTCGGAAATCTTGTCCAAGTTGCACAGATGCTCGACAATGAGAATCTCCTCTTTCAATAAGATGGAATGCGCCGGCCGCGTTTTGTCGTTGAGATCGTCGATGTTCATCGAATCGATGCCGACCAATTTAACGCCGCACTCTCGCAAAAAGATCGCTGCATTTTTCGTGAGGAATGGCGGGCTTTCGAAATATCGCTCGGTGTTCCAATTCGTATCCCAACCGGTATGCACGAGAACGGCTTTGCCTCGAAGCTCCTTTCCAGTGAAGAAGGATTCATCAATGGCTAATTTTTTTTTGTGGTCGGCGCGGATGACGATGGCTTCGAGATCAGCAAAACGTTCGAGGCCCACTTGCGAGAGGTCTTTGCCGCCTGCGTAGCGATGAAATGGACAATCGACATAGGTTCCGGTGTTGGCGACCATTTCGATCTTGCCGATTTGAAACTCGGTACCGCCTTCGTAAAATTCTCTCGACTTCTCCCGGCTCAAATAATCGCAGATGATCGGCGCCGGCAAGCCTTTGTAGGTGATCAAGCCGTCTTCAATGATATGGCTCAAGTCGATGAACCTTGTGTGTGCATTCGCCATGTTGGGATGTTTATGTTTGTGTTTTACTTTTGAGACAAGGCTTAAACTTCGGCGCCAACTTCCCAAGCTCGGCCCTCAGCTCATTTTCGTATGCTTGCATTGAATATTCGCGCGAGCATTTTTTTGATGCGAGGAGATATGTTATTCATATGGTGATCAAAGAACACATCGTTGACTGAACGGCTAACGGCAAATTTAAGCGGCTGCGGGGCGAGATAACCGTTGATTGAAAACTGAACCTTGAACATCACGAGATTTATACCTCTGCCCCGCTGTCCGCTCGAAATTTTTGTTATGTGGCCCGTTCACGCCTCACGGTAAAGGTCGCAGATTTACCTCCCGAACCAACTGCGTGCCAATAAAATCCCGCATCTCAAGGCGTTTGTCGGTGATCTCCTTCTGCTTTTTTTCGTCTTCGGTCTTGTAGTGCTTGGCCTGGATAGCCTTCCACTCATCTTCGTTCCCTTGGTTGAAGTCCTTTGCTTTGCCAAAACTCGGGTAAAGCGAAGCGATGGCAACGTCCCAGTCTCCGGGGTGCTGGGGATCCTTGACGAAAACCTTGCGGTCAAGAACCAGACCCTGTTTCTTTACCTCATCCGAAAGTGGCAGGAAGTTTGTCCGCACGTATTTCATGTACTCGTCAAACTGACCGGGCTTCGTTCGGTAGAAGCTCACCTCCCAGACAGGTCCCTCTGTCCAGTGCTCCTGCGCAAGCGCGCCCGATGCCAATACGGCGTAACAAACTACGGCGATCAACTTCATGATTCTTCTCATTGGAGTTCTCCTCCTCGTCATTTGGGGTGAAAGTTACGTTCCTATTACCACAGCCATTAAAGGTAACAGGATTTGTCCAGAAAAACTCGTTGGCTTACTCTAACCCTCTCGGTAGTCATCGTGGGGTCGAAGGGCCGAGAAACCGTTATACGGGCCACCTAACACCGTTGTTCAGCGGCGGAAACTATCAAGCACGGTGTTTAAAATTTATGCCACACTGTTTCCGTCCGCTGCAACACGGCGTTATAAAATAGCTCGACATTTACCACGATTTTATGCTCGAATCCAAGTACTGTTTTTATTTCTTGCACGAATCTGCTTTTTGCTCTTTTACGCTTTGTATTCTTCGGCCATTTTTATTCTCTGCCGATCCGCTTTGTTATTCGTTGCACGTACTTTGCTTTTTATGGTTTTTAAAATGGGGGGGGGACTTTCGGAATAGCACTCAGTTTAGCGAAGCCCGCAAGTTTACGTCCCTTAATTTGCAGTCATATTATTTTACAAATATCTTAATTATTGCTCGCGTCTGTTATGGATTAATAGCGATTACAACTTACAGCAGCAAGAAACAACCGCAGAATAAAAATGGCGGCATAGAAAATAATTCCATAAACCATCCATGTCCAACATTCTTCCGCCTTTCTTTTTGATTTACCTCTGTAATGTTCAGCTAAAATAAATTGGGGAATACCTACAGGAAATAAAAATAAAATTATCCTGATCGGCCACGATAGAGGCTCATTAGAAATTATGTCTTCCTCGTCTTTCTTTTCTTTTGCTAGTGTCTGAAATTCTGCTATTTTAGGTGGTTCAATATTCCTCTTGTTAAGCTCTTGTTCGGCAGCGGCAATCGCTTCGGGCATATAATCATCTCGATGCGCCAATATGCCAAATAACTCTTCATCGCTTTTTCTGGGCATTTGCTCAACAAAATTTGGAAACGTAGCCATATTCATAGCCCTCCGTTGGTTAATTTTATGCTTTCTTCATATCGGCTGATTAGTTGTAATGTAATAGTGTGGCTCATGCACGATATTTTTTTTGTCATCGCGCGTATCGTTTGATTCATGCACGATACTTTTGCTTGCAAGATGATAACATGGTTTATGCGACCGAAAAAATCGGCAAAAGCGACATGTTTTGTCGCATATCACAATAAAGAAATCGCACTCTTTGCACATTGCAAAGCCCTTCAAATAAATTCCTTGCATCTTGAAGTGTCGGTTGAGGCCGCCGGTTTATGCGACACAAAACTGTCGTCTAGACCAATTTGCAAAACAGAGCCACCTACTCCACATAATCCCCCGGCACATTCAACACCAAATCCCTTCGGCCGTTTTCTTCATGGCATTTGATCTCCAGCGTGCTCTTGTCGGAGAAGCCTTGCTTTTCGAAGACGAACATCAAGCGCGACGAGGTGTTCGGCTTGATCGGCGAGTCGTAAAACTCGCGAATCGGCTCCAGCTCGGTTTCTTTTATTTTTTTCTTCGAAAATAGAAACGAGCTGGCGTAGTCGATGAGCCTGAAGCGCGCATAACCGATGTCGTAGGGAATCTTCGAGTCGTTGATCACCGTGCACAGCATGTACAGCTTGTCTTCGATCTGCACCATGTGATCGAGCGCAAAAATCACGTCAGAGTTTTTCACGCTGTGGGTGTAGGGCCGCCGCGTTTTTAAGTAGGAGGCGAGGATGGAGCGCGTTTTTGGAGTGATCTCCGCCAAATCCTTCATTTGGGTAGTTGCGGCGCCGCCATTTTTATTCGCCATTAACGGATCTTCTTTCTTTCCTTCCTGCGCAGGCGCTGGACGCGGCGTTGTGGGCAGAAGACGAACCTCCAAATCCGCCGTTTCCGAAACTTGCAGGACGAGGTTGTAAGACTCCATGCCGACTTTGATGAACATGTTGGTCGAGCCGCGGCTCACCGTCGGCTTCACCAAGACGTAGTTGCCGGTGGTTTGCACCGTGAAGGCCTGCGAGTTGCCGACCGACACCAGCTCCGGCGCGCCCGGACAAACGATGACCGTGGCGAAGCCGGGCTTGACGCGGATGACTTTTTGCTGAAGCGCGTGGGAGCCAGCGCTGAGCAGCAGGCCGGCGGCGGCCGTAAGAAGCAGAATTTTTTTCATGCCTTTTCCTGTGTGTAGTTGATGATACGCAAGCCGAAAGGATTCTCTTCGGTGCGCGGCACCGTAATCACCTTGACGATAAAGCGAATGGGAATCGTGGAGGTCTCCGGAAAAATCTGGCGGCCGGCCACCACGGCTTCGAACGGATCGCCTTCTTTGACCTCAATGCCGTCGATTTGAAATTGTATGGTGCCGACGGTCTTCTGCACGATTTGCGGTATGTCGGATTTCTTGATGGCGTCGAACATGAAGTATTCCAGCTCTTGCGTGCACATCTTCATCGCCGCGCGAAATCGCTCGTTGAAGTTGTCGCGGTTGTATTCCAAAAAGTTTTTGGCAAACTCGTAAGCGAATCGGCGCACTTCATGCACCGAGCGAACGTCGCTCGTCGCTTCGGTGGCATAAGCATATCCGTCTTTGACGATGAACGTCTCCACCGGCCGAGTGAAGCCGAGGAAGCTCAGGTATCCCAGCACGACATTGATGACCACGAGCAGAATCAACAAGCGCTTCAGAAAAATGTTGCTCTTGATCAGCTCGCCGTAGAATTCGTAGTATTCGGGTTTGTCCTTCATTGCTCATTTGCTCCTCCTCCTGCTCATGCTCCTACTCTTACTCTTACTCCTACTCTTACTCGCTGTTCAAAAGGCTAAAAGCGAGTATGAGTACGAGTATGAGTAGGAGTAAGAGTTAAAACAAGAGATTGCTATTTTTTACTCTTGCTCCGGCTTTCCATACGGCGCTAACTCTTCCCCAATGCGGCTTTGGGCATGACTGCGAAGTCCCATAATCAATGATACAATTTGCTTTAAAAGCACCTTTCCGTCTCGAACATCTTCTGCTGTTAAGCGTTTCTGTGCAACGAGAATATCGAGCGCCGCCGCAGACTCAACCGCCGAACTGTCGGCAATATCCAGATAACGGCAACGATCCTTCATCGAAAACTTGGCATTGCCTTCAGCGATATTGAGTGCAATCGATGTAGACGCACGGTCAAGTTGATCACGACTGCTTTGGCTTTTTCAAGCTTTTCGATCAAGGGCGTGACCCACGCAACAAACTGGATCGCTTGTTGGTAAGCCTTGAGCTTTTCATGATCAAAAAGATACTCCATAAGAAACCCTCCATTGTTTTTTTCTCGTACTCATACTCGTACTCTTACTCGCTTTTGCTGTTTCACAACCAAAAAATAAAAGCGAGCAGGAGTAAGAGTATGAGTAAGAGCTTTATTTTTTATCCTCTCATCTAATTCACATTTCCCGCCGGCTGGGCAGAACCTCCAAACGGCCACGAGGCAATCGGCGTTTCGCCGCGGGCAATGGCGTCGCTCACCGAGCCTGCCGCCGCTGCCGCCGGGCTGTTCGACAGCGCCTGCGCGCCGGAGATGACGCCCGCTGCCGTGCGCTGCGTCACGTTTTGTGTGACATTCATGCTCGTGGATTTTAGTCGTTGCCACACGGTGGAAACCACCACGCCGGCGGTGATGCCTGTGCCGTAGCTGCCAAAGTCGGCGCTGGCGGAAGCTAATTTGAAAATGCCGCCGGCGATTTTGGGAATCAAGATCAACGAGACGGCGATAATCACGCCCAAAATGAAAGAGTCCCACAACACGCCCTTGTCGCCATTTTGCACGGCGGCTTGAAATGCTGCGGAGGTTGTGAGTGTCTTCACCAGGCGGAAAAGGATAGCCGCGAGAACCGACCAAAAATTCACCGCGCAAAAATTCGCCAGCCAGATTTTGAAAACGTCATGAAAAGTCGGAAAGAGCGAGAGCACGATCGCCAACGGCCCGAGCATGTAGAAAAAGATTTGCACGATGACTTGGATGATCACGAAGATTTCATAGACGATCATCACCAGCATGTACGAGAGCGACGAAAGCGTTTCGAGGCTCATCAGGTTGAAAACAGAAAGTCGCAAGCCGCTGCCGTCTTCATTGGCGAAAAAAGCGCCCAAGTATTCCGTCATGATGTTGCCGCCTTCGAGATCGAAGATGGCGCGTGCCAGCAAGACGAAAATTTTTCCGATCCACACCGCCCAGATGCGATACGTTGCCAAGCCGATAGCCGCCGACACGACGAAGACCAGCCGGTACATGGTGTCGTCACTTTCCTTCGTCGTGAGCTTGAACACCATGGCGATGATATACACGACGACGCCGAAGGTCAAAAACACCGTGGCGATGCGGATGATGTCATTCACCACTTGGTGAACGGAGTTGAAAAATGTTGGGCTGAAGAAGACTTCTAACATGGAAAAATCTCCTCGCTGGTGCAAGATGCTTCTTACTGGGAACGGCGCAATGCATAAAACGTAATCCGTAATGCGTAAAAAGACAATGTTTTTTATTAAGCGTTACGGATTACGTATTACGCATCAAGCATCCAGGTTCACTCCACCCTCGCCGAACTTATATCAAAAAATCCGTACCTGATCTTCGACGTCTTATTGACCTGATTTTGCATCGCTTTCCAATTCACCTTCGAGCGCAGCATGTCCATTTTTTGATCATACATGTTCAACTCGTTAGTGTGGAGGTCTTGCGAAGTCTTGAGATATTTCTCGTAGTATGAATTTGACATCTCGCGTAGCTTGACGCTTTCCAACAGCAGTTGCGTGCGCTCGGCTTCGGTGTATTTGTTTTTTGAATTGACCACCTGCCGGTAAAGCTCGACCGCCATCGAGTCATAGGTTTTCGCCATTTGCTGGCTGCGCAGGGCGTGCTCGAACAGCGCTTGCGAAAAAGTCTCTTGTCCGATCAAAGCATTCTCTCGTCTCGTTTCTGCATCTTTCGGCGCCTCGTCGGCTTGCATAGAGATGGCAAAGCTTTCGTACGTTCTCCGCAATTCGTCGGCGTTGTTGAGCAGTGTCTGCGTATCCATCGCCGAGCGGTTCAGATCCTGGGTCGTGCCCGGCAACCAATAGTTCAACCGATCGGCATTCAGAATAAAATTGGAAATGGCGAACGAGTTGTTGAGCCGCATGTTTTCGATGGCTTTGAAATCGCGATACAAACTCTGCGTGAACTCGACGTCTTGTCGCAGCACCGTGTAGGTGTCGTAAAACTGTCTGAGCTGTTGCACCATCTTGGCGGTTTGAATGCGCTGCTCCTCGAGGCCGAGCTGATTCTTGAGAGAAATTTCCCGCAGCACGTTGATGATCATGCCGCTTTGCGGGTCGAAGAGTTGGGCGCGGGCTGAAAAAGCAAACAGCAAAAAGAAAACACCAAACAGCATACTGCAAGTCGCAAGCGGCAAACGATTAGGTGCTTTTTTCTTTTTGCCTTTTGCTTTTTGTTTTTCAGAGTAGGTACGGTGATAGCTCACGATCCTTCTCCTGTTCTCTGACAATCTCTGTGATCGCTTTTACTAAACTGCCATTGTTTTTATCAAGCTGTGCTTCGAGCGCGTTGTTCTCTTGGCGGTTGCTCGTGAATAAATAATGATCGAAGATGCTCATGTCGGCGCGAAGCACGGTGATGCGTCCGTCGCGGTCGAGTAGGAATTCGCCGCGTTGTAAACCGGAGATCAATGCTAATTCGCGCTCGCTATAGCCAAAGGCGCGCGACAGCGATTCGATCTGTTTCGGTTTGTGCGCAAGAATGAAATGATTCAGCGCGTTGTCTTTGATCGGCGTGGAGAAGCTGCTCTTCTCGATGTCGTCGATGGATTGCGAGATGGCAAAAATGCCGGCGCCCATTTTTCGTGCAGTGCGGAACAGCTCGACCACCAAATTGCCAATGGTCGTGTTGTCGCCGAGAACTTTCCACAACTCATCGGCAAAAATCACTTTGTGATGGCCGAGATTGCGCTCCATCAATTCCCACAGCAAGCCGGTGATGATGATGGCGATGATGCCCTGCAGATCGGGATGCGTCTCCAAGCCTTTGAGATCGAAACACACCAAGTCTTCGCGAATGTCGATCATCTCGTCGGCGCACAGGAACTGGCTGTACTCGCCGTGGGTGTAGATGTACATCTTGCGCGCGAGAAGCTTAACGTCGACATAGCGTTCGGGATCGTTGAGTTGCGCGAAGAAGTCAACGAACGTTTTGAGATTGCGCGGGCCGCGAAATTCCTCGACATATTTGTCGATGGCCTTGCTGATGAACGCCTGTTCGACCTTGGAAAGCGAGGTTTGCTCCCGCTCCAAAATCAATTTCTCGACGAAGGCGCGGAGGAAGAGTTGCTTTTTCGCATCGTAACCTTGAGCGATGAGCGCAAACGGATTGAGCGGAATCGGGCGATCGATGTTCAACTCGACGTAGCGGC
>Ga0247727_10007063_pt1 | contig 21651 bp, 18 predicted proteins | sample WisWelCaveWW1625_FD_202498 | JGI IMG/M metagenome (GOLD analysis project Ga0247727, IMG submission 202498) | Biofilm microbial communities from Wishing Well Cave, Virginia, United States - WW16-25 | ecosystem: Environmental > Aquatic > Deep subsurface > Groundwater > Cave microbial mat | place... | reverse complement strand
CCGCTCGTCGCGGGTTGTGCCCCGGTTCTAGTGCGCCGGGTGAACCGACATGCCGATGAACTGCGCCGTCAGCATCGTGAAGATGTACGCCTGCAGAAACGCCACCAGGATCTCGAGCACGTAGACGAACAGCGCGAACGCCACCGACAGCGGCGCCACCGCCCACCACACCTCCGCAAGGATGAAGATCAGCGAGATGAACGCGAGGATCACGATGTGCCCGGCCATCATGTTGGCGAACAGTCGGATGCACAGCGCGAACGGCCGGATGAACGTGGTCAGGACCTCGAGGACGAACAGGACCGGCACGAGCCACGGCGGTAACCCAGCGGGCACGAGGTTCTTGACGTGCTGGACAAGCCCGAACTCGCGCACGCCGCCCAGGTGGATCACGAGAAACGCGACGACCGCGAGCGTCGCCGTGACGGAGATGTTTCCGGTGGCGGTCGCTGCTCCCGGAATCAGGCCGAGCAGGTTACAGGCGAGGATGAAGAAGAACGTCGTCATCAGGTAGCCGAGGAACCGATCGGCGCCGTGCGGGATCGCCTTGCGGGCCACCTCGTCGCGCAGGAACACTACCACGACCTCGAGCAGGTTCCGAAGACCTCGCGGGACCGGCTCGGCACGCCGGCGCCCGGCGGCGACGAACGCGCCGACCAGGATCGCGCTCGCGATCCACATCATCACGACGTGCTTCGTGATCGAGATGTCGAACCCGCCGAGCGCCTCGGGAAGGTGCAGCGTCGGGAGGTGAAGGTCGAACTGCGTGAACGGCACCTCGATCTCGGACGAATCGAGGATGTGATGGAGGATCGACGCCCCCGGATCGAAGGCTTCGGAGGCGTGCTCTCCCGCCTGCTGCACCGGCTGGGGCTCCGTCACCTGCGCTCCCGCCTCGCCACTCCCGTCACGCGATCCCGGCGCGACGCGCGATCCAGCCCACCTCGAGAATCTGGAGGGGCAGATAGCCGGCCGCGAGCCCTGTGAGATAGGGCCAGACCATCGCCTCCCCGGCGCGGGCCGCGGCCCAGCCGCCGAGGGCTGCGCCCGCGAGGCGGGCCAAGACCGAACCGACCACGGCGAGGAGGAATGCGCTCGCCGGCCGCCCGTGCGCGCGCACGAGACCGACCCCGGAACCGATCCCCACGGCGGTCATGAGGCCCCACCCGATCAGACCCCAGCGAGTCGCTCCCGGGCCAGCCCACGACAGGAGGGTGACGACGGCCAGCCCCCCGAGCAGGGCGAGCGCGGCCGAGGCGAAAGCGAAAGATCGCGGCCCGAATGCGGTCCGCTCGCTCATCGACCGTTCTCCCCTCGTCCCCGGGAACGGACCCGGCGGAAGAAACCGTAGAACCCGAGGGCGCTCCCGATCAGCGCACCCGTCACGACGAGCCACGGCTCCGTGTCGAGCCAGCGATCCGCCTGGAAACCAGCGAAGGAACATAGCACAACCGGAACGGCGATTTCGAAGCCGAGACCGACGAGCGCGCGCGGATTCGGATTCGGTTCCGTGGACTCAGCCCCCGCGTTCCGAGCGACCACGAACAGGGTAGCAATCGAATCCGGCGCCGGCCGGGCACGGGCCGTTTTCCGGCGTTGCATTCCGCCTGGCGGCTGGCCTAGGCTTCTCCGCCATGACCTCGACGATCTCGAAGCAGCCGGGTCGTGCGGTGGGGGTGCGGCGCGTCGCGCGCGGCCTTGTCGCGGCCGCGGCCGGGTTCCTCGCCGTGACGCCGGTCGCGGCCGCCGGCGTGACCGACGGACCGCAGGTGTTCGGAGTGCCGATCGAGTTCGTGCTGTTCGGCCTGACGCTCCTCGGCGTCGCGCTGTTCCACCACCACACGCTGCGGGTCGCCCTCGCCGGTCTGTCCGCGATCGTCCTCTACAAGCTCGTGTTCACCGGCTTCAAGTTCGGCACCGGCATCGCTGGGCTCGTCGGCCACTTGCAGCACGAGTGGGTGATCCTGGTCAACCTGTTCTGCCTGTTGATGGGGTTCGCGCTGCTCTCCCGGCACTTCGAGGACAGCCGCCTTCCGGAAGCGCTCCCACGGTTCCTTCCCGACGACTGGAAGGGCGGGTTCCTCTTGCTCGCGATGGTGTTCGTGCTGTCGAGCTTCCTCGACAACATCGCCGCGGCCCTGATCGGCGGAGCCATGGCGCACACCGTGTTCCGGGGCAGGGTGCACATCGGCTACCTCGCCGGCATCGTCGCCGCGTCGAACGCCGGTGGGTCGGGGAGCGTCGTCGGCGACACGACGACGACGATGATGTGGATCGCAGGCGTGAGCCCGCTCGCCGTGCTCCACGCGTTCGTCGCGGCGGTCGTCGCGCTCGTCGTCTGCGGGATCCCGGCCGCGCTTCAGCAGCAGCGCCACTCGCCGATCACGAAGGACGCCCCGGCGGACCTCGTGCTCGACTGGGGGCGCGTGGGCATCGTCGTCTTCATCCTGACGGCCGCGATCGGTGTGAACGTCACGATCAACGTCGCGTACCCGGAGCTGGCCGACCACTTCCCGTTCATCGGCGTGGCCGTCTGGACCGCGCTCCTCGTCGGCGCGCTCGCGCGCCGGCCGGCCTGGGAGGTGCTGCCCGAGACGCTCCGCGGCACGATCTTCCTCTTGGCGCTCGTCACTTCCGCCTCGCTGATGCCGGTCGAGAAGCTCCCCGTCGCCTCGTGGACGACCGCGCTCGGGCTCGGTTTCCTGTCCGCCGTGTTCGACAACATCCCGCTGACCGCGCTCGCGCTCAAGCAGGGCGGCTACGACTGGGGCGTCCTGGCCTATGCGGTCGGGTTCGGCGGGTCGATGGTCTGGTTCGGCTCGTCGGCCGGGGTCGCGCTGACGAACCGATATACCGAAGCGAAGTCCGTGACCCAGTGGCTGCGCCACGGCTGGCACGTCGCCGTCGCCTACGCGATCGGGTTCTTCGTGATGCTGTGGCTCGTCGGCTGGCACCCGACCGACACGCGGGCGACGGGCGCGCAGGCGACGGGCGCGCCGAGCCGGGTCTCGGCCCCCGCGCACTGAACCGGCGCGGCGCAGGGTCTCAGTCGGAGCGGGCGAGAACCGCGTCGTCCGGCGTCGGGCCGGGCTCGACGGCCCGCCGCAGCGTGCGTGCGAACCCCGGGGCCTCCGCCGGGAAGTCGTAGCGTCCCTCGATCTGGCGCACGAGCCGGTCCACCGGCTCCTCGAGCACGGCGAAGAACGGCGCGGGGTACACGCCGATCCAGAATGCGAGCACGGCGAGCGGCAGGAGCGTCATCGTCTCCCGGAAGCTCAAGTCGGGCAGCGTCCGGTTCTCTTCCCGGTCGAGCCGGCCGAACATCGTGCGCTGGTACAGCCACAGCATGTACACGGCTCCGAGCACGATGCCCGTGGCCGCGAGCACGGCCCAGGCCTTCTGCGGCAGCTGGAACGCCCCGACGAGGATCGTGAACTCGCCGACGAAACCGTTGCCCGGCAGGAGCGGCATGCCGATCGACGACAGCGTCATCAGCAGGAAGAACACGCCGAACACCGGCATGACCTTCCACAATCCGCCGTACTCGTCGATGCGCCGCGTGTGCCGTCTCTCGTACACGATCCCGACGAGCAGGAACAGCGCTCCGGTCGAGAGGCCGTGGTTCAGCATCTGCAGCACGCCGCCCGTGATGCCCTGCGTGTTCAGCGCGAACACGCCGACCATCGTGAGGCCGAGGTGGCTCACCGACGAGTACGCGACCATCTTCTTCCAGTCGGTCTGCATCAGCGCCACCATCGCGCCGTACAGCACGCCGACGATCGCGAGACCGAGGGCCAACGGAAGGAACGTGCGCGTGGCCTCGGGCAGGATCGGCAGACTGAACCGCAGGAACCCGTAGGTGCCCATCTTGAGCAGAACGCCGGCCAGGATCACCGAGCCCGCGGTGGGCGCCTCGACATGCGCGTCGGGCAGCCAGGTGTGGAACGGGAACATCGGGACCTTGATCGCGAACCCGACGAACAGGGCGAGCCAGACCCAGAACTGGAGATCGAACCAGCCGCTCCACGCGCCCATCGCCTGCAGCAGGCGGACGTCGAACGTGTACGTTCCGGTCTGGCTGCCGTGGTACAGGTACAGCGCGAGGATGCCGAGGAGCAGGAGCAGCGAGCCGAGGAGCGTGTACAGGAAGAACTTGATCGCCGCGTAGATGCGCCGCGGCCCCCCCCACACCCCGATCAGGAAGTACATCGGGACGAGCATGACCTCCCAGAACACGTAGAACAGGAACAGGTCGAGGCTGACGAACACCCCGATCATCCCCGTCTGCAGCACGAGCAGCGCGGCGTAGTACTCGCGCACCCGCTCGTGCACCGCGGTCCAGGACGACAGGATCGCCAGGAACCCGAGCAGCGTGGTCAAGAGCACGAGGAGCATCGAGATCCCGTCGACCCCGACGACGTAACGGACGCCCAGCGACTCGATCCAGTCCGCCTCACGAACGAAGCGGAAGCCGAAGCGGTCCTGTGAGGCGTCGGTCCAGCCGAGCCACAGCGGCACGCTCACGAGGAACCCCAGCCCGGCGACCGCCGTCGCGAACCGCGCGGCCAGCGCCTTCTGCTCCGCGCGAAAGGCGAGCAGCAGCGCGAGCGCACCCGCGAGCGGGAGGTACGTGATCACGTCGAGCAGGTACGGACCGAACGGGTTCATCGACTCCGCCCCCTCGCCGGCGGCGCTCCGGCGCGAGGGCGCATTCTAGCAAGAGGCGGACTCACGAGCGGCCCGGACGCTCGGTCGGTGCGGGCGGATCGGGCGGAACGACGACGAGGCGCACCTCGATCGGCTCGCGCTCGATCCGGAACACGCGCTCGGGTGTCGCGAGCACACGCGTGCCGGGCCCGACCTCGGCGAAGGTGCGGCCGGGGAATCGGGCCTCGAGCGACCGCACGAGCGCGTACTCGAAGTCGGCGCTCGCCGCCTCGTCGACCCAGCGCGTCCGCCAGTGCGTCATGCCCCGATCGGGAGATCCCGCCGTGCGTGGCTCGAATCGCAGCAGCCGGTCCCCGATCCAGCCGTCCGCGGCCTGGAGGGCCAGGTTGTCCTTTCCCGTGAGCGTCGAGACCAGGACGAAGATCCCCTGCTCGCCGAGGACGTCCTCGTCGGCCAAGGCGAGGCCGGGCGGCAGCGCGGGATCGGCCGCGTCGCTCGACCGCCCGAGAGGCTCGAGGTCGCCGTGCGACAAGTCCCGCGTCGTCGTCCGCCGGCCAGCGCTCCGGGCCACGCCGGCGAACCCGTCGGCGCGGAACGCGGCCGCGGCCGCGGCGAAGCCATCCTCGTACACGAACCGAACGAGCTCACGCTCCGCGGCGGCAAGCCCGTCGAGTCCGGGCGGGAGGAGCCGCCCGTCGAGCACCGCCCCCGGATCGAGGCCGCTCTCGATCGCCGCGTCCGAGAGCCCCAGGCCCTCGAACAGGTAGCGGATCGCGAGCAGGTTGGCCTCGCCCTCGGCCCAGGCGACGCGGGCGAGCGTTCCGTCCGTCGTCGCGCCGAGCCAGTCGGCGCCGGATCGTTCGCGCTGACGGACATGGACGAGCACGTGCCCCACGAGCGGCTCGTCCGGCCGAACCCCGGTCGACATGAGGATCGCCGCGGGATCGCTCGCACCCGCATCGAAGTCGGCATCGGTCAGCCGCTCGGGGTCGACGAGCAGTCGATTCCCCTGCGGGTCGAACCCGACGCCGTCGAGATCGGCGGCGAGGACTCGATAGACGCGCGCGGGCGATTCCGCCGAGCCGAGCCCGATGTCGACCCACGCCCGCCCGCGCGCCTCGAGCCGATCACGAGGCGCCGCATTCAGCGCACGAATCTCTGCGGCGGCCTCGCGCAGCTCGGCGGAGGCGCGCACCGCGACCGGGGGACGCTCGAACGCCGCGCCCTGCATCTCGGCGACGCGGCCGGCGATCGTCCGCACCGCACGCAGGAGGTCGATGTCGGCGCCGCGAATCGCCGGTGCGGCGGCCGCACCATCGGGGGGCCGCTCCGGCAGGGGCGTCGGCTCGACCGCCTGGAGCACGGCCAAGAAGAGAGGGAGAGACCTCACGGAACGGCCGGCTCGGGCACGATCGTCACGAGATCCCCTGCGGCGAGGCGCTCTCGCCGCGCCGTGCCCCCGGCCACCTCGAGGACGTGGCGCGCCGCGCGTTGGGGCTCGACGCTCGGGCAGGGCCCCGATGCCGGACAGGGCGTCAGCGAGTGAGCGATCTCGATGACTCGCGACGACGCATCGAGCCACACGATGTCGAGCGCCACGAGGCAGTTCTTCATCCAGAACGCGCGCCGGCCGGTGTCGCGGTACACGAAGAGCATTCCCGCGTCCGGGGCGATGCTCTCGCGGAACATGTACCCGCGGCGCTGGCTCTCCGGGTCGGCGGCAATTTCGAGGCGGAACTCGGCCCCGGAGGGGAAGATCGCGACGGCCGGCGACGCCGGTCCCGGCTCGCCGCCTGCGCCGGGCGCGAAGAGCGCAGCGATCGATGCCACGGTCGCCGCGACGACCCCCAGGGTGCCGGCTTCCCGGTTGCGGGTCACGGCAGATCGACCGAAGGACGGGCCACGAAGCTGCGGTCCTCGATGAACCAGTCCCGGGCCTCGCCCGTGCCGCCGGGCTGCCCATCCGAGCCGAGACATCCCAGAACGTATCCGCCCCCGGGCTTGACTTGATAGCGCAGCGGGCGACCCCACGGGTCGCTCGGCGCCTCCGGGAGGTCGCGCGGAGCGAGAGCGGCGAGCGACGTCGGCCACGCACCGCGGCGCGACCGGAACGTGTACACCGCGCGCGCGGCGCGGATCATGGAATCTCGCACTCGCCGCTCGGGATACGTCTCGACCGCCGTCGACAGACCCTCGTAGAGCGTCAGGTCCTCCCGCGCGGCGGCTGCGACCTGCGTATCCGGGTAGCGTTCCACGATCGACGCGAGCACGCGGACCGCGTCTTCGATCTCGTTCTGCTCGATGTGTCGCTGCGCCTGCTCGTAGGCGCGCTCGGCCGCCGAGTTGGCGGAGCAACCGACGATGCCGACCCACGCGACGACGCCGAGCGCGACGCTGCACGCGAAGCGTCGCGCGATCCGATTGACTTGCGCACAGCGCCGGTCCATAATCCGCGCGTTTCGCGGCACGGCTCCGGCGGACGCTTGATCTGGGTTTCGCTTCACCGGTAACCTCCGGTCTCGTGGCGAATTTATAGAGGATGCTGCGCCCGACAGCAAATGAGATCCCGCAGCTCATCCGGCGGCTCGGGAGCCCCGATCCCTCGCGCGTGGACGCCGCTCGTGCACGGCTGGCGATTCTCGGCGCGCGGGCGGTCGAGCACCTGATCGAAGCTCTCGAGGGCAGCGACCGCCGGATCCGCGAGCGTGTCATGCCCCTTCTCGCGCTGATCAGCGACCCCCGCGGGCGGGGGCCGCTGATCGCCACTCTGCTCGACGGCGACCCCCGAATCCGCGAGGCGGCCGCGGACAGCCTGGCGCGCTTCCCGGCGCCCGTTGCCGTCGCCGCGCTCGAGCGGATCCTGCGCCGCGAGCCGGTCGAAGCGGTCCGGGTGGCCGCGGTGCGCGCCCTGGTCGAGCAGTGCGCGGCGGGACGGGACGACGCGGTACGCCGGCCGCTCGAGCTGCTGCTCGATCCCGCCGAAGCCCCGACGATCCGATCCGCTGCGTTCGCGCTCGTCCGCACGCTCCCCGCCGCACAACGCCGGGGCATCCTGGCCCGGCTCGCCGAGGACCCGAGCGCTGAGATCCGCCGCCTGGCTCACGGGTTCGAGGCCGAGTTGCGCGAGGCGGCCGAGCCTGTAGCCGGCCGAATCCTCGCACTCGTCCAGGATCTCGCATCGGTCGACTACGCGACCTGGAACGCCGCGGTGCGCCGCCTCGGCCGCGCTGGCTCGGCGATCGTCGCGCCCCTGGTCGCCGAGATGTCCCGGCGTCCGAGCGATGCAGAGTTCGCGACCCGCGCGGGGATGGCGCTGAAGGCACTCGGGCGCAGGCACGCTCGGCCGATCGCCGACGCGCTCGACGAAGTGGCGGATCCTGTCGCCCTGCACGTACTGGTCGACGTGATCGGAGCGGTGGGCGAGCCATCGCTCGTCTACCGAATCAAGGACCTGCTCGACCGGCTGGCCGGCATGACCGTTCCGACCGACTTTGACGGCGCGGCCGACGCGTTTCGCCGGGTCCGGGCTCGAGCGCACCTCGAGCTCGCGCGCATCGGAAGCCGGGTCGCGATTCAGGACCTGCGCGAGGCGCTCGCCGATCCGACCCGCGGCATCGAGCTCGAGCTGCTCGGAGCGGTCGAGATCGTTGGCAAACGAGAAGAGATCCCCGTCCTTCTCGGGACGTACGGGCGCGAGGATCCGTTCGGGCGTGCCCGGATCGCCGACGTGGTGCGCTCGATCATGAAGCGCGAGCGGATCCGCCGGGACGATCGGACGTTTCAGACCCTCGGGACCGCAGATCGCGAGTCTCTCGGGCGCATCCTGCCGCGACCGGCCCGGCGCCGGGCGGCGACGATCGCTCGCCAGCCGTAGGCGCCCCTCACCGGATGGTCCGGTCCAGGGGCGGGTGATATAGTCTCCGGGTTTTCGCGGCACCCCACGTTCCGAGGTCAGATCATGTGGTCCATCCTGTTGACGATCCTGCACATCCTGGTCGCGTTGATCCTCATCGCGGCCGTGCTGTTTCAGACCGGGAAGCGAGCGGATCTCGCCGGCGCGTTCGGCGGAGGCGGGAGCCAGACGGTATTCGGGACGCGCGGGGCGGCCACGCTCCTGTCCAAGATCACCACGGCCTCCGCGGTTCTGTTCATGTTGACGTCTCTCGGACTGTCGCTGCTCGCATCGCGCGGGAGCGGAACGGGCGAAGGATCGGTGCTGCCCGAGGACGAGCCCGCGTCGAGCGCTCCGGCACCGTCTCCGGCAAGCCAACTGCCGCCGGAGACCGACCCGCGCGGCGAGGCCGACCTGCCGGCGGGCGACCCGGCCACGCCGGCCACACCCTGAGCGCCTCGACCGGCCCCACCCGCTTCGATATACTCCGCGCGCTCCCTCGAGTGCATTCGATCGCTGCCGAAGTGGTGGAATTGGTAGACACACCATCTTGAGGGGGTGGCGCCCGTCAGGGTGTGCGGGTTCGAATCCCGCCTTCGGCACCAGCCTCGCGCGTCGCCTTCCCGGCTCCACCCGGCGGCGCGGCCGTACCCACGAGAGCGCCGGCCGACGACGGCTCACCAGTCCGCGTAGGATGTCCCGTCGAGCGCACGGCCATCGGACAGGCTGTACACGTCGTACACGTTCTCGCCGCCCCACGAGCGCGAGTCCCAGTCGTCCTGGTAGGAGCGCAGCCCCCAGCGCTCCTCGCTCGTGAGTGGATCGAGCGGGATGCGCGCGAGGAACTTGAGCCGGCGGCGCTCGGGCGATTGCGGATCCCCCACGTCGACGCCCTCGGCGAGCTCCTCGAGCGTCCGCGGGTAGCCCAGCTGCTCGACGTCGCTCTGCTGGATCAAGCCCTCGTCGGAGTACTTCTTGTACTGGTCGATCGCGACCCGCACGACCCGCAGCGTCGTGCGCAGACGCGCCTCGTCGCGTCGCCGCTGCGTGTAGCGGTGGAGCGGAAACGCGACGCTCGCGAGAACGGCCACGACCGATACCGCGACGAGCAGCTCGAGGTAGGTCAGTCCACGCTGTCGCCCCGTCCCGATCCGGCGCGCTCTGCCCATGCTCCGGTCCTCGATCCCGCTCGAACTACGCGCGGGGCGGGTGCCGCGTCTAGCTCTAGCGCTAGCGCAAGGTCTCTCGGCGCAGCCTGCTAGCATACGGCGGCCGGTGCTGGACCTCGCAGACCCGGCGCAGGAGACGCGCGAATGAGCGACGACGGCAAAACGCCTCCCCCCCACGATCCCGGCGCGATCGACGCCATTCTCGAGGAGAACCGGTCCTTTCCACCGCCCGACGCTTTCGTCCGCGACGCCGTGGTCCGGGACGCCGAGATCTACGCGCGAGCCGACGCGGATCCCGAGGGGTTCTGGGCGGGGTTCGCCCGCGAGCTCGTGTGGAGCCGGTCCTGGGACCGCGTGCGGGAAGGCCAGGGCCCCGAGGAGCGCTGGTTCATCGGCGGAAAGATCAACGCCAGCGTGAACTGCGTCGACCGGCACGTCGCCGGCGCTCGACGGAACCGGGCCGCGCTGATCTGGGAGGGCGAACCGGGCGACCGCAGGACGTGGACGTACTTCGACCTGTACCGCGAGGTGAACCAGTTCGGCAACGTGCTGCGCCGGCTCGGCGTCGAGCGCGGCGACCGCGTCGCGATCTACATGCCGATGGTCCCCGAAGCGATCGTGGCCATGCTCGCCTGCGCGCGGATCGGCGCGATCCACAGCGTCGTGTTCGGCGGGTTCTCGGCGGAGTCGCTGCGGGACCGGATCCAGGACGCGGGAGCGAAGGTGCTGATCACCGCCGACGGCGCGTACCGCCGCGGCGGCCTGCTGCCGTTGAAGCACGATGCGGACTACGCGCTACGCGAGACGCCGTCGATCGAGCACGTCGTCGTCGTCAAGCGCGGCGACTTCCCGCTGCGCTTCCGCGAGGGCCGGGACCATTGGTACCACCGGCTGATGCAGGACGCCGCCGCCTGGTGCGAGCCCGCGGAGATGGACGCGAATGACCCGCTGTTCATTCTGTACACCTCCGGTACGACCGGAAAGCCCAAGGGAATCGTGCACGGAACGGGCGGCTACTTGACCGGAACGTACGCGACGACGCGCTGGGTGTTCGATCTGCGGGAGGACGACGTGTTCTGGTGCACGGCCGACATCGGCTGGATCACCGGACACTCGTACATCGTCTACGGGCCGCTCGCGGCGGGGGCGACGATCGTGCTGTACGAGGGAGCGCCCGATTGGCCCGATCGAGATCGGTTCTGGGAGATCTGCGCGCGCTACGGCGTGTCCGTGTTCTACACGGCACCGACAGCGATCCGTGCGTTCATGAAGTGGGGCGCGGAGTGGCCGGCACGCCACGACCTGTCGCGCTTGCGGCTGCTCGGCACCGTCGGCGAGCCGATCAACCCCGAGGCTTGGATGTGGTACCACGAGCGCATCGGCGGAGGGCGCTGCCCGATCGTCGATACCTGGTGGCAAACCGAGACGGGTCAGATCCTGATCACGCCGCTTCCGGGACTGACGTCGACAAAGCCGGGTTCGGCGACGCGGCCGTTTCCCGGCATCCGGGCGGAGATCCTGACCGAGAGCGGTGAGACGGTCGGGGTCGGCGGCGGCTATCTCGCGCTCCGCCGCGGCTGGCCCGCCCGCACGCTCGGGATCTGGGGCGACCCGGAGCGCTTCGTCGAGACCTACTTTCGCCGGTGGGATCGCGACACGTACTTCCCCGGCGACGGAGCCAAGCGCGACGCGGACGGCTACCTGTGGATCCTCGGCCGCGTCGACGATGTCATCAACGTCGCCGGGCATCGGCTCGGGACGATGGAGATCGAGTCGGCACTCGTGGACCATCCGGCGGTCGCCGAGGCGGCGGTGATCGGCGTGCCGCACGAGATCAAGGGCACGGCAATCGTCGCCTTCGTGAGCCTCAGGGACGGTCACGCGCCGAGTCGCGCCTTGGCCGACGAAGTCCGCGAGCACGTGGCGATCAAGATCGGGGCGCTGGCCCGCCCGGAGCAGGTCCATCTGACCGCCGACCTGCCGAAGACACGCTCGGGAAAGATCATGCGCCGGCTGCTGCGCGACATCGCCGAGGGTCGAGCGCTCGGCGATACGACGACGCTCGCCGACCCGACCGTGGTGCAGGCGCTCAAGCAGAAGTACGACGAGAGCTGACCGCCCCGGTCAAACGCCGCGCGGGTCCCGGCCGTCGCGACCGAGGAACTTGCGCAGCCAGCGCTTGAATCGCCCGGCGTGGAGCGAGCAGCTCGCCTCAGGCTCTGTCCCGCGGGCGAAGTACTCGCTGACGACGCGGGTGCATCCGGCGACGGCGAGCTCTCCGCTCTCCGCGTCGATCTCGCGCCAAACGACCCCCTCGGGCACGTCGAGCACGAGCGGCTCGTCACCGCCGGGAATCGCCAGCATCACGTCGACCCAGATCGGGAGAGCGCCGCTCGCGCCGGTCAGTCCGGTCTTGGCGTTGTCGTCGTAGCCGACCCATACGAGAGCCAGCACGTCACCGGTGAAGCCGACGAACCACGAGTCGCGGGTATCGTCCGTCGTGCCGGTCTTTCCCGCGGCGATGCCGTGGTATCCGTGGGCCGGGGCGGATCGGGCGGTGCCGCGCTCGAACACGCCGAACAGCAGGTCGCGAACGAGGAACGCCGTCTCCTCGTGGAGCGCTCGAGCCCGGTCGATCGACCGGCCGCCGATCGGCTCGCCGTCGCGGTCGGTCACCGCGCGAACGACCCACGGTGTGGTGCGAATTCCTCCGGCGGCGAACGTGCCGTACGCGGCGGCGATCTCGATCACGGTCGTCTCCGCGGTGCCGAGCGCGAGCGACGGGAGGGCGCTGAGCGGCGACATGATGCCGGCCCGTCGTGCCGTCGCCACGACCTCGTCGAGACCGACCCGCTGCGCCGCGCGAACCGTAGGGACGTTCAGCGACTCCTCGAGCGCCTGGCGCGCCGTGACCGGTCCGCGGAACTCGCGGTCGTAGTTCAGCGGACGCCACGTGCGCCCGCCGGACACGATCTCGAGCGGGCTGTCGTCGAGCAGCGTGGCTGGCGTCAGCCCGTCCGGATCCCCGGCGAGGGCGAGTTCGAAGCCCGCGGCGAATACGAACGGCTTGAAGCACGATCCGGGCTGCCGCCGCGCCTGGGCCGCTCGGTTGAACTGGGACCGCTGGTAGTCGCGTCCGCCGACCATCGCGCGGATCGCCCCCGTCGCCGGCTCGGTCACGAGCACCGCCCCGTCGAGCCGACGCTCGGCCCGCTCGGATCGCTCGGCCGGAACCTCGCGCTCGAGCCGTGCGAGACCACGCGCCAGCGCGCGCTCGGCGATCTCCTGGGTTCTCGTGTCGATCGTCGTGTGCACGCTGAGTCCACGATCGGCGAGAACGTCCCGCGAGTAGAGATCCACGAGCTGCGACAGGACGAAGTCGACCGCGTACGGCGCGCGCGTGAACCCACGCCCGCCGCTCGCCAGGCGCAGCTCTCCGCGCCCCGCCTGCGCCTCGTCCTCCGTCACCGCGCCGAGCCGCACCATCGCCTCGAGCACAAGGTCGCGCCGCTCTTTGGCCCGCTCCGGATGGACGAACGGGTTGTAGGCTCCCGGACTGCGAATCAACCCCGCGAGCACGGCCCACTCGCCGAGCGAGAGGTCCTCGAGCGGCAGTCCGAAGTAGTACCGAGCGGCAGCGTCCACGCCGCAGATCGCCACGGGGCCGTTCTGCCCGAGGTACACCTCGTTCAGATACACCTCGAGGATGCGGTCCTTGGGGTAGCGGGCATCGAGGAGCACCGCCAGGACCGCCTCGCGGATCTTGCGCCACCACGTTCGGCTCGGATCGAGGAACAGGTTCTTGACGGTCTGCTGCGTGAGCGTGCTTCCGCCCTGGACGATGCGTCGTTCCCCGAGGTTGACCCAGGCTGCCCGCAGCATGCCCCGCAGGTCGACGCCGTGATGCGTGTAGAACCGCGCGTCCTCCGCGGCGAGCACGGCGGCGATGAACATCTTCGGCACACGGTCGAGCCGGATCGGCCGCCGATCCTCCTGGCGCGGGCCGAAGAGCGTGGCCAGGATCTCGGGCTCGACGCTCACGCGTCCGACTCCGTGCCCACGCGCGTCCTCGATCCGGTCCACACGATCGCCGTCGAACCGCACGCGCACGCGACGCGCGTCCTGTCGCAGGACCGGCGTCGCGAACCCGCGCAGGTACGCATCGACGAGATTCCCACGGGCCGCGAACTGGCCGGCGCGACGAGGGCGGTCCTGGGACCGAGCGTAGCCGCTCCGCTCGAGTCGGGCGACGAGATCCTCGCTCCCGATCCGGGCGCCGGGTGCGAGGGGCAGGACATCGGAATACACGCGGGACGGGATGGCCCACAGCCGACCCTCGAATCGGTCGGTCAGCGACACATAGAGCACGAGCAGGACGACGGCGGACGCCACGCCCACCACCGCGAGGAGACCGAAGAGCACGCGCGCGCGCCGGCCGCGCGGCTTGCGGCGTCGCCTTGGCCGACGCCTGCGTGGGCTCGAGGGCTCGCCTCGGCCAGGACCCGCCGTCGACGACCGGTCAGCTGACGCGGCGCATCTCCTTCAGCGCCGAGCGGACCACGAACACGCGGATGTTGTTGTCGCTCGGGTCTGCCGGGAAGAAGAAGAACCCGGACCCCGGCTCCTCCGCGCCCTCGCCGAGCACGCCCCACATCTCCTCGCCGTCCTCGAAATGCAGGATGGCCCTCCGCGCCGCCTGGTGCGCCTCGTCCCACTGGCGTCGCGCCACGAAGTCGCGATTGCCCATGTAGTCCTTGACGTAGAACAGCGCCTTGAGATCGCCGAGACGCAAACGCATGGGGACACCCCCGCCTTCGCCCGGAAGGAGGTGGAACGCCTCCCCGCCGGGCTCGAAGTCGTGGGTCAGACCCTTCAGGATCGTCCCGTCTTTCTTGTGCACGACGATCTTGTTTTCCATCCAGGGACCTCCGGCCGCGCTGCGCGGGTGGCGGCCATCCTACCGCCGGTGGCCCACGCAAGCCAGCCGCCCCGCGAGTCGCCGGCTTGTTCGGGCACGGGCCAAGCACGTAGATTGCCCGAGAGACTTGCCATGCCGCGCCCCGACACCCCGGACCCGCAGCTCGTGCCGCTCCTCGGCCGCCGTCGGGCGTTCCTGCTCAGCTCGAGGTCCCAGCTGCGGCTGAGCCTGTGGGCGGTCGGACTTGCCCTCCTGCTCCTCGTTCCTCTGAACGTCGCCTTGTACGTGGCCAGCGTCGAGAGCACCGAGCGGATCCTCGTGGACGTGCCGGATCTCGCCGAATCGCTGCGCACCCGGGATCGCCTGCAGGCGTACCTCGTGCTCGGCGGGTCGATCGTGTTTCTGCTCGGCGTGTTCACGCTCGGGATCCTCGAAAGCCACAGAACCGCCGGAGCGGCGCGCAAGCTCACACGCGCGACGAGCGAATTCGGGCGGGGGCGGTTCGGTACGCGGGTCGCGCTCCGCCGGGGCGACTGCCTCGTCGATCTCGCAGCCCGTTTCAACGAGATGGCGGGAGAGATCTCCCGCCGAGCCGCGGACGACCGGCAGGATCTCGAGCGCATCGCCGCCGAGGTCGAGCGCCTTGGCGCGGCGGGGCCGGCCCCGGACCTCGCCGCGCGCATCCGCGCGGTCGCCCAGCGTCGGACCGATCCCGAATAGTCCGGGCTAGCTAGCCCGTGAGCAGCGCGGGGTCGGCCACGCCGGCCTCGCGGAACCCACGCGCGCGCAGGACGCAAGCATCGCACTCGCGACACGCCTGGCCCGAAGGCCCCGGGTCGTAGCACGACACGGTCGACCCCACGTCGACCCCGAGCCGTAACGCCTCGCGCACGATCTCCGCCTTCGACAGCTCGAGCAGCGGCGCGTGGACACGGAACCGTCCGCCCTCGACGCCCTGGCGCGTCCCGTGCTCGGCCAGGCGCTCGAACGCCTCGAGAAACGCCGGGCGGCAGTCGGGGTAGCCGCTGTAGTCGACCGCGTTCGCGCCGAGGAACAGATCGCTCGCGTCGAGCGTCTCGGCCCAGGCGAGCGCCACGGCGAGGAACACGGTGTTCCGGGCCGGCACGTACGTGCTCGGGATCGCCGACCCGATGCGATCCCCCGGCGTCGCCCGCGGGACCGCGATGGACCGGTCTGTCAGCGCGGAACCGCCGATCGCCCCCAGGTCGACGGACACGACGCGGTGCTCGCGGGCCCGGAGCGCGCGGGCGATCCGCGCCGCCCGCTCGATCTCGATCGCGTGCCGCTGACCGTAGCGGATCGTGAGCGCGAACGCGGAGTGGCCCCGCTCGATCGCCAAAGCGAGCGTCGTCGCGGAGTCGAGCCCGCCGGACAGCAGCACGACCGCCCGTGCGTGTTCCGCTGCGTCTGCGACCCGCATCACACGCCCCGTTGGGCCGACGGCCAGAGGACCTTGTGCAGCTGAACCTGCACGCGGACGGCGAGTCCGTCGTCGAGGACCCAGCGAGCGAGATCGGCGCCGTCGACCGCACCATGCACAGGGGAGAACAGGATCGGCGCCCGGTCGCCGAGCGCACGCTCGCGCATCTCGCGCACCGCCCAATCGTAGTCCGCCCGTCCGGCGAGAACGAACTTGAGCTCGTCCCCCTCCCGCAGATCGTCCAGATTGTCCCAGCGGTTGCGCTGAGCCTCGCCGCTCGCGGGACACTTCACGTCGACGATCCGCTTCACGCCCCGCGGCACGTCGCGGATCGACAGGCTCCCGCCGGTCTCGAGCAGCACCTCGAAACCCGCATCGAGGAGCCGCGCGAGGAGCGGAATCGCGTCCGGCTGGAGCAGCGGCTCGCCACCCGTGACCTCGACCAACCGACAGCCGTACGATCGAACGCGTTCGATCACGTCGTCGATCGTGAGCGTCTGTCCCTCGTGGAACGCGTACGCGGTGTCACACCACACGCAGCGCAGGTTGCACCCGGTCAGGCGGACGAAAACGCAGGGCCGCCCGGCGTGGGACGACTCCCCCTGGATGGAGTGGAAGATCTCGTTGACCCGGAGCGGCACGGAACCCATTTTACACTTCGGCCCCCGAGGGCCAGCGGGCGAGGAAGTGCGACCGCTGCGACGGTAACATGCTTCAGATCAGCAACTTGCACGTTCGTCCCGCGACTGCACGGATCCGGCACAAAGGACGATGATGCTCGCGAATCTGGTTTTCCTGGTTCTTGCGGCGCTCACGGGTGGTCTCATCGTGTCGCTCGTCACGGCGCGCCGGAGAGCCGCCAGCCTCGAGAGGGAGGTCGAGCGTCTGCGCGGACACGTCGCCGGCGCGGAGGCGCAGGCCCGGGACACCGCACGGATCCTGGCCCGCGTGAAGACCGAGCGTGGCGTGGTGCAGAACCTCGCGCTCTCGCTTCCGCACCTCGTGCAGGAGCTCAACAGCGAAGAGCTCCGGCCCCGCAAGGTTCCGGACCTGATCCTCGGCATCGTGGACGCGATCTTCCAGGCTGGTCAGGTCCTGTACTACGCCGCACGAACGAACGGCCCGTCCGGCTCACCCCGCGAGCTGCACCTCGTGGCCCAGACGGGGTTCGTGGAGGTGCCGGAGGCGCTGCGGCGGGTCTCGTTCGGCGCGGGCAGGCTCGGCTGGGTCGCGGACCGCCGGGTCGACATGCTCCGGGAGGACTGGCTGAACCCGGTCCGGACTGACGGATGCAAGATCGAGGACAACCATCCGAGCGCGAAGCTCGACATCGTCGGGCCCCTGGTTCACGGGACGCAGATTCTGGGCGTGCTCGGCATCGGCTCGCTCGGAATCCACCCGCAGGACGAGAAGCTGATGTTCCAGCTCGTCACCAACCTCGGCTCGATGGCGCTCGTCAACAGCGAGCAGCGCGCGCGGCTGAACGAGCAGGCCACGACCGACGGGCTGACCGGGCTCCTGAACAAGGGCCACTTCGTGGAGCGCGAGCTGGCGCAGATGATCAACCGCGCCGAGCGCGAGGCGCGAAGCCTGTCGGTCTTCATCTTCGATATCGACTACTTCAAGGCGTACAACGACGCGAACGGGCACCCGGCGGGCGACGAGCTGCTGCGGTCCCTCGCCGCGATCCTGCGCCAGAGCCTGCGGCCGGGCGACGCGTGTTGCCGCTACGGCGGCGAGGAGTTCGTCGTCGCGATGCCGGACGTGGCAGCCGAAGAGGCGCTGCGGGTCGCCGATCGACTCCGCGTCCAGATCGCCAATCACGTCTTCCCGCACGAGGAAAAGCAGCCCAATGGCAACGTGACGATCAGCGGCGGCGTGGCGTCGTTCCCGCACGACGGAACGAGCGCCCACGAGCTGATCAAACACGCGGACATCGCGCTGTACACGTCGAAACGCGCCGGACGCAACCGCCTGTCGAGCTACCGCGGCGTGAATATCGGCGACGCGGACGACGCGACGGGGTTCGATCTCGTTCCGGTGGCGGACGACGGTCCCCCGACTCCGGCTGCCCGCTGAATCAGGGACCCACCTTCCACAGCTCGCCGCCGACGTTCCCGGCCGCGTCGACCACACGCACGAGAAGCGTCCGCTCACCGTCGGACGCGCCCTGGTCACTTGGCACGACGAGTTGGTACCGCTCGATCGCCGAATCCGCGACGCCGTCGTCCGGACGGAGCGGCGTCCACTCGCCACCGTCGATCGCGACCTCGAGCGCCGCGACCTGGCCGCCCGGGTCTTCGGCCGAGAAACCGACCTCCCAGACGTCCCCGGCGCGACGAACCTCCGGCTTGCCCACGCGCGGGCGGCGGTTGTCGACGTGGAACGTGTCGCTCGTTCGCTCCGCGGCGCGGTGCGTCCCGTTCGGGTTGTCGAGGTGGTCGTCGACGACGAGTCGGACGCGATACGTGCCGTCCGGGACGCCGCGGGCATCCCAGCTGAAGAATTCCTCGTCTAGATTCCGTGCGAGCACGAACCACGTGACCCCGTCCTCGGGCCGCACGTCCAGCCGATAGCGCAGGCGGTCCCGATCCGGGTCCTCGGAGCGCCATGTGAACGTCCGGGCGCCCGGCTCGTAGCCCTTGCGCAGCGACCCGGTCGGGGCGCGTCCGGGCTGCACGCTCGCGAGCAGTCGACGGGCCACGGGATCGTCGGCGACGACGGGTCCCGTGGGAAGCGACGATTGCGACGGGCCGCGCACCCACACGATCCCCGCCGGCTCGACGCTCAGGGTCGTCACGACCGGGCCGCGGTTCCGGGGCTGGTAGGACACCTCGATCCGACCGAGTCGCGGCGAAACGTCGCCGCGGCCCGCTTCGAGCCGAAATTGCGCCTGAAAGAACCGCGCGACCGGCACCGCGGTCGCGGCACCCGCAGAACCGTCGTCGCCCGCGACGGGACGGAAGGGCGACCAGGTCTCGTCGGGCTCGGCCGTGTTTCCGGCTCGCGCCTCGACCCGCACCTTCGCCCCGGACGGTGTTTCCGCGCCCCAGCGAACGGTGCCCCAGTCTGCGACGGTTCCGGCGTCGATCGGCGCCGTCGAATAGGAGCCGAGGGGACGCAGGCCGGGACCGACGATCTCGACGCGCGCGTCGGTCGTTCCACCCACGAGCACCCCACCGCCCCGGCCGACTGCGAGAGCGCTCACCTGGTCCGACGACACCCGCAGCAGCTGCGCAGACCGCCCGTCGTGGTCGATCGCGTGCACGCGCCCCTTGTCCCCCGTCGCCACGAGCACAGGGCCCGAAGCGGGCACGGCCACGGCGAATGGGATCTCGTCCGCGGTCTGCCAAACGCGCCGCACGTCCCCACCCGGATCGATCCGATACAGCGCCCCCCCGGGGGGCGAAACGACCGCGGGGCGTGGCGGTACGCGCGGTTGGGCCGGTGACGGTGTCTCCTCCCGAGCCTCGTCGGTCGGGCCCTCCTCGGGGGGCACGACGACGGTGAGCCGCGCGACAGCCCCCTCGGGCGGCGCGTCCCCGTCGAGCCCGGATCGCGTCGGGCTCGGCTGTCTCCCGCGCTGTGCCGCGAGCGCGAACACGGTGCCGTCGGGCGCAACCCCGATCGACGCGATCTCGCTCTCGTCCGCATCGAAAAGCACGAACGGCGCGCCCGACGCATCGATCCGGACCACCCGCCCCCGACCACCGGTCCCGATCACGATCCCGCCTTGCGGCAGGGCGGCGATCGAGCGCACGGGATCGTCACCGGACTCGAAGACGAGGTCGGGCTTCCCCGTTCCGGTCCACCGCCAGAGCCCACCCGGCGCGCCCGTCCCGATCCACACGGCCCCAGCGCGGTCGTGCGCGAGGGCCCAGACGAATGCGGCGCCGGTTTCGACGACCACGTCGCTTCGCACAGGGCCGGCCGGCAGCCGGCTGGCCCGCAGGACGCGCCCGTCGGGGGTCAAGCCGAACAGCACACCGTCCGTCTCGGCGAGGACCGACGTGACGAGCCCTTCGTGCGGACTCTCGAACCAGCGCTCGGGATCGCGGCCCGCGGCCACACGAAGAACGCGCGCGGGCCCCGACAGGGCCACGAATGCGGCGTCCTCCCCCACCGCGTCGAGGTCCCACACGATCCCCGGCCCGGGTCCCCAGATCGTGCGCACCGGCGGCGCGAGACGGATCCTCCCGTCCGCGTCGAGGGCGGTGCCGTCGAGCGTCCCGCGGGCGATCTGCTCCGGGGTCGCAGCAGACCAGGTCTCCACGGTCACGGCGTACGCCGGTGCGGCTACGACCATCAGGAACGCGACCGCAGCACCGCCCCAGCCCCGAACCGTGCTCATCGTTCCGTCCTCCGGCGGGAACAAGTCACCCGCCGCGCATCCTCGGGGCTTCGAGCGCTCCGCCTCACGGCCGGGATTCGTCCAGGCGATCCGGCGGTTCCGGCGTCGCTTCGAGCCCGCCGTCGACCTCGAGCTCGGCCACGAATCCGCCGTCGACCGGGCCATCGAGCTCTACCTGGACTCGCGAGAGCGCCACGGCCATCGTGCGCGCACCCGCGCCGTCTCGCGACGTGCCGAGCAGACTCTCGGCCGTCGCCGGCAATCCACCGTATGCGACGCCGCGCGTGACAAGCCCCGGCCCAGCGGCGAGCAGCACGACTTGCAGACGGTGCGCGGAACCGAGCTCGTTCAGCGCGTCGATCGCCGTGCCCAGGTCCCTGGCCGTGCGCAGGCGCCGCGTGAGCGGCTGACCGAGCAGTCGATCGATGTAGTCCGGGGGCCCGACGGCGATCGACAGCCGGACGTCCGGCGGCAGGTGCGCCGGTATCGACAGAACGACTCGCCGGGTGTCCGTCGTGCTCCGGTATCGGCGCAGGCTGCACGTCACGGGGACCTCGGCTCCCGCGTGGACCACGGTCCGGTCGTAGTGGACTCCGTCGAGGCGGTACGCCCGCGCACCGGGCGTGAACGTGGCGTCGAGCTCGATCGCTTCGAGCGCAAGCTCCGAGAACGGGTTGCGCCACAGGGCCGACAGGATCTGCTGGAGACGGACTGCCGTGCCGATCGCCGGATCCTGGCCGGTATCGGACGCGACTGCCAGCTCGATCGGAACATCCGCGTATCCCCGTACCCGAATCCGCCCCGACACGATGGCGGTCGACTCGCTCTCGTAGCCGACGCTCCCGGCGAGCGAATTCACGACGGCCAGCGATGCCAAGAGGGGGGTCAAGGCGTGGATTCGTGCGATCTCGAAGTGGAGACGCTGGTCTCCGTAATGCCCACCTTGCACGCGCAGGTCGAGCGGGACCATCCGCGCGGTTGCATCGCGGCGGCCGACGATCGCTGTGAGCCGGTCCTCGACGATCGCGCCGATGGGAGCCCCGATGCGCGCGAGCTTGACCGAGCCTGCCTCGTCGGCGAGCGTGTGGACCACCTCGGCCGCGACCATCGGCAGCTCGACCTCCCCCACGCCGAGGAACGGGTGACCGAATGCGTAGATCCGGTCTCCCTCGACCAGGGTCACGGTGCCCGTGGCGGCAACCGACAGATCCC
>Ga0247727_10007062_pt1 | contig 21652 bp, 22 predicted proteins | sample WisWelCaveWW1625_FD_202498 | JGI IMG/M metagenome (GOLD analysis project Ga0247727, IMG submission 202498) | Biofilm microbial communities from Wishing Well Cave, Virginia, United States - WW16-25 | ecosystem: Environmental > Aquatic > Deep subsurface > Groundwater > Cave microbial mat | place... | reverse complement strand
AAACCAAAAGAATGGTTAGAAGCGGTTGATACAGGAATCACGTTGGGCCAAATTGTTCGACCATTGGAACAAGTGGGATGCTATGTTCCAGGAGGACGTTTTCCACTCCCATCAACACTTTTGATGACAGTCATTCCTGCGCAGGTTGCAGGAGTCAAAGAAATAAGTGTGGCCACTCCATCAGATTCAAATGAAACTTGGGCGAGCGCATATTTTTTGAAAGTAAATCGAGTATTCAGATTAGGTGGAGCACAGGCTATTGCTGCTTTTGCTTATGGTACGGGGACTGTTCCTAAAGTGGATAGGATTGTTGGACCAGGAAATGTCTTTGTGGCAGCGGCGAAAAAATTACTGGCAGGACAATGCGCAATTGATTTTGTGGCAGGCCCGACTGAAGTTGTCATCATTAGTGAAGAAGGTGATCCAAAATACATTGCCGCTGACATGCTCGCTCAAGCGGAACACGATCTCCATGCTTTCGCAATCTTGATTACACCAAATGAGGGTTTAGCTAAAAAAGTGATCCTTGAGATCAAGAGACAAGGTAAAGCACTTCCAAAGGGAAATATTGCAGCGAGGTCAATCGCTCGAAACGGAGCTATTGTAATTGTTCGAGACTTAGATGAAGCCATAGAGCTTTCAAATCATGTGGCTCCTGAGCATCTTGTTCTGCCAGATCGTAAGTTGGTCGCGAAAGTGGCAAATGCTGGAAGCGTTTTTATAGGAGATTATAGTCCAGAAGCAGCAGGGGATTATGCTTGTGGTCCTAACCATGTTCTACCAACGAATGGGTTTTCAAGGGTTCGTGGAGGCCTTTCTGTTTTGGATTATCTCAAAATCATCACTGTTCAAGAGCTTTCTCGCCAAGGACTTAATACGTTAAGGTCTACAATCACAACACTAGCAAGAGCCGAAGGGCTAGAAGCTCACGCCCGATCGGTTGAGATTCGTTTATCTTAATAGCAGATATGCAAATAGAAAGACAAAGACAATTTCCGAAACCAAGGCAAGCGGTGGTTCGTATGAAATCTTATCAACCTCCCACGAGTGGAAGGCAAGGAAAGTTAAGGCTAGACTTTAACGAGAATACTGTCGGATGTTCTGGCCGTGTGATTGAAAAACTCAAAGAGGTCTTAACCAGAGATCTGCTTACCATTTATCCGGAATATATTGAATCGGTTCAAGAATTATCTACCTTTTTTGGAGTTAGAGAAAATGAGTTTTTGTTAACAAATGGTACAGATGAAGCCATTCAACGGGTGATCCATACGTATGTAGATTCGGAAGATGAAGTTGTCATTTTAAGACCTAGTTACGCAATGTACGAATTTTATGCAGAACTAGCCGGTGTTCGAATCATCCAAGTGGATTATCTTTCGGATTTATCGTTTCCAGAAGAGGAATTATTGAAGAACCTAAGCAAAAAAACAAAAGCTGTTTTTATTTCAAACCCGAACAATCCTACAGGAACCTTGGCTTCAAAAACCATCGTAGAGAAAATCTTAAAGGCCGTTCCCCACGCCATTGTTTTTGTTGATGAGGCTTATTTCGAGTTCTGTGGAGAAACGGTTTTATCTTGGATTGGAGATTATTCAAACCTTGTCGTTTCAAGAACATTTTCAAAAGCCTATGGTTTGGCGGCGTTACGTTTAGGATGCCTTTTCTCAAATCATGTAAATATGTCATATCTACAAAAAGCTCAGTCTCCCTATAGTGTGAACTGGATTGCAACGATCTGCGCGCGTGAAGCGATCTCTGATGTGGAGTATGTGAACCAGTATGTTTCTGAAAGTTTGAAAGCCAAGGAAGTTCTGGTGAACGGACTAAAGGAACTCAACCTTCAGACTTTTCCCACACATGCCAATTTTGTTTTGGTCAAATATGGAAGCCGAGTCTCAGAATTATGTGGTTTTTTGCGAGATCAAGGAATTTTGGTCCGTGATCGAAGCAAGGATTTGCCTGGTTGTTTTCGAATCACTATGGGATCTCAAGAGCAAACTCAAACTATATTAGTGGCGATTGCAGAATTTGTGAAAAGGGAGCCTTGTTGATGAAGGGCAAAGAGAAATTAATTATCTTTGATATGGACGGAGTGCTGGTGGATGCTACGGACTCCTACCGAAGGACTATCATTGAAACAGTCCATTGCTTTTCAGGCAGGATGATTTCCAATGGAGAAATTCAGGAAATGAAAAACCGTGGAGGATTTAATGATGATTGGAAACTTTCATTCGAGCTCATAAAGAAGCGTGGAAGAACACCTTCTTTTCAAGATGTGGTGTGTAAATTTAACGAATTCTATCTTGGAAAAAATGGGAGCCCTGGGTTTTGTGAACAAGAGAGATGGTTACCGGAGGAGAAGCTTTGGAGTCAATTGGACAAGAAGAATTATGTTTTTTCTATCTTCACAGGGAGAGAACGAGAAGACTTAGCGCGTACACTTAAAAAGTTTGCTCCCCAGACTGTTTTTGACCCCCTGATTACCATGGAGTCTGTAAAGCATCAAAAGCCTCATCCAGAAGGACTTCTAAAGATTCAAGAGATCAATTTAAGGAAGGAGCTGATCTATGTGGGTGATAATGTGGATGATGCAAGTGCTGCAAATGAGGCTAAAGTTCGATTTATAGGTGTTGCAGGTCAAAGGGTGCCAGATAGACAGAAATTGATCGAACTCTTTGAACAAGAAAATTCTTGGAAGGTGATCGACGACGTAAACCAACTTTTGACGGTGCTTTGATGAGAAAAGCAACCATCCATCGAAAGACTAAGGAAACGGATATTGTGACAACGCTCAAGATTGATGGAAAGGGGCATTACGCCATTTCAACAGGAATTAGGTTTTTGGATCACATGTTGGAACTTTTTGCCAAACATGGCGGTTTTGATCTTCGCATTCAAGCAAAGGGCGACTTGGATGTAGATCAACACCATACTGTGGAGGACACGGGGATCGTCCTAGGCCAATGTTTTGATAAGGCTCTTGGAGACAAAAAAGGTATTAATCGAGCGGGATATTTTCTAATGCCGTTGGATGAGTCTTTGGCCATGGCCTCTGTAGACCTAAGCGGTAGACCTTACTGTGTCTATCATGTTCCTTTAAGACTTCGATACCTGGGTGGTCTTCAAACAGAACTCATTGAACATTTCTTTGAATCCTTTTCTGTCGCTCTTCGTGCAAACGTACACATCAAAATTTTGTACGGAAAATTAAGCCATCACCGAATTGAAGCTGCGTTTAAAGCCTTTGCAAGGGCGTTGAGATTTGCTTGTTCAAAGGACGCTCGACTCAAGAAAATACTTCCCACCACCAAAGGACTTTTATGATTGCTGTCATAGATTATGGAGCGGGGAATTTGAGGTCTGTCACAAACGCACTTTCGTATCTGAATATGAAAGTGTGTATTGCTTCAAATGCAAAGGACTTGGCTAAAGCTTCCCGAATTATTTTGCCGGGAGTGGGGCATTTTGGACATCTAACAAGGTCTTTAGATCAATTGAAATTGAGGCAACCTCTTTTGGACGCCATTCTCTCCGGAGTCCCCTTTTTGGGAATTTGTTTAGGATTTCAGATCTTGTTTGACCAGAGCGAGGAAGATTTAGGCGAGAGCGGTTTAGGTATTTTTGCTGGAAAAGTTCGGCGTTTTAATTTCGGCTTCAAAGTTCCGCACATGGGATGGAATCAACTTCAAATGAGGAAAATAGAATCCAATACGTCCCAACTTTTTAAGGATGTTTCTGGAGCTCCCTCTGTTTACTTTGCTCACTCCTATTTTGTTCCATTTGAAAAACAGCAAGAGCAAGCGACAACCATTTGTGAATATGGAGAGACGATGGTGGCTTCTATCGAACAAAAAAATGTTTTTGGTGTTCAGTTTCATCCTGAGAAGTCAGGTGAAATCGGTCTTCACATTCTTAAGAATTTTGCGGAGATTCGATGTTAACGAAGCGAATCATTCCGTGTTTGGATGTGAAAGCGGGAAGAGTGGTCAAAGGAGTTCAGTTTGAAAATATAGAAGATGCGGGAGATCCTACGATTCTAGCGCAATTTTACAGTGAGAATGCTGCAGATGAGGTTGTATTTTTAGACATTGCGGCTTCTATTGAAGAGAGAAAGATTATGATTCAAGTGGTGGAACAAACAGCCAAGAAGATTTTTGTTCCTATGACAGTGGGAGGAGGGATTCGTTCAGTAGAAGATGCACGAGAAGTTTTGTTCAAAGGAGCGGATAAAGTTGCGGTCAACAGTGCTGCTGTTAAAAGACCTGAGTTGATTCGAGAGTTGGCAATGGAATTCGGATCGCAAGCGGTTGTCCTTGCGATAGATGCACGTCGCGAAACGGCTGGGAGATGGAAAGTATTTACCCACGGCGGTACTTTAGAAACTTCACTCAATGCACTGGCTTGGGCAAAGCAAGGAAAAGAGCTAGGGGCGGGGGAAATACTTGTTACGTCTATGGATCAAGATGGAACAAAATCTGGATTCGATTGTGATCTTACAAGAGAAGTTTCCAGAGCCACCCATATTCCAGTGATTGCTTCAGGCGGAGGTGGAACTCTCGAACATTTTCTGGAAGTCTTTACTCATGGAGAAGCAGATGCCGCTTTAGCCGCTTCTATTTTTCATCGTCGTGAAATCGCAATTGTACAACTAAAAGAATACCTTCGAGAAAAGGGTATCCCAGTGCGTTTATAGAGTTCATTAATGATCATCCCTTGCATTGATTTAATGTCTGGAAAAGCTGTTCAGCTGATTCGTGGAAAAGAAAAAGCCCTGGAGATTGAGGATCCTTGGGAAATGGTAGAACAATTTAAAAGTTTTCCTCTCATTCATGTGATTGATTTAGATGCTGCAAAAGGAAAAGGGGATAATCTTCAAATCATGAAAGAGATTTGCTCCAAGATTTGTGCTCGTGCGGGTGGAGGCATTCGAAGTCTTGAATATGCGCAAATATTGATTCAGTCTGGTGCTCACCAAGTCATCATTGGAACAAAGGCTTTTTCAAATCAAGGTATTAATGAAGTATTCCTAGATGATTTATCAAGGACTATTGGTAGAGAAAAGGTAATCATCTCTTTGGACTCGAGGAATGATAAAATCGTTATAAAAGGCTGGACAGAAAGCATCGACATTTCTTCTGACAAAGTGATTGCTCAATTGGAGCCCTATTGCGCTGGATTTTTGTGTACATATGTGGATCAGGAAGGAACCATGGAAGGAACAAACCTAGAATGGTTTCATAAACTGCGCTCATGGACATCTCTGCCAGTGATTGCTGCCGGGGGAATCGGTAGTTACGAGGAAGTGGAGACACTTTGCAAGATTAGTGTGGATGTCGCTTTAGGGATGTCGATTTATACGGGCCGACTGGATGTAAAGAAACTTTTGGTTTTGAATCAAATGAGTGAGAAATAATGTGGCTCTTTTGGAAGGATTTCCCATTCCTCTCTCCACATTTCATAAAAATGTTGATCGGTGCTTACAGCTCCTGTCAATCTGCAAACAGAAGACGCAAATACGCAGGCTCGGGAAAGTATAGTATCCATGGGCCAATTCATTGAAATACCCAAAATACAGACAGCACTGAACGCATCTCCGGCCCCGACCGAAGTTTTAAAATGGTTGATTTGAGGAGGTTTTGTCTCAGTAACCTTCATTTCTTTGTGAACCAAAAAAGCGGTTTTGTCGCCTCTTGTAATGAATACATGCTCAACTTGAAAACGTTGATTCAATTCATGTTTTTGTATGTTGTCAGACCATTTTTTGTGAATGACTGTTTCAAATTCTGTTTCATTCACTTTTAGGTAGCTTGATCCCCAAATCAGTTGTTGGGCGAGTTCAAGATCAAAAAAAGGAGGTCGGATGTTAAGATCAACAAATCGCAAAACGGATTTTTGTGCCAGAATGCCTTGAAGCGTTTTTTGAGAGGTTTGAGAACGCGTGATAAAAGTCCCATGGTAAAATAGGGAGCCATCGTCGATCAAAGATAGAGCTTGATCTTGATCGATGAAATCCATCGCTTGATTGAGTTCAATTTTAAATTTGGGCTCCTGGTGTGGATCAAAAGAGATGATGACTTCTCCTGTTGGGTGGAGAGGATCCAACTGCACACCCGTTAAATCCATCCCCCAATTTTTCATATGGGTCAGAATGAATTCTTCGTGTTTATCCTTACCAATACGAGTGATTAACAAAGGATTGAGGCCAAAGGCTTTAAGATGCCACGCTACATTAAATGAAGCCCCACCCAAATTTCGAGAACCATCAGGGAAAACGTCAATAAGAGTTTCACCAAAGATAAGGGGCCTTTTCATCGGGAGGACTCCTTCTCACGTGACGCTTAATGTCCGTTGAATATCCTGCCTAGAAGGGTAGAAATTTCGAATCCAAGCGTGATCTTTGAGTTCTTGTAAGAGATCATCTGAAAGTGGCCCAGCAGCACTAGCGCTTACATTTACTTCCACATGTTCTATCTTTCGCATTCCTGGAATGACCGTTGTCACTTGAGGATGCGATAGACAAAAACGAAGAGCGAGTTCAGGGACGGAATGAACTCGTCCTCTCATTACATTCCTTAACCGATGGACTCGTTCCTCAACTTCCGTAGTACGATGATCCTTAAAATAGAGAGAACGAAAGTCTCCTTCCGGGAATGTTGTGTCTTTTGTAATTTTGCCCGATAGGCCTCCCTCATCCAGGGGAACACGCGCAATCACTGCAATCCCATTCTCTTGACAATGCTGAAACAAAATGTCTCGAGCTCGGGGATCAAAAATATTGTAAATGAGTTGGATAGAATCAATGATTCGACTCTGAACTAATTGAATTGCGCTTTCCGGGTTGTGGCTGTTGATGGAAACTCCGACGAACCGAATCTTTCCTTCTTCTTTAAGTTTTGTAAGTTCTTCTTTCCATTCATCCTGAGAAAGCCAGCTGTCTTGCCACACATGAAGCTGCTGCACATCAATGTAATCGGATTGGAGATGTTTTAAACTTTTTTCAGTACACAGACGGATGTGATTTTTGTCAAAGGTATCAGAGAGCGTCACTTCAGGCCTTGCAGGCCACTCCATATTTTTCGGCGGAATTTTTGTTGCGATCAAAATATGATGCCGGCCCACTTTTTGCGCAAATTCACCGAGTAACGATTCAGAATGTCCATTTCCATAGACGAGAGCTGTATCAAAGAAATTAACTCCAAGTTCAAAAGCCCGTAACAGGCATTTTTGAGAGAGGGGGTCCTCTGTTCCAGACCAAGCAGGACCTCCTCCAATCCCCCACGAGCCATATCCAATTTCAGAGACCTGATTTGAATGTCGGCCAAATGCACGATATTTCATGGACTGGTCTTTAGCATGAACTTTATGGAAGGATCAAAGTCATTTCTTAAGCAATACACTGGTGGCGTCTCTCATGTTGAGAACGCAGTTAGAGCTTCCCTTGCTATGATGTCACCCCACTCTTGAAGAAAATGGCTGCCTTCTGGAATGATGTATGGAGGGGGGCATCCTTTTATCTGCTTGCGAAGGACGTTCATCGTTAGTTCTCCCAATACAGGATCGTTAAGACCAACAGCCAGAAAGATGTTCCCTTTCCACTGAGAATTCAAGTAAGCGCTCGTTCTTCGAGAAACCTTTGTACCTTCTGAATCAGGCTCAGCAGGGACAATGTCTGGGAAGCGCCTGACTCCTGCTTTGAATCGTCTATCCGGGAAGGGAGCATCATATGCCATGCATTCTGCTTCTGTTAGATGAGGGCACGCTCGTTTCATCAGTTTCGCAATGCTCATATCAGGATGTGCATGGATCCATGTCCTCCATTCCTCAAAGCCCTTTCCAAGTGGAAAATCTCCAGTGGTAAGGACTGTATTCATAATAACCAGTCGAGAAAAGCGATTTGGCATATCTGGTAATAGTGTGAGCCCAAGAATTCCGCCCCAATCTTGGCAAACTAACGTGATATTTTCCAAATCTAGTTTTTCTATAAATCGGAGCAAAAATTCACGGTGAAAATGAAAGGTGTACGTAGATTCTTCTATAGGTTTATCAGATCGACCAAACCCAAAAAAATCAGGCGCCACAACACGGGCACCGGTTTCAAGAAACACAGGGATCATTTTTCGATAGAGATAGCTCCAAGTGGGCTCACCATGAAGACACAAAAATGTGGTTTGTGATTGTTTTGGTCCTTCATCGACAAAATGAAGCCGTAACCCTTCGTAACCCATGAGATCCTCAAGGTAGTGAGGGAGAAAAGGAAAGTTGGGTAAATTGTCAAAACGGTCTTCGGGAGTTCGCAAATAGTCAATCACAGCAGGTCCTAATCCTGATTGAGATACCAAATTTCAGAGTAATTGGGAACTTTTGATTTCTGAGAACTCAATTCTGTTGAATGGTTGGTTGGATTATGCTGGAAGGACACAGCTAAGGATGCTAGGTTTTGGTAAAAGCCTTATGGATCGTTGGATCTCTCTCATTATCATGACGGTCTTCAATCTTTGGGTGTGGGTTCGAATAGGTTTCCGCAGTTAAAAGCCGGTGGATCACTTTTTTTGGATGACATTCTTGGTGACCCACGCTTTCTTTTTCCTATCATCTCAGGATTTATACTTTACGCCCTGTGGAATCCTGAAGAACTCTCTGAAAGCCATTTTTTCCGTCGTGGCACAATTTACATCGCAACGTGGATTACATTAATTGTGTTTGTGATAGTTGCATCTTGGCTTCTAGTTCAACTTGTCCCACGTCGCGGGGCTTAAGTAGTGCTTGAAACTATTGTACTGCACCCATCAAAAATGTTGGTCGGGGCGAGAGGATTTGAACCTCCGGCTCCCTGCTCCCAAAAGAGGATTACTTTATTACCTGACGTTCAAAGCATATGATGCCAGAGAGCAAGAAAAACTCCCTGACCACGATTTGAATGTCGAGTCACAACATCAAACACCGAACCAAATTGGAGAAACCAGCGTGGCGTGAAAGAATAAGCGCCCGCTGGACCAACATAAGCGCGGAGTGTGCGGTCGAGCGAGTTCCCTGACGTATCGTCACTCCCAAAGACCTTCCCTAATGAAACTCCGTGGTTCACCCCCATCCAAAGTTTCGATGAAATCATGCGACCCCACGCCGCATTCGCAAACGATAGAGAAAAACCTGCACGTTCGTTAGTCTTGTCGTCGCGAAAACCCCATCCTGCCGCTATGGGAACAACCGAAAAAATCCATTTATCTTTTTGATAAAACATTTCCTGGAAATACGTCACGCTGTACGCATTGCCTCCGATTCGGATTCCCTCTCGTCGAGTCGCTGTCGGAAACCCGAAAACCATTCCGTTGTCAATCCAAAGTTTTGATGATTCTGTTTTTCTTACTCGGCGGAAATATTCAAGACCAGCGGAGAGCGTTCCGATTCCACCGACTGAACTTGTTTGACCTAAATTATCTTCACTACGAAAACCTATAGGAAGGTGAGCGAAAAAAAGAAACTCGTCAGATTCATCACGCTTAAAACCAGAAAAAAAATACTGAGGTTCAATTGCTATTTCTGCGTCGTGCGCTTCGATTCCTTCCTGGTAGAAATAACTGGCAAAGGTTTTTACACAGAAACTATTAAAAGGACCAGGAGAACCGTTCCCCATGTACTCAGGATTAAAGCCCGACTGCGCCAAGGTATGGCTGGAAAGCAGCAATAGGAAGAACAGAGAATGGATGACAATTTGCCACATTTTCAGCGCTTTCTACAGTTAGCGCTAGAGCATTGCAACATGTTTTATCGGTCGTTGACATCACCTTACCCAACCTTCCATTGCTTAATAACCCAATCAATGTTTGGTAATAGCTTATGGATACAATTAAAGGTGTTTTAAAAGAAGAACTTGAAAACTCCCTGCGACTTCTTGAAAAGTATAAGGAAGCCTTGGACAAGCTTCTGCAGGGCAGTCTGGTGAAAAGCTGAAGGAAGCCCAAAAATATAAAGTGAAATACCGGAAATTTATAGCCGATTTAAAGCGGCAGATTCTATTCTTAAGAAAAGCATTGCATGAAAAAAAAGACGACGCGCCCATTGAACTCTGTATTGAAGTTCTAAGACGTCAATAATCAGGGCATTTTTAATACATCATAGCCATTGACAGTTTTGAGCATTGCTTGGGATAATAGCTCCATAATCACGATGGGCGGTCATCCAAAGGGGTTAGTCCCTAGGTAATGCCGCCTTTTTTATTTGGCCAGTTTTCCTCTTAAGTTATTCATGAAAACGATGATTGATTTTTTGGTACCTGAACGGGGCAAGGGAACAGATCGTCCGTACCCTATAAAGCCGCTTGGTGAAAATGACCAGCCTTTGCGGTTTCTGGATCTGTTGAACTGTGGAAAAGTGCTTTTTGAACGTGTAAGATTATGAATGTGAGACTTTTTAACAGTATAAGGGACGTCGTCCGAATGGATGTAAGTAAGTCCACATTTTTTCTCGTGCTGTTCTTTTTGGGATGTTTGTCTTGTCAAACCTCTGATCGATCATTCAGCAACTCGGAGACACTAGAACTTTCATTTCCTCCCACAGTGCTCCATACGGTCGAACTGAACGGAGATGAACATGTCGATGTCCTTGCAGCTGGAGCTTCTTCCCTGGTGGCCCTTTTAGGAGATGGAAATGGACATTTTACACCTGGCCCGATTTTTACCGTGGGAATTAAGATCAAGGAAGTGGCCATTGGAAATCTCGATGGCGACGATTTACTCGATGTAGTGGCCACAGGTTTTTACACCAACGACGTCAAGATATTCGAAGTCAATACCGACGGAACCATAACCGAGATACAGACCTTAGAGGTTGGAGCACAGCCAGGTGACGTCGCAGTGACCGACTTTAATGGCGATGGCAAAGCAGATCTAATCTTTGTGGATCCGGGATCGGATAAGCTGCTCTTGCTCCGCGGAGGATCTGCTGGCGTATTTGACGATGCAGTGGAAATGAACTGTTCGAGTGAGCCGTCCGAGGTAGAGATTGCTGATGTGAACGCCGATGGATTTCTAGATCTTGTAGTGCTGAGCCAAAAGGATGCCTCCCTCTTTGTGTGTCTGCAAGGAAAAGATGGCATGGTGAGCCAGAACGGTAGCCGAAGGACGAGCGAATCCAAACATCTCCGCTTGCTCGACCTGGATAACGACGGACAAATTGAAGCGGTTCTAACGAACAATGGACAATTATTTGTAACGGTCGTTATGGCATTTGGTGAACTGACTGAGTCTGAATTCACGCTAGAGCGACTTTACGGGTCGGAGGAAGGAGTCTGTTCTGCTCGTTACGCGGATCTCGTGATCACCGACCTGGATGCGGACGGCGATCTTGACTTCGCAGCTCCCACTGGAACATGTGGAGACGTGGTTCTCCTTTATTCGGAAAAAGATGGTACTCTGGGAGCAATTTCAGCCGAGCGTTACATTGACATCGGCGAGAATAGTACTTCACTCACGGCAGCTGATTTTGATGAGGACGGATACATCGATTTGGCGGTGGGAGAAGAGTCTTCCAAGAGTCTTTACGTGCTACTGAACAAGCGCTAGATCATTTTTGGTTTTGGTTTGGATTTTTGTTTACTTACCCCCTTAAACCGAGAAGAACTGTTCATCTTTATCTCTCTTAAATCCTTACTGAAAAATGCTGGTCGGGGCGAGAGGATTTGAACCTCCGGCCCCCTGCTCCCAAAGCAGGTGCTCTAGCCAGGCTGAGCTACGCCCCGACAATCTTCAAATGACATTCCGAAGATATGAACACTATTTGAGAGGATTAGTCAAAAGTCAGATTTTTAGGGACACGTGCAATTTTCTAAAAAGTTCTTCAAAGGCTTTTGCTCTGTGGCTTAACTGGTTTTTTTCTTCCTGTAAAATTTCAGCTAATGTCTTTCCCAACGATGGAACGAAAAATAAGGAATCGTATCCAAAGCCTTGGCAGCCCCTGGGTTCGGTTAGAATTTGTCCTTCTAGGACTCCTTCTGCACTAAAATTCTTTCCATCTGGAAAAGAGAGTACGAGTGCACATCTAAAACGGGCAGTTCGTTTTTCTAGTGGCACTGGTTTTAGTTCATCTAAAAGCTTGGTTCTGTTTTCCAAATCATTGACTTTGGGACCTGCAAAGCGGGCAGATTGAACACCTGGTTTTCCAAAAAGTGCGTCTACTTCAAGTCCAGAATCGTCTGCTAAACAGGGAAGCTTAATCTGTTTTAAAATGGTTGTGGCTTTCTTGTATGCATTTTCATGAAAGGTTGTGTAGTCTTCTTCCACATCAATATATTTAAACCCATTTAATGAATGTAAGATGATTCCAGGCTGTCTCAAAGCTATGAGTGACGTAAGTTCTTTGAATTTTCCTTGGTTTCGAGTGGCTAGAACAAGCTCAATCACAATGCTTTATTAAAAGCAGCATGTTGAGTTTGGGTAATTTCAGAAACGGCCAATCGAGATTTAGATAACATCTGCTGAGATTCTTCTGGTGAAAATGTGGCTCGCTCTGCGGTTCCCTGCATTTCAACAATCCCTCCGTGTTCTAACATGACTAAATTCATGTCTACATCACACGTGGAATCTTCATTGTAATCCAGGTCCAAAAGAAGTTCTTTATTTTTCATTCCAACACTGATTCCTGCCACAGCACATTTAATGGGACTGGTGACGATTTTTCCACGTTCTTGCAACCATTTCACAGCAAGGGCAAGTGCTACAAACCCTCCGTTGATAGATGCGATTCGAGTCCCGCCATCGGCTTGGATTACATCGCAGTCGATGGTAATTGTCCGTTCTCCGAGTGATGAAAGATCGATACAAGCTCTCAGAGCTCTTCCAATCAGCCTTTGGATTTCCTGTGATCTGCCGCTGGGTTTACCAGTAGATGATTCCCGCCGCGAACGCGTATGAGTCGCTCGTGGAAGCATGGCATATTCAGCAGTGACCCATCCACTCTTTTTGCCATCCAGAAACGGGGGTACTTTCTCCTCGATTGAGGCTACTGTTAGCACCCAAGTTTTTCCCATCTGAATAAAACATGAGCCTTCTGCATGTTTAATATAGTTTGGTTCAAAAATGATGGGTCGCAAACCCAGTTCGTTCCTTCCTGACGATCTCATGGTACTGCATCTTTCCTTTTTGCGATGAAACGGTCAAGCGCTGAAATAATGAGTTTGCTTGCCTTATCGGCCATAGATGGATCCAGCCAATTTGAAGTATCTTTATAGGTTAGCGTATCTAACTCAATGAGGATGGCTGGGATTGATATTCCTATTAATGGAGTTAATGGAAATTTCGCTGTCTTAGCTTCTGAATTTGAACATACCGAAAAAAGCTCTTCTTTCATCAGCGAGGCCAAGCGGGCACTTTCATCAAAACCCTGAGAAGACTTTAAGATGAAGATTTTTGTGGCTCGAATTTTATCATCTGGAGAGGCTCCAAAATGGAGGCTTACAAAAACTCCATTTGTAAAACTATTCGCAATGTTCCTTCGCTCGTCAAACGAGAGTCCATAGTCTCCCTGCCTGGTCAAAACGGCACTTATACCAGGGCGGTTTTGTAACAACTCTTCTGCTTTTTTTGCGACTTGAAGAGCAAGCGTCTTTTCCAAAAATCCATGATGATTTACCCCAAAATCAGGGCCACCATGTCCCGGATCCAAGACAATGTGAAAAGTTTCTTGGGCATGGAGCACCTGAAGTTTCAACGCAAATAGGAGTAAAATGCTTAAGAAAAGTCTAGGAGCCTGTCCGAGTAACGTCGCAAACCACAGATCGTTTTTCTCAGTAGAAGACATTACTCGGACAGGCTCCTATGGCAGAGAAAAGAATTGTTCGATGTTTTCATTCCCGCATTCTTTACGTAAAAATTCAAGCCCTTTGGAAAGTGCCTCTAATTGTGATGGACGATGAATATCTGAGGCCACGATATCGACTAAATTGTTGCGGAGCAGGCTAAGAGCGGTCTCCCTTAAGGCCTTATTAGATGTCGGAGCGAAACTCGCCAAATCAATCTGAATTCGAAATCCCAAGGAAATAAAATGATGAATCCGATCTGGGTCTCGAATAATTTGGTTGTATCGCTCCGCATGAGCCAAAATCGGGACAATATGAGTGCTTCTTAAAGTTTGGACATAAGAAGAAATTGCCGCTGGCACCGACATCTGAGGCAGTTCAATCAACTGATATTTGATGTTATTCCAAAGAAAAGGAAAAGTACTTCGATCTCTTGCAGTAACTAACTCATAATCTAAAAAACATTCGCGGCCAAGAATGATCGTAACGGCAATATTCTTCCTCCGAATTAGCTCCTTAACTTCTTCCAGGGCTACTTGAATCTCTTCAATGGAAGGAGTGTATTTCCCAGGGTAGAAATGAGGGGTGGCCACAATATGGCGGAACCCTAGATCATACAGTCCTTTGAGGGCATCCAAAGACTCCTCCAATGTTTTCACTCCGTCATCGATCGAAGGAAGGATATGGCTGTGAATGTCTAACACCAGAAAGGGGATGTTAACATTCCCTATTCTCTGAAACAAATGATAGGATGCCACCCATGCGTTTGGCTCTAGCTCAGATCAATACTTCGATGGGTGCTTTTGAAGCGAATTTGAATCGCATGGATCGTTTTTTGAGAGAAGCTAAAGGTAAGGGTGCTGATTTGACGATTTTCCCAGAATTAACCATTGTCGGTTATCCAGTAAAAGATTTTGTGGAGCAAGAAGGTTTTGTGGAGAGAAGCAAAGAAGCTTTGGTTCAATTTGCACAAGACCACCAAGGTGAAAATTTTCTTTGCGGTTTCATTGATACATGGTCAGGACCAGGAAAAGGTAGATTCAACGCTGCTGCGCTTGTCATCAATGGAAAGATAAAATTTGTTGCGCATAAGGCCTTACTTCCCACATACGACGTTTTTGATGAGGCTCGATATTTTGATTCAGGTACAGTTAACGAAATTGTCGAGATTTGTGGCTACAAATTAGGAATTACCATTTGTGAAGATATTTGGACGGATGAAAATATTGGAGGTCGGAAACTTTATAGTCGGAATCCAGCGCAAGAACTTAAACAAAAAGGAGCGGAGATTATTGTTAACATTTCCGCTTCTCCTTATCATGAAGGAAAGGAAGAAATTCGAAGGAAACTTCTAAAGAATCTGGTGGAAAAACTCAACGTGCCCTTTGTTTTAGTCAACCTTGTGGGTGGAAACGACGAGGTTCTATTTGATGGAGGTAGCTTTGCATTGAATTCCGATGGAGCTTTGATTGCCCAGTGCAAGGTATTTGAGGAAGATCTTCTGATCGTAGATCTGAAAAAAAACGAAGGAGAAATTCGGGCATGGCCATCAAGGAATGAAGCTTGGGCCTCTTGTGCTTTGAAAATGGGTATTCACGACTATGTGAAAAAGTGTGGGTTTAAAGACGTAGTCATAGGCCTTTCAGGAGGTATTGATTCGGCTTTAACCGCAGTACTTGCGACAGAAGCTCTTGGGCCTCAAAACGTTACAGGTCTATTTATGCCATCCCCGTATACAAGTGATATGAGCAGAGAAGATGCGCAAGACCTGGCGCAAAAGCTAGGAATTAGATTTCTCACCTTACCCATTGATTCAATCATGAAGTCTTATGAGGAAGGTTTGTCTCAAGTTTTTAAAGGGCAAAAAAAGGACGTTACAGAAGAAAACATTCAGGCACGAATTCGGGGAAACCTTCTCATGGCCTTTTCAAATAAGTTTGGTGCCCTGGTATTGAGTACAGGAAACAAGTCTGAATTAGCTGTTGGATACTGTACGCAATATGGAGATATGGCTGGTGGACTTGCGGTGATTTCGGATCTCTCCAAGGCAAAAGTGTATGAATTAGCTCGTTATTTGAATGAAAAATGGAACGCAATTCCACAACGGGTTTTTTCACGACCTCCAACGGCTGAGTTACGACAAAATCAAAAAGATGAAGATTCAATCCCTCCTTATTCTGTATTGGATCCAATTTTAAAATTATACGTAGAAGAAATGAGGAGTTGTGAAGCTATTGTCTCTCAAGGATATGATAAAAAAATAGTTGAACAGGTGATCCGGATGGCGGATCGAAACGAGTTTAAACGTTATCAAGCAGCTCCAGGGCTTAAATTGTCTCCAAAAGCATTTGGGATTGGCCGCAGAATGCCGATTGCAAGGGGAAGCGCATAAATGAGAATTAAAAAAGTGATTGTGGTTTATAAAAAAAGTGCTTACCAAGTTTATGCACGAGAAAGACGGAACCCTCACTTTTTGAAATTAATTCGCGATTCCCATCCTGTGGCTCGTAGATTCATTCCTAGTCATCAAATCCATGAAGACTCTTTGAAACAGGTTCGGGAAATTCTCAAAAAAAGAGGGATCTCCATTTTTTTGGTTTATCGGGCCCGCGTTTTTGAAGAAAAGGGCGTGGACTTAATTTTAACTGTGGGTGGAGATGGCACTTTTTTAGATGCTTCTCATAAGGTGTTCCATTGTCCGATTTTGGGATTGAACTCAAGCCCTCAAGATAGTGTGGGCCTATTTTGTGGAACGACCGTGGATCAGTTAGGCGAAACCCTAGACGCCATCAAAATGGATCAGGTTTCTATAATAGAAATGGCCCGCCTTAAAGTACTTATTGGTCACGAACCTATTTCAGTCCCAGTGTTAAATGACGTTTTGATTTCACAAACAAATCCAGCAGCAACCTCTCGTTTTATCATCAGTTGGAAAGGAAAAGAAGAAGAGCAAAAGTCATCAGGAATCTGGGTGGCTCCCGCTGCAGGTTCTACCGCAGCTATTCGTGGAGCAGGAGGAAAATTGCTTCCCATTCGTTCCCAACAATTTCAGTTTGTGGTCAGAGAACCTTTCCTAGTACCTGGCAAAAAATGTTTTCTAACAAAAGGCATTCTCAAATCAAATGAGAAGTTGGTGGTGTATTCAAAAATGCGCTCAGGAGGGGTGTATGTCGATGGTCCTTATGGGTTTCAACCTGTACGGGTCGGAGAAAAAATAGTGATCTCAGCCAATGCCCCAAAGCTTTGCGTCTTGGCTTTTAATCAAAAACGTCGGAGCCAATTTTAAAAATGCGAGAAAGCCGAAATTTAACCGACGGGATTATTCTTCGGTTGGTCGATTATGGAGAGAATGACCTCATCGTTGGAATTCTGACTTCGTCACATGGAAAACTATCAGTCTTTGCCCCATCAGCACGAAAGAGCCAGAAACGTTTTGGGGCAGGCCTTGATCTCTTTACTTACATACAGATCGATATGGCTCCACCTAGAAACATTCAAAGCCATTTATGGCGTTTGCATCGTATAGAGTTGTTAGATCCTCATTTGGGTCTTCGAAAAGATCTTTCGTCTTTGGCAACTGCAAGCTATTTGGCCGAATGTTTATGGAATTTTGTAGGTGAAGGAGACCATGAAATTCGTATATTCGAATGGTGGAAAGAGACTTTAAAAAAGTTGAGTCATTCTTCTTCTGCTTTTAGTGACATACGGTTGGAAGTTGAAATGTTAACTCTTTGTGGTTATGCCCCCCGCTGGAAAAATTGTATTGAATGTGGAAGAAGTCCTTGTGGACCGAGTCTTTTCTTTTCTTACGATCATGGCGGAGTTATTTGTGGGTCTTGCAAAAAGATAGGTGCTGGTACGTGGTTAGATACTGCCTGGGTTTCAAAATTAGAAACAGGAGAAGATGTTCCGGAGTCAGGAAGATCAACTGTTCGCAGAGCAATGAACGGTTTTATTAGCCATACCTTGGGAAAAGAGCCTAAAAGTCAGAAGTTTAGGGAAGAAGTTTTAGGTGAAAGCGCTTAAGTCTTTTGCTCACCTGGTTGAAATCATGGCAGAGCTTCGCTCTTCACATGGCTGCCCTTGGGATCGAGCTCAAAACCATGCCTCTATTCGGCCTTATTGCATTGAAGAAGCATATGAGGTTGTTGAGGCGATTGAGGAGGGAGATCCTATGAAGCTTAGGGAAGAGCTTGGAGATCTCATTTTACAAGTGGTTTTTCATGCACAGCTTGCAAAGGAAGCCAGGACATTTGATATTCATGATGTCCTTCAAAGCATCAATGAAAAACTTGTACGCCGCCATCCACATGTATTTCAAGAACAGGTTGGGAAAAAGGTGACAACACCCGAAGAAGTTTTGGAAAAATGGGCGGATATAAAAAGAAGAGAAGGCAGAGAACATCTTTTGGATGGAATCCCCAAGGCTTTGCCAGCTCTTATGCGTGCAACGAGAGTTGGAGAAAAGGCAAAAAGTGTAGGGTTTGATTGGAAAACAGCACAAGAAGTCTGGAGAAAAGTTGAAGAGGAACTCCTAGAAGTCAAAGAAGTCGAGAAAGACAGTAATAAGATCGAAGAAGAGTTTGGTGATCTTCTTTTTGCTTTAGTAAGTTTAGCCCGTCACTTAAAAATAGATGCTGAGTCCAGTTTAAGAAAGGCTACGTTCAAATTTGAAAAACGTTTTCAATGGATCGAAAAAGAGTCTCAGCGACAAGGGCATGAGTTGTCAGATTTAGATCCCCAACAACTCGATGCCCTATGGAACCGAGCGAAGCGAGAAATGATTTAGTGCATTTGGGTCTTTGAAAAACCCAAGTCCTGTCTTAATTCCTCAATCGCGGAATCAATATCTTGTTGATATTCACGGATAGCTTGGTTAATGCTTTGTTGACACTCAGAAAATACAGCTTCTAATTCTTCGCTTAGCATTTGTTTTCGGGGTTCGTTTCTCATCTTGTCCTCCTGCCTACCAAGATACTCAAGGGATATGCCAGCGTTTTAAGACGCGATACATTAAAATAATCGCAATGAATTTAACGTATTAAGGGTCTTTTCAATATGATGCAAAGTATGATGCGGCAAGCTTGCGCGCCACAGGTGTGATAGGAAGGTCGCGAAAAGCAATTCGTAATAGGTTTATTTCTTTCTTGAACTGCCCAAAAAAGCTGCCCAGATCCATTTGATCAGAGCCACAAAAGGGCCATCCGAGAACGGAACTTTTGCAGAGAAAGCTGGTTGCAAATGGTTTTCATTTTTATTCTTACCATCCAAAAATTTTCGGATATCAGAAGGGATGTCTTCCAAACAACTGTAAGTTTTGCCATTGATTACGTACTGAGTGCTTTGGGTCACAATCGTCGTATCAGGTTTTCCTTCCAAAAGATCGGGTACGCCATTTTGATTTTTGTCCTCAAGCAAATGACGAAATGCTGAAGGTACATCTTCGATACGCTCGTATTTTTTCCTGTTAATCACATAATTTAATTTAAAATTCATGACTTAAAGGCATCTCCTTTTGACTGATGAGTTACAGGGTTAGACTAGCCACTCCTATTTATAATGGAATAAGGTAAGTATCACTCAATGCCTGAGTGAATTCCACCAGGAACTTATGTAACTCTCATAGAGGAGGTTATTTTAATAACTTCTGTTGCCGAGTCATCGTCTTACATTCAAGATACAAAGTGTCATTTTTATGGAGGGATCTTGTCATTGATTCTCGGTCTTCTGTGAAAAAATCTGTAAAGTGATGCTTGTAGTAATTGATCCGGATGGTTGTTGGCATCATATCTGGGAATGGGTTGTTTGCAAGAAGTTGTAATACTGGTTTGGATCCGTGTAACAATTGTTTGCAGAAACGGTGAACCCATTCCGGAGGCGAGTTGAGAGTTCTTGCAGCATCAGCCATTTGCCAGTCGAGTCTTGGATGGTAGGTAAAAAGAAAAGATGATAGTTGTTTTGGACTTTCGGGCTTCCATTTGAATTCATATGGCTTCCAATTTGTTCCATCCACGCTCCCTTCAATCATGAGCTCTGGTCTCAATTTTTGCTGGTCGATTTGGAAAGCATACTGACTCGAAAGTCCGAACGTAGAAAAGAGGGATAGAAACTCTTTGCCCCGAAAAACCCTAGTCAGGGATCCAAGAAAAGGCAAGTAGAGACTTGCGGTCGTAATAAATAGAACGATTGCAAACACAAACCCATGTGTTATTTGGGAAAATCCTCGGTATTTATTTCCTCCTAACCTATCAATGAGATCTGTCGCAAATGGAAAGAGTTTTTTCCAAAAGGAGTCATCTAAAAGAAAGAGGCATAAGGCCATTACCAACAGACTAAAAACCCCATAATTTCCTGTGAGTAGGGGGATAAGCTGAGTAACCGCCAAAATTGCAGCTGTTATCCATCGCAAATGTTGAGGTCCGAATATAAAAAATGGAAAAATGGTTCGTACTATCAAGCAAGTTATTGCATACAACCAATGAAAAAACGTAGGGAGATGGTAAAAGTACCAAGCATATTGCGAAGGAAGTGGCTGATTCTGATAAAACAGTCGGGTAAACGATAGTGAATTTAACAAATTGCCCCCTGCGGTTAGTTCGTGGATGACCGATTGAAAGTGGACCCTAAAGATGAGCCACCATACGAGATATCGGATCATTTTGGGCGGGTTAGGAGTTTTCTGCAAAGGAAGCCAGGATCGAAAGGAAATGAAAAACAGGGATAGGAATCCAGTCTCCAGCAAGAGGTGATCTCCCAAAAATGAAAAAAAATTTGCCCCAACACTGGTAAATGAAAGAAAGCAAATATAAAGCGTAACCAAAAATCCTGCGGAATAGAAACCGAGAAAAAGAAAAACGGATGAGAGAAGGCCAATCCAACAGACACCAATTAAGAAGAAGTCTATTGCACCATACCAAAAAAGAGTTGGAAATCGGAAAAATGCGAATGCAGAATATTTCTTTTCAGCTGCAGAAAGGACTTCTTGAGCTGGAAGGATCCCGTCATTTCCCAATAGGCCCGCCACCTGGGACGATAGTGAAAGAAATACAGAAAAATAAATGAGAGCTAAAACGCGCACAAAAACCCAAGAAGACACCGCATATCGCTCCTCCGTTTCATAAGGAAACCAGTACCTGCTCAAGGTTCGGGTAAAGTGCGTTAAAGAAGGTTTGTTCATCTAAAAAGACAATCTGTTGTAGAGAAACTTTAGGTAGTCAATCAAAAAACTAACTTAAAGAAATTTGGTTAAGGCAATTTCACAATGGTTAATCCCAAAGCAAGAGACTTGTCTCCTTGGATAGAAAAGGTTGTTTCAGCATCAGAGGGGATTCGGGTTTTTAGGACATTGGCGCCTGAAAGGAAGAGGGAGCCATCAATTGAAATATTTGACTCGGCAAAGGTTTCTTCCGAGACCAACGGTCCATTCAATGTGACTGTAGTTCCAGTCAGAGGATCAGTTCGAGACATTCGGAGACGTATATTTCTAGGAATTTGCGTAAAGGTGTCGGTAACTTCTGCAGCAAGGCTATATTTTTGGTTATGGACTTGTCCTGTGTTATCTAAAGCAAGCATGCCAGCAAAGTCCCCGTACCAGGAGAAAAATGTTCTGCCAGAGGATTGCTCAATGTTCGGGATGCCTACCTCAGACGAGTTGTTGAGTGCCCGCAAAAAAGAAACTCCCGGGCCAGAAATATCTTCCGTCTTTTTCTCTGAATAATTTGCACCTCCAAGTTGTTGAAAGAGATACATGAGGAATAACATCATGCCACCTCGTCTCGGAAGACTATCCTCGCCAGAGGCTGCTATCCCACAAGGAGAAGGTGCATTGGGATTTCCAGAACCTGCTAAAGAAGTATGTTTCAT
>Ga0247727_10007061_pt1 | contig 21653 bp, 16 predicted proteins | sample WisWelCaveWW1625_FD_202498 | JGI IMG/M metagenome (GOLD analysis project Ga0247727, IMG submission 202498) | Biofilm microbial communities from Wishing Well Cave, Virginia, United States - WW16-25 | ecosystem: Environmental > Aquatic > Deep subsurface > Groundwater > Cave microbial mat | place... | reverse complement strand
CATTTCAACGAGGGTGTGACCAATACATCGAAACCCTACGGGCATGGTTCAGGCCACAAGCGGCGGCGGGGACGATGAGCGAAGACCTGGTGAAGAAGCAACTCCAAGAGGAGGCGACTCGATGCGACGACCTCACGAACGAGTACAAGCGACTGGATTCCGAACTACAGTCCGCGTTACAACATGGTGAGGGCAGATTGATGAACCTGACGCGTCAAAAGGATGCAGTCGAGCAACGCCGCCGCGTCAGTCACGATTGCGTCATAAGGCTACAAAACGAATTGCTGCTTGACCGGCAGACAGGGAAAGACGAAGTCTCACCCCAAGAGCCAAACCGCGAAGAGCAGACTGAGCGGAAGCGTGAAACAAAACCAAAAACTCAAGCGCTCGAACTGTGGGAGCAAATACCTGCACAGTTCGGAATGGGCAAAATGCGCAGGAAGCGCCAAGACTGGCACGCTGAAGCTCTTCGGCTGCGTTGGGAAGGTGCGGAACTGAAGGTCATCGCAAAGCAAGTGTTGAAAGGCTGGACAACGATAAGAGCGTTTCTGACTGCTCTTCGACAGACCTCCCCCCCGCTTGTACCGACGCCTGAACAGCTTCGCGGAATCAAGAAAAAGAAAAGTACATCGGTGACATAAAACAACTACATCGGTGATATTCAGGCAGTGATATTGCGTCGCGCATTCTTTCTGCAACGTCAGAAAGAAGGCGACGACGATGCCCAGCGAAACCGACGAGCAATTCACGACCGAAGACGTTGACCTGGCGAGCTACATTTTCTCGAAGACGCTCATCGCTCCAGCGATCGAGCACAACGGCCGGCGCTGCGTATTCAAGTTCCCCCCACGAGTCGCGGAGGCCGCCAGCAATTACCACGCGTCCGAGTCCTTCGGCTTTGCGCGCGCTCGGCGGACGTTGTGCTGGGAGCTTCACCGCGTTCGCGAGCAAGGCGGTGGCAGCGATGGGCGATAAACCGAACCACCTTCGCGACTCTGCGCTGTCTTATGCTGCCCGTGGCTGGTCTGTCTTTCCCTGCAAGCCACGGTCGAAAGCGCCGCTCACTGCGCACGGCTTCCTCGACGCCACGACCGATGCCGAGCAGATTCGCGAGTGGTGGCGACAGCACCCGAACGCGAACATCGGCATCGCGGCCGGCGCGAGCGGACTGGTCATCGTTGACCTCGACTCACCCGAAGCGCTCGCTTGGTGGAAACAGCAAAGCTTCGCCGACATTTCTACACCCAGGCAGCGCACTCGCCCAGGTCGCTGGCAACTTCTCTTCGTCGATACGACCGGCGGCGCGATTCGCAACTCTGAAAGCAAGGTCGCGCCCGGCGTTGACATTCGCGCGAATGGCGGTTACAGCGTCGTTCCGCCTTCCGTGCATCCGACGGGTAGCGTCTACGCATGGGTTGACGAAAAATTCCCCGACGAGATTCCGCTGGCTCCGTTGCCGCAAGAGCTGGCACACCTCCTGCTGCAATTGAACGTGGCGAGCGCCTCGAACGGAAAGACAGCGCCCCGCAATGCCGTCGCCGGGCCCGAAGCGATCCGCGAGGGTAAGAGAAACGCAACGCTCGCGTCACTGGCCGGAAGCATGAGGAAGCGGGGCATGACACCCGTAGCCATTCGCGCCGCGTTGCTTGCCGAGAATGCGAACGTTGCTCGCCTCCACTGCCCGAGCACGAAGTTCATCGAATCGCCGACAGTGTGGCCCGCTACGAACCTGCCGAGGAAGAGCATTCGTCTAATTCGTCATTTTCGTATGACGACGCGCGCCCGTGGCCGACACTGCGACCTGCTGCACTCTATGGTTTGGCCGGCGAGTTCGTCCGACTCGTCGAGCCGCACTCCGAGGCCGATCCCGTCGCGGTGCTCGCGCAGTTTCTCATTGGCGCTGGCAATGCCATCGGGCGCGGTCCGTGCTTCGTCGTGGAGGCCACCCGCCACCGTTTGAATGAATTTGCTGTGCTGGTCGGCGCGACGAGCCGGAGCCGCAAGGGGACTTCAAGGGGACACGTCGAGCGCATCTTGAGTTCTGTTGACAAGGAGTGGTCAGCTCACCGAATCCTCAGCGGGCTGTCGTCGGGCGAGGGCTTGATCTGGGCGGTGCGCGACCCCATCGAGAAGCGCAACCCGATCAAAAAAGGGGGGCGAACGGTTGACTATGAGACCGTCATCGAGGATGTAGGAGTTGCGGACAAACGGCTATTGGTCATCGAAGAGGAATTCGCACGCGTACTGAAAGTTGCCGCGCGCGACGGCAATACGCTCTCCCCAACGATCCGATGTGCCTGGGACAAGGGCAAACTGCAAATCCTGACGAAGAACACTCCGGCCTCAGCGACGGACGCGCACATCTCGATCATTGGACATATCACAGTCGATGAACTGAGGCGGAGCCTCTCGAACACTGAGAGTGCCAATGGTTTCGCCAACCGCTTCTTGTGGCTTTGCGTTCGGCGATCAAAGCGCCTGCCCGAAGGGGGAGCGATAGACCGCGTTGACTTCGCGCCGCTGCTTCGACGGCTCATCTGCGCCATTGAATTCGCGCGAAACACCGGTGAGCTGACGCGCGATGAAGAGGCTCGCGCCGTGTGGCGTGAGTTCTACAACGACTTGCCCGATGAGGCGGGCGGCCTGGGTGCCGCGATCACCGCGCGCGCGGAAGCGCACGTCACGCGGCTTTCCTGCTTGTATGCCCTGCTCGACTCTTCGCCTGTTGTCACCGCGAACCACTTGCACGCAGCGCTCGCTCTATGGCAATACGCTGACGATTCAGCGCGTTGCATCTTCGGCGACTCGCTTGGCGATCCTGTGGCCGATGAGATTCTTCGCGGGCTACGCGCCTCGCCCAATGGTATGACGCGCACCGAGATTAGCGGCTTGCTCGGTCGCAACGTGATTGCCGCGCGTATTTCGTCGGCGCTCGTACTTCTCAAGCAGCGCCGTCTTGCCTACTTCAACTTGCAGCCATGCGGAGGGCGAACAATCGAACGCTGGTTTGCTGCTGCAAGGAACGAAATAGACGAAAGAAACGAAAGAAGCGAGGAGGCGGAAGGGCATTCTTCGTCTCTTTCGTCAAATTCGTATGACGACAACACTCCGCATGAGTCGCTCGAAGCCGTCAAGCAACGATGGCTTGCGGCCTATCATGCGTGGAAAACTGCCGAGGCGAGCGGCGATAGCGCACGCATGGCGGAGACGTTCGAGGCGTGGGAAACAGTCGATGCGGAATTGCGGGCGACGATGCCGCCAGACGACTACGCGGAGTGGACGAAGCAGGCCGAGCAGGAGTTGCCCGCCGATGCGTAGCCGCCTTGACATCATCGCTGAGATTCTGTTAGAAGCAGTCGAGTCGCCCGTTCGCACGGACGCAGGCGACATATTGAAGCACTGGAGGAAGCCATGCCACAACGACGCACCGGAACACACCGCCGCCACCGCAACCACGGAAGCCAAGTCATCGACACCAACGGCGACACCGTGCTCTACGCTCGAATCTCCGAAGAAGAGCGAGCGCAGCTCAACTACAGCAGCACGAACGCCCAGCTTGACGATCTTGCCAGGTGGGCTGGCGAGCAAGGATGGCGCGTCGCCATCAAGCGCTGGGACGAAGGATTCAGCGCCACCGAGCTTGACCGTCCTGCGCTCTGTGAGATCATCGACGACGACGGCAACAACCCGCGAATCAAGCGGATCCTCGTCACCGAGTATGGGCGCTTCGGCGGAACTGTAGAGTTCCTGGGCGTCATTGATCGGCTGCGCTCGCATGGCGTCGAGGTCAAGGCGAAATACGACTCCATCGATAACGCCACCGCGAGCGGCGAGTTCATGTTGACGATGCTGCTCGCCGTGAAGCGCTTTCAGGTGAAGCAGACCGGCGAGAAGATCAGCGCGAAAATTCAGCAGCGCGCCCAGAAGGGACTCTGGAAGGGCGGACAGAAGCCGTGGGGCTTCGAGATTGACTCGAAGGCGACGAATCTTGTGCCGGTGATGGAGCTTGCGCCGGTCGTTCGCGCGGCGCACGAGGAGTTCATTCGCACGCGCAGCTTTGCGTCCGTCGCCGACATGCTCGCCCGGTTGGGCGTGGAGTCACCGAACGGCGGCGCGTGGGAGTGGCGACGAGTGGACGCGATGCTGCGCTGTCCGTTCTTCGCCGGCTTGCTGCGTGTCGGCGACGAGCTGCTGCCGGCCGCTTTCCCCGCGATGATTCCGCCGGAGCTGTTTCACGAGTCGCTGGCCGCGCGGAAGTCGCGTCAGACCGGCGTCAAACCGATGCACCCGCCGCACCCGAACGCCAAGCAGTTCTACCTCTTGAGCAGCATCGTCAAGTGCGATCACCCCGGCTGCATGGCGGCACTTACGCCGCAAAGCAACCGCGGGAAGCGAGAGAACTTTCACTACTACGCTTGTTCGCGCAAGCAGCGCAGCTATCGCACTGTGAATCACTGCAACCGCATTCGGGCGGAAGTGCTGGAGTTATTCGTCTTCGAGAAGCTCGCCTGGCTGAGTGAATCGCCGGACGTAATCGCAAGTGTCGTGGAGTTGAAGCGCCGCAAGCAGCTCGAAGGCACGGAGGCCGAGCAAAGCGAACTGTCGCGGCTCGATGCTGCTGTCCGCCGGTGCAACGACGAGGCGCGGGCCATGCTCGACGGCATCGCAAGCGGAGAACTTCGAGGGGCGCTGCTTGACGCTGCGAACGACCGCTTCGAGTCAGTGAAGGCAGACAAAGAGCGCCTGTTGAGTGACCGTCGCCGACTCGCCGAGCGCCTCCGCAATCCCTTCGAGCACTTCAACCCTGAAACCTTCGCCTCAAACTTGCGAGACTTTCGCGGCTTGATGACGCGCTTGCCCGACGAACAGCGCCGCTACTTGCTGCGTTCCTGCGTGCGTGAGATAGGCTACGACCGCGAGGCGGGCTATCGGCTGGAACTGTGGCCGGACGTGCAAAAGCTTGCGAAAAGCGCGGGGGAAGGTGTTTGCGCATCGCTACATGGTTGGCGTGCCCGGAGGGACTCGAACCCCCGACCTTGTGGTCCGTAGCCACACGCTCTGATCCAACTGAGCTACGGGCACATCCGATCTGAGACTTGGCATCGATGTTTTTGGATTGAAAGACAAACCAAATCTCACAACGAGCGCAAAGTTTGGCACAGCGACTGACTATCGAAACTCCAGTTCGCCGGCCAGGGCCATCACGATTGTGCACGCGACGATGCCGGCCGTTTCCGTACGAAGAATCCGGGGACCCAGCGTGACCGGCTGCGCGCCGAAGCCGATGGCCTGCTCGATCTCGCCGACGGTGAATCCCCCCTCGGGCCCGATGAACACGCCGACGCGGGTCATGGGGTTCTCCGCTCCACGCAGCGCATGGACCAGGCTGCACTCGCGCTCGCGCTCATCCAGTATGAACAGGTCTGCCTCGCCCATGGCCGTCAGCGCCGCGCCGAGTGAAAGCGGCCTGGTAACTGCCGGCACTCGCCCGCGGCCGGATTGCTCAGCAGCGCTAATCGCCACCTGCGCCCAGCGACGTTCCCGCTGGCCGGGCTCGTCATCGAAATCGGCGTCGAGTTCATCGGCGTGACGGACGATGCCTCGTTCGGTTAGTAGCGGCACAATGCGCGCCACTCCCAACTCTACGCACTTCTGGATGACGAACTCCATCCGCGACCCCTTCGGCACTGCCTGGGCGATGGTGAGTTCGAGGCGTGGCTCCGTGGTCAATTGGCGGGATTCTTCGACGACAAAATGAACAAGCTTGGGCGAGGCCGAAAGAATGCGACAATCGTACTCCAGGCCGCCTCCATCCATCGCAGTGAAGGCATCGCCTGCGCCCAAGCGCAGCACGCGCACGAGACGCCTGGCGGTTTCGCCGGCCGCTTGCGGCTCATCAGCGTTCAGCAACTCAATCGGAATCAGTACACGTGGCAAATGCCACCCACCCTTCGCGCGCTCGCAATTCGACAACCCTGAATCCCGCGGCGGTAATTGTATTCGTCACCTCATCAGACTTTTCAACTGGAATGCCGGAGGCAAGGAACCATCCGCCGGGAACAAGGCACCTCGGCACCTGCGCGACCAGCAACTGGATGCCGAAGCTGGTAAGATTGGCGACCACGACATTCACTCGAACCTGCAGGCATGCGAGCAAGTCACCCTGGACAATCAGCACTCGATTGGCGACTCCGTTGGCCGCTGCATTTTTCGCCACGGCGGGCGGACAGAGTGGATCGCTGTCCAGCGCGATCACGCGACGTGCTCCCAGCAGGGCCGCGCCGATCGCGAGAATGCCACTGCCGGTCCCGACATCGAGCACGCAATCGCCAGGATGCACCGTGACCTCCAGCAGTTCCAAGCACAGCACCGTTGTCGCATGCTGGCCGGTTCCGAAAGCCATGCCGGGCTCAATGATGATTGAGGATCGATGATTGAGAATGGAGGATGGCAACGGAGTCGAGTCGTTGCGATCATCCATCCTCGATCCTCGATCCTCTTCCGTGCCAGCAAGCCACGGCGGAACGATGCAAAACTTCGTTCCCACGTCAATCGGTTTGAAGTACTGTTTCCAGTTTTCCGCCCAGTCCTCATCGTCGATGATGACGAGGCTCACGGAAGAGTCGCTCCGGCAGAGGCCGTATTGCTTTGCGCGGTCAAGGCGCTGAGCGGCCTCAGCCAACCAATGGTCTCCGCGTCCGTCGAACGGCAAGAAGCCGCTGACCACGCTCCACTCTCCCTCGGGTGCGACCATGGAGCCCTTGCTGCCGAGCTCCACTACGAACTGGGTTACCAGATCGGACGCCGCCGGACTCGTGCGCACATCGAGCCGATACCATTGCTGAGCGGCCATCGCTAATCGTACTCCAACAAGCACTTCACGACGCCGTCGGCACGGGCGACTACCAGCTCGAACGCGGCCTGAACTTCCCTGAACGGACGTGCGTGGGTCAGCAGCGGTCGCACGTCAACCCGGCCTTCGGCAATCCAGCGAAGCGACAGCGCAAAGTCGTTCTGCACGTCGGGGCCAACGGTTCCGATCAAGGTGACATTCTTGAAGAAGAAATCGCGATACCGAACGATGTACGCCTCTTCCTCGGCCACGCCGAAGGCCAGGATGGTTCCGCCCCGGCGCACCAGATCAAGACAGTCGTTGATCGTCTGTTGGTTTTGACCGACGGCTTCGACAACGAGATCGGCGCCACGGCCCTCCGTGATTTCCATAACGACCGCGCGCAGATCGTCACGGGTGGAGTTGACGGTGTGCGTGGCCCGCATGCTGCGTGATTTGGCGAGTCGATAATCGAGTAAATCGGAAGCGACGATGGTTTTTGCGCCAAGGTTAGACAACACCTGCGTGATCAGCAACCCCATCGGCCCCTGCCCCATGACGACCGTATCCCAGTTGAGCAGACTCGGCAGTTTGCGCATTGCCCACACGACGGTGCCGAGCGGCTGACCCATAAGCAATTCTTCACCAGGACGGCCGGCGGGCAATGGCACGGTGTTCGTTCCATCCGTCAGCAGGTATTCGACCAGGCCATCCGTGGCGAGCGGCAAGGCCAGCACGTCGTCACCCTCCTGGAACCGTGGACAGCGCGAGGCCGCCACGACCCCGATGCACTCATGAATCGAGACGCCGGGTGTCAGCGGAAACTCAATCCCCGGCTGATGGCCGTTGAAGAACGGCAGGTCACTGCCGCACACGCACGCCCGCCGGAGTTTGACCAGGACGCCGTCGGGGATGCAATCGACGTCCGGTGTGGTGGTTTCAATTAGTTCGAATTGGTACGGTCTCACCAGTTGGGCAGCAAACAAGCCATAGTCCCTTCGTTGTAGCTTGCTGAGAGCGTTCGTTCACTCCGACTCCTTTCCTCCGTTCGGGACGAGGACGAGAACGCAAGAGAGCGAACCGAGCGACATGCGAATTCCACAATTGCTTATCGTCATCGTTGTCCCGCTCGTCGCAATTAGCCACGCGCAACGCCCATCTCAGTTCTACGCGCTGGTCGGCGCTCGCGTGCACCTGGCACCGGGCCGGGTGATCGACAACGGAGTCATCGTTCTTCGCGACGGCCTCCTCGAGCAAGTCGGCCTCGACCTGACGCCACCCCCGGGTGCGCGAGTGATCGATGGCAAGGGCCTCGTCGCCTATCCGGGCTTTATTGATGGCGGTGCGCAATTCGGCCTGCGACCACCGGACCATACGCCCGAGCAAGACGATCCCTTGAACCGGCAGGAGGACGCCCAGGTCGCCATGCGAGTAGCGTGGCGGCGAGGGCTGCGGCCGGAGCTACGCGCGGCGCAATGGCTGACGGTGGACGATAATTGGCGCCGGCATCGGCAGGCAGGATTCACCACCGCCCTGATCGAACCGACCGGCGGCCTGCTCAACGGGCAGAGTGCGCTCATCAACCTGAATGGTGAAGCCAAACGCACGTCGCTGATCCGGGCAGGCACTTTTCAGCACGTTACTCTGGCGCCGCTTGGCGGCTTCGGCGCAGCGGGAGGTTATCCGTCCACGCTGATGGGGGCACTTACGCACGCGCGGCAATTCCTGCTCGATGCACAATGGCATCGCAACCTCCAGGCCGCATTCGAGCGCAAACCCACCGGTCGCCGACCGCCGGTTGATGAAGCGCTGGAGTCCGTGTTCCCTGCCCTCGATGGCGAGGAATCCGTCGTCTTCCGCGCGGAGAGTGAAAGTGACATTCGTCGGGCCCTGAAGTTCGCTGACGAGTTTCATCTGAAGGCGATCATCGCCGGCGGGACCGAGGCGTGGAAGTTGGCGAACGAATTGAAGCGGCGCGGAGTGCCAGTCATCGTCGGGTTGAATTTCGGAGTCGAACCGGGGGCAACGCCGCCCCCCCCCACCGCAAGCTCGCGACCGCCGCGTGACGACCTCGGCTTCGAGATCCCCGAAGCTCCGGCGCGCTGGCGACAAGAACAGAAGCGGGTGTACGACGAAAAACTCGCCAACGCCGGCAAGTTGCGAGCCGCTGGTGTTGTCATTGCTTTGACGACTGCAGGTCTTCCCAGCATGAACGAGTTCACGAGCAATTTGCAAAAGGCCATCAAGGCGGGGTTGAAACACGATGACGCGCTGGCTGCCCTGACCGTGTCGCCAGCGAAATTATTCGGCCAGGCGCAACTCGGTGAGCTGCGAGCTGGCGCTATTGGCAACGTCACCGTGTTGACCGTCGCGCTCGACGCTGCCGGCGTAAGAACCAAGTATTTGTTCATTGACGGCAAGCTGTTCGAACCGGAGAAGGAGTCGCCGCCGCCGACTCCACCGATCGGCATTGCGCGTCCGGGTGAGGACGGTGATCGGCGATGAAGAACCTCGTTGCCCTATCGCTGGTGGCGTTACTTTGCGTTGGCGTCATCGCCCAGGAAGCGGCCAAACCCACCGCCGACTTGCCAACCGAACTCGACGCCGATCGCGTGCCGCCCACCAGGACCGGCGGTAGCTGCTTGATTCGCAACGTCAACATACTTACTGCAACGGGCGCGGACCTGATGGGCGGCGACCTGCTGGTGCTTGGCGGGAAGATTGTTGCAATCGGCAAAGCGTTGTCGGCTGGACCGGGCGCCCTCGTCATCGAAGGACGCGGTCGTTGGCTGATGCCGGGCATCATCGACTGCCATTCGCACATGGCGATTGACCGCGGCATCAATGAGCCGACCAATTCCATTACGGCCGAGGTGCGCATCGACGAAGTCGTTCGCGCCAATGACGTGAGCATTTATCGCGCATTGGCCGGAGGGGTTACCTGCGCGCGACTGCTGCACGGCAGCGCCAATGTCATCGGCGGGCAGGACGCCATTATCAAGCTGAAGTACGGCCGCCCCGCGGAAGAACTGTTGTTGCCGAATGCGCCGCGCGGTATCAAGTTCGCCCTCGGCGAGAACGTCACCAGGGCGAATTCACGCGGCAGCGCAACCACTCCGCTCCTCTTCCCGTCCACGCGCCAGGGGGTCGAGGCGCTGTTGCGGCGCGCTTTCACGGAGGCACGCGAATACCAGCGACAATGGGATGATTACTCCGCGCGCGCAACCCGCGGCGAGGACCCCACGCCCCTTCGTCGTGACCTGCGGCTGGAGACACTCGCCGAGATTCTACGCGGCACCGTGCGCGTGCACTCGCACGGCTATCGTGCGGACGAGTTGCGTGCACTCATTCGCGTGGCCGATGAATTCGGCTGGAAGATCGCGACGTTTCAGCATGGACTCGAAGCCTACAAGATTGCGCCTGAAATTGCACGGCACGGCGCCGGCGTCTCGACCTTCAGCGACTGGTGGGCGTACAAGTTCGAGGCTTTCGATGCGATTCCGTACAATGCCGCGCTCTGCACCCGGGCCGGCGTGGTGACCACGGTCAATTCCGACAGCGCCGAACTTATCCGTCGGCTCAACCTCGAAGCCGCCAAAGCCTGCAAGTACGGCGGGCTCACCGACACCGAAGCGTTACGACTCTGCACGCTCAATGTGGCAATTCAACTTGGCATTGCCGAGCGGACCGGCAGCATTGAGCTTGGCAAGGACGCCGATCTTGCACTGTTCAACGGTCATCCGCTTAGCGTTTACGCGATCTGCGAAATGACGCTGGTCGATGGTGAAGTGTACTTCGAACGCAAGTCGCCGTTCGTGCCGGGAGAGCCGAAGCCAGTGGTCGCCGCGGCCAGCCGACCCGCTACGGCCGCACTGTCGGGACCAGTCACGATCATCTCCGGTGCGACTCTGCATCCGATCGTCGGACCCGATATTGTGAATGGATCACTTGCCATCCAGGGTGATCGCATATTGGCGGTGGCCGGGAGCGGTCAGCGAATCAATGCTTCAGCCAAACTGCGAATCGAGGCAAAGGGCCTCCATATCTGGCCCGGCATGATCGATTGTGGCAGTGAAACCGGACTGAGCGAGGTCCAGTCGATTGCGGGAACCGTCGACTTGAGTGAACTGGGATCGTTACAACCCGATCTCATCGCCGGAACTGCCTACAATCCGGCCAGCGATCATGTCCCGGTAACGCGCGTGAACGGTGTGACGACCGCGCTGCTCCGCATGACCGGCGGGCGCATTGCCGGGCAGGCTTCGCTGGTGCATCTCGCCGGATTCACGCTCGAGGAGGCCACGGTGAAAAGTCCGTGCGCACTGGTCATCAACTATCCTAACGTTGCTGAATCGCCGCTGGGCTTCGGCAAAGCGGGACGTACGCCGACGACCGAGGTAGGTTCGCCCTCGATCCGCGCAGCGGCTGCGCGCGAATTAGAACGCGTCCGCGAATTCTTCAAGCAGGCGCGCCAATATGCCGTCTCCAATCCTGCCAACGCCCGCCGCGATCCCCGGTTGGAGGCATTGCTTCCCTATGTGCGGAAGCAACGCCCCGTAATCATCCGGGCGCAACGACACGCCCAAATCGTCGGGGCGTTGAAGCTGATCGAACAGCTCGAGGTGAACGGCATCATCGCGGGGGCCACCGAGGGATGGAAGTGCGCGGAGCTGATCGCGAAAGCGAAGGTGCCGGTAATTGTAGGGAAAGTGCTGGCGCTACCGATGAACGAATACGATCCCTACGACGCGACCTATGCGAACGCCGGTCAGTTGGCTCGTGCTGGCGTCAAGCTTGCATTCCAGAGTGATGACGTGGAGCATGCCCGCAACCTACCGTACAATGCGGCTATGGCCGTGGCCTACGGCTTGCCCCGCGACGAAGCGCTGCGGGGACTAACGATCAACGCCGCTGAGATGCTCGGCGTCGAGGCGCTGGTGGGCAGCCTGGAGTTGGGCAAAGTCGCCGACCTGGTCATCACCGATGGCGACCTGCTGGAGATTCGTACGCAAGTGAAGCGGCTGTTTATTGGTGGAGAGGACGTTCCATTGTCCACGCGGCACACGCGACTCTACGAAACCTATCTGAAGCGAATTCAAGTGTCGAAACCCGGAGCACCGTAGACTTGTACGACACACTTATCTTTGACCTGGACGGCGTCATCTATCGGGGCAACCAGGCAACGCCCTATGCAGTGGAGACCCTGGCCTGGTTGCGTCAACACGGTAGACGCATCTTCTGGTGCACAAACAATTCGAGTCGGTCGCGTCGCTTCTTCGCCGAGAAGATTCTGGGGCTTGGGATCGAGGCGCAAGCAGAAGAAGTAATGACCTCGGCTTACTGCTGCGCGCTGTGGTTTCAAGCACAGCAACCGCCGCGACCGGTGGTCTTCGTCGTCGGCGAACAAGGCCTCTGCCAGGAACTGGAGGCGGTCGGCGCTCGCGTCGTACGCAAGGCGGACTGGGGCGACCAGCACATCGACTATGTTGTCGCCGGTATCGATCGTGGCGTGACCTATGATGATCTGAGCCATGCTCACCAGGCCATCTGCGCCGGCGCCCATTTCATCGCGACCAATCGCGACAGCACCTTCCCGGTCGAACAAGGCACGATCCCCGGCGCGGGCGCAATCGTAGCCGCCATCGCCACCAGCACCGGCATGCAACCCTTGTTAATTGGAAAACCGGAACCGACGATCATCCAGCAGATTCTTGCGCGCTCCAGCACGCTCGCTGATCGCGCGTTGGTGATCGGCGATCGGCTCGACACGGATATCGTCTCTGGCAAGCGCGCTGGAGTGGCCGCGGCGCTCGTGCTCACCGGCATTGCGACCCGCGAAGACGCCGAGCTTGCTTCCGGCGATTGTCGTCCCGACTTCGTCTTCGATGACTTGCGTGGGCTGCGTGAACTGCTCAGTCGGTAGTGCGCGCGTCAGACTTTGCGAGTTCGCTCCGGGGAAAGCTCGCAAAAAGATTCATGTCGAAACCCAAAGCCACGTGCGGCCTGATTTCGCTTGGCTGCGCAAAAAACTTGGTCGATTCCGAAGTAATGCTGGGCACGTTGCAACGCGGCGGGTACGCACTCACCGGTAATCAGGCCGAGGCCGACGTGCTGATCGTCAATACCTGTGGCTTCATCAGTCCCGCGGTGGCCGAGTCGACCGCAGCGATTCGGGAGGCAGTGGAACGCAAACGTAGGGGCGAATGCCGGGCGGTTATTGCCACCGGCTGCCTGGTGCAGCGTGATGCCGAGGGGTTGCAGCGCGATGTTTCCGGGGTGGATGCCTTTCTCGGCCTCAACGAATTCCCGCAAATTGCCGACGTCCTCGACCAACTGCTGTCGAAGAGCAAGCACGCAACCGACACGCTTGCCCACCCGCTGGCGCGCGTAAATCCGGAAGTCTGGTATGTCTACGACGAAACCACCCCGAGGGTGCGCGCGACACCGCCCTGGTACGCGTATCTGAAGATCTCCGAGGGCTGTGACCACCGCTGCACGTTTTGTATCATCCCGAAGTTGCGCGGCGATATGCGCAGCCGGCCGCTGGAATCCATCGTCAAGGAAGCGCAGCGGCTCTCCGAGGAAGGCGTGCGAGAACTGGTGCTCATTGCCCAGGACAGCACCCGTTACGGCATGGACTTGTACGGACAGCCGCAATTGGCAGAACTGCTGCGACGGCTGGCTGCCATTGATACGCTGCGCTGGATTCGGGTTCTGTATGCCTATCCGTTGTTCATCAACGACGAGCTCATCGAGGTGATGGCCTCCCGCTCGAACCTGTGCAAGTACATCGATGTGCCGCTGCAGCACGCGCACGCCGACATGCTGAAAGCGATGCAACGCGCCGGTTCGCCTGACAGTTATCGTCGCATGATCGAGCGGTTGCGACACGCCATGCCTGACGTCACAATCCGCACGACCTTCATCGTCGGATTCCCCGGCGAAACCGACCAGCACTTTTCCGAACTTTCCCGCTTCGTCGACGAAGTCGAGTTCGACCGGGTGGCGGTGTTCAAGTATACGCCCGAGCGGGAAGCACCTTCCTCGGCGTGGACCAATCAGATTTCAGAAACCGTCAAGGACGAGCGTTATCATGCACTTATGGCAACGCAGCAACGCGCTTCATTGCGACGCAACCGCCGGTGGCTGAATCGTGAAGTTGACGTGCTGCTTGAGCAGTCGTCGACCAAGAAGACTTCGGCCTGGCTGGGCCGACGGGAGGGCGATGCTCCGGAAATCGATGCGCAAGTGCGTGTACACGGCCTGCCACGCTCAACCCAACCCGGCACCTTCGCGCGCGTGCGAATTCAAAAAACCCACGAATACGACCTGGAGGGATGGGCGCTGCGCTAAGCACTCGTCACCTCAAGAGTTCCGGAGGGAAATGTGAGTCAGACCGATAACACCAACAAATATGCCCAGGCGCTGCTGGAGGACTTGGCAGTCAACGCGCTTCTGCGCACGGGCCGTCCGCTCCGCACCTCGGAGTTGATCGCCGCGATGCCGGGGATTGAGGCCAACCGGGCATTGCTGCGCTCCGGTCTTGCCAACAGCCGCGCCATCGTTTCCTCCGAGCGCCGTTGGGACCTGGCTACGCGACACACTGCGGCCGGCAAGACCCTGGATGGCATGGTCGATGCGATTTTGCGAGTGTGCGCCAAGCCTTTGCCGCTGAACATCATCGCACGGGAGGTGGGATTGGCGAAGTCCGCGCGCGCGGAGCAAATCGCGCCGACCCTGCGCAAGTTCTTTCGCGATCGGGATCGCTTCGTCGAATTGACGAAGGACGTGTACGCGCTCGAAGACTGGCTGCTCGACACCTCGGCCAATGACGAGCAGGCCATCATTTTGGAGAATCGTTTGGCGCAGGAGGAAGACCTTGCCGCGCTAACCGAGCAACTCGATTCCGAAGGCGACGGGGACGACGACGCTGAGTGGGCACTTAACGTCTTGCAACGCGCCAGCCGCCCCCTTTCGCATCGCGTGCTCGAATTCCTGCGCTGGAGGCAATTCGGCGGCGACTTCGATCCCGCCGATCTGCTGGCCACGCTTCACGATGACGCGCGATTCTCCATCCTGAGTGGCGGCCTGGTTTGCACGACCGAGCAGGCGAAATCCCTGCGCCAAACCATCGCCCAGCTTGCCGTGACGAGCGACGGTTCGCCGAGCCTTGCAAGCATTGATGTCGAATCGCTGTTGGCGCAACCGGTGGAGGAGGCCGAGGAGGTAACGCTGCGCCCCGAAGAAGTTGATGACATCATCAAGCATGTGGCTTCCGCCCAGATGCCAGTTTCCGTGGTATCCCTGGTGCAGGACATTTTCGAGCTGTTACCCGATGATGCGTCCTTTCGCGCCACGCTGCACGCTGTGCTGCGCGAACTTGATCAGGATGGCGACTTCGCCCGCGTCGGTCGCGATCGCTACCTGCTGCGCGGCTTAATCCCCGCCTACCTCTATCAAATGCCCGATGCGTTGCGGCCGATTCAGCTTGATCTACGAACGATGCAGGACGAACGCATCGATGCGGAGTTGGACGACGACGGGCTCGATGGCGACCTGGCACAAGTGGTGCATTCGCTCGAGTGGGAAGAATCCGGCGAGGAGCATGAGGCCACCCGGAACCAACCGTTCGCGGAACCAGGTGAAGAGTTGACCCTGCCCGTCAATGTGCTCCATCGGCGACAGGGCACGTTGAAGTTGCGTTACAAGGACGACCGCTTCTTTCCGGTGGGCGCCAATGTTATGCGCGTATTTTTTAGCGCGGGCGAACATGAATTCCCAGTTTGGATCAGTCGTGAAACCGGCCTGATCTACGACTTGTTGCCCTGGTTCGAGTCCACGCAGGTCGGAATCGGCCATCAGGTGCGCCTCCGCAAAACAGTGCGTCCGGATCGATATGAAATTGAATATCGCAGCGAGAAGCATCCACTGCTGGCGCTCGAGACCACCCGACTGGAAACGTTGAAAGAATTGGCCAGCAAGGATGAGGCGCAGCAGCCCCCGCTGATGGACATGCTCAACAACTTGCTCTACGATCACCCACGCGGCGCCAACTTCATCCGCTTATGGCACGAAGTCAACGTAATCCGTCGGTCTTCCAAGCGACTGGTGGCCAGCGTGCTCAGTTCGTACCACTGCTTCTACCCTCGGCGTCAAGGCGATGAGTGGTTCTGGCGGCTGGACGAGGACAAGTACGATCAGGGATTCAAGCGCAACAAGCGCAAGAACGTCCGCAGATAGTAACGATGAGCGTCCGCGTTCGGATGGCGCCGTCCCCGACGGGGTCGTTGCATGTCGGGACGGCGCGCACGGCGCTGTTCAACTATCTGTTTGCCCGACATCACGGTGGCACATTTGTGCTGCGCATTGAGGACACCGACGCGCAACGCAATTCGGTCGATGCTCTGCGCACGGTGTTTGACGGATTGCGCTGGCTCGGATTGGATTGGGACGAAGGACCGGAACCGGCTTCGCTGGCAATTGACGCGCCGGGCGACGCTGTGGCCTACGCGACGGTGGCGAAATCGCTCACCAATCGCGGAGCGTTTGGACCCTACTTTCAGTCGCTGCGCACCGCCCTCTACCTCGAGTTCGCCGATCAATTATTGGCCAGCGACGCTGCCTACCGGTGCTTCTGTTCGCAGGAACAGCTGGATCGTGATCGCGAAGAACAGAAGGGCCGAGACATTGCCGCGCCGCGTTACGCCGGGCGGTGCCGCGAACTGAGCCGTGACGAGCAGCACGTTCGGATATCCGAAGGGAATCCGTTTGTGATTCGGTTACGCGCTCCGCAGACCGGCACGCTCGGTTGGGACGACCTCGTTAAGCATCGCATCGAGTTCGAGTGTGCTTCGCAGGACGATTTCCCGATCGTCAAGTCCAACGGCCAACCGCTCTACAACTTCACGGTTGTCGTGGACGACCTGAGCATGCGTATCACGCATGTGCTGCGCGGCGACGACCACATCAGCAACACCCCCAAGCAACTGCTGATCTATCGGGCGCTCGGCGCCGCGCCGCCGCTGTTCGGCCACTTTCCGATGATCAACGGACCCGACGGCAAGAAGCTCAGCAAACGCCACGGGCCCGAAGGCGTTGGCGAATACGGTGATCGGGGAGTGTTGCCGGCTGCTATGTTCAACTTCCTCGCGCTGCTCGGTTGGTCTCCCGGCGAAGGTGAAACGCAAGAGTTGTTCACCCGCGAAGAACTCATTCAACGCTTCGACCTTGCGCACGCGGGCAAGGCCGCAGCGGTCTTCAATTTCGATAAGCTTGCGTGGTTCAACGGGCAATATCTACGCGCTTTGCCGCTGGCCGAACTCGTGACGTTGTGCGAGCCCCATTTGGTCGCGAGCGGCTTGCTCAACGCGTCGCCCAATGTTACGGAGCGTGGCTACGCCGAAACTGTCGTCGCGCTGGAACGGGATCGGCTGCGCTTTCCGCATGAAGTGGTCGAGGTCACACGCTACTTCTTCACCGATGAATATGAGGTTGACCAGAAGGCTGCCGCCAAGTGGCTCACGAATGAGAACCTCGAACTCCTGGCGACGCTTCGCGATCGTCTGGCCCAATTAGAGTCCTTCATGATCGCGCCGGTGGAAACCACCGTCCGCAACTTTGCCGAGGAGCGGGGGCTACCGGCCTCAAGACTCATCCATCCGGTGCGGGTCGCCTTGACCGGTCGAACCGCCGGGCCCGGTCTGTTTGAACTGATGTCGGTACTCGGTCACACACGTTGTATTCATCGCCTCGGCCGCGTCTTGTCGTCGCAATGTCCTGCGCCAAACTAAGCGCCTGCCGTAACGAAACGGCCCCATCGTCTAGTGGCCTAGGACGCCGGGTTCTCAGCTCGGTAACCGGGGTTCGACTCCCCGTGGGGCTACCAACTAATCCACACCGTCTGCCAGGCCGACCTTTGAATGACCTCCCATTCTGGATGAAACGCTCGACCCAATCAAGGACGAAGGTGCAACACACTCTGGGCATAAAATCAGAATTGGAGTTCAGGTAAGTTATGGAGTTGGGTTGTGCGCGGATAATTGGACGACAGCTTTCGTATGATTGCAGCGGTTGCAATGAGGCCATCAACTCGGCTGAGGCGGTTCGCGCGGCGCTGCTCGACGCGGTGCGCCGAGCCAACGTCACTCTGCTCCAGATCGTGCTACAGGAGTTCGAACCGCAGGGCATTACTGCGGTTGCGATTATCGCCGAGAGCCACGTAATTATTCACACCTGGCCCGAGCACGGCTTCGTCACCCTGGATGTGTTCACTTGCGGCGACCGCCCGTTGCCCGAACAAGCCGTCAATGCTGTCCGAGAGGCGTTTGCCCCCAGCCACATTGAGGCCAAAGAGCTGGTGCGAGGCAAGGCTCGATGATGGGCGCGGATTGGTTTGTCGAGGAGCAGGCTCCGGGGTTGTGTTTCGGGGTTAGGGTAAGTTCCAAGCTGCTTTCGCTACGCACCTCGTTCCAGCAGCTCGACCTGCTGGAAACCACATCCTTCGGACGCCTGCTCGCGCTGGACGGGAGAGTGATGCTGACCGAGCGTGATGAGATGTTCTATCATGAGATGCTGGTCCATCCAGCGATGCTCGCGCATCCGGAACCGCTCCGGGTGGCGGTGATCGGCGGCGGAGACGGTGGAGCGGTGCGAGAAGTGTTGCGCCATCCCTCGGTCCTTCACGTGGACTGGGTGGAGCTCGACGAGATGGTGATCGCCGTGGCGCGCGAGCACTTGCCCTCGGTCTGCCAGGGCGTTTTCGACGATAGTCGCGTCACGCTGCTCACCATGCCCGGGGAAGAATGGGCGTCGCAATGTTCGCGTGATTTCGACCTCATTATCGTTGACGGCACGGACCCGATTGGTCCTGCTGTGCCGCTTTTCGATCGGTCTTTTTTTGCCTGCTGTCAGCGCGGACTCCGGGTGGGCGGACTCTTTGCCACCCAGACCGGGTCACCTTTCTATTATCCCGACGAATTGCGTTCGGTGCATGGCCGTTTGCGTGAAGCATTTGGTTCGGTGGAGGTGCGGCTGGGATTCGTTCCCACTTATCCGGCGGTCTGGTCGTACTGTCTCGCCGGCGCCGGGCCGCTGAACCTCGCCGCTTCGGAAGTCGAGCGCCGGTTCGCGGCGCGCAAGCTCAATCTCAGTTATTTGACTCCTTCGCTTCATCTGGCGAGCGCCGTCCTGCCCGGTTTCGTGGCGAGCCTGCTGACAGCGGCGGCCGATTCGACCCGGGGAGAGGACGATGGCTGAGTACAACGAGTTTTACAGCAAGGCTCGCTACTACGATATCGTCTTTCGCCGGGACGTCAGTCGAGAAGTGGAGTTTCTTTGCGAGCTTTGTAAAAAGTATGCCGGCCGGCAAGCCACCTCGGTGCTGGACCTTGCATGCGGACCCGGCTATCATGCACGCGCTTGCGCGCAGCGGGGACTCCGCGCAGTCGGGCTGGATCTGCGACCGGAAATGATTGAATTCGCCCGTGCAGAAGCCCGCGCCGAGGGACTTGCGATTGAATGGCTGGCCGCCGACATGCGCGAATTTCGCCTTCGCCAACCGGTCAGCGTTGCCTTGGGCGCCTTTGACAGCCTCGACTGTTTGTTGACCAACGAGGACCTTGTCAGCCATTTCCGTGCGATTGCCGCGAACCTCGAGCCGAATGGTTTGTACCTCGTCGATATCTCGCATCCTCGTGATTGCGCGCCGTTCGCCTATGGCGACTATCAGTATCGGGGTGAGCGCGACGGCTGCAGCGTGGCGATCACATGGGCGACGAATCATCCGGTGATTGACCCGGTGACGCAGGTGATTGAACCCGAGGTGACGATGCGGGTCTGGGATTGGGGCGAAGAGCTCGTGTTCGTTGACCGGGCGAAAGAACGGTTTTTCACCGCGCAGGAGCTCGTTCTGCTGGCCGATCTTTCCGGCGCGCTGCGCGTGGTGGACTGCTTTGGCGCGTATGACATGGCGCAGCCCTTCGATGCGTCACCCGCTTCGGTGCGGATGATCGTCGTCTTGCAAAAGCGCGCACCGGCGCCGACCCAGTTTTTGGCGCGCCAGGTTGCTGTGCATATGCACCCGCGCGGCGGATACGGCATCTTCGCTCAGGAACGGATTCACGCCGGCACTTGCGTCGTAGTATTTGGAGGCGCAATCTTGACTCTGGAACAGTTGCTCCAGATCGAACCTTCGCGCCGAGTCTTTTCTTTGCAAATCGACGATCATCTATATCAGCTAGGCCTCAATGCTCCCGACTCTGCGGACTTTGTGAATCACAGCTGCCTTCCCAATCTGGGATTTCGCAGCCCGATTGAACTCGTTGCGCTTCGCGACATTGAAGCCGGTGATGAAGTCTGCTTCGATTACGCAATGTCGGAGAGCACTCCGGGCATCGATGAATTCGATTGCCGCTGCGACTCGTCGTCCTGTCGAGGACGTGTTACTGCCGAGGACTGGAAGTTAACCGAGTTGCAACGTCGCTACGGTGGTTTTTTTTCTCCCTACTTGCAGCGTCGGATGGCTGCCCCCCCCCACGCTCGGGTGACGCCCGCATGCAACGATTTGCCGCGTTACTGAACGTCCGCACCACCGAAGCTCGCGTCGTCGCGCTCATGCTGGGGCATCTGTTCTGTCTTGGCCTGGCCCGCACGTTTTCCGAGACCACGTCTAATACGCTCTTTGTCGTCAAATGGGGGGCGGCGGCCCTGCCGATTTCCTATGTCGTGCTGGCGTTTGCCTTGCCCGTGCTGGGTCTCGCCTATGAGAAGTTGCAAGCGCGCGCTTCCTTTGCGCGTCTGCAGGTTTTGACCGTGTTGCTGCCGATTGCGATGCTCGGCGGCCTTCGAGTCCTGCTCGCCTCGGAGGCCAGATGGCCGGCCTTGCTCGCCATCGTCGGCTACAACGCCATGTATCTCGTTACGAATCTAAGTTTCTGGGAACTGGCCAGTCGGTTCTTCGACGTTCGCCAGGGCAAGCGGCTGTTCGGGTTGATCGGATCCGGTGAAGTGCTGGCCTCCATCATCGGCGGGTTCCTGACGCCGTGGCTGGCTGGAGCATTTGGCGCCAAGAATCTCATCCTGCTCGGCGGTGGCGCGTTGCTGGGATCGCTGTGCTTGCAAGCGGCCCTCTTGCGCACACCCGGGGCGCAGACGGATGAAATCGCGGACATGGAGGATGAGGACACGGCCGGTGGGAGTGCCTCGAACTCACTGCGCGACCTGCTGCGCGATCGCTACCTCGCGCTGATTTTTCTCAGCGTGGCGCTGAATCAAATGATCTACTGGTCCATGGACAATTTTTTCTACGTCCTGGGCGAGTCCCGCTACCCCAACGAGGACAAGCTGGCGGGATTCATCGGCACCGTCGAGGGAGTCACCGGAGTTCTCAATCTTGCCATGAACCTGTTCGTGTCCAGCAAGCTGCTCGGACGTTTTGGCAGGTTCGGGCTGATGGGCGTGCCAGTTGCTGTTGCAGGACTCTGCGGTATGGCCGTCGCGGCCAGTCTTGCGCCTGCGATGGCCGGACTATTCTTCTGGTTTGGAGTAGTGAATCGGGTTGCGTACAACACGCTCTACGGTTCGCTTTATGATCCCTCGTATCGAGTGCTGTTTCAGCCGCTTCCCACCGAGCGCCGCGATCGCGCCGCCATGATTCCCGAATCCTACATCGAACCGGTGATGGGAGGTGTAACCGGCTTGCTGTTGCTGCTGCTGGCGTTTCTGTTCAAGGATTCGTCCGCGCAGAAGACAGCGCTCATGCTGGTTGTGCTGGCCGGGGCGTTGGTCATCGTGGTGCGCAATCTGGCCGGCCAGTATGGCAACG
>Ga0247727_10007060_pt1 | contig 21655 bp, 20 predicted proteins | sample WisWelCaveWW1625_FD_202498 | JGI IMG/M metagenome (GOLD analysis project Ga0247727, IMG submission 202498) | Biofilm microbial communities from Wishing Well Cave, Virginia, United States - WW16-25 | ecosystem: Environmental > Aquatic > Deep subsurface > Groundwater > Cave microbial mat | place... | reverse complement strand
CTACCCGATCATGCTCTTGATGTGCGGTGTTTCCATCCTGGGCTACTTCCTAGGGCGGATGCTGCGGGAGCCCTACAGCCCCACCGGCGCGCGCACCCTGCTGATGCCGGCCGCCCTGTCGTTCGTGGCGATCTACCTGACCCCGCACGGCACCTCGCTGATCGGCTTGCCGTTTCTGCCCAAGGCCTACATCCTCTCGGCCATCGCCGAGTTCCAGATGCTCGCGCCGGGCGATCTGTTGTCCCTCAACGTCACCGCGCTCGTCCCAACCCATGTGACGTGGTTCACGCTGCTGCTGCTGGCGGGCGGCCTGGGACTGGTGACCGCCCTGGCGAGCGGGCGCTTCCCCATCAGGCACGCCGTCCTGTTTCTGGGCGGGCTCTACCTGCTAACGCATGGCAACCGGTTCATCAACGAGTGCAGCCTGCTGAGCCTGCCGCTCGTGGCGGCCCACCCCCCGCTGCGCCCAGGGGAAGCCGGTCAGCGCGTGCCGTCGCCGGTTCGTTGGATCCTCACCGGCTTGCTCATGGTGCTCCCGGTCCGTGCCGTGCTGCAGTCCGTCTGGAATCCGCCGCGGTTTCCGTTCTCGCACCAGAACCTGCCGCAGGGGGTGGTGCGGTTTCTCCAGCAGGCCGACGTCGGCGGCTCGATCTTCAACCATCCCAACAGCGGGGGCTACGTCCGCTGGATGCTCTATCCCCGCTACCGCATCTTCATGGATCTGGAAGGGCCCACCCACTTCACCAACACCGATTTCTATCTGGCCCTGGAGGCGTTCCGTGACCCGCGGGTCTTGGCCGAGGTGCTGAAGACGTACAGCCCGACCTTCCTCACCGCGCCGATTGTCATCGCCGAATTCAAGGAGCGCATCGCGGCCCACCCGGACTACGTGCCGGTCTTTTTCGACGATCTGGAAGTCCTCTACGTCAACCGGACGCATCAGCCGGCGCTGGCCGAGCGCTACCGCCTCACCGAGCTGGATCCCTATACGCTGGGAGGCGGGCCGGCGACCGTCTCCCGCGAGGAGGAGGCGATCGCCCGGACGCTGCGGGAGCTGGCCAGGCTCCTGGCGATCGACCCGGATGGCAAGAGTGCGAACTACATCGCGGGCACGCTCTTCAATGAGCTGGGCGCCTACGATCGCGCGCTGCTGCACGGTCGGGCGATCGTCGAGAGTTTTCCCGAATCCCGCATGGGCCACCACCTGGTGGCGGACGCCCTGGCGTGGCTCGGCGCGCACGACCAAGCCCTCCAGGCGTATGGCAGAGCCTTGCGTCGGGCGGAACCCGAGCCCGCTCGCGCCATTCATCGCAGCATGGCCGCGGTGTACCTCAAACAACATCGCTATCGGCTGGCCTGCCGCCACCTGCGAAAGGGCGTTGATTTCTACGACGCCGCGACCCCCCTCGCCGATCTCTACGATCTTGCCGAGTCGGCCCTGCTGAGCGGCCAGCGGGAGTTTGGGGCCGCCATGCTGCGGCATGCCTATAGGTACCGGCTGGGGCCTGAGGACGCGGTATGGCGGGAGAAGTTCAAAGCCGCGCTCATCCGCTTCCGCGTCGCTCCGGAACCTTCCTAGCGGTGCCGCGGCGGTGGTCCAGTTCGGCGGGTGACGCGGAGCGGGGCCCCCACGCCCGCCCGCAGCCGACGACGCCGATAGTGCGGCGCGGCGAGGACGGACGTGGGGTGGCGCAGCGGCAGGACCCGCCGAACTGGACCCATTGACCGATTGCCGATTCTTCGCTATGCTATACCGCATGTACGCTATCGTTGAAGTCGGGGGCCGGCAGTGGAGGGTGGAGCCGGGCACCCGGCTGGAGATCAACCGGATCGCAACGGCTGCGGGCGCGCCGCATGAGGTGGAGCGGGTGCTGCTGGCCCATGACGGCACCCAGCTTCAGATCGGCCGACCGCATGTGCCTGGCGCGAAGGTGCTCTGCGAGGTGCTGGACCACCCCCTGGGCCCCAAGGTGATTTCGTACCATTTCCGGCGCCGCGAGAATTGGCGCAAGACGGTCGGCCACCGGCAGCCGCTGACGCGGCTGATGGTGAAAGAGATCTATCTCGCCAACGCCCAGAAAAGCGTTGGAAGAGTCCCCGGCAAGAAGAGGTGACGCATGGCCCATAAAGCAGGAGCCGGATCCACCAAGAACGGCCGCGACAGCTGCGGCAAGCGGCTGGGCATCAAGCGGTTTGAGGGCGAGTGGGTTCCGGCCGGCTCCATCCTGGTGCGGCAGCGCGGCACCGCCTTCAAGGCGGGCTGGTTTGTCGGCACCGGCGGCGACTGGACGCTCTTCGCCAAGCGGGACGGGATCGTGCGGTTTCCGAAACCTCGCCTCATCAGCATCGAGCCGAAGGCCCGCGCAGCCTGAGGCGCGTGCTCCCCTTCGAGCCATCCTCCAGATGACCCATGTGGTTCGTCGACCGCGCCACGATCACCGTCAAAGCCGGCCATGGCGGCCGCGGCTGTCTCGCGTTCGCGCAACCTCCCTATATCCGCTTCCCCTCTCCTGACGGCGGCAACGGCGGCGCTGGCGGCGACGCCATCATCCGCGCTGACCCCAACATTGCCACGCTCCTCGACTTCCAGTTTCGCCACGAGTTTGCCGCCGGCCGCGGAGGGCATGGCGGCAGCAATGCGAAGACCGGCAAGCGGGGGCAGGATCTCGTGATCCGCGTGCCGGTGGGAACCGTCATCCATGACGCGGCCACCGCTGATGCCCTGCGCGATCTCACGCGCCCGGAGGAGCAAGTGATCATCGCCCGGGGCGGCCGGGGCGGCTTGGGCAACGCCACGCTGGCCGCGGCGGCCCGGCGCGCCACCGGCCGCAGGAGGAAATCCCCTCGCGCCCTGCGCACGGCGCAGGACAGCGTGATGGCGGGGGCGGCCGGCGACGAGCGGCGGCTCACGTTGGAGCTGAAGCTCATCGCCGACGTGGGCCTCATCGGCGTGCCGAACGCCGGCAAATCCTCGCTGCTGGCGCGGATCTCAACCGCCAGGCCGAAGATCGGGGCCTATCCGTTTACCACCCGCTACCCGGTGCTGGGCGTTGTGACGCTTGAAGACCGAGGCGTGTTTGTCGCCTGCGACATCCCGGGCTTGATCGAAGGGGCCCATCAGGGCCGCGGGCTGGGGACGCAGTTCCTGCGGCACATCGAGCGCACCCGGCTGCTGGTGCACCTGGTGGACCTGGCGGCCGTGGACGGACGCGATCCCCTCCAGGCATTCCATCAGGTCAACCGGGAGCTGGCCGCCTATAGCCCGGCGCTGGCGAAGCGGCCGCAGATCGTTGCGGCGAACAAGATGGACCTGCCGGCGGCTCGCGCCAACCTCGGGGCGTTTCGCCGAGGGGTCAGCGAAGCGGTGTGGCCCATCTCCTGCGCGACGGGACATGGGCTGCCGGCGCTGCTGCGGGCGGTGTGGCAAGCACTGAAGGAAGAACAATGAGCGAGCGTTCAGGGTGGAGGCGACAACCCAGAACCCAGATTCAGAGGTTTGTCGTAAAAATCGGGGCCAGCGTCCTGACGGATCGGGCGGGGCATCTGCTGCCGGACCGGGTGGAGCAGCTTGCCGGGCAGGTCGTGGCTTGCGCGCGCGGCCACCGGCAGCCTATCATGGTCTCCTCGGGCGCGATCGCCTGCGGGATGGCCCGGCTGGGCTTAACCGAGCGGCCCACGCCGCTCGCACAGCTTCAGGCATGCGCCGCTATCGGCCAGAGCGAACTGATGCACCTCTACACGCTGGCGTTTCGCCGGCATCGGCAGACCGTGGCCCAGGTGCTGCTGACGCAGGAGGACCTTTCAACGCCTGAGCGGTTCCGGAACGCCAAGCAGACGCTGCTGACGCTGCTGCACCGGCGGGTGGTGCCGATCGTCAACGAGAACGATACCGTCGCCGTTGAGGAAATCACGTTCGGTGACAACGACCGGTTGGCCGCGCTCGTCGCATCGACGGTGGACGCCCAGCTACTCATCATCCTCTCCGATGTGGACGGATTCCTGCGCAACGGCCGGGTCCTGAGGCGCGTCGGGTCACTGCAGCCGCTTGGCCGGTCAATCGTTGCCGGTACCACGCGGCAGACCACGAAGGGCGGCATGGCCTCGAAGTTGAAGGCGGCTTCGATCGCCGCCCGCCACGGGATTCCAACGGTCGTCGCCAACGGCGCGCGTCCTGCGGTCGTGCAGCAGATCCTCAGCGGCAAGCCCGTCGGCACGCTGTTCCTGGCGCCGCGACGCCGGCCGGCGCCTTCGAAACAACTCCACCGATGAGACCAGCCACCGCATCACCTGCCGCCGGCTTGGAAGCCGACGTCATCCGCGTCGCCGAGGCTGCGCGGCGTGCCGCCGGCCTGCTGGCGCGGGCCTCGACAGACCAGAAGAATGCCGCGCTGACCGCAATGGCTCGGAGCCTCGAGACGGCCCGCGAACGGATCCTGGCGGCCAATGCGGCGGATGTTGAGGGCGCGAGGGGCGCAGGGCTTTCGGAGGCGCTGATTGATCGGCTCACCCTCACCGCGAAACGGCTGCAGGAGATGGTCGCGTCGGTTGAAGCGGTGGTGCAGCTGCCGGACCCGGTGGGCGCCGTCATCAAGTCCTGGAGGCAGCCCAACGGGCTGGAGATCCGCAAGGTCCGCGTGCCGCTCGGCGTCATCGGCATCATCTATGAATCGCGGCCCAACGTGACCAGCGAGTGCGCCTCGCTCTGCCTGAAGAGCGGCAACGCCGTCATCCTGCGCGGCGGGGCGGAGTCGTTCGGATCCAACCAGGCCATCGGAGCGGCCATCCGGGAGGCGCTGCGAACCAGCGGTCTGCCCGAGGCGTCCGTCAGCCTGATCCCCACCGCCGATCGCCTCGGCGTGGACGTCATGCTGCAATTGGACGCCTACATCGACGTGATCATCCCGCGCGGCGGGGAGGCGCTCATCCGCAAGATCGCCGAGACGTCGCGCATCCCGGTGATCAAGCATGCCAAAGGCGTCTGCCACGTCTTTGTCGATGAGGCGGCCGATCTTGCCATGGCCGAGTCGATTGTGCTCAACGCGAAGTGCCAGCGCCCGGCCACGTGCAACGCGATGGAGACCCTGCTGGTCCACGAGCGGATCGCCGCGGCGTTTCTGCCGGGCTGCCTCGCGCGGCTGGGCACCGCGCGCGTCGAGCTCCGCGGCTGCGAGCGCACCCGCGCCATCGTGCCGGGGCTGAAGGCCGCGGCCGAGGAGGACTGGTCGACGGAATACCTGGATCTGATCCTGTCGGTCAAGGTGGTGGGCTCGCTCGATGAGGCCGTTGAGCACATCGGCCGCTACGGCTCGGCGCATTCGGACGCGATCGTCACGCAGGATCCGGCGCACGCGCAGCGTTTCGTCCAGGGGGTCGATTCCGCCGCGGTCTACGTCAACGCCTCCACGCGGTTTACGGACGGCTTCCAGTTCGGATTGGGCGCGGAGATCGGCATCAGCACCGACCGGCTGCACGCCCGCGGCCCCATGGCGCTCGAGGAGCTGACGACGTACAAGTACGTCGTCTACGGCAGCGGGCAGCTGCGGGAATGACCGCGACGCCGGCCGCGCCTCCGCGGATCGGGATCTTCGGGGGCACGTTCAATCCGATCCACCTGGGCCACTTGCTGCTGGCGGAGACGGCGCGCGAAGTCTTGACGCTGGACCGGGTCGTGTTCATCCCGGTGCGCCAGCCGCCGCACAAGCGCGCGGCCGACTTGCTGCCCGGGCTCGTGCGGTGTGAGCTGGTCACGCTGGCCATCCGGGATCACCCGGCCTTCGTGGCCTCGGACGTCGAGCTGCAGCGGGACGGGCCGTCCTATTCCATCGAGACCGTCAGGACGCTTCACGCGCAGCTGCCGGCGGCGAAGCTGTTTCTGATCATCGGCGAAGACATGCTGGCGGTGCGCTGGGTGGCATGGGAGCAGCTGAAGCGTCTGTGCACCGTCGTCGTTGCGCGGCGGCCCGCCCCGGCTGTCACGCGGCGCCGGCCGGGGCCCGGCGTTGCGGGAGCCAGGCGTCAGCAGGGCATCCGGTGGCTCGAGATGCCGCAGCTGGACATTTCAGCCTCGGCCATCCGCGCGCGGCTGAAAGCCGGCCGGTCCATCCGGTATCTCGTGCCGCCGGCAGTCGAGCGGTATATCCGACAGCACCAGCTCTACCAACGGAGAGGAGCGACATGATTCGATCGTACCTGTGCGGCGCGGATGGGAACATCACCTGCGGCCTCTCACTGAAGGATCTGCGCGCCGCCCTGGCCAACGAGCAGAACCTCCTCTGGGTGGACCTCGAGGGGCCCGAAGACGACGAGATCGAGCTCCTCCTGGAGGTGTTTGGGCTGCATCCGCTGACCGTCGAAGACTGCATCATGCCGAATGTCCGCCCGAAGCTCGAGGACTTCGAGCGGTACCTCTTCATTGTCCTGCAAGGGCTGAACCGGGTGGACGGGAAGCTCAAGGTGGCCGAGCTCGACGTCTGCCTCGGCTCGAATTTCCTCATTACGGTGCGCAGCGAACGGATCAAGAGCGTCGAGGACGACTGCGCGCGCGTCGAGCGCAAATCGCCCATCTTCAGGCGGGGGGCGGACTTCCTCTTCTACGCGATCGCGGACTCGCTGATCGACAGCTACTTTCCCGTCCTCGATGAGGTCGAGGCGCGGGTGGATGAGCTGGAGACCAGGCTCCTGTCGGACTCCACCCAGACGATCCTGCGTGAGCTGCTGCATGTCTACGGCGAGCTCATGATCTTGCGGCGCACGCTCGCACCGCACCGGGAGATCTTGAGCCGCCTCAACCGGGGCGATTTGCCGTTCATCAAACCGGCCAACGCGATCTACTTCCGCGACATCTACGACCACCTGCTGCGCATGAGCGACCTCGTCGACTCCTGCCGCGAAGTCACCACCATGTCGCTCGAAGCCTATGCCACGATTGTCTCCAACCGGCTCAACGAGATCATGAAGACCATGACGGCCTTCGCGACGCTGGCCCTGCCGGCGATCATCGTGACCGGGATCTTCGGCATGAACTTCGGCGAGCACCCGGAACTCGGGCCGCGATGGATCTATCATGTGATCAGCGCAGGCCTGCTGGTGTCCATGCCGCTCATGGTCTACTACTTCCGCCGCTATCGATGGTTGTAGCGTTCCCGATCCTGCTCTTGCTGGGGGTGCTCATCGTGCTGTCGGCCTGCTTCTCGGCAACCGAGGCGGCCATGTTGTCGATCAACAAGGTGCGGCTTCGCCATCTGGTCGAGCAGGGCCACCGCAACGCCCAGCTGACGTTCGAACTGCTGGCCAAGCTCGACCGCGTCATCGGGACGCTGCTGGTGGCGAACAATCTGGTCAACGTCGCGATTTCGGCCATCGGGACGTGGATCATCGTAACCTGGCTGGGCTCGGAATGGGGCCTGTGGATCGCAACGGGCGTAGTCACCGTCGTGCTGCTGGTGCTGTGCGAAGTGACGCCGAAGCTCTTCGCCGCGGAACATGCCGAGCGGGTGGCGTTCGTCGTGGCCTGGCCCCTGTGGCTGTTGATGGCGGTCCTGCACCCCGTGGCCGCCTTCTTTACCGGAGCGGGGCGCTGGCTGCTCCGATCGATCGGCGCGCCGCCCGCCCGCTTAGCACCGCTGGTGACGGAGGAAGAGATCAAAGTCATGATCCAGATGGGGCGCGAGGCCGGCGTCCTGGCGGAGCAGGAGCTGCGGATGCTCCAGCGGATCTTCGAGTTCAGCGATTCGCTGGTCCGCGAGGCCATGGTGCCGCGCGGCCGGATTGCCGGCATCAACCTTGAAGCCAAGGCGGAGGAGGCGCTGGACGTGCTGATCGAGGAGGGGCATTCCCGCATCCCTGTCTACCGCGGGTCGCTGGACCACGTTGCCGGCGTCATCTACGCGCGGGATCTGCTCGCCACCGTCCGGCACGGGGGGCTGTTCGTCCTGTCGGATCTCATCCGGCCGATTGCCGTCGTGCCGGAGACCAAGCGGATCGCGGAGCTGCTGAGCGAGTTTCAGCGGGAGAAGCGGCAGATCGCCATCGTGCAGGACGCCACGGGGGCCACGGTGGGGCTGGTGACGATTGAGGACCTGCTGGAGGAGATCGTCGGGGAGATCCATGAGGAGCCCCCGCGGCGGTGAGGCGCTTGACAGTCAGCGTGAGGCCATGCTAGGCTTGTGCCTGCCATGGGAGCGCTGAAAACCAACAAGGAGGGGTGATGGACGCGTACTGCGTGAAGTGCAAGGCCAAGAGAGAAATGAAGGATGCCAAACAGGTCAAGATGAAGAACGGCCGTCCGGCCATGAAAGGGCGCTGTCCGACGTGCGGAACCGGCCTCTACCGCATCATGAGTTCGTAACGCCTCTGCACCGCCGTTTGGAGGAGACCTCCCCCTCATCCCCCCACCGCCGGAGGCGATGTCAGCGCCGGTAAGACCCGCAGGGCGCGGCATCGACAGCCAGGAGCAGGCGCTCGCGGCCGTGCGGGCGGCGCGTGAGAAACACGCCGAAGGTGTCACGGTCCTCGATCTACGGTCCCTTTCCACGGTCGCCGATTTCTTCGTGGTCTGCACGGCGGGCAGCGCACGGCAGATCAACGCCTTGAAGGACCATATCGAAGCCGCGCTGCGCCAGCGCGGGTGCTCCGTGTGGCATACCGAAGGCACCGCGCTCGCCCCAACCCTCGCGCAGGACGGCGGCCAGCCGCCTCAGTGGGTGCTCATGGATTGCGGGGACGTGGTCGTGCACCTGCTCGATCAACAGGCCCGGGCCTTCTATCGGCTGGAAGAGTTATGGGCCGACGCCCCGCGACTGCCGCTAGCCTAAGTTCATTCCCCCCCATGGTGATGGATATCGCCGATCGCCTCAGCCGGCTGCTGCGACAGGCCGTGGAAGCGTCAGACGACTTGCCGGATGCTGCCTTTTACTGGGAGATCCCCAAGGATGCCGCCTTCGGGGATCTGTCCAACGCCGTGTCATTCAAGGTGGCGGCGCGCCTCAAACAGGCTCCTCAAGGGATTGCGGAGGAGCTCTCGGGACGCTTCCTCTCCGCCTGCCGCCAGGCCGGCCTGGGCGGCTGGATCGAGCGCGTCGAAGCCAAGGCGGGCTTCCTGAACGTCTTCCTCTCCCGGGACGCGCTCCTCGTGGTGCTGCGGGAAATTCTCCGTCGGCGCGCGCGCTACGGCACCCAGCGGTTGCGCCAGCCTTCCTCCGTCAACATTGAGTTCGTCAGCGCCAATCCGACCGGCCCGTTGAGCGTGGCGCACGGGCGGCAGGCCGCGGTCGGCGATGTGCTGGCCCGGCTGCTGCGCTCCCAAGGCTGCCGGGTCACGGCCGAATACTACCTTAACGATGAGGGCCGGCAGATCGAGCTCCTGGGCCAGTCGCTGCGCGCCCGCTACCGGAAGGCGTGCGGCAAAGAGGAGCCGTTTCCCGAGGACGGCTATCACGGCGGCTACCTGATCGACAGCGCTGATGCCTTGCAGCGGCGCTCCGGCGAGCGGCTGCTGGACGCGCCGATCGACGCCTTCGTGCGGATGGGCATGGAGGAACAGCTGCGGGCGATCCGGACGGATCTCGAACGCTTCGGGCTGCGGTTCGAGCGATGGACAAGCCAGAAGTGGCTGCGGACGTCCGGGCGCATCGACGCGGCGCTGGAAGCCCTCAAGGCCCGCGGCGCGCTCTATGACGCGGAGGATGCCACCTGGTTCGCCTCGACGAAGTTCGGCGACGACAAGGACCGCGTCGTGCGCAAGCGCGACGGCGAGCTCACCTACTTAGCACCGGATATCGCCTACCACCGGTGGAAGTTCGAGCAGGGCTATGACCGCGTGCTCAATCTCTGGGGGCCGGACCATCACGGCTATATTCCCAGGATCCACGCCTCGCTGCGGGCCCTGGGGCTGCCGGCGGAGCGGCTGTTGGTGCGCATCGTGCAACTGGTCACCCTCTCGCGCCATGGCAAGCCCGTGCCCATGTCCAAGCGGCAAGGGGAGTTTGTCACGTTCCGGGAGATCATGGATGAAGTCGGGGTGGACGCCACGCGGTTCTTCTACCTCATGCGGACGATGGAGAGCCACCTGGAGTTCGACCTGGACCTGGCCAAGTCCCAATCGCAGGAAAACCCCGTCTACTACGTCCAGTACGCGCACGCGCGCATCTGCAGCATCCTGGCCAAGGCCCGCCTGCCGTGGTGGGTGAGGATCCGGCCCGACCTGCGACGGCTGACGCAGGATGAGGAGTGCTTGCTCATCCGCGTGCTGTTCCAGTATCCCATCGTGCTGCGGCTCTGCGCCGCGGCGCTTGAGCCGCACGGGCTAACGGTCTACCTCCGGAAGCTGGCGGAGCACTTCCATGTCTTCTACACCAAGCACCGTGTCATCACCGAGGACGCCACGCTGTCGGCGGCCCGCCTGGCGCTGGTGCGCGCGGCCCGCGCTGTCCTCGCCAGCGGGTTGGACCTGCTCGGGGTCAGCGCGCCCCGCCGCATGTGACATAAGTACTGATGCCGGCGGCACCAGGAGCTCAACCTATGCTGGAATACTGCCGCCTCTACGTTGGTCAGCCGCAGGCGCTCCACAAGCTGCTGGAGCAGCTCAGGGCGTTCGAGTACGAGCGGGTCGACCAGGTTGCCGATCCGGGGGAGTGCGCCCTGCGCGGCGGCGTGCTCGACGTCTTTCCGGCCTCCTTCGAGCTGCCGCTGCGCATTGAGTTCGACGCCGCGCGCATCGTCTCCATCCGGAGCTTCAACCCGAAGACGGCGGAGACGCTGGACCGCCATACCATGGTGGTCATCCTCCCGCGCCGCGTCCGCATGAAGCCGTCGGCGGAGGTGCCGTTTGAGACGTTCGTGGACCTGCGGGAAGGGGACTCCATCGTGCACCTGGACCATGGGATCGGCCGCTACGTGCGGCGGACCACCTTGACGCACGGGCGTCGCTCGGCCCGCCCCGGCGTTCACGAGAGTCGAGCCGGGGAGGAGGCGCTTGAGATCGAGTATGCGGGTGGCGACCGGCTCTACGTGCCGATGGACCAGCTCCATCTGGTCCAGAAGTACGTGGCCTTCGGGTCGAGGCGGCCAGCGCTCCACACGTTGGGGGGCAAGGCCTGGGGCCGCGCGAAGGCGAAAGCCTACGCGGGGGCCTGGACGTACGCCAAAGCCGTCCTCGAACTGCAGGCCAAGCGGCTGGCGCTGCCGGGACATGCGTGCTCCAGAGACCATGAATGGCAGCGCACCTTCGAAGCGGCCTTCCCCTACCGGGAGACGCCAGATCAGCTCACCGCCACGGCGCAGGTGAAGCGCGACATGGAGCAGCCGCGGCCCATGGATCGGCTCCTGCTGGGCGACGTCGGGTATGGAAAAACCGAAGTGGCGATCCGGGCGGCCTTCAAGGCGGTGATGCATCATCGGCAGGTGGCGATCCTGGTGCCCACGACGCTGCTCGCCTACCAGCATGTCCGGACCCTGACGGGACGGATGCGGGATTTTCCGGTCCGGGTGGAGATGCTCACCCGCTTCCAATCGGAGGCCGAGCAGCGCCGCACCCTGCAGGCCTTGGCCCGCGGAGCCTGCGACATCGTGGTCGGCACCCACCGGCTGCTCTCGGGTGACGTCCAGTTCAAGGACCTCGGCCTGCTCATTGTGGATGAGGAGCAGCGCTTCGGCGTCAGGGATAAGGAGCGGCTTAAGGAATGGCGCACGCAGGTCGATGTGCTGACACTCTCCGCCACGCCCATCCCCCGAACGCTGTACCTGGCCCTCGTGGGCGCGCGGGAGATGTCGCTCATCGCCACGCCGCCGGAGAACCGGCATCCGGTGGCAACCTGCGTGGTCGAGGAGGATGACGCGTCGCTGCGCAGCTGGATCCTTCGGGAGCTCAAGCGCAACGGCCAGGTGTTCGTCGTGCACAACCGGGTCTATAATATCAGGAAACACGGCGAGCGGATCAGCCGCCTGGTGCCCGAGGCGCGCGTCGGCGTCGTCCACGGCCGCATGGCCGAAGAGGAGCTGGAGCAGGTGATGATCGCGTTCCTGGAGGGGCGGCTGGACGTGCTGGTCACCACGACGATTATCGAGTCGGGGATCGACATCCCCAACGCCAACACCCTCATCGTCCGCCACGCCGAGACCTTCGGCCTGGCGGACCTCTACCAGCTGCGCGGCCGCGTGGGCCGCTTCGACCGCAAGGCCTACGCCTACCTGGAGCTCTCCAAGGACGCGGTGCTCAGCTCCGAGGCGCGCAAGCGCCTGGAGGCCATCGCCGAGCATACGGCGCTCGGCTCGGGGTTCAACGTCGCGATGGAGGATTTGAAGATCCGCGGCGCGGGCAACCTGCTGGGCATTGAACAGTCCGGCCACATCAGCGCCGTCGGGTTCGATCTCTACTGCCGGCTGCTGCGCGAGGCGGTGTCGCATCTGAAGGCGAAGGACCCAGCGCCGGTGGCGGAGTCGGTGGCATGATCAGGCAGTCCGCCGTCTCGCTCATCCTGATGTGCTGCGTCTGGATCCAGGAGGCGCAGGCTGAAACCGTGAATCGGATTGTCGCCATCGTGAACGATGAGGTGATCACCGCGGAGGACGTCCATTCGCGCGTCAACGCCCTGCTGGAGAGCCGGCAGGAGCCCGTGATGTCCACGACCGATCCCGGAGCGATGGAGCGGGCGATGCTGCAGCGCCTCATCGAGCAGCGGCTGATCCTGCAGGAGGCCAAGCGCCTGAACGTGGCGGTGAGTTCCGCGGACGTCCTCCAGCAGCTCGAGGTGATCCGGCGCCGGTTCGGGTCGGAGGACGAGTTCCGGGCTTCGGTCAGGGCCTCCGGCCTCTCCGAGGAGCAGGTCAAGGAGCAAGTCCGTGACCAGCTGTTGGTTCAGCGCCTGATCGACTCGGCCATCCGCGCCACGCTTGTCGTCAGCCCGCAGGAGGTTTCCCAGGAGCTCGCCGCCCACCCGCAGCCGGATCAGGGCGGGGATCGGGTGCGGATGTCCCATCTGTTGGTGCGCGTCACCGAGCAGCGGAGTCCGGAGCAGGCCCGGGCGCTCGTCGAGCAGATCCACCGGCAGCTGAGCGAGGGGAAAAGGTTCTCCGAGCTGGTCACGCGCTACGCCCGGGAGATCGAGAGCCAAGCGGACGGCTCCATGGGATGGGTGGCGCAGGGCGAGTTGATGCCGGCATTGGACGCTGTCGTCTTCAGTCTGCAGCCGGGAGCCCATTCGCAGCCGATCCAGAGCCGCCTCGGGTTCCATCTGGTGCAGGTGGAAGAGCGGCGCGCCGGCTCCAGCTTCTCCGCGGCCGAGGCGCACGCGGCCGTATACAATCGGATCTACCAGCGGAAGTTCCAGGACGCCTTCAGCCGGTGGCTGGGTGAGCTCAAAGATCGTGCCTATATCGAAATCCCCGATGCCTAACCGATGATTGCGGTCACGGCGGGCGATCCGTGCGGCATCGGGCCCGAAGTCATCCTCAAGGCGCTGGACCGCCTGCCGGCCCCGCTCCATCGGCGCCTCCTCATCATCGGCGATGAGGCCGTCTTCCAGCGCACCGCAAGACGCCTCGGCCGGCGCCCACCCCGATGGCGAGAGGTCCAGCTTAGCAGCAGCTTGAGTACCGCTTCAGATTGTCGATTGTCGATTGTCGATTGTCGATTGTCCGGGGGAAAAATCGTCAATCGAAAATCGTCATTCGAAAATTTCCAGCCGGCGTTCCTCCACGTTCGTCCCCCCGGAGCTGCGCATGCCGGACGGGCCTCGCTCGCCTATCTCGAGCACGCTCTGTTGCTGTGGCGGGCGGGACGGATCGGCGCGCTCGTCACCGGCCCGGTGACTAAATGGGCGATTCAACGCGTGCGGCCCGGCTTCGTCGGCCAGACGGAGTACCTCGCACAGGCGCTCGGCGGCTGCGATGTCGTCATGATGTTCGTGTCGGATCGCCTGCGCATCGCACTCCTGACGCGCCATCTGCCGCTGCGCAGGGTAGCCGGCGCCCTGACGCAGGATGTGCTTGAACGGTCGCTGCGCCTCACCGTGCAGGCGCTGCGGTGCTCCTTTCGCATCGCGCGTCCGAAGCTCGCACTGTGCGGCCTCAACCCTCACGCCGGGGAAGCCGCGCCGGACTCTGAAGAGCGGCGGGTCATGCAGCCGATCCTGCGGGCGCTGCGGCGTCAGGGGCTGGTGTGCGAGGGGCCCTTTGCCGCGGACGGGTTCTTTGCGAGCGACGCCGTCCGCGCCTACGATGCGATCGTCTGCGCCTACCACGATCAGGGGCTGATCCCGTTCAAAATGGCCGCGCGGGATCGCGGCTGCCAGTTCAGCGCGGGCCTGCCGCTCATCCGCACGTCCCCCGATCACGGCAGCGCGCTCGACATCGCCGGCCGCGGGATCGCCGAGTGCGGCTCGATGGCGTATGCCATCAGGCTTGCGGCTCGGCTGTCGGCGCGTCGCTGACGCGGTCTATCCTCTCCATGCTGAGCGTCTCGGAGCTCAAATCGGTCCTCGGCACCCACCATCTGCGGTTGACCAAACGGCTCGGCCAGCACCACCTGATTGACCCCGGCCTGCTGCGGCGCATCGTCGGCTCCTGCGGCGCAACGAGCCGGGAGACGGTCGTCGAAATCGGCGCAGGGCTGGGGGCGCTGACCGAGGGGTTAGCCGAACGCGCCGGCCGCGTCATTGCGGTGGAGGCGGATCGAGGGATCGCCGCGCTGCTCACGCAGCGGATGCGCACGACCGCCAACGTCGAGGTGCGGTGCGAAGACATCCTGGCGTTCTCCTGGGAGGGCCTCGAGGATGCGGTCGTCGTCGGCGCGATTCCGTACCACATCACCTCGCCGATCCTCGTGGCGTTGTGCGAGCATCGTCGGCTGATCCGTCAGGCCACGCTGGTGGTGCAGCGCGAGGTGGGGGAGCGGTTGCTGGCGAAGCCCGGCACCAAAGCGTATGGGCGCCTCAGCGTGTTGGGCCAGCACTGCTGGGAGATGTCCAAGGTCCTGGCCGTTCCAAGAGGCGCGTTCTACCCACAGCCCGAGGTCGATTCGGTCTGTCTGAAGCTCACCCGGCACGCCGGAGACTCCCCGAAGAGCGTCGATGAGCCGCTCTTCTTTGCCGTGGTCAAGGCGGCATTCGCCACGCGGCGCAAGACGCTCGTCAAGTGCCTGGCCGAAGCGGACGGGCTGGGCCTCACACGGGCAGCGGCGCAGAAGGCTGTGCGGGCCCTGGGCCTGCCGGCGGCCGTGCGGGGCGAGCAGCTGTCGCTGGAGCAGTTCGCCGCGCTCGCGGCATCCCTGAAGCGTCAGTAGCGGGGAGACGCGGGGATGTCCGCGCAGGGGACGCCGGGAGGAGGGCCCCCAAGCGGACTCCCCGCGGCCACCCTGCTACCCTCGGCAGAACTCGTTGCGTTGACTTTGGTTACGCTGTGTGCTAGAACAAACCGATCACCGACGAGATGAGTGTCATTTCCCCTGACGTCGTGAAGCAAGTGGCCCTCTTGGCCCGCCTGCGTCTGGAAGGTCCCGCGCTGGCTCAGCTGGCCGCCCAGCTTGACGAGATCCTCCAGTACGTGCAGCGGCTGCAGGCGGTGCAGACCGACCGCGTCGAGCCGACCAGCCACGTGCTGCCGCTATCGAACGTCCTGCGCAAGGACGAGCCTCGCCCCTCACTGAACCAGCAGGCGGTCGTGGAGCTCGCCCCGGCCACGCAGCCGCCCTTCGTCGCCGTGCCCAAGGTGCTCGAGACCTCCTAACGCGTGATGCCGTCGGGTGAGCTGGCCGCCAAGACCATCCATGAGCTTCGGGATCTCATCAGCCGGGGCAGCATCTCTGCCGCTGAGATCCTGGATGATGTCCTCTCGCGCATCGAGCAGTTCAACGGCGCGCTGAACGCGTACCTCGCCGTAGACCGCGGGCGCATCCGCCGGCAGCTCGAGGGGGCCGCCGCGCCCTCGGGGCGGTTATCCGGTATTCCCGTGACGGTCAAAGACAACATCTGCATCACCGGCGAAGAGACGTCCTGCGCGTCGCGGATCCTCGCCGGGTTTCGTCCGCCCTATGATGCCACGGTCATCGAGCGGCTGCGCCGGGAGGGGGCGCTGCTGATCCCGCGCGCGAACATGGATGAGTTCGCGTTCGGCTCCTCCACGGAGAACTCGGCATTCGGTCCGACGCGCAATCCCTGGAGCCCCGATCGCGTGCCGGGCGGCTCAAGCGGTGGGTCGGCCGCGGCGGTGGCCGGGAATCTGGCGATCGCAGCACTCGGCAGCGACACCGGCGGCTCGATCCGGCAACCCGCGGCCTTCTGCGGGGTGGTGGGGCTCAAGCCCACGTATGGGCGGGTCTCGCGCTATGGGTTGGTGGCCTTCGCGTCATCGCTGGATCAGATCGGCCCCATCACGAAGGACGTGACGGACGCCGCGATCCTCCTGTCCGTGATCGCCGGGCATGACGAGCGGGACTCCACCTCGGCGCCGAAGGAGGTGCCGGACTACGCGGCTCAACTCCGGGAGCCGGTGAAGGGTCTGCGGGTGGGGGTGCCGAAGGTGCTCGAAGGCTCCGACACCGTCGTCCAGCAGGCTGTCCGTGCCGCCGCCGAGCAGCTTCGCACACTCGGCTGCGTCCTGATCGAGGAGCTGGAGCTGCCGAACATCGCCCGGTCGGTGGAAACGTACTACGTCATTGCGACGGCCGAGGCCAGCTCCAACCTCGCGCGCTACGACGGCGTCCAATATGGATTCAGAGCAACAACCGGCTCGAGGCCACCGCCTACAGCCAAGAATGAGCTGACGGAGATGTACGTGCGCACCCGGACCGAAGGCTTCGGGGCCGAGGCGAAGCGGCGCATCCTGCTCGGGACGTACGTGCTCTCACAGGGCTACTACGATGCGTATTACCTGAAGGGGATGAAGGTGCGCACGCTGATCAAGCAGGATTTCGATCAGGCGCTTGCGCGCTGCGACGTGATCCTGATGCCCACCGCGCCGACGCCGGCGTTTCGCATCGGCGAGAAGCTGGACGATCCGCTCCAGATGTACCTCTCGGACATCTACACGATCTCGGCCAACCTCGCCGGCGCTCCGGCGCTGTCGATCCCATGCGGCTTCTCCAAGGAGGGGCTGCCAATCGGCCTGCAGCTGCTCGCCGCGCCGTTTCGGGAAGACCTCCTGTTGCGCGTCGCCTACGCCTATGAGCAAGCCACGGAGTGGCATCGGCGTAGACCAGCATGACGCACTCAGCAGTAGGAGCGAGTTGATAGCCAGTCGGCAGTAAGCAATAGGAAGTAGGCGGGACAATGGAGTACGAGCCGGTCATCGGATTGGAAGTGCACCTGCAGCTGTCCACGACGACGAAGCTCTTCTGCGGCTGCCTGGCGAAGTTCGGCGCGCCGCCGAACAGCCAGACCTGCCCGGTGTGCCTGGGGCTGCCGGGGGTGCTGCCGGTGCTGAATGAGCGGGCGCTGGAGTGGGGTCTTCGCGTCGCGCTGGCATGTGATTGCCAGATCGCGCCGGTGATGAAGTTCGACCGCAAGCAGTACTTCTATCCCGATCTGCCGAAGAACTACCAGATCTCTCAGTACGACAAGCCGCTGGCCCAGCGCGGGCACCTGGACATCACGGTGGACGGCCGCACCAAGCGGGTCGGCCTGACCCGCATCCATCTCGAAGAGGACGCCGGCAAGCTGCTGCACGAGGCGAGCCAGACGGCAAGCCTCGTGGATTTCAACCGGACCGGCGTGCCGCTGCTGGAGCTCGTCAGCGAGCCGGACCTGCGCTCGCCGGCCGAGGCGTACCAGTATCTGGTTGAGCTGAAGGCGCTCATCCAGTACCTCGATGTCTCCACCTGCAACATGGAGGAAGGCAGCCTGCGCTGCGACACGAACGTCTCCCTCCGGCCGGCCGGCACCGCGTCGTTCGGGGTGAAGGTGGAGGTCAAGAACCTGAATTCGTTCCGGGCCGTCAAGCAGGCGCTCGAGCATGAGCTGAAGCGCCAGGCGGCGGTGCTGGATGCGGGTGGGCGCATCGAGCAGGACACGCGGCTCTGGGATGCCAAGGCCCTGAAGACGGAATCGATGCGCAGCAAGGAGGGGGCCGCCGACTACCGCTATTTTCCCGAGCCGGATTTGGTGCCGTTTGTCATCAGCCGCGAGCTCATCGAGATGGCCCGCACGGCGCTGCCCGAGCTGCCGGTTCAGCGGCGCGCCCGTTTCCAGGCGTCCTACGGGCTCTCGGCCTATGACGCCCAGGTCTTGACGCAGGACCGGCAGCTGGCGGAGCTCTTCGAGGGGGCGATCCGAGCCGGGACGCAGCCGAAACCTGCGGCGAACTGGATCATGGGCGATCTCTCGGCCTATCTCAACGCGAAGAACCTGGAAGCCGGCGCAGTGAAAGTTCGCCCCGAATGGCTGGCACATCTGATAGAATTGATCGCGCAGGGCACCATCTCCGGGCGGATGGCCAAAGAGGTCTTCGTCCAGATGCTCGAGCAGGGGCGGGATCCCGTCCAGCTGGTTGAGGCCGCCGGCCTGCGGCAGATCGTGGACGACCAGGCGCTGGAGCGGCTGGCCGATGAGGTGCTACAGGCCAACCAGCGATCGGTGGAGGATTACCTGAAGGGCAAGACGACCGCCTTCGCCCATCTGATGGGGCAGGCGATGCGCAAGTCCCAAGGCAAGGCGAGCCCGCAGAAGATCACGGAGATCCTGAAGCGCAAACTGGAGCAGGCGAAAGTCTGACGATGCAAGAGAGCGGGTTCATGAAGCAGCGTCGGTGGCTGACGACGGTGGCAATCGCCCTGGCGTTCGTGGCCGGCCAGGCGGTGACGTCGGGGGCGAAGCGCGCCCCCGCGGACACCAACGAGGAGCTCTACAAAGAGCTGGAGCTCTTCGAGCATGCGCTCTCGATCGTGCGGTCGGACTACGTGGAGGAGCCCGAGGCCAAGCAGCTCATCTACGGTGCGCTCAAGGGGATGCTCGCCACGCTGGATCCGTACAGCCAGTTCATGGACCCGGACAGCTACAGCGAGCTCAAGGTGGAAACCGAAGGCGAGTTCGGGGGGCTGGGCATCGAGATCACCATCAAGGATGACCTGCTGACGATCATCGCGCCGATCGATGACACGCCGGCCTTCCACGCGGGGCTGCTGCCCGGCGACCGCATCGTCAAGATCGACGGGCAGCTCACCCGCGGTATTACCTTGATGGAGGCGGTCAAGAAGCTGCGGGGCAAGCCCAACACCAAGGTCGGCCTCACGGTCCTCCATGAGGGGGATTCGAAGCTGATCGACGTGTCGCTGGAGCGGGCCATCATCAAGATCCAGAGCATCCGGGAGGCCAGCCTGGTGGAGGCCCAGATCGCCTACGTCCGGGTGTCCGACTTCCGGGAGAACACCACCAAGGATCTTGAGGCGGCCCTCGCCACGCTGCAGGGCCAGGCATTGGACGGCCTGATCCTGGATCTGCGCAACAACCCCGGCGGGCTGTTGGACGTCGCCGTCTCCGTGTCGGAGCTCTTCCTGAAGCGGCATCAGACCATCGTCACGACCAAGGGCCGGCTGCGCAACCAGAATCTGGAGTTTGCGTCGCGGATCGACGGCCCGGCCAACGCGGTGCCGCTGGTCGTGCTGATTAATGAGGGCTCCGCCTCCGCGTCGGAGATCGTCGCCGGCGCGGTCCAGGACCACCACCGGGGCATCCTCCTGGGCACCAAGTCGCACGGCAAAGGGTCCGTCCAGACGATCTTTCCGCTGCGCGATGGCAGCGCCTTGCGCCTGACGACAAGCAAGTGGTTCACCCCGAGCGGGCGGCCCATTCACGGCGAGGGCATCACGCCCGACGTCGACGTGCCGTTTGAACGCCCGCCCGCCGCCGGCGAGAAGCCGAAGGGGCCGGACGCGGCCGAGCTCTTCGATCAGATCGAATCCACGCCGCAGAGTCCCGAAGAGCCGTCCGGTCAGGCGCCGTCCGCGAAGAAACGGGCGGACAACCAGCTGGCCCGCGCGGTCGATCTGCTGAAGGGCCTCAAGGTCTACCAGGGCCGAGAGCGCGTGACGCCGTGATCCGGATCGTCGGCATCGAGACCTCCTGCGATGAGACGGCCATCGGGATCGTGGCCGACGGGCGCACCATCCTCAGCGACGCCGTGGCTTCCAGCCTCGCGCTGCACGCGCCCTACGGCGGGGTGATCCCGGAGATCGCCGCCCGGTCGCATGTCGAGACGATCTGGGACGTGTTCCACCATGCGCTGGAGGCGGCGCGCATCTCGCCTGAGCAGCTCGACGCCATCGCCGTGACCCAGGGGCCCGGCCTGCCCGGGGCGCTGCTCATCGGCCTGGCATTCGCCAAGGGCTTAGCGCTCGCGCTCAATCGCCCGCTCATTCCGGTGGATCACCTGGCCGCCCATCTCTATGCCGGCGAGATGACCGATCCGGCCCTCGAGCTGCCCTACATCGGGCTGGTGGTCTCGGGCGGGCATACGCTGCTGTGCGTCGCACACGCGGAGGGCCGCTATGAGATGCTGGGAGAGACCAAGGACGACGCGGTCGGCGAGGCCTTTGACAAGATCGCGAAGCTCTTGGGGCTGGGCTACCCCGGGGGGCCGGCTATTGACCGGCTGTCGGATGAGGGCCGGGCCTCGAAAGAGCTGTTTCCGCGGGCGCACACGAAAGGGGCGTTCGACTTCAGTTTCAGCGGGCTCAAGACCGCGGTGTATCACTACATCCAAAAACAAAAGTTGGCTCAGGGTGATGGTAGCCCCCAGCCCCCCCGGCCCGACGATCGCGAGAGCCGGGGCGGGCCAGCCCCACGCCCAGAGCCGACTGGCGTTGGTCTGTGCTCGCAGCAGGTCGCGGATATTGCCGCCAGCTTCCAAGAAAGCGCCGTCGACGTCCTGGTGACGAAGACGTTGCGGGCGGCTCAGCGCACGGGGATCACCCGCGTGGTCGTCGGCGGAGGGGTGGCGTCCAACCGGCGCCTGCGGCAGCGGTTTGGGGAGGAGGCCTCGGCCAAGAAGCTCCAGGTCGTCTTTCCTCCGCCGGCGCTCTGCGTTGACAACGGGGCCATGGTCGCCGGCATAGGATTCCCCTTGCTGCAGCGGGGACGGGTGGCCTCGCTGTCGCTCAACAGCGATCCGAATCTGTGTTTGGTCTGATGTGGCGGTCGGTCACGCGAGGAGGCGGGCATGGCGCTCGGACGGCATAAGTCGGCGGACGGAGCAACAGAGCGGTGGCTGGAAGTCGACGCGAGCATGACCGGAACGATGTCCTTCAAGGATCCGGTCAACCTGCAGATCAACGGCCAGTTTGAGGGCACGCTCGATACCAAGGGCAATTTGTCCATCGGCGAGAAGGCCAGCGTCAAGGCGACTATCCGAGGCGAGTCGATCAGCATCAGTGGGACCGTCACCGGCACCATCACCGCGACCAGCCGCGTGGAGCTGCTCTCAACCGCCCGCGTCACCGGCAAGATCGCCAGTCCCCGCGTGGCCATGCAGGATGGCGCGATCCTCCAGGGTAGCCTGGAGATGCTGGGCGGACGAGCCGACACGCCGTGGATGAACGTCGACGAGCTCGCCCGGTATTTGGAGGTGGAGGCGGCGACGGTCGTGGAATGGGCGCAGGGCGGCCGGCTGCCGGCGCAGCGAGACGGCGGCCAGTGGCGGTTTGAGCGGGCCAAGATCGAGGAGTGGCTCG
>Ga0247727_10007059_pt1 | contig 21658 bp, 18 predicted proteins | sample WisWelCaveWW1625_FD_202498 | JGI IMG/M metagenome (GOLD analysis project Ga0247727, IMG submission 202498) | Biofilm microbial communities from Wishing Well Cave, Virginia, United States - WW16-25 | ecosystem: Environmental > Aquatic > Deep subsurface > Groundwater > Cave microbial mat | place... | reverse complement strand
CACGATCCTGATGAATTGGACGCCCACCCGCTGGTGCGCGAACATTTCGGCCAGCAGCTTCGCGAGCGCCTGCCCGACGCCTGGCGCGAAGCGAACAACCGGCTCTACGAACACCTGACGCGGACGGCCAAAGAGCTGCCCGAGACGGTGGAAGAGATGTCGCCGCTGTTTGCCGCCGTCGCGCACGGTTGCGTAGCGGGCAGGTATCAAGAGGTGTGGGACGAGGTGTACCGGCGGCGGATTCAGAGAGGGAATGAGCATTTCAATTGGAAAAAGCTTGGCGCGTTTGGCGCTGATCTGGCCGCGCTGACGGGCTTTTTTGCCGCGCCCTGGCAGCAACCGGTGGCCGGACTGACGGAAGCGGATCAAGCGGTTGTCCTAAATGCGGCGGGCATTGACCTCCGCGCGTTGGGACAATTAAAAGAAGCGGCGCTGCCGATGCGGGCGGGACTGGCGATGCGGATTTCCCAGGAAGACTGGGAAAACGCCGCCCGCCAAGCCGGCACCCTCAGCGAACTCTACCTGACGTTGGGCGAGGTGGCGCAGGCGCTCGCGTTCGCGCAGCAGAGCGTGGAACTGGCCGACCGGAGTGGAGATAGCTTTTGGCGAATGAGTAAAAGGACAGCCCGGGCAGATGCGTTGCACCAGGCTGGTCGGCTGGCGGAAGCCGAGGCCGCCTTCAGCGAGGCGGAAGCGCTGCAAAAGGAGAATGACCCAGCTCACCCGCTCCTCTACTCATTGCCAGGATTTCGGTACTGCGATCTGCTGCTGGGACAGGGTAAATTGCGGGAAGTGCACGACCGCGCGGCGCAGACACTGGAATGGTTTGAAACAAAGTATTCGCTGCTCACCATCGCGCTGGACAATCTTTCGCTGGGGCGCGCCAGTCTGCGGCAAGCGACGGGCGCAGGCGATTACGCTGAGGCGACGGACTTTTTGCAACGCGTGGTGAACGGGCTGCGGCAGGCAGGGACGATTCATAACTTACCTTGGGGTTTGCTGGCGCGGGCGGAGATGTACCGGCTGATGGGCGACTATCCCCGCGCGCAGACCGATCTGGCCGAAGCGCAGCGCATTGCCGAACGCGGCGAGATGGGTTTGCACCTGTGCGATTGTCATCTGGAGTGGGCGCGGTTGTGTCTGGCGCAAGGCGACCCGACTCTCGCCCGCGAGCATTGGGCGACGGCCAAAGCGATGGTCGAGCGGATAGGCTACCACCGGCGGGACAGGGAAGTGGACGAGATCGCGCGGGAATTGGGGGAGACGGCGTGAATGCGGATTCGTGTGTTAGAATGCAAACGTTCAAGCGACAAGGAGCAATCACGTTATGACTACCATCACACTTGACGTCCCGGCGACGACGATCAGTTTGGAAGTTCCCGATGAGCTTGCGGGACAGTACAAGATTACGCCTGAAGTCGTGCCAGCGCTGATCAAAGAGGCGTTGTCAGCCAAGATTGCGAAAACTTCGGTGGCGAACGGCGACGCCCCGGCGCGCCCGGTTTACAGCGAGGTCATTGATTTTCTTTCTTCCAATCCAACCACGGAGCAAATCGTCGCCTTCAAGATTTCGGAAGCCGCCCAGGATCGCCTGGAAGAGCTGCTCTACAAAAACCATGAAGAAGAATTGACCGCGGAAGAGCAGGCCGAGTTGGATACGTATGGCCATCTGAATCATCTGATGATTCGCCTGAAAGCCCGCGCCCTCGGTGGTAAGAACCTGTTCGAGCAATCTCCGTAAACACCGACCATGCCCCGTCCGCACATCCCTAAAAATCTGCGACTCCTGGTCATTGAGCGCGCCTGCGGCTGTTGCGAGTTCTGTCTGGTTCCGCAACTGACGGACTCAGGCTCTCATCAGATTGATCATCTGCTCGCGCTCAAACACGGCGGTCTGACGGTGGAAGGTAATCTGGCTTTCGCATGCATCTATTGCAACAAGCACAAAGGCACTGACATGGGGACGATAGACCCGGACACGGGCGAGTTCGTGTTTCTCTTCAATCCACGCACGCAGAACTGGCTCGATCATTTCAAATTGGATGGCGTCCGGATCGCAGGGATTACTGCAACTGGCAGAGCTACAGTCAGGCTTTTACAAATGAACGAGACTGAGAGGCTTTTCGACCGCCAGGTGTTGCAGGAAGAAGGGCTTTACCCGCCTGAACATATTCTTGGAGCCACCACTCAGGCGACGGCGTAGTCTGTCAGCGGGCGCGCCTCAGGCGGTTTGAACGCCAGTACGATATGCTCTCGCGGAATACCGGCTTCGACCAATTCAGATGCGACTCCATCCTCCGTGCCATCGTGCTGAATCCACACTTTGCCATTGCGGATGTCTATGTGCAGGATGCTCCTGTGAATGCGGTAGATGCCGTTCCAGCCGTTGTGGATCAATTCGTAATGATCGTTCGATTCGTCAAAGATGATTTCTGTTTCGACGCTGCCGCGCGCCGGCTTGAATCGGGCGTAATGCCGGATCAGTTCACGAATGATGCGGCGATACTCGTTCAATGTTTCCATTTGACGATCAACTCCTTATCTTCCAGCCGTCATTAATGAGGGCTTGCCGGACGATTACGTGATACGTATCTTTGGCAGGCATTGCTTTGGTTACACCTCGATAAAAAGACTCGCAATCGCGATGATACTGCCCGAATCAACGATGTGACAACTGTGATTGCCATCCGGAATGGACGCGGTTGTGGCTGGCGCAAGGCGACCAAGACAAAGCCCGCGAGCATTGGGCGGAGGCGAAAGCGATGGTCGAGCGGATGGGCTACCACCGGCGCGACAGGGAAGTGGAAGAGATCGCGCGGGAATTGGGGGAGACGGCGTGATGCGGCTCGGACACTGATCAAGAGGAACTTTTTTGATTGCGCCTGGCGATTTCTTTCAGGAAGGCTACCGGATCGAGGATGGTCAGGAATGATATTTGAATCGGAAAGCGCGGCCTTCTTCGGTTGATTCGTCCATCAGATCGAGTAGATCAGAGTCTCGAGTGACGAGATACTCGGCTCGCGCGACCAGAACCAGGTTGACGTAAGGCTCATCCTTCGGATCGCGCGCGTATCGAAACTCTTCCGGGACATTCAGGTAAATCACGGCTTGTGAGGAGACGTTTTCCAGGAACTCTTCGACATCCGGCGTGGTCAAATCAGGAAACCGCTTCTGCGTTTCGGGACGAGTGAGCACATCTTTGACTTCCGCCAGGATCGCCGCGCTCAGACAAAGTTCGACCATTCCTTCTTCGGCGAGATGGAGGCAGGCTTTGGCTGGACTGGTTTTGCGCGCCGCGCCCTGCAGGAAGACCATGCAATCGAAGACGACTCGCAGAATTAGCGATTCGTTCACTTGCGCTGCTCCTGAAGCTCGCGGTATCTCTTGTCACGCAAGTCCTCGAAGAATGTGTCCAACTCGTCATCAGTGATTCCGCTCGCTTCAACCTGCGCGCGAAAAGGAGCGAGTATTTCATCCAACGTTCGAGCTGGCGCGCGACGAGCCGCAGGGTTGGTAAAAACTTCTTTCAACAGGTCGCTCAGAAAACTGGCGATATCCTGCCCCTTGGCGCTCGCCGCTTGCTGGACTCGCGGGAAGATTTCCGGCTCTATGCTAATGGTCACGTCCATTGCTACACCTCGATGGAAAACTTTCGTAAGTGCGATGATACTGCCCGATTCAACGATGTGACAACTGTGATTGCCATGAAGCGTCAGGTTGATGGCGGCGTAAGCAGTGTGTACCAGGTCGCTCTCGCCTTGCCGTGTCTGGTGATGCGCTGCGATTCGGTCAATTCTCTCAATCGCACCTTCAGCGTGTTCTTGTTCGCTCCGGTCAATTTTTCAAGCTCGGAGATCGTCAATCGCCCGTGTTCTTCGAGGAGTTTGAGGATGGCGGCTGACAACTGCGGGAGCGCGCGCGCCAGAATCCGCTCCCTTTCCAGCTTTGCGGCCAGGTTGTCTTTCTGCTTCTTCAAGCAGCGCAGGAAGAAGATGATCCACGAGTCCCAGTCGGGACGCGGCTGGCCGATTGTTCTTTGAGTCTTCCGAAGCGCCGTGTAGTAGAGGTCTTTGTTCTCTTCGATGACGCTTTCGAGCGATGAGTAGGGAACGTAATCGTAACCGGCTCGCAGCAACAGCAGCGTGGTCAGGATTCGCGACAGGCGGCCATTGCCGTCCTGGAACGGATGTATCGCCAGGAAACGAACCACAAAGACGGCGATTGCCAGCAGCGGGTGAATGCTTTTTTGTTCCAGGCTCGCTCTCGTCCATTCGACCAGTTGTTGCATCTCCAGCGGAGTTTGAAACGGAGGAGTCGTCTCGAAGATGACCCCGATCTCTTTTCCGTTCCGGTCGTAGGCGACCACGTGGTTCGGCGATTTCTTGTAATGCCCGCGATGATGCGCGTCTTTCACGCTGAATTTCAGCGTCACGGCGTACAGTTGCTGGATGTGATTTTCGGTCAGCGACAGGTGCTCCCAGCTTTCGAAGATCAGGTCCATCGCTTCGGCGTATCCGGCGACCTCTTCTTCATCTCTCGATTTGAAAGCGTGTCTTTGAAGATTGGCCAGGAGCGTTTCGATCTGTTTGTCGGTCAGCTTCACGCCTTCGATCCTGGTCGAAGAGCCGATGCTCTCAATCGTTGCGACGTGGCGGAGCGAGAGCAGACGCTCAGGTGAGAGCGTTTTCAACACCTCCCATCGGCCCTTAAACTCGTCAATCCCGGCGATCAATTGCACGATCGGATGGGTTGGCTGAAGATGGATCGCGTTGTTGGGCCTGGAAGTTTTGGATTTCATACCCGATAGTATACCTGATTCTACCCGATTGCCTGAGAGACGCGTCGAATGAAATACTGCATCACACTCGCCTACGACGGCACAGATTACTCCGGCTGGCAGACGCAGGCCGGTCAGCCGACGATTCAAGCGGCGCTCGACCGCGCGCTCGAAAAGCTCGAAGGCGCGCCGGTCACGACCCACGCCGCGGGCCGCACCGACGCTGGCGTTCACGCCGAAGGCCAGGTCGTCTCGTTTCGTTTAACCCGCGAATGGGAAGGGAAGGGTCTGGTTCGCGCGCTCAACGGCAATCTGCCGCAGGATATTCGCGCGCTCGACGCTGCGGTCGCCCGCGAAGACTTCCACGCGCGCTTCGATGCGAAGAGCAAAACTTATCGCTACCAGATTTACGCCGCCGAAGTGATGAGTCCGTTTCTGGCGCGCTACGCCTGGCATTATCCGTATGCGCTCGAGGTGGAGCGGTTGATCGAAGATTCGCAGGCATTGCTCGGCGCGCACGATTTCACCGCCTTCACCGTCGCCGATGGCGAAACGAAGACCAATGTGCGGACAATCACCGGCATTCACGTTGAAGGCGAAGGTCACTTGCTCAAATTGTTTTTCACCGGCGATGGTTTCTTGCGCTATCAGGTTCGCACGATGGTGGGCGCGTTGGTTGAAGCCAATCGCGGGCGGTTGAAGGCGGGTTCGATGGCGGAGTTGATCGAAAGCAAGGATCGGCGGCTGGTTGGCGCACCTGCTCCGGCGCAAGGGTTGACGCTGATGAAAGTCGAGTATTAGTATTCCCCGCCTGTTTCTTGCCCGTATTTCACTGGTATAACAATCACCTCCTCTGAAAGAATCACGGCGGCAATAACAATGCTCGAAGATTTTGCAGGACTCATCGAGCCTGGCTCGCGCGACGAGCAGTTGCTCGAACAAATAGATTTCACCCGCCTGCCGCGCCACATCGCAGTGATCATGGACGGCAACGGCCGGTGGGCCAAGCGCCGCTTTCTGCCGCGCGTCGCAGGCCATCGCGCGGGCGTCGAGGCCGTGCGCGCCACGGTTGATACGAGCGCGCGCTTGGGCGTCGAGGTCCTGACGCTTTACGCATTCTCGGTCGAAAACTGGAAGCGTCCGCCGTTCGAGATCGAGGCGCTGATGACTTTTCTGAAAGAGTATCTGCGCAAGGAGCTGGAAAACATTCACCGCAACAACATTCGATTTCAGACCATCGGACGAACGAACGAATTGGATGAATCGGTGCAGTTCGAGTTGCGCAGCGCGATTCGCAAGACCGCCGCGAACACGGGGATGGTTTTGAACGTGGCTTTGAATTACGGCGGGCGCGTCGAAATGGTTGACGCTTTTCGCAAGCTGATGGAGAGAGCCTTGCGCGAAGGCCGTTCGCCGGAATCGGTGACCGAAGCGGACATCGCGCGGCAGCTCTACACCGCCGGTCTGCCCGATCCCGACCTGCTGATCCGCACCAGCGGCGAGATGCGCGTCAGCAATTTTCTGCTGTGGCAGATCGCCTACTCCGAAATTTACGTGACCGACGTGTTGTGGCCCGATTTCCGCCGTCCCGACCTTTTCGCCGCCATCATTGATTACCAGCAGCGCGAGCGCCGGTTCGGCGGTTTGAGCGAAAGCGTGCGACTCGCGGTCGTCAACGCTTCTTGAATCCAACTCCCGCATGGCTCGTGTTCTTAGCGCAATTGTCTTCCTGCCGATTCTCTTCGCCGCTCTTTGGCTTGGATCGCCGATATGGTTTTCAGCCATCGCCGCCGCTGGCGTTCTGCTTGGACTTTATGAGTATTACGCGCTGGCCAAACAAGGCGGGCAGATTCAGGGGATGATCGCGGCAGTGGCAATACTTGCCGCTTTTTATTTTGAGCAGCACAATCTGATCGTCATCGTCATTGCGACGCTGGTGATCATCGAGTTGCTCGTGCAGCTTTTCAGCCGCGCGAACGATGATGACTTCAGCGAGATGCTGCCGTCGGCTGCTACAAAAGTCTTCGGCGTTTTGTATGTGGCCGCGCTCGGCGGATACATCATCGCCATTCGCGTGATTGAAAGCCCGATTCCGCAGCTCGCGCCGAAGCTGCTGACGCTGTTTTTCATCGTCATTTTCGCGGGCGACACGGGAGCTTATTACACGGGGCGCTCGATGGGGCGCAACAAACTCGCGCCTAAGGTGAGTCCCGGCAAAACGGTTGAAGGGTTGATGGGCGGGCTAGCCGGCAATCTCATTGCGGCGTTGATCGCTCACTTCTGGTTCTTTCCCGAATTGAAGATCGCCCACGCGGTTCCGCTGGCGCTCGTGATGGGGATTTTGGGGGTGACAGGTGATCTGTGCGAATCAATGCTCAAACGCGGGGCGAAGGCGAAAGACGCCGGACATCTGATTCCGGGGCACGGCGGATTGCTCGATCGGTTGGACAGCATGCTTTTCAACGCTCCGCTGCTCTATTACTTTTACTTGGTGTTCATGAAATAACCACTGGGTTCATCAGAAAGGAGTAAAGCATGTTGAAAGACTGGAAGATCACAAAGAGAAGTTCCTGGCGTCCCTCTCTGTCAGTTTGTTCGTGTGTGGCCACGGTCATTGTCCTGATGATGGCGAGCACGGCCTGGGCTGACATCCATCTTAAACTGATTTCTGGCAAGCGTACGGTCAAGGACAAAGTCTCGTTCACAATCGAGGTGGATCACGAAAAGAACGAGGATCCCAGATACGCCAAGAAGCCCGAACTCATCAGGTTCATCGTAAATTTCGCCGAACCCGCGAGTGGCGTAATTATCCTCGACGGAAAAGGAGTGCTCCGCTTCGATGGGGCCACCCAGGCGATTTCAGATCCTACTGAAATCACTTATGGGCGGCACGTCGTCACGATGCAGGTTTCGGCCCCGGCCGTGGCCACGTTACTCGATGTCTCGGTGCGCGGAGGCGTAGTTCGCGAGGTGTTTGGAGAAGCTCCTGCCGCAGGAGCGCCGGTGGGCGCAGAGCGCGCGGGCAACGCCAGCCTCGAAGACCGGGTCAACGCCCTCGAACAAAAGGTGAAGCAGTTGGAGGCGGAGGTCGAGGCGCTCAAACGTGGGCGGCGCAACCAGTGAGCTGACCGTTATGAAGCAAATCGCAATTCTCGGCTCGACCGGTTCAATCGGGCGAAACACGCTGCGTGTGATCGAAGCGTTCAACGGCGAATTCGGCGTCGCGGCATTGGGCGCAGGATCGAACATCGAGCTGCTGGCAGAACAGATTGAACTCCATCATCCGCGCCTGGTCTCGGTCTCTGACGAAGAGAGCGCGGACAAGCTGCGCTCGGAGCTTAAGCAGCGGGGCGTGACCGCGCAGCCGAAGATCGGCATCGGCGTTGAGGGCTTGAGCGAAGTCGCCACCTGCGATGGCGCCGAGATCGTGATCGGCGCGGTCGTCGGCGCGCTCGGATTGTTGCCGGCCTATCGCGCGCTCGAAATGGGACGCCGCGTGGCATTGGCGAACAAAGAGACGCTGGTCATCGCCGGTGAATTGATGACGCGCGCCGCCGAAAGATCGGGCGCGGAACTGCTGCCCGTTGACAGCGAGCACAACGCGCTGCATCAGTGCCTGCGCGGTCAGCAGCGCCGCGAGATCAAACGGTTGATCCTGACCGCCTCGGGCGGGCCTTTCCGAAATTCATCCAAAGACGAGATCGAAAACGCGACGCCTGCCCAGGCTTTGAAGCACCCGACGTGGCGGATGGGCGCGAAGATCACGATTGATTCGGCCACCTTGATGAACAAAGGCTTGGAGGTGATCGAAGCGCGCTGGCTGTTCGGCGCTTCGGCGGACGAGATTGACATCGTGGTGCATCCGCAATCGGTCGTCCATTCGATGATCGAGCTGGTTGACGGCTCGATCATCGCGCAGATGGGCGTCACCGATATGCGCCACGCGATTCAATACGCGCTGACCTATCCCGACCGCCATCCGACGGAGCTGCCCCCGCTCGATCTGACCGCTCTCGGCAAGCTCGAATTCTTTGCGCCGGACACCGGGAAGTTCCCCTGCATCACGCTTGCCTACGATGCGCTGCGCCAGGGAGGCACAATGCCTGCGGCGCTGAATGCCGCCAATGAGATCGCAGTCGCAGCCTTCCTCGACGAAAAGATCAAATTCAGCGACATCCCGCGATTGATCCGCGCCGCGTGCGAAGCCCATGCGCCGCAGCCCGCTTCGAGTTTGGAGACAGTGCTTGCCGCTGACCGCTGGGCGCGCGATTGGGTGAGGCAGAAGATCGGCGGACAATGGTCAACCGTGAGCGCGACTTTCTAGCCGCTTTTTGTCTTCCATTACATCTTCTGAAAGATCGTCTCTTTGAGATCGGTCTCCGGCGTCTCATTCCGCTCTCGCTCGAACCAGCAGTAGAGCATCGGCAGGATGAGCAGTGTCAGCAGAGTCGAAGTGATCAGCCCGCCGATGACGACTGTCGCCAGCGGGCGTTGTACTTCAGCCCCGGCTGATGTTGCAATCGCCATCGGCACGAACCCGAGGCTCGCCACCAGCGCCGTCATCAGCACCGGACGCAGCCTGGTTTCAGCGCCTTCTCTCACCGCCTGTTCAAGTGTTCTGCCTTCATCGCGCAGACTGTTGATGTAGCTCATCATTACCACGCCGTTCAAGACCGCCACGCCGAACAGTGCGATGAAGCCGACGCCTGCCGAGATCGAGAATGGCATCCCGCGCAGCGCGAGCGCAAACACGCCGCCGACAATGGCGAACGGGATGCCCGTGTAGATCATCAGCGCCTGTTTGACCGATCCGAACGTGGTGAAGAGTAAGACGAAGATCAGGAACAACGCCAGCGGCACGACGATCAACAACCGCGAAGACGCCCGCTGGAGATTCTCGAACTGCCCGCCCCAGCGCAGGTAATAACCGGCAGGCAGATTGACTTCGCGGTCAATCGCCGATTGCGCCTCTCGGACGAAGCTGCCGATGTCGCGCCCGCGCACGTTGAGTTCGATCACGATGCGGCGGCGCGTGTCTTCGCGCGAAATCTGCGCGGGTCCTTCGATCACGGAAACATCCGCCAATTGCGCCAGCGGGATGCGCGCCCCGTTCGGAGCCGACACCATCAGGCTCTTGATTGATTCGAGATCGCGGCTCAGGTCTTCTTTCAACCGCACGACCAGATCGAACCGCTGCTCGCCTTCGTAGACCAGCCCGGCCTGCTTTCCGGCGACGATGGATTCGACCAGATCGTTGACCTCCTCGACGTTGATGCCGTAGCGCGCAATCGCTGCGCGGTCGGGTTTGATCTGCAACTGCGGCAAGCCCGATACCTGCTCGACCTTGACGTCCTCCGCGCTGCGCACGCGGCCTGCTACACGGGCGATCTTTTCGGCTTCGCGCTTCAACACATCCAGATCGTCGCCGAAGAGCTTGATCGCCACGTCGGAGCGCACGCCGGAGATCAATTCAGCCACGCGCAGCTCAATCGGTTGCGTGAAGCCGAAGAACGCGCCGGGCACTTCGTTTTCGAGCGCGGCTGACATCCGTTCGACCAATTCCTCTCTGGTCTTCGCGGTCTTCCATTCCGGCTGCGGTTTGAGCGCGATGTAGAAATCGGCCGATTCAACGCCCATCGGATCGGTGGCCACGTCGGCGCGTCCGATCTTCGTCACGACCGTGGTTACTTCGGGAAAGCGCCTCAGCACGCGCTCGGCGTCGGAGTAGGTTTTGATGGATTGATTGAGCGATACGCTTGGCAACAGGCGGGCTTCAATCGCCAGCGCGCCTTCGTCGAGTCGCGGGATGAACTCCGCGCCGAGCAGCGAGAAGACGATCCCGCTCGACGCAACCACCCCGACAGCGGCAGCGAGGGCCATCTTGCGTTGACGCATTACCCAATCAAGCGCGGGCCGGTAAACTTTTTGAGCAAAGCGAATGATCAAGCTCTCGGTCTCTGCAACGCGACCGCGCAAGACAAACGTCAGCATCGCCGGAATGTAAGTCAGAGCGAGCAGCAACGAGCCTGCGAGCGCGAACACCACGGTCAGCGCCATCGGCTTGAACATCTTGCCTTCGATGCCGGTCAGGCTGAGGATCGGCAGGTAGACGATCATGATGATCGCCACCGCAAAGACAACGGGGCGGCCCACTTCGAGGCAGGCTTTGAGGATGGTTTGCTGCGGCGCTTCATCTTTGCCTTCGCGCTGCGCTTCGGCGCGGCGGCGCACGGCGTTCTCGACCATCACCACCGCGCCGTCAACGATCAACCCGAAATCGAGCGCGCCGAGACTCATCAGGTTGCCTGACACTTTGAAGATGACCATGCAGACCGCGGCAAAGAGCATCGAGAGCGGGATCACCGTCGCCACGAGCAGCGCACCCCGCCAATTGCCGAGCAGTAGGATCAGAATCACGATGACCAGAATCGCACCTTCAATGAGATTCGTGGCGACGGTTCTGATTGTGCGATCTACCAGCTCCGTGCGGTCGTAGAACGGAATCAGCTCGACTCCTTTCGGCAATGTCTTTTTGATCTGCTCGATGCGCTCTTTGACGCGCCCGACGACGGTGCGCGAGTTCTCGCCTTTGAGCATCATCGCGATGCCTGCGACGATCTCGCCCTCGCCATCCGCCGTGACTGCGCCCTGCCGCACAGCCGCGCCCGCCACGACTTCGCCCAGATCGCGCACAAACACCGGCACGCCGTCGCTTCCTGTTTTGACGACGATGCCGCCGATGTCTTCAGTCGAAGTCACCAGCCCGATGCCGCGCAGCAGGTATTGCTCCGACCCTTTCTCGATGTACGCGCCGCCGACATTCGCATTGTTGCGAGTGACTGATTGATAAACATCACGCAGGCTGAGGCCGTAAGCCTGCAGCTTCGCCGGATCGAGCCGCACCTGGTACTGCTTTTCCTGTCCGCCGAAGCTGTTGACTTCGGTCACGCCCGGCACACTGAGCAGTTGCCGCCGCACGCTCCATTCCTGGATCGTGTGCAAAGCCATCGCGTCGTACTCGCCCTCTTTCGACGACTTCAGCTCGTATTGATAAATCTCGCCCAGCCCCGTCGAGATCGGCCCCATTTCGGGCGAGCCGATGTTTTCGGGGATTTGTTCGCGCGCCTGCGCCAATCGTTCGAGCACGAGCTGCCGCGCGAAGTAGATGTTCACGCTGTCGTCAAAAACGACCGTGACCGCCGACAGGCCGAACTTCGAGACCGACCGAATCTCCGCGATGTCGGGCAACCCGCTCATCGCCACTTCGACTGGGAAGGTAATCTGCCGTTCGATGTCGAGCGGCGCGAAGCTCGGCGCAGCCGTCAGAATCTGCACCTGCACATTGGTCACATCGGGCACGGCGTCAATCGGCAGCCGCTGGAAACTGTAAATGCCCGCGCCGATCATAATCGCCGTCATCAGCGGCACGAGCAGTCGCTGCGAGACGGCAAAACGAATCAGTCTGTCAATCATAATAATTCTCCGTGCGATTCCGCCTACGGTTGCTGCGCGCTGCGCGGCATGTACATCATCACCATCACGCCTGCCACGCAAAGCGCCGCACCGATCACGTCCCAGCGGTCAGGCCGCACCCCGTCCATCACCCATCCCCACAGCAGCGACAGCACGATGAAGACTCCACCGTAAGCGGCATAGACACGTCCAAAGTGTGCAGGCTGAAAGGTCGGGACGATGCCGTAACCCACCAACACCAACGCGCCAACGAGTCCTACCCACAAAGGCTTCTTTTCGCGCAGCCAGAGCCAAACCAGATACCCGCCGCCGATCTCCATCAGACCGGCCAACACGAAATAACCGATGGAACGAAGCATCGAGCCTGACATCAGTGTTCCTTCCCAAGTTCGCCTTTCTGCAACTGCGACTTCAGCGTGAAGCCCCCCCGTGTCACCACGCGCTCACCGGCTTTGAGACCGTTGAGAATTCGCGTGTAGCCATTGACGCTGCCGCCGACTTCGACTTCGCGCACTTTGAAATACCCCGGCTCGCCCGCTTCGGCGATGAAGACGACCGCGCGGTCACCGCGCCGTTGAATCGCGGCATCAGGAACTACGAGTTCATCGCCCGCCGCCTTGCTCACGCCCGTTTGAAACTCGACTTCGACGAACATTCCGGTCTTCAGCCTCTGGCCGGGACTGGCCAGCTCAACGCGAACCTTCGCCGTGCGCGTCTCTTCGTTGAGCTGAGGATCAATGTACGTGATGCGACCGGAGCGCGCATCGCCGCCGAACGCAGCCGAATAGACCTCAGCCTGCGCGCCCAGCCGCAACGCGCTCACCTGCGCCTCCGGCACGTTCGCAATCACCCAGACGTTCGAGAGGTTCGCAACTGTGAAGAGCGGCTTGCCCGCCTCTATGCCCGCGCCCGCATTGACCAGCCGCTCCGTGACCATGCCGGCAATCGGCGCGCGCAATGCGATCAACGAAGTGTCGTGATCGTGATCGTCTTTCTCGTCTTCATTCACCGGCGCTCCCAAAGCTTTCATCTCATGGCGGATGTGCGCCACATCAACCTTTGCCGTCTCGACTGCGGCACGGGCTTCGGCGACCTGCCGATTGAGCGCGATGTTGCTTTGAAACTCGTACTCGGCCTTTGCCGTGTTGTAGTCGGTTTCAGCCGCGATCAGGTCCTTGCCCGCGCCCGCGCCGAGCGCGATCAACCGCCGGGTGCGTTTGAGCGAAGCCTCGGCTTGATCGAGTCGCGCTTTCGCCTTGAGCACTTCGGCGCGATTCTCGGCTTTCATCACGCGCTCAAGCTCGCGTTCGGCCAAATTGAGCTTCGTCTCGGCTTCGTGCAGCTTGCCGTGCATCTGCGCAATTTGAGGGCTTGAAATCAATGCGAGCGTCTGTCCAACGCGAACGCGATCTCCGAGCGCGACATAAACCCGCTCGACGCGGCCCGAGACGAGCGGCGTGGCCTGCTGCGTCTGCTGTTGATTGGTTTCGACCGATCCGGCCACACGCAGCCGCCCGCTGATCGAACGCGATGTGACATCGGCGTATTCGAGCTTTGCCGCGACGAGGGCTTCCGGTGAAAGACTGACCTCATCGGCCTCGCCTTCCTTGTGTTCTTCTTTGCTCCCGGCTTTTGCCGCCTCTTCATTCTTTGCGCCGCTGCTGCACGCCGCGAAGATCAGCGCGAATGCGGCGATGATGACAAGCGCATAAACGCGCCACGATTGTTTGCTGTTTTGTTCGATCTTCATTTCAGCCTCCCTCACTTCTTCTCAATCACGCCCATTGCCGCTTGCAGATCGGCCAGCGCGCGGAAACGTTCGGCCAGCGCATCGGTGAACTCACGCTGCGCGTCGAGCAGACGGCGTTGTTCGTTGATCAGCTCGGTAATGCGGAACGCGCCGATTTCGTAAGCTCCGCGGATCGCGCGGATGTTGTCGCTTGAGCGCGCCAGCACGCCCTGCTCGAACGTCCTGAGCGCAGCGCTCGACGCTTCGTAACGCGCCCACGCGCTCATCACTTCGGCGCGCACAACCGACTCGATGAATTGCTTACGATGTTTTGCCTGCGCGATGGCGGTCTCGGCTTCGGCCTTTGCGCCCTGGTTGCGATTGAAGACCGGCAAACTGATCGAGACGCCGAACGCCAGCAGCCTGTCGCGCTCAGTGAACGCGCCAATGGGCGTCGGGTCGAAGCTCGATCGCTCGACGCCATACCGCGTGAAGACGGTGACATCCGGCGCTGCCTGCGCGCGCGCCAGTCTCAATCCCGCCTGCGCGACCTCCTGTTCAAGCTGCGCCAGCCGCAGATCGGGCCGATTCCGCAGCGCGCTCTCAATCGCGCTCTCCACACTCGCTGGCGGCTCGAACAGCGACGCAGCAGGCAACGCTTCACGCAAACGCAACGGCTGGTCGAGCGGCATCCCGGCGAGGTTCTGCAACCGCAGCAGAGCAGCCTGCAATCGTCCGGCGATCAACGCGCGCCGCGCCCGCAGCCGCCCCAATTCGACGCGCAGCAGATTCAATTCCAGCGGCGCGGCGTCTCCCTCGTTGACGCGGGCTTCGACCACGCGCGCGGCCTGCGTGTCCAGATCGTCGAGTCCGGCGGTGATCTCAAGCTCGCGCAGCGCCACCATCGCTTCGGCATATGCGACGCGCACTTCATTAGCCAGACGGCGTTCGCGGTCGGCGATCTCGGCTTCGGCGACTTCCATCTCAGCCTGCGCCAGATCAATCCGCCGTTGCCGTTTACCTCCGGCTTCGAGCGGAAGAGAAATGCCGACGCCGGTTGCGCGCTCACCCGGCGAATTCAAAACGCCGGTTGTCTGCTCGAACTCAACTGCCGGGTTCGGCCTTAGTCCGGCTTGCCGCAACCTTGCTCGCGCTTTTTCGATCTCCAATCGGGCAGCGGCGAGTTCTGGGTTTGAAGCCAGCGCGCGCCGCACCAATTCAGCCGACGCCGCGCCCTGCGCAGAATCGAAATAACCGTCCGGCATCTGCCGTTCTACGGAAGACGCCGAATCGGACTTTGCCGCCGTGTTTGAAAGGCTGCGATCAGCCGGTGAAGAAGATGTTTGAGCCGCCGCAGTCGCGGCGCTCAGCAATAACCCGAAAAACAGAACGATCAATGTATGCGCCCGCCGGCGCGGATTTTTATTCAACATACCCGGTTCCATATTGGTTTGTGTTCGGCAAACAGCGACGCGCTTGGCAGCAAAAGACACTGCGGCTATTTCGGTGTTGCCGTTTCGATTTGGCTTGGCAGATTGTTACAGTGCCGCGCACAGTCGTGCGCATCACTCGGCGCGAGCAATGGAGCCAAATCCGTTTCTGAATGGTTTGGGAACTAGGCTAAGCGTGGAGGGCGGAAGAGGCTGTACGGTGGAGAAAGCGGCAAATTGGAAGGGGCAAAGTCCAGCGGCGAAGAGCCTTGATCCGGTTGCGCCGGATTGAAATGCGGCGCCGGCAGAATGTGCGTGCAGCAGCAGAAGCAACAACAATCATCTTCGGCCGGCGTCGAACCGGATGAATCATCAGGCAATGCGGGTTGTGATTGAAGTGTTGTGGTTTCAGTTGTCAGATCGCCAGCCGCCAAAACGGAGGATTGCGCCGACTCGACCGCGCCGAACAACTTCATCTCATCGCCGCAAAGCTGCGGGAAAGGAATGTCCAGACAGGTCAGCAGGAGCAGAAAAAGAATCACTCCGCGATATTGTTTTGTCAGCGCAATCATTTTCATCAACAGACTCTGCGGAAAAGTTCGGCAAGTTTGTAGCACAGGCAAAGTATCTCTATCAACCTCAGTATCGTGCCCGATTCAGTTATGAACGATCATTCTCCCTGCGCGGCAAGCTCTGTCGAGCCTGGGTAATCTTCTGTTTTGATTGTAGCTTCGGCTTTGCCGAATTTCAGGTATAACGCCGGGATCACGATCATATTCAGAAAGGTCGAAGTCACAATGCCGCCGAGAATGACGACGGCCATCGGCTGTTGAATCTCGCGTCCGGGTTCGCCCGCGCCGAGCGCGAGCGGGATCAGTCCCACGCCCGTCACCAGCGCCGTCATCAGAATCGGGCTGAGGCGTTCGAGCGATCCCTGAACAATCGCTTCGCGGAAGCTCACGCCCTCTTCCATCATCAGGTGGCTGTAATGGCTGATGAGCATAATTCCGTTGCGCGTGGCGATGCCGAAGAGTGTGATGAAGCCGATCAGCGAAGCGATGGACAAAGTGCCGCCCGACAGAAAAACCATCACCACGCCGCCGATCAATGCGAGCGGCAGGTTTGCCATCACCAGCAGCGCCGGGCGCGTCGAGCGGAACGCCAAATAAAGCAGCAGAAAGATTCCGGCAATGGCGAGAATCGAAAGCAGCGTGATCTGCCGCGCGGCTTTCTCTTGCGCCTCGAACTGTCCGCCGTATTGCACGTAATAACCCTGCGGCAGTGAAACTTTCCGGCTGATGCCCGCGCGCACGTCGGCGATCACGCTGCCCAGGTCGCGGCCTGAAACGTTGGCCTGCACGATGATGCGGCGCTGGACGTTTTCGCGGTTGATCGTGTTCGGTCCCTGATCGGCCCGCACTTCGGCCACCTGCGCCAGCGGCACTTTTGATCCGGTCGGCGTGTCAATGAATGTGCGGCTGATGGTTTCAACCGACTGCCGCGCGGAATCGTCAAGCCGCACGATCACGTTGTAAGTCTTCTGCTCTTCCAGCACCTGCGAAACCACTTCGCCTGAAAAAGCCATCTCGACGGTTTCGGCCAGGTCTTCCGACCGCAAACCGACTGCTGCGGCAGCGCGGCGATTGATGTTCACCTGCACCTGCGGCACGCCGATCTGCGGTTCGATCAGTAGATCAACGACGCCGGGGATATTTGCCATCGCTTCACGAATCTCTCCGGCTTTGGTGCGCAGCGTGGCCAGGTCCGGGCCGAAGACCTTGATCGCAATCTGCGCGCGCGTGCCTGACAGCAGATGGTCAATGCGGTGCGAAATCGGCTGGCCGACTTCGGCTTCGACGCCGGGGATGCGCGCCAGATGCCGGCGGACTTCCTGCATCACTTCAGTGTGACGGCGACCATCTTCTCTCAGCACGACCTCGATCTCGCTCGAGTTGACTCCGGCGGCGTGTTCGTCGAGTTCCGCGCGTCCTGTTCTGCGCGTGGTTGAGACGACTTCCGGTGAATCGTGAATGGCGCGTTCGATGATCGTGCCAATGCGGTTCGATTCTCGTAACGAGGTGCCGGGCGGCAGGATGGCGTTGATGTTGAGCGTGCCTTCGTTGAAGGGCGGCAGGAATTCGCGCCCCATCAGCGGCACGACGGCGACAGCGACGACCAGCATCACGGCTGAAGCCGCGATGATCTGGTAAGGATGGCGTAGCGTCCAGTTGAGGATACGCGCGTAATGCTTTTTGCAGCCCGCCACCAGCCGTGAATCTTTTTCGTCCTTGATAAACCGTGCGTTCGGCAGCAGGTAGTAACAGAGCGCCGGAGTGACCGTCAGCGCGACGACCAGCGACGCCGCAATCGAGACGATGTAAGCGAACGCGAGCGGCGCAAACATCCGCCCCTCGAATCCGCCCAGCGCCAGCAGCGGCAGAAAGACCAGCACGATGATCAGTGTGGCGAAAACGATTGAGTTGCGGATTTCGCTCGACGCCCGGAAGATCACCTGCAATGCCGGTTGCGGCACGGCGGCCTGCGCGTTCTGCTTCAAACGGCGGAAGACGTTTTCGACATCCACGATGGCGTCATCCACCAGTTCGCCAATCGCAATCGCCAGCCCGCCCAGCGTCATCGTGTTCAGCGAGATGCCGAAATACTCCATCGCCAGAATTGCGGTGAGCAGCGACAGCGGAATCGCCGTCAGGCTGATGAACGTCGTGCGGAAGTTCATCAGGAACAGAAACAGCACGACGATGACCAGGATGCCGCCTTCGATCAGGGCTTTCCGCACATTGCCGATGGCGCGCCGTATGAAATCGGCCTGCTGAAAAGCTTTTGTGTCGAGTTGCACGTCGGGCGGCAGCGCGGTTTTCAGCTCAGCCAGGGTGGCTTCAATCTTCTGCGTCAGTTCCAGCGTGTTGGCGTTGGGCTGTTTCTGAATCGTGGCGACGACGGCGGGCTGCAGATTGAAACTGCCGTCGCCGCGTTTGACCGCTGCGCCCAGTTTGACCATCGCCACGTCTTTGATCAGGATCGGACGCCCTTCGCGCACCGTGACGACCGATTCGGCCAGATCGTCAATCGAATGCACGCGACCTCTGCCGCGAATGACGGATTCTTCGTTCGAGCGTTCCAGAAACCCGCCGCCCGCCGCCGCGTTTGCCGCCTTAACCGCTTCGGAAACGTTGCGCAGCGTCAGGTCGTAATCAATCAGCCTGGCCGGGTCAACGATCACCTGATACTGCTTCACCTCGCCGCCGATCACCATCACCTGCGAGACGCCGGCAATGCCCAGCAATCGCGGTCGCACAACCCAATTGGCCATACTCCTGAGTTCCATCGGCGAAGTCTGTTTGCCGGTCATCGAGATCAGCATGATCTCGCCCATCGTGGAGGAGATCGGCCCCAGCACGGGCGGCTGAATCCCGGCGGGCAGTCTGACCTGTTGCAGCTTTTCGGTGACCAGTTGCCGCGCTCGATAGATGTCCGTGCCGAGTTCGAATTCGACGAAGACGATGGAGATGCCGAGCGCTGAATTCGACCGCACGCGCCGCACTCCGGCGGAACCGTTGACCGCGTATTCAATCGGCAGCGTGACCAGCGATTCGACCTCTTCCGGCGCCAGGCCGTGCGATTCGGTCAGAATCGTCACCGTCGGCGCGGTCAGATCAGGAAAGACATCCACCGGCGCGCGCGCGGCAACGACGCCGCCATACACCAGCAGCGCAACTGCTGCGATCACGACCAGCAACCGATTCCGCAGCGACCATTGAATGACGCGATTGAGCATTACGTTTCGTGAGTGTGCGCCCCCGCATCCGCCGGGCGCAGTTCCTGCAGCTTGAGCTGATACGCTCCCTGCGTGACGACGCGCTCGCCTTCCTTCAATCCCTTCAGCACGGCGATTTTGCCGCCGAATTCATCGCCCAGCTCAACCTCACGGCGCTGGAACTCTTCGCCGGAGAGCAGCACGTAAACGATCTTTTTGCCTTCGTGATCGAGCACGGCTTCCTTCGGAATCATCATCGCCGTGATCTGTGCACCGGCATCGAGCCGCACGTTCGCCTGCATGCCGATGCGCAAGGCGCGGCGGCTGTTCGGAACCTGAAAGATCACATTCGCCGCGCGCGTGTGCTCGTCAATGATCGGACTGATATCCACTATCCGTCCGCGAAATTCCTGATCGGGGAAAGTGGTGGTGGTGAACTTCGCTTCCGGGTGATTGCCAAGCCGGGCCAGATCGCGTTCGGGAATTGGCGCTTCGATCCAGACGGTATCCAGGCTCGTGACTTCGACGATCTCTTCGCCGGGCGTGACCTGCTCGCCGAGCGATTTGTTGAGCTTCGTCACGTAACCGCTGATCGGCGCGCGCACTTCGTAATTCGCGTTCACCGCGCTGATGTCTGTCTGGCCGAGCGCGAGCGGTTTCGTTTCATTCAACGCATCGCGGCGCTGCGCGGCGGCCTGCCAGGAAGCTTCGGCGGCGTCGCGTACCGCCTCGGCGCGCTGCAAATCCTGAAGCGGGAGAATCTGCTGGTCGTAAAGCTGCCTGGCGCGGTCGGCTTCCTTTTTCGCCAGGTCGAGTCTGACTTTCGCTTCTTTCACTTCGCCTTCTGCGGCGCGGCGGTCGGCTTCGAGCCGCGCGTTTTCAACCGCAGCCTGCGCGTTTTGCGATTGCACCTGCGCGACAGCGGCTTTGACCTGCGCCTGCTCGGCTGAAGTCGCCGTCTGTTTCAGCACAGCCAGCAACTGCCCTTTCGCCACATGCTGGCCGACGCGCGGCAGACTGCCCGCGACAATGCCGCTGACCGGCGAGGCGACGTGCGCCTGATTGTTCGCCGCCGGAATCACGCGACCGATGGAATTGATCTGTCGCGCAACAGTCTGCGGTTCGGCCAGCGCCAGCTTCATCCGAATCAGCCATTGCTGTTCCATCAGAAACCGCACTGTGCCCGCCGGATTCGCCGTCGTTTCTGCGGGTGGCGCTTCAGGTTTCGCGCCGCCCGGCCAGTAGCGATACCCAAGAAAGCTAATGATGAGCAGCGCCGCGATCGCCGGCAACAGCCGGCGCAGACGAAACACCGCCGCGCGGCTTTCTTCAAAATCTGTTTCTTGCAGGAGAGATTTTTCCGTCATATCCATCGGGGTTATTGCTCCACTTTGAAATCCGTGAGCGGCATTCGTTCATCAAGCTCCGTGTTCCGAATGCGGAACTCAATGTCATACTCGCCCGCTTTCGCCAACCTCACATCGGCCAGATAAATCCCGGCGACTTTGCCGATGCGCGCCAGGGCGCGTCCCGCCTCTGCGCTGCTTCCCTTCGGTCGGATCGTCAGCGTCACTTCCGCTTTTTCCACCGGCGAGCCATCTGACAAATCCGTCAAGTGAATAAGAAACTGACTTGATCTACCTGCTTTCAACGGATCGTGCTCAAAAAAATTCTCTATCCGAGCTGTGAATTCGGTGCGGGAGAGCGCTTCTTCCTCTGATTCGACTTTGGGCGGTTGTTGTCCGCCACAGGCCGCCAAGCATAACACAACCAGCGGCAGCGACAGGCGAACCAAACGAGAGATGAGGCCTGGAAAAGGCGGGTTCAAAATCATCTTGACTTCATCCTTTGTTTATTCCCAAACCGATGGCGCGCCGCCCAAAGTTATTCACCCTGCTCTTCTTCCTCTGTCTCATCGGACTTCCCGCGGCTCGGTCGCTTGATTCCGAACTTATCGAGCCTGTACTGCATTGTCCTGAACGACAGACCCAGCAGCTTCGCTGCGCGCGTGATGTTCCAACCCGTCTGCTCCATCGCCTGAATCAGCAGAGAACGTTCGAGTTCTTCGAACGAGATGCCTTCGGGCGGGAGTTTGAATCCACCCGCGCCTTCGGTTTGAACTGAAGCGCGGATTTCGACGGGCAGATCTTCGACGGTGATCTCGTCGCCTTCGGCCAGCAGCAATGCGCGTTCGATTGCCGATTCCAACTGGCGCACATTGACCGGCCAGGCATAGTCCAGAATCAGTCTTTTCGCTTCCGCCGAGATTTTCATCGGGCGCGACGGCGCGCCGTGTTTGACCAGGAAATAATCCATCAGCGCCTGAATGTCATCGCGGCGCTGGCGCAGCGGCGGCACGCTGACTGGAATCACATTCAAACGGTAATACAAATCTTCGCGGAAGCGCCCGTCCTTGACCATCGCTTCCAGGTCGCGGTTCGTGGCGCCCAGCACGCGCACGTCAACTTTGATCG
>Ga0247727_10007058_pt1 | contig 21658 bp, 19 predicted proteins | sample WisWelCaveWW1625_FD_202498 | JGI IMG/M metagenome (GOLD analysis project Ga0247727, IMG submission 202498) | Biofilm microbial communities from Wishing Well Cave, Virginia, United States - WW16-25 | ecosystem: Environmental > Aquatic > Deep subsurface > Groundwater > Cave microbial mat | place... | reverse complement strand
TCCACAATAATACTGTAGTATTGACTTTGCCAATCCATTTTCATTTGTATTTTTGGTTTAATAGAAGTGGTAATCCTGTAATACCCTTAACTAGTTGCGATCAAATAAAAATAGACTTAGGTCTCTTTAGGTATACTAGACGATGTCAGAATTAGATAACGAGAAATTAAGAACCTTGATAAAAACGCATGAAGAAAATTTTCAAAAACATTTGTTAGGATTAGACAGTTCAGGAAGCTTGTTTGGCTATTGTGTGGAATACATTGATAGGCTTGAAAGGCAGCTTACAGACTACAGCAAGAGGAAACGTTTTGGAAAGCTTCGATGTAATGCAATAGATGACGGAAAACATTGTGAAAATGCTGCGGTAAAGCGGGTTCTTTACAAGGGAGATCCTCAGATTTACCAGAAAATAGGAATTCCATCTTCTGTGTTTATTGTTTTATGTACGAAACATCACGAAAGAATGAAGGGAGAACAACTGATCGAAGGGATAGATTATTTTGATTACGAGTGACGGTACGAGCCCTGTAGGACCCAGATACCAATATGGTCATATTTTAGTTCCCTTTTGTAAAAAGTAAAACCTTAAGATTCCATTTTTTTGTGGTGTACTATGGCCATTAAAAAATTGCCAAGAAAAGTATATCAAAAATTCAGAACACGTAAAGGAAGATTCTTTTTTGGGACAATAATCAAAGAAGTATCCATAAATCAAAGATCAAAGACACAGGGAGATTATAAAAAAATGCTTCAATTAATCAAAAAAGCTAGAGGTGGGGCAGAAGTAATTCGCTTGGGTTATTATGTCAAAGACAAAGGAAAACCAGAAAAGGACTACCATTGGGGTTCACAGACAACATTTCAATTAGACGTAAAAAATTTTAAAAAACTTCTAAGCAAAGCAAAACAGAAAGGCATTCTGTAAAATAATCAGATTGGAGCGATTCTCTCATTTAGTTTATAATTTATCTGCAGTTTTAGGAATAATAGAAATTTGAAGGTTAATTCCTTCATCATTTGATAGAGTAACAGGTATTTTTTTACATCTAATCTCATAGATTTGTGCATCATTATTTACTAAACCAACACCAGAAATCGGTGTTTGTCCATTTACCATGTTTATAGATAAAACATCCAAAAGAATTTTTAGAAGATTATCAAGATCTGTTTTCGAACGACCTTTTTCGTCTGATTCAATTACACGAAAGCTCACATTGATTAGTAGATGTTCATTTTCGCATCTTTTTTGAATTTTTTTAAGGTCCTTGCCAATCGCTTTTTCAATTAAATCCTTTAGTTTTTCTTTTCTTTCTACTTTCTTTCGGTTAGATGTCAATTGTGGGAATCCTCTTAATTTAATTTCGCGAAAAACTGGCTTATGACTTCCTAAATTTGCTGTCACTTTTAATTCATTATCAAAATAATGTGCTTTTACTTAAATTTTACAAAAAATAGATTAGAGGTCCATATTGCACGCCATGCAATACTTTTGACCTTCACATATGTCATGCATCTTTTTGGGATGCTTGCAGTCTGGAACAAGTTGTTTTTTTAATGCTTCAAGATTATGGATATCAGTTTCCGCAACCTTTAGTAGAGTACGATAAAGGTTTTGGCTGAGATCAAATTTTGCATCTATAATTCCTGGCTTGTAGAATTCCTCGATTGTTTTTGTCTTGTTGTTTATAATCCAGTCTACAATTTTGATTGCTTTTTTGATAGTCATTGAAATAGTCTATATCCAGTTATTGTTATTAATTCTGTAATAGTTGAATACCTATGCCTAAACGACGAAAAAAAGAAGAAGAGAATTGTGAAAATTGTGGTGAACTCTTAGAAGATTGTGAATGTGAGATGGAGGAAGATGTTACCATTGAAGATGTTAGCAAAGTCTTAGATGTAGCAGGTAAGGGTCTTGACGTCCTTACCAAATTAAAAAAATTGGCGGCTAAGAATGCATCTTATGGTCTGCCACCTGATGCAATGAAAGCACACATAAATGAAACAAAAGAAGAACTTGAAAAATTGCAAAAAGAACGGCTAGAAAAAGAGGGGGGAAAAGAGAAAAAGTGGAAGACCGAGATCAGGATAGCAATAATCTCGGGAATAGTAGTTCCAATTATAATTGCCATAATCGTATTTTTAACTGGATTTTTCAAATAATTCTAAAGTCATAGACCTTCACATGAAAGTATATTTGGCTATTTGATAAGATCTCGAATTACTTTGATAAATTCATCTGCAACTGGTATCCACTTTTCTATAGGAACGCCAACAGAACGCCCTCGATAGTCTGCAGATATTGTTATACCATGAATTTTTGATAATTTATCCTTAAACTCATCTCTGTATTTTTCCATTTCAGCATTGTCATTTAACCAATGAAAGTTGAAATTAAGACGACCATTAGAATACACCGAATATAATGACCTCGGACAGATTTTGGCAAATACGGGATTGAAAGAGCCATTTCCTACACCACTTCCCCATCTATTCTCATCCGCAATCTCGTTTGAAAAATCATATACCCTTTTTACCACCCTTAATTGTTCTTCAGTTAATTTAGTCTTAGCATCTTCAAAGAAACTTTGTTCGTCCCATTTTCTCCGCAACCCAGATGGGCTCAGTGAACCAATTGTTTTTTTGGCTTCAGCCCCAAATAATTTAGGAATCATTATCTCATAATCTTCGTATTTGTAATATTCCATTTCAACTGCAAAGATGTCAAACTGACTGTTTTGATTAATGAAAACAATCAGGTCTTTCAGTTGACTGTGTAGTTTATCCATTAAAACTACGAATTTGAAATTACCGCTGGAAAAATTCTTCTTCAGATTTTCTAGAAGGTTCTTTACTTCTTCATCATCAACCATTCCAAAAAAATCTTTTATTCTATCGTTTAAACTAACCTTGAATTTTTCATTAATTTCATTATGTAGTATTTGAAGAAATTCATCGACATTTCCATAGGAATTCCACAGAGATGCTCCATAATCTAGTACTTGAGCAACAACTAGTCGTTTGTCAGGGTTTTTGTATAGTTTAGTTTCAATTAGATAGATTTCTCCCTCCTCATCTGTTCCTAATGCATCAACTGGACCGCTATTTGTGGAAAATTCTCTTGATAAAATTAGAAGATGTATGTCTTCCTTGATGTCATAAAGTGGAACACTTTCAGGGTTATCGTAAATGTATTTTTGTAAATAATCTTCCTGTTCAAATCCTGCCTTGTCTACTTTTTTTGCGTTTTTTCCATTTTTTGAGATTATAATTGCCATGTACTATCAGCTTTGGATGAAAAGATATCAGATCCTTTTAGTATTTGAACTTAAGATCCTCATTATTGACTAGTCTTACATTTTATGATTTTAAGTTAGTGAATCTTTTGATTCTATAGTGATACCATTCTTCAGGGTCGTTTAGAGGCATGTCCGAGCTATGTTTTCTAACGTATGGAATTTTTTTACCTTCAACATGGATATAAGCTGGTTCGTCCATTTGGTTTAGAGCATCAATTTTAATTTGTAAAATCTCTTTTCCTGTTTTTGTTTGGTGAGGAATATAATGTATTTCAAGAGCGTAATTCTTTTGTAAATATTTGCCAAATACATTAGAAATTTTTTGTGTTAAAACATCGAATTTCCTTTTATTTGAATTGTTAATTGATGAATAATCACCATCTAAGCCTATTACTTCTCGTCTATCAGAAATTCCTAACCATATGTTCCCTCCTTGAGCATTTAGAAATGCACATACAGATTTTGTAATATCAAGCTGTTTACTCTTAATCCTCTGTAGTGAAGATTGCTCCTTTTCTTTTACTGCATCAAATAACTTATTTCTTCTAAGATCATCGATTTCCTGTTCAAATTCCCACGAATCTTTGAATTCATTATGTTCATCTTCATCTTGTGGAATAGGAATGTCTAGTTCTATTTCTTCCGCATCTGTAACAACCATAAGAGCCCTTGATTTGTCAGGATCAATTTTTATGGATGAAAAGAGGTTTATTGCTTTTTTATAAAATTCCCTCCCATCTTCATATTTACCTCTTACAAAATAACCAAGAGCTTTTAGTTGTAACAGTTCAGCTTCATCAAAAATTTCACCACAATCAACATGTCTGATTCCATTATCAGTAAGCCAATCAACCCATTCTCTTCTTTTTACTATTTTACCGCAAATTAAACAAAGATTATCATATTTATTTTGAATTCTAACCCAATTTACGTTCATAACTGAAAACAAAGGTTTTGCAAAGATAAAGATTCCTGAGAGCAATGACTGCCATTTTCTCTTTTTACTACAACACGTCCTATACCATTTTTATGTGAAGAGATAAAATCTACATTGTGGTGAGTCTTACTTTCTACGGCGGAGTCCATGAAATAGGCGGAAACAAAATCCTGCTTGAAGACAAAGATACCAGAATATTTCTTGATTTTGGCAAAGGATTTAGTCGAAGAGCAAAATTTTTTGAAGAGTACATCAATCCTAGAACTTCAAATGGAATAGTTGATTTCATAACAATGGGTCTTTTACCTGATATTCCAGGCATATACAGAGATGACCTGATGAAGATGGCAGAACGTAAAATTGAAAAACCAAACATAGATGCAGTCTTGCTATCTCATGCACATTCGGACCATGCCGACTACATTTCATTTCTTCATGAAGATATTCCAATCCATATGGGTAAAGCATGCCATCTAATTTTAAAAGCAATATTGGATAGAGGTCAAAGATCAATTGAAAGAGAGGTTTTAGATTATACTCCTCGTCCGTACAAAAGAGGAGAAAAACATATTGAACGAAAAATTAACACGTTTAGGACTGGTGATAAATTCACAATTGGTTCAATTGAAGTAGAACCAATTCATGTTGACCATTCGGTTCCAGGAGCATATGGTTTAATTTTGCATACTTCTGAAGGACCTATAGTTTACACTGGCGATCTAAGATTGCATGGTACTCACTCACAAATGAGTTGGGATTTTATTGAAAAAGCAAAACAGGTAAAACCCATTGCAATGATTACAGAAGGCACAAGAATAGACGTAAGAGATAAGCACGAAAGCGAGGAAAGCGTATTCAAAGATTCTTACAAAATAGTTTCTTCAACTAATAGACTAGTCTTTGCAGATTTTAATTTCAAAGATGTGGATAGACTAAAAACATTTTATAATATTGCAAAAGAAACAGGAAGAAAACTTGTTGTAAAATTAAATGATGCTCATTTTCTAAAGTATCTTTCAAAAGATGAACATCTTGATGTCCCAAACATTGATGACGAACATGTAATAATCTATCTTCCCAAGAGAGGCACTGGTACATATTCCGATGGGGATTATACTGAAAAAGAGAGAGAATTTCTGAATCTAAGTAACGCCTGGACAGCACAGGAGATTGCTCAAAATGAAAGTAAGGTATTGTGCGCAATGGGATTTTACAGTTTTACTGCATTGATAGACATGAAATTAAAATCCGGTACACATTATATTCATTCAGCCAGCGAGCCATACAATGAAGAGCAGGAGATCTCTCAAGAAAGAGTAGATGCCTGGCTTGAGCATTTTGGAATGAACCGACACCAAAGTCATTGTTCTGGGCATGCTTTAGGCGAAGACCTTTTGGCCATTGTATCTGATATCTCTCCAAAATCCCTTTATCCAATTCATACTGTACATCCTGAATTATACTCAAAATCCGTTAATAACACAATCATGGTTGAAGAGGGAAAAAAATACTCGATCTAATTCCCTTTAGTTCTTTTATAATCTTCAATTAAATGAACAATATCATCATAGTAAACTTGAATTTTCTTTTCTATGTGTGGTGTAACATCTTTGCTATGGGCAGGAAGATTCCTATATGGTGTTAATTCATCTAATTTTACATAGAGTGCTTTTTCATCATGAAATATTTTTTCAAAATGATTTTTCCAATTCTTTGTAGATGTTAGGATAATTGAAAGATCATTGAAATCTATTTCTTCGATCATCTCATAGTTTGGTATTTGAAGAATTTTCTTTTTTGCAATGTTTTTAGAGTGTTTATCTTCAGCTCTTTGTTTAACATCAGGATGCATGTTGTTCCACCAATCAGGGCCATCTTTGGATAACTCCTTGGCTATCAGATGCCTTAATTTTTTTTCTAGGTTTGTTATCAACTCCATCGTACCCATAAAAGATGTTTCAGTTCCAACGAATTTTACACGCCCTTTCTTTCCATCTTCACAAATTACTTTGATGCCGGATTCACGTATTGGATCTTTTGTAATTATTTCTTTTACATAGCATGGAACATATTCAGAATCATCAGAACCTTCTTCTTCAATCATGACTCTCATACCAAGTTCTATGTTGATTCGGTATCTAGGATCTAATGAATTGTTACTATGATTCTTTGAACTGGTCAAATAAATCAGAATCTGCGCCCATTTGTCTTAGAGTTTCTTTGAGGTTTTCGATGTCTTGCTTTGTCATTTTTCCATCTCTTGCAATTATGGCCAATCTGAATTGCCTGAATTTTTCAGCAATATTCAAGAACATTCCACTTGTATAATTTATTGTTCCTTCAGGAACTGAAAATGAAAAATTCAGGTTAGTAATTTCTTTTGTAGGCACTCTTTGATGGGTTTTTTTATGATTTTCTAGGTCTAAAACATCAGCGGTTTTGTAATCACACATGTCACAGTGAAGTTCTTCAATCTCTTCTTCCTTGGTCTGTAGTTTACATATTTTAGCCTGAATAATTACCTCGCCTGGATCAAAGGATACTTTTGGATATTCTTTGTTTCCAAAATACTTGCAAATTGGTTGCTCTCCTTCAAGTTCGCCTAATCCAAAGTCGCCTTTAAGTACTCCATCTCTGATGGCCTGTTCAAGTACCTGTTTACTTACTGGCCTTCTCTCTCCAGGAGTTCTTAACATTGTTTCATAAAGTATGTTAGTATCAACATGCTGGTTATCTTTAAGATATTGAGTTTTAAGAAGTATTGGGCCTAGTTGCTCATTTAGTAGCGATTCTTGTTTTAGATAATCATAAACAATTTCATCTATCTTACTTGAGCTAGATAGAGGAATGTTTATGTGGTGTTTTGTTGGAGAATTTTTTTCAGGAAGATAAATAGTACTATAATATTCTTTGATATAATCCTTGAGGTTATCATTTTCTTTGCCCAATTCTTTTTGTAATGCGTGTTTTTGCTCATCTTTTAATTTAACGAATTTGTCACTGCTTATGTGTTCCCATGCTATTTTACTTTTCAAAGCATTAGAGAATTTATTTTTCTCTCCATCAGTTGGAACCAGAATGAAAATATTGTTTTTATAAACCCGTGGTGATTCACCAACAGTATCATAAATGGCCTCTACAAGCTTCAAGTCATTTTCTTTGAGTATAACTAGTTTCATAGAGTGAGAGTTTTCAACATCTTTAGGACTTGAAGGCCAGATTATTGCTTTGAATCTGTGATTACTAGTGTTATCTTTAAGGAGTTGTTTTTCTACCTCCTCCGTTTCTCGCTGTTTGATATTTTCCATCCGATCAATTTTCATTTTCAAAATATTGGCTTCTTTTGTGAACATATACTTGCCATCTTGGATGTTGAGATAGAGTAACTGATTTCTGAAATGATTCAAGACTTCGCTTATTTGTGCTGAATAAATTCCTCTAGAGGCAGTATCGCGTTTAATTTCTGCTTCCGTAGCGCCTTGTGATATCACCGCACCAGAATGCGAATACATGAAGATGGCAGTGGCGGCCCTTGTTCCCAATTTCTTTCCCCATAGATTTTGTGGGACCAATTTGTTTACTTTGGAAGCACCCGATTCAGATCCTACGATATCTTTTGCTATGACGCCTTGAAACTGATCATCAAGATGTCTTGTCAACTCGCCTCGTATTCGGTCATTTGTAAGTTCAAAATCACCCAAGCTGATGAATTCTTTATCGCTATTTACTAAGGCGTTAACTACTAACGAAAGGAGTCTTAGTACTCCCCTTGTTCTCTGGAAGTTGAGCATTGAACCCCATCTTTTATACAAAACATCAATTACTTGCGGCAAAAATGGATAACTCCTTTCAAATTCTTCTCTATAGTCTGAAGGTTGTAAACCCTCTGGAATTATTCCTTCTTCCTCACAATACTCAACAGAATCATTTATGATGGATTCTGCTCTATCTTTTATCTGGTCATTGTCTGTTGTAAAGAGTCTTGCTCTGATTATGCTTGGAATATCTTTGTCATCAACTGGAGATATTGAATCTTCAATTCTTCCAGAGAATTTTTTTAATTTTTCAAATAGTTCTGCGGCCTTCACATTATCTAATTCTTCATTTGCGCTGGATGGTAGACTGACTACAACACAAACATTTTCAAGTCCCATTACAGCTTCACCTAATTCTTGAATAAAGGCAATTGTCTGTTCAGCTAGTGTTGATTTTTCTACTTTGACTCCATTTGCTCTTACAACATAGTGCAATAATTCATCAATCAAGATGAGAATGGGTTGATGTTCTTTCAATACTTCCTTTAATACAGTCGCCCCGCGAGAGACCTGGCCAGAGAGTTTGGTTTTTTTTCCAGTAAGTTGTTCTTCTATTATTCCCCAAATGGTCTGTGTATTTGGATCTAATTCAGTTCCAACAATAACAATAGGTTTCTTTCCATACCAGTCTTGAAATTTATGATAAAGATAGATTAGAGTGTGTGTTTTTCCACCTCCAAATGGTGTCTTGATAGGTCTAAAATGATCGCCTCCTTTTCCATCAAGTCTGTTTTTTACTGATTTTATGATCTTTTCAAGATTCTTGGTTTCATAGGTTCGCTTGAAAAAAGTTTTAGGATCTCTATACTCGTCTGGCCCTTCATTATTGTAAACATCCCATAGTTTTGCAGCATATGTTTCAAGAGTAAAATTGCCTTCATAGATGTCTTTGTGTGGAACTGCAATTTCATGAAAAGATGGCAATGTTATTTGAGTATGGTTGTATTCTAAAATAGTTTTGTCTGGACTCCGCTTTGTGAGTCATCAACTCTGAATCCAGTCAAAAATCCATCTAACCATTTCTTTTCAGTACTTTCCGTGGGTAATGATTCAGAGATCGCTTGAGCCACTCGTTTGAACATGTCGCTTTTAGAATATCCTTTATCCTGAAGTAGTTTGTCTAGATCTTCTTTTTTGTTGTTCTTCCATAGTTTCAAAATGTAATGCAATATGTCAATCAGTTCATGTGAGTCTTCTAGATCCTCTACTTTTCTCTCATCAGGTCCTAAAACACGAATGTTTTCTTTGTCTTTAATAATGAATCCTTTGTTCCATTCACGTTCTAGGTCTATTCCAACACTTTGAGACATCTTTTTTGCATCATCATACGGGACATTTACTTCTCCATATGCCCATCGCCAAAGAATATAGAATCTGGTCATTTTAGATATTTCATCTGTAAATTCGCTATGAAGTACTTTTTGGATTGCATAATTTGTTACAATTTCTCTGGTATCATTAAGTAGTTTTGTTACAGAAATTGGATTATCGCTGTCATCAACTACTTTTTCATATTTTCCAAAGACTTCTATTGCTGAACCAATAGCAGCAATAAAAAAATCAGCACCAGACATTCCCTCTCCCCAAAACTGATCAAGTTTTTTGTTCAGATATTTTTTTAACTCAGATTTTAGATCTCGATAAAACCCAGTTGATTCTTTATTTCGTTTGCGTGCAATCATATAGATAGAAGAAGCTAGTGCAGCAGATTCTTGAGCTCTTAATCTAGCTCCCATTTCTGTATTAATGGGCCACGCGGATGTAACTACTAATCCTGAGTTTAATAATGAATTAATCAAGGTCTCCCATCCTTCAGTCGATTTGTGAGCATAAACCAGAACAAACATTCCATCATTTTTAAGCACTCTATGAATTTCTTTAAATGATTTCGATAGCATCATCTCAAATGTTTTTTTAGTTTTCACTTTGGTATTATTTTCAGAAAATTCAGATTCCGAAGTTTCTGCAATAATTTCGTCAGTTTTTGGAGTTAATGGAGTAGAAAATAAATCGGGATGAATGTGATTTAATATTCGTTTTAGCCATACATAGAAAAAATCTGAAAAATAAGAATATGGGATATTGTCATAATAAGGAGGATCGGTTATTACCGCATCAAAATAGTTATCGTTTAAATCTAATGCCATTGCAGAACACTTAGTTACTTTGAAATTGACAGGTTCAATTTGAGACGCATGCTTAATCCACTTTTCATTTTTTTCCAGAGCTGTAATCCAACCCGCAGCGAATGGATTGAAATGATTAGATTCCATGTAATCCCAAACAATAGGAAGTGCATTTCTGCCAAATGTGTGGGCAACACCCCTACCGCCAGTAGTATTTAGGGTACATTGGACTGACCCAAATCCCACTAATCGATCAAACGCAAGAGCGAGATAACTAACAACTGCAATAGCAAGTTCTTTTTCTACGTTATTTTCAATCATCTTATTATAGGCATCACGGATTTTATCCGCAAAAACAATTAACGCTAGTTTTTGGCGTTCATTAAATAAATCTCCCCAGTTTTTCATATTATACAACTGAACACGAAATCCAAGGGTTCCTATTGGAGGTAAAGGTTCATCTGGAACTGGATTCATTCCGAATTTTTTAAAAAGAAGTTCTTGTTTGGACTTTAAGAATTCTTTGGCTTTACAATACGTTGCATAATCCTCTTCAGTAGCAATTTTATACTGTTTTCCTTGTTTCCCATTAGTTTGGGAAATAACAGATATCATTCTTTGTCCTGATTTATTTACCTCGAATAGATTTTTGAGTGATTTTGGATCAATAGTTGAACCACACACTAGACAATGAACTGTGGCTTTTGAAATACTTCCTTTAGCTGGATCAAATTCTTTGGGAATGGGTTCATAACCTGTTCCAACAATCTTAAAATTAACTTTCTTGTTAGAAATAAACGGAAGTAATGAAATGTTTTTAGAAGAGGATTTTGCTAACCAATACTGTTTTAATAATGGTATTTCAGCTCCGCATTTAGGATTCTGACAAGGAACCGTTCGTGCCCATGTGCATCCTAACAATAAGGAGTTATTTTTTTCTTCAGGATAAAAATGTCCAATTTCTTTTTTACATTCTTCAAAAACCCAATTACTCCATTTTTTAACTTCTTTTATCAGAATGTTACCTTTAATATCAACAAATCCGTTTCGTTTTTTATTGTAACTTGTGAATTCTAATGGATATTGAAAGGTACATTTCAAAATTAAAATTGATACTGGATTATAATCACTTGCATAAGTCTCACAACCCAATCTTATAGATTCAAGAGGAATAGAACCTCCGCCTGAAAATGGGTCTAATACTTTTGGGGTTTTATTACGATTTTTTTGGATATTTTTTTTTGCCTCGTCCAAAATATCTAGATTCAAAGAATTTTCAAACTTTGCAAGTTTCGTGATAAAATTGTATGATTCCTTGACTCTTTTCTCTTCATTTGGCAAATCAATCAGAGTTGCATAAATCGATGCTCTTGATGCAGCTAGAGGACGTCGAGCCCACCATAAATGAAGCGTCGAAATATGACCATGTCTATTTCTTTTCTCTTTCCTAGATTCTTCTCCAATTTCTCTTATGGGAAAAAATTCCTCAATGAATCTTCTCTCACTCATTCTGCTTTCGCCTTAATTTCAGATGAATCTATCAAATAATGAATGTCTTCTTTCGCATCTAGATTGAATGCAGGATTACGAATTACTTTTGGAGTCGGAACATTTGGATGCATTTCAGTATTCCATACCACATAAAGATAGTAATCGTCAGCAAGATGTTTTGCTTTGAACCATTCATTTTTTGATAACGCTACCGCTCCTATTCCTTTTCGTCCTTTAACTTCGATGTATCTTACATTTCCTTGCTCATCAAATGACTTTATGTCATAACCTGGTCCTATGTCTTTCGAAACATCCTTTGGATTTCTCCCGAGTTTTTTCTCAAATTCCATAACTACCTGCATAGCAATCCTTTCAGTTTCAACGTCTTTTCTAAATTCATCTTGTATTATTTGTGGGGAGGTTACCTTTACTATTCCTAAAAATGTTGGAGCTGATATAGTCAGGCTTTTTTCTCTTTGAATGAGCTCGGCTAATTCTTTTTTGTTGTCTATATACTGACGCTGTCTTTCTTCTTTGTTGCGTATTGCAAGATCTACGTTTTCACCTCGTCGTTTTCTATCTCGAAGACTGACAAGGTCTTTATCAAGATCTAGGATTAGTTTTTTTAGGGATTCAATTCCATACTTTTCTTTAATTTCTGCTTGTCGGTTTCGTTCTTCTTGTAGTTCTTTTTGATAATCTCGCAATGATGAAATGATTTGAGACTGAGTTTTTGTCTTTAGAATCTCCATGTCTACTGTGCCAGAACCTTTTGTAGATTCTTGAAGATCCCACAAGATGAAAGGTTGAATGAATTCTATAGCTCCTGTCCTAGAATCAACGTAGTATGCAAAAAGACGTTTTCCAGCAATACTACCAGTCCCATCAGATATCTGACCCTCATAAAATAAAATATATCCATCAAGTTGTCCGGTTGGGTCTTTAAACTCGGCCCCTTTCTGAAGCTCTGCACTGAAACTTTTACTAATCCATTCAAGAATGGCTTCAAATAGAGGATGTCCAAATGTTAGGAATTCTGCATCTTGGTCTTCTGGACTAACCTCTTTGGCAAAAGAGGTTTTTGGATATGATTTTAAAATATGCCCAAATGATTTTCTGAATTCTTCGTCTTCAGCAATCTTTCGTATCGGATAAGGAATAGAATCAATAACATAAAGACCTCTACTTCTTTCTCTAATCTTTCCCTCAGCTTTTGTAAATGCTTTTTTGAAAAATTCTGCAGTATATTCAGGAATTAGTTTATTTTCCCGTGCTTGTTGTCTTTGTTCTTTTAATTGGGTAAAATCAATGTGTTTGGTAGCTAGAGTATCCCCCAAGTCTTCACGTATTTTTTTAATAAATTCCTCATCAACTTTGATTTCCAAAGTTTTGATGATCTCATCTTCAGTTTTAGCTCCAACTGCCGCTTCAGCTAGTAATAGAGCAAGATCTCTGCCATAGTAAATTTCACCAATAATGTCATAGACTTTGTCGCTTCCCATCTTTGATTTAATTTCTTCAAGTTTCTCAAATAGTCGTTTGAATATTCTTCCCTCAACAGTATCTTGAGCAATCAGGTTGTACACAAATACTTCATATTTTTGACCATATCTGTGCACACGCCCCATTCTTTGTTCTAATCTGTTAGGGTTCCAAGGAATATCATAATTTATCATTAAATGACAAAATTGTAAATTAATACCTTCACCTGCAGCTTCAGTTGCAACCATCACTTGAGTTTCGGTTTTAAATATTTTTTCAGCTTCTATTCTATCATCAAGATTCATTCCACCGTGAATGAAATTTACACTATATCCCCATTTTTTGATCTTTTTTTCAAGATATTCTAATGTGTCTTTAGATTCGGTGAATATCAAAATCTTTTTGTTTATGGATTTTGCCTCAAGTAAGTTCATAGCTTCTTTTAGTTTTTGAAGTTTAACTTCAACTTCTTGATCTATGACATTTTTTGTTTCTGCAATCAATTCATCGAGTGTTTGTATTTCACTTTCCAATTCCTCTCTATTTTCAGCAATACTCAGAGTCTCCCAAAGACTTTCATGTTTCCACCTTTCTTCTTCACTCATCTCTTCTGTTTCTTCAAAATCAAATTCTTTTGGAATTGGTTTTTTTGAATTCTCAAAATTTTCAATGATATCCTTTAGTCGTTCACGTCTACGAATCAATGATTTCCATAGAGCAAAACAGCTTGATGCTAGTCTTCTTTGAAGTATAACTAGTGCAAACCCTATATTTCGTTTTTTATCTGATGTTAATGCCTTGTTGAATTGATATCTCACATATTCTGTTAGTTTTTTATACAATTCTCTTTCAGGATTTGAAAGTGGATAGGCGGGAGTCATCACATATCGTGGTAAAAACAGGGGTTTACCATCAAAGTCTTTCATATCTTCTTTTATTCGTCTCAAAAATAGTGTATTCTCATTTTTTTGGATTGACTCTTCAAGCATTTCAGAGGTGGCAAAAAAGCCCGGCTGTAATAAGTCCAAAAAGAGTCTAAAATTTTCAGTATCCCCTTTATGAGGCGTAGCAGTTAAGAACAAAATATGCTCACTAATACCTGACAGGATCTCTCCAAGCTTGTATCGTTCAGTCTTTGTAACTTTTTCATTGTATCTATAGGCAGCCATTTTATGTGCTTCATCAACTATAACCAAATCAAATTGAGAAGAATTAATCGAGGGAAGTACATCTTCTTGTTTTGCAAAATCAATTGATGTGATTATCTGGTTTTCCTTATTCCAAATATTTTGACCATATAATGAATCAGCAGTACCTCTATCTGCTACGACAAATGTTTCTTCAAATTTTTCTTTAAGTTCACGTCTCCATTGATCTTTGAGATGTCCTGGTACTACAACTAGGATTCTATATACAAGATGTCTTAACTTCAATTCTTTCATTATCAGACCTGCCATGATTGTTTTTCCTGCACCAGGATCGTGTGCTAAAAGAAATCTAATTCTTGGCATCTTCAACACAACCCCATATACCGCCTCAATTTGGTGAGGCAGAGGGTCCACCTTTGAAGTGTTCATTGCAAGCCATGGATCATAGTCAGATGCAAATCTGTAGCGAATGGTTTCAAGACCTAAGAACACTTTCCAAGGTTCACTTGAAAAATCCGAACTGATTGTTTTAAGACTGATATGGGATAACTCATCATTTGATAAGATAACGTCAACATGAGCACCGCTAGGGATTCTTGATCCAATTATGTGAACATCAGGACCAAAACTTTCGACCTTCTTTATTTCAATTGGCTCAGGCCATTTTGGTCCTTCAATAATTACACCAACTCTCAGATCGTTTAGATTCAATGATAGAATGCAGTTAGATCGTTGAATAAATCTTACTTAATCTAGAGTAGAAATCATTGCTTAGCTTTCTATCCTAGGTGCAAGATAATATTCAACCCTAGTCATTGACGGCATTTCAAATAGTATGCGCATTGGGGTCTTTGTACCATATTCCATGCTAACAGTCTTACTGGTTCTGCCTATATTACGAATGATTTTCGCCATGTATTCAAGACTATACATGGAAGAACTATCTTCTAAAACCTCTAACAAAGATAATTCGGGATTAGTTTTTTCTAAATCAACCATAACATTAGCCACATCTCCTTTTCCAATGAACTGAATTCTATCGAATAATGAGTTGATTGTAACATGTTCAGAAATTCGTTCAATGTTTGTCATGATTCTAGTCAGTGCATCAGAAGATAGCAATATTTTTGATTTTACATCTACTTTTGGAATTGGAGTATTAACTTCAGTTTTTTCAAGTAAATTAAGATCATATTCCATTGAGAGTGAACCTTTTATTGAAATTTTCATCTTGTTTGGATCTTCAATTTTTAACTCTATAAGATCCTCATTAGATGCAGCATTTAGGATGTTTTTGAAATCATCTATTTTCATTCCAAAAAATGTAGCATGACAACTAAATGAATCAAAGGAGGATAATGGAAATGTTATATCTAGTAATGCTACATGTGCAGGATCTATTCCCCTGAAGGTAATTCCATCGTTGTTACAGATGAACATGGCTTCTTCCACAATATCTCCGATCGCATTTACGATCGCTTTCCATTCATTCACATTCTTAATTTTTGCTTGGAGTAACAAATTATATGTACCCCTAAGTTAAGCGGTTTAAATCTTTTCTTATCAAAATCGATCTATTTTCAGTTGGAAAATGGAAAATTGTTTAGATTGGTAAAAGATCAATGATGCGTTAAAGATTCATGATCAAATATTAACTCAAAGACCAAGTCTGGTAAGATTCGTATAATTCCATCACATAATTTTGGTTCCTCCCCATTTCCTTAATGAATGACCTACTCAGAGCATTCAGGATAATTGTGTAATGGGTCTGGCAAACCCTTTGGAGTACTTGATAAAGATGGAGGTATTGTACTGGAATCAAAAAATATATTTGGTTCTATATTTTCATATTCGAAATAATATTGTTCTTTTTGTGATGGTGCTGATCCTTTTATGATTATGTTCTTGCGAAAAAATGATTTAGCCTTCCCACGAATTTCTACTATATAGTTGGTTTTCTTATCAATTTTTATGCATTTTATCTTGATCTTGATTCTTTTTATGCTGTCACTCATGCAAAATAATTATCGTGTTAAGTTTAAAATGTATTTGTAAATTTGGTGTTGATTCGACTCCTATCAGACCCAGTTACTTCGTTGGTTCTTATTTAGGCCCAAAAATGATTTAAAATTTTCTAGAAAAATCTATCAAGTCCTTGAGGTTCCTTTTGTATACTCATTTCAGGTGGTGGAGGAAGAGTCATGCTAGAAAGTGGTTTGAGAGGGGTTGGTGGATCAATACCAAGTCGCTCTTTGAGAAAACCCCAATCTAGCTGATATAAATTTGGTTTTTCTTCCCAGGCATCGGTCAAATCATTTATTTTCTTGATATAACCATGTGATTCAAGCCATTCGAGAGAATATCTTATCAGACCAAAATCCTCCAATTCTTTTATTAGATCAAGACAATGTGTGTCACATATTCCTTCTTCGTGTTCTCTTATAATCTTCCACAAAGTTTTCCATTGGTACGATTTTCTATTTCCTTTCATTCTAAGTTCAGGATGTGCTTTCTTGAATTTCGAATAAGCTAATTCATTATCAGGCGAATATTTTGGATTATTAGTGTATTGTGCGTAGAAATCTTTAGTTACCCTTACTCCAACTTCGTAGTTTGAACACATGAACAGATGATAAATCTGAGAGTTTTTTGGCTGGAATGGTAAGGGTAGCACATATCGGAACCATTTGTGTAGTCTTTCTCTATACAATTTAACAAGAATCTGTATTCGTTCCTCAGAAGATTTAGGAATCAGGAGAGTAGAACGCCAGTTAGTATGACCGAAAAGCTCATCCATTTTAGAAACTGCGTTTTTTTCTTGTGAGCCCCAGTTTTCTTCTTTTAAGTCTGTTGGCAATGGTACTAAATCATCTCTTCCTTGAAACCAATCTGAGGTGAATAGAAATATAATAAATTCAGTTCCTGTTTGATAATATTTTATTATTCTTTTACTTGCAATTTCTTCGATTTTGGGCCATGAAGAATATAATAACGGATCAAAGAAAAACAAAGAATTTCCTAAATCAATCTGTTCAATAATTTCTGGAATATTGACTTTGATATTCAGAAGATAGACATCTTTTCCGTTCCCATTGACTTGTGTTGAATATTCTAGCATTGGCCAGCGTCTTTTTACAACATTTGTTAGATGGGAGAAACACGAAGAATCACTTTCAATAAGAATTACCTTAAGTTGAGAGGCATTAGGATCCTCTGCTTTAAGTTTTAATGCATGCCCAGAGGAACCTAATATTGTTGTATCAGTATCCTTTATGTAATCTTCACCAGTTCCTGCATCCATTTCTATAATTGCTGTGGGTTTAGAATGTTCAAAGAACTTACCACCAGATGTGATGTTCCACCAAAGAGGATAATATTTTCCAGTTATTTCAGACTTTAGTTTAGTTCCCATTTCCCCGCTTAGTTCTATTGCATCATCATGGAATGTGAGCATCTTTACTACAAGTGAACTCAATCAATTATTTTAGATGTTATCTTCTTCGTCAACTAGATTTAGCCTCTCCATATTTAGATCACATACATCGACTACATCATCAATGGGTGATAAATCAGCCATACAATGGACAGACGCCACTTGGAATCCATCTACCGGTTGTTCAAAAATATCTCCAGGATGCAAAAACTGTTATGCGGAAAGACTTGCTATCAGATTAAAATGGATGAGAAACCCAAAGTACACGAAGGGGTTTCGTTTTACGCTTCACGAAGATGCTTTAGATATTCCATTAAAGTGGAGTAGACCTAGAAAAATATTTGTCAATAGTATGTCAGATTTATTTCATGAATCAATGCCAGAGGATTTTCTTAAGAAATGTTTTGATGTCATGTCTAAGGCAGATTGGCACGTTTATCAGGTTCTGACTAAAAGACCAGAAAGAATGCTTTCTTTTACCAACCAATATGGAAAAATCCCTGATCATATTTGGCTTGGAACATCAGTCGAATTACCACTATACAAAAATAGAATAGATATTCTCAAGAAAGTATCTGTAAAAGTCAAATTCGTGAGTTTTGAGCCACTTTTGGGATCTATGGGTGAACTTGATCTAACAGGAATATCATGGGCCATAGTCGGCGGAGAAAGCGGACCACATTTTAGAGAAGTCGAATCAGAGTGGATAAGGGACATACGAAAACAGTGTAGAAAACAAAGAGTGGCCTTCTTTTTCAAACAATGGGGAGGAAGAACACCAAAAAGCGGTGGTCGAGTACTCGATGGAAAGGAATGGAATGGATTTCCAAAAGTCAATACGAAGGCAGAAAATCAAACCAATACAAAACAGAAACCGCTACTAATATTGCGTTAAAGGATTTAGCATAAGAATATAGTTCGAGTCTGTTGAGACCCAAGCCTTTTGGCCGTAGTTTTCTTCCCCCGATGGTGTTAATCAAGTAGTTCAACACTCAACAGTAATCTGTTGAGAATAGTATGGATATGATCTCATAAAATGACACCAAAAAAAAGACTGCTAAGGCTGATTCATCCTACATATCTTACAAAAACAACTTACTTTTGAATCCATATTTTGAAAATCCGTATTACATGTTGAACACATTAAATCAATCTTGTTACGTGGATAAATCATAACACATCCCAATTCTTTATTGCATGAATCACATGGAAAAATTTTGTCTTCCCCGTGTATTGATTCTATCCTTGCACATCTTGAGCAAAGAAAGATATCGTCTAATTCATTTCCTTTACAATGAGGACATGTGTATTGTTTTAGTGATTTTTTCCAGTCAAAAATGACATAACCAGTTTGGTTTTTGCAACGATCACACACTAACTCTACCTCTTCTTTGTAAACAAACATCTCTTTTTCATTCAATTTCGTCATGGCGGGATGGGTTATTTTCATGAATTAATATTAATCAGTGTATCTACCCAACAGAGAAACTATCAAAAGAATGGTGTTATGTTGTAAAAAGCGGAGAGCCACCAAAAGTGAGAAGGGTTCCAGAATTCTATGTAAAACACAAAGAACCTGATGATAAATGGTGGTTTATGACAAACATTCCTATAGAATGGGATAAAGAATTTGAGTCAAAAAAAGCACAAGAAGGTACCACAAGATCATCAAAATATGACCTAAAAGTGGTATATCTTGCAATCAAAGAATTAAAATCTCAAAAAGGAACAAAGAATTTAACAATGGCACAAATCTGTCAAGAGTTGGCTAAAAAACAAAAATCTGGTGAAATTGTTTATCATTGTGATTTATCTACAGCAAAACCAAACACAGTTGAACATGCATTTAAAAAAATGAAAACCTTATTTGAAAATGAAGAACAAAAGGATTAGGCACGAATCTTAGGCACAGAACACTCCGAAAGTATTCCGTTTCTGTTCCGAAATGGCATTTTTTTATTCGTAAAAACGGAAGGAAGGACTAAATCACTATAGTAATTCCATTCCGTTTCCGACTTCCGATTTCATCTTTTGAAAACTTTTTTCTTCACAATAGAGAAATATAAGTTAGGAAAAATACCAACTACACGCCTATGTTCACGCCCACAACAAATTATGAACGTTTTAATAGGATTATTTGACAACAAATTTTACTTGAACATATTGACTTGTTGTTTTGATTTGCAAAATTCACACAAGAAAATAGCGATAAAAAATCAATATAAAATTCATACAAACTGAGGTAAAAATGCTACATCAAACAAAAAGCATTGGACTTAGGCACGAATATCTGTCCACTTTCTGTCCATTTCGCTGTCCATTTTAACAAATTTTAGGCATGGAACTGGACAGACAAACCCAAAACACTATAGTATTTCCTGTCCAGTCCACATGTCCATTTTTTAGTTTGAAAAAATTTTCTTTGCATAATAGAAAATTTAAGTTATGAAAAATACCAATTACGTGCGGGTGACACATGCGCGACTAAAATTTCCTTAGTTTTTATCAATTTCAGCCAGTTTCTTCTCAAATGCTTGGTCCATTTCGTCAAGTCGCTTTTTTGACGCCAAATTCTCCTGATCATACATTTTTTCAAGATTTTCAATAAATTTTTGACCAAATTCATGGACTTTTTCTTCGATGATCTTGTTCATGTTTTCCTTATAGTAATCGGCTTCTCTTGCTTTTTCCTCCAGATCTTCCTTGATTTTCTCAAGATTATCAATTTTCAGCTCTTGTCTTGCCTCCTCTGAAATTGTTAGAAAAGGAATCGCTTTTTGATATTCTGGGAATCTTTCAAAGTCTTCTTCCTGATATCTTTCATAATGTCGTTCCAGTCCAACAGAGTGACCCATCATATCCTCTTTGTCCAAAAAGTTGACTTTGGCACGTCTCATCATGGTGTTAAAGTACTTTCTAAATCCGTGCGCCAGTTGAACTTCGTGTCGTCTTTTTCCCGGGGCAAGAGGTGGTCTAAGACCTATTGCAGTAACTATGTTTTGAAGGCGTTTTTTGATTCCAAAAGCATTCAGTCTTCTAATGGTTGGATATTTTACTGCCTTGATTAATGGCTCATCATCTTTAGGATATCTGCCAATTTGTGATTTCCATACTTCTCTGTAATTTGCTAATGTTTGGCAACATTCAGGAGTTAGAAATGTCCAGTAACTTTCTGGTTCTCCACGATAAACCAGTAGAGCTGCACCATTTAATGAACCATCTTTGTTTTGGAAAAATTGTACATCTTTCCAAGTAAAATAATTCCATGCTTCTAAACGAAAACCACCGGCAGAAAACATTTGGACTATAATTTTATCCGTAATATCAGGTGATGCTTCGATCATCTTTTGAAGCTCCACTCTTGTGTATGCCCTATCCTCAGCTGCAGGGTTTGCTCTAGGATAGAGTTTATAGATGGATTTCCAAGGAACTGCCACACCATTGGAATCTAGGAGTGCTTTGATAGGCTTGATATGATTTGGTATTGTATTTGCACTTAGTTTGCCATCTTGTACTAATTCAATTTCTTTTTTTACAAATTGAACCAAGACCTTAGTTACAATATCTGGATTCTTTCTTGCAAGCTCAACAAAGTATCTTGCTAGCGTTTTTGGATCCCTATCTTCTGCATTCTTTCCAAGTTCTTCTTCATATATTTTGGCAGGAACTAGTTTTAGAAAGTTGTTTAACGCATTTGTGTACTTTCGAAAAGTGTGCTTATTTTTCAGAGAATCTAAAAATGACTGGTAAGGATCTGAACTATTTCTTATCTCATCAAGCCTTAATTCCATTTGCGATATAGACGGGTGGGTCCTATTTTAGTACCATGATGGTATGCGGACCCGAAGGGACTCGAACCCTCGACCTGACGCTCCGCAAGCGTCCGCACTATCCAAGCTGTGCAACGGGTCCACTAGAAAACTC
>Ga0247727_10007057_pt1 | contig 21659 bp, 18 predicted proteins | sample WisWelCaveWW1625_FD_202498 | JGI IMG/M metagenome (GOLD analysis project Ga0247727, IMG submission 202498) | Biofilm microbial communities from Wishing Well Cave, Virginia, United States - WW16-25 | ecosystem: Environmental > Aquatic > Deep subsurface > Groundwater > Cave microbial mat | place... | reverse complement strand
GGGCCAGGTGCTGACCGACCGGGGCTTCCCCCGGTACCGGGCGGACCAGATCTTCAGCTGGGTCTACCAGAAGCACCACCTTGACGCGGGGCGCATGACCAATCTGCCCGGCCCGCTGCGCGCGGGCCTCCAGGACGTGTGCGACATGGATCTGCCGCAGGTGGCCGCGGTGCTCTCCACCCCCGATCAGCTGACCCACAAGTTCCTGCTTGAGCTTTCCGACGGGGCGCGGGTGGAATGCGTCTCGATGCGCACCCAGCGACGTCTGACCTTCTGTCTCTCGTCGCAGGTGGGCTGCGCCCTCAAGTGCACCTTCTGCGCCACCGGTCTGCTGGGGCTCAAGCGCAATCTCAAAGCACACGAGATCGTGGCCCAGGTGCTCCGCATGGGCGACTTCCATCACTGGCGCGACGCGCGCTTCAACGTCGTCTTCATGGGCATGGGCGAGCCGCTCGTCAACCTCGATCCGGTGCTGGATTCGATCCGCATCCTTCACGACGACCGCGGCGTCGGCCTCGGCGCCCGCCGCGTCACGATATCGACCGCCGGCGTCGTCCCCGGGATCCGCCAGCTCGCCGAAGCCGAACTGCCCCTCGGACTCGCGGTGTCGCTCCACGCCACCAACGACGAGCTGCGGAGCCGGCTCGTGCCGCTCAACCAGCGCTGGCCGCTCCGTGAGCTGCTGGCAGCGGCGCGTGACTACGGGCGTCGGACCGGACGCCGCACGACGCTCGAGTACACGCTGCTCGCCGGGGTCAACGACGGCCCCGAAGACGCGCGACGGCTGGCGGAGATCGCGCGCAGCCTTCCGAGCAAGATCAATCTCATCCCCTACAATCCGGTCCCGGGACTCGATTGGAAGCGCCCCACCCCCGAGGCGATGGAGGCGTTCGTCCAACAGCTCTATCCGGTGGCACCGGCGGTCACGCTGCGCCAGACGCTGGGCGGCGAAATCTGGGCGGCCTGCGGGCAGCTCGGCGGCCTGAGCCCCGCGGCCTGAGCGCACCGTTCGAGACGGTGAGTCCCACGTGACGCTTCGCACCCGCCTTCTCATCGCCTTTCTCGTCCTCGCGCTGGTCCCCACCCTGGTGCTCACCCTGTTCGCGCTGGATCGCCTGGGTCGGGCGATCGAGCTGTGGAACACGCCCGGCGTGGATCAGGCGCTCGAGTCGGCGCTCGAGACCAGCAAGACCTCGCTCGCGCGCATGGAGGCCACCGCGCTCGCGCAGGCCGGGGAATGGGCGGCGGCGCTCCCGCCCGAGCCGCTCACGCCGCAGCGGCGCACCGCGGTGCGGGCCGGCCTGCGCGCGGCCGGTCTCGACTTCCTCCAGCTCTACCGGCGCCAGGGCGACGGCTGGGCCCTGCAAGAGGAGGTGCGTCCGGAAGGAGTGCTGGCGGTGGCCGCGCTCGATCTTTCGGCTGAGCTCGAAGCGGGACTCGGGGCCGACCGGATCTTGAAGTCACGACAGGGAGCGCTGGCGGGGCTGGCGATGCAGGGCGAAGGCGCGCTGCTGGTCACGGGGATGCTGCTCCAGCCCGACTACTTCGAAGACCTGGCCACGGTTGGCGAAGGTGTCGGCTTCTATCGCCGCTTCGGCGTGGTCCGGGACGTTTCGCGCATCTACACGCTCCTGCTGGTCGTGGTGCTGGTGGCGCTGCTGGTCGGAGCCTCGGTGTGGGCGGCGGCGGCGCTGGCGCGCGGTATGACGCGGCCGCTCCAGCGTCTCGAAGAAGCCGTCGAGCGCGTCGCGGCCGGCGACCTCAGCTCGCGCGTTCAGCCGGGAGGCGCGCGCGAAGTCGTGAAGCTGGGCGAGCGCTTCAATGACATGGCCGCGCGACTGGGCGAAGCGCAGGAAGCGCTGCGCAAGGCCGAGCGCGAAGCGGCGTGGCGTGAGGTCGCCCGGCGTCTGGCGCACGAGTTCAAGAACATCCTCACCCCCATGTCGCTCTCGCTCCACCGCCTGCGCCGACGCGTCGGCATCGTGCCCGATGAGCACCGCGGGGCCGTGGGCGAAAGTCTCGAGGCGCTCGCGGGCGGCGTGGACCAGCTCGCGACACTGGCCGGACAGTTCTCGCAGTATGCGCGCCTCCCCGAGCCGCGACTGGAGCGGGTGGACCTGGCCCAGGTGGTGCGCGAGGCGGTGCGCCTCCACGAGCACGAAGGGGTGACGGTGCGCGTCTCCGGCGAGGAGCCGCCCCTCTGGGTGCGGGCCGACAGCCTCCTGCTCGCGCGCGCGATCCACAACCTGGTGCTCAACGCCTGCGAGGCGAGTCCGCCGGGGGCGGTGGTGGATGTGCGCACGATCTCGGAATCCGACGCGGCCGCGGTGGAGGTGCTCGACCGCGGGGCCGGGCTGGCCCCCGAGGTGCGTGAGCGGCTGTTCGAGCCCTACGTGAGCACCAAACGCCGCGGCAGCGGCCTCGGGCTCCCGCTGGTGCGCGACATCGCGATCCAGCACCATGGCGCGGTCACGCTGGACGACCGGGAAGGCGGCGGCACGCGGGCCCGGCTGACCCTGCCCGTAATGGACGACATTCCGAAGGAAGGAACCGCATGACGGCCAAGAACACGCTCACCGTGCTCGTCGTGGACGATGACACCCAGATCCGAAACACGCTGCGCGGGGTGCTCGAGGACGAGGGCCACAGCGTGGCCGAAGCCGCGGACGGAGCGAAGGCTCTCGAGGTCCTCGAGCGGCGGCGATTCGACGTCGTGCTGCTCGACGTGAAGATGCCCGGCGTGGGCGGACTGGAAGCGCTCGAAATGATCCGCGAGGCCGCGCCGCAGACCGGCGTCGTGATGGTGTCGGGCGAAAGCACGATCTCGACCGCGGTCCAGGCGCTCAAGCTCGGCGCCTTCGACTTCATCGAGAAGCCGGTGGATCCGGAGCGTCTGATCGAGGTGCTCCTCCAGGCGGCGCGCCTGACGGTCCTACGAGGCGCCGAAGCCGGACCCGCGGACGATCTCGGCATCCTGGGACGCACCCCTGCGATCCAGCTGCTCATCGCCGACATCCGCCGCGTGGCGGCCTCGCAGGCCAAGGTGCTGATCACCGGCGAGAGCGGGGTCGGCAAGGATCTGGTGGCGGAGGCGCTCCACCGGCTGTCGAAGCGGGCGTCGAAGCCGTTCGTGAAGCTCAATTGCGCCGCCATCCCCAAGGATCTGGTCGAGAGCGAACTGTTCGGCTACGAGAAGGGCGCGTTCACGGGCGCGATGCAGAAGAAGCCCGGACGGCTCGAGCGCGCACACGAGGGCACACTGTTCCTCGACGAGATCGGCGACCTGTCGATGGAGTCCCAGGCCAAGCTCCTGCGCGCGATCGAGACCGGCGAGGTGGATCGCGTGGGCGCCACCGACACCTTCAAGGTGGACGTGCGACTGGTGTCGGCGACCAACAAGGATCTGGCGGCGGCCATGGAGGCCGGCGCCTTCCGTCGCGATCTCTACCACCGGCTCAACACCGTGCCGCTCCACGTTCCGGCGCTGCACGCGCGCGCCGCGGACGTGCCGATACTGGCCGAGCATTTCCTCGACCTCGCCTGCCGCGCCGAGGGCAAACCCGTCAAGCGGTTCGTGGCCGAAGCGCTCACGGTGCTCCAGGAGTACCGCTGGCCCGGCAACGTGCGCGAGCTCCGCAATCTGATGGAGCGGACGGCGATCCTGGTCGAGGGCGACACGGTGGGCGCCGAAGATCTGGCTCCGTGGCTCGAGGCGACTCCGGGCTCCGAAGGAGTCTCGGGCCTGCGCGGTGAGATCGAGCGCCGCGAGGCGGACGCGATCCGCAAGGCGCTGGATGCCGCCAACTGGAACGTGACCCAGGCGGCCGCGAGCCTGGGGATCGACCGCACGAACCTGCACCGGAAGATGCGCAAGTACGGCGTGTCGCGGCGGTGAGGCGGGCCGGCCATGACCATCCCTCCCGCCGCAACCCGGCGACAGCGCGACGCGTAGAAGCCACACCCCGAGCGGCGACGCCGGCCACGCGCCCGTGCCCGCAAGCGCCTACGGGCCCGCCGCCGCGTTCGCTCCTGGTACAACGCTTGCGGAACACCGTGCGACTCCCCATCATCCCCGGGCCCGTGGAGGCATGATGCGCAACACACCCCAATCCCCTCGCCCGGCGTCCATCTGCCTGGAACCACTGTTTCCGGTCCTGCTGCTCACCCTGGTCGCGGCGCTCGCGGCGCTTCCGGCACGGGCCCATGAAGGTGACACGCTGCGGTTCGAGCCGGTGCAGCCGGCGGAATCCGAGGCCATGGACGACGCGGAGGGCGGCGCCAAGCCCTCGCGGAGCCACCGGGAGCGCGAGTGGCTCCAGGATCCGTTCCACCAGCACCTGCTCTCGGACATCCACCGCGAACGGCTCGACACCCGCCGCTGGAGCAACTGGGACGTGGCGCTCGACTACAATCGCGTGGACGACCTGCGTTTCGGGCTCACGAGCCAGGCGCAGGCCGACCTGGCCTTCGCGCCGCGGCTGGCGGTGCGGCTCGAGTACGCCACCGGCCGCGAGCGCTGGCTCTACGGCGCCCAGCTCGAGCAGCCAGTCGACCGCGCCAACCGTTTCGCGCTCGGGGTCGCGATGTCCCGGGCCACCGACCATCTCGACCTCAACCAGGTCGAGGACTTCGAGAACAGCCTGGCGCTCCTGTTCGGACGCCAGGACTATCGCGACTACTTCGAGCGCGAAGGCGTGAACGCCTACGCGGCGGCCCGCTGGCCCGCCGTGACCACTCTGAGCGCGCACATCCGCAGCGACCGCTACCGCTCGTTGAAGGCCCTCGACGTCGATTCGTGGTTCCATCGCGACCGCACGCTGCGCACCAATCCCCCCATCGCCGACGGCGACATCCACGCCTTTGCGATCCGGCTCGAGCAACACGCGCGCCGCGCCGGTGGCTTCTACCACTGGATCGAACTCGAGCACGCTGGCGACGGCCTGGGCGGCGACTTCCACTACCGGCGCGCCCTCGCGGACTTGCGGAGCGTGGTTCGCCTCTCCCCCGCCATGGCGATCACCCTGCGGGCCGTGGGCGGCTCGGGGCTCTCCGGCGCGCTCCCGCCCCAGCGCACGTTCACCATCGGGGGCGTGGACGGCCTCAGAGGGCACAGCTTCGGCGCCTACCGCGGCGACCAGGTGGCGCTGGGTCAGGCCGAGTACGCGATCGGGTTCGGCGAATGGGGTCGATCGAAGCACGTGGACTTCGAGGGGCTGCACGCGATCGTGTTCGTGGACGCCGGCAGTGCGTGGAGCAATCCCGACCACGACTGGGATCCCGGCCGCCAACACTACGCTCTGGATGGGGGCTTTGGCCTCGGGACCGACGAAGACAACCTGCGCATCTACTTCGCCAAGGATCTTCGTGATCCGGACTCCGACTTCGTGATCAGCGCGCGACTCCGGCGCCCGTTCTGACCATCGCGTGCTCCCCACGCTCCCCGCTTCCTCCCGCCTCGCGGGTCCGCGGCCGCTCCTGCCCGCGGGGCTGCTGGCCGCCGCGCTGCTGATGGCGGCCGCGCACGCGCTGGCGCTCGACCTCACCCTGCCGCAGCCGCGCGAGCGCGGTGGCTACGTCTACGCCGAGGTCGAGGTAGCCGACCCCTTCGGGCCCCGTGTGCGCGAGAGCCTGGGACGCGGCATGCCGGCGACCCTTCTCGTGCACGCCGAGCTGTGGCGCCGGCGCGGCGGCTGGTTCGACCGCCTCGAGAGCAGCTTCGACGCGCAGGTCCGCATCCGTTACGAAGTGTGGAACGATCAGTACCGCATCGAGCGCACCGGAGCCGAGGCGGGTCGCGTGGGCACCCTCGATTCGGCCGCCGCGTTCCTGTCGCGCCCCTGGGCCCTTCCGGTCGCGCGCATCGGCGACGTTCGCCCGCGGGCGCGCTACTACGTGGTGGTGAACGCGGTGCTCAAGCCCTTGAGCGTCGAGGACGTGCAGGAAGTGGAGGGCTGGCTATCCGGGGAAGTACGGAGCAAGGGCCGCGCGGGGCTTGGCGTGGTCACCGAGCTGCCGCGCGCCCTGTTCGACGCGGTGCGCAACTTCGCAGGCTTCGGCGACCAGCGCACGCGCGTGGTGTCGCAGGAGTTCGAGCTGAAGGACCTGTTCTCGGGCGGGTAGTCAGCGCGCCACCACGAACCGCAGCGCCGGCGCGGCGCTCCCGCGCGCGCGGGCGAACATCACGCCGGCGGCGGAGCGGTGGCCCCGCTCGTCGCGGCCGTCCCAGCGCCAGGTCCAGACTCCGCCGGCCGATGTCGGAGCAAGGCTCGTGAGTCGGCGGCCGGCGAGGTCGTAGAGATCGAGCAAGTCGGCTGCCCCGCCGGAGCGCCGGAACGTGAGCGCGCCGGGCGTCGGGTTGGGGAACCCGTCGAGCCTCCCCGCCGCCAGCGTGACGCCGGCGAGATCGAGCATGAAGGCGTCCAGGCCACGCACCATCTGCGGCATGCAGATCGAGCTGTTCTCGATCGTTCCCGAGTAGGTGGCCAGCGCCCCGCCGAACAGCGCGCGGAAATCCTCGGCGAAGATCTCGTGGGGGCGGTCGGCGTGAGGGGCGCCGTCGTGGAAGCGTTCGGGATCGGTGAGACCCCGCAACTCGCGATAACGGTCCCATTGGTCCCTCGCCTCATCCGGCATCAGGGCGTACTGGATCACGTGACCCAGCTCGTGAACCAGCTCGGCGTGCTGCTGTTCGGCGGTGAGCGAAAGCACGCCCGGAGAGAGCAGGACCAGCTGGGCGCCCGCCGCCGACTGGAGCCCGGTCCGGCGCGGGTAGGGCAGGAGGAACACGTGCGCCGAGGCTCCCGCGAGCGGGTAGCGGATCTGGTTCAGCGCGGCCCGCACCACCGCCTCGTCGAAGGGGTGGAACGAGCCGTCGCCCGGATTCGTGATTGCCGGGTCCGCCGTCGAGGTGATGAGCTCGAAGCGCGCCCCGTCCGGGAGGTACAGCCAGAGCTGGCCGTCCTCCTGGCGGCAGAAGTCGCGCAACGTCTCCTGGGGGCCGTGAAGCTGGAGCCCCAGGGCACTGCACCCGGCGGGCACCTCGTCGGCGCGACCCACGGCGGCCATGAGAGCCAGGCCGAGGCCGGCACCAAAGAGTCCCGTAAGGCTTCGACGCAGAAAGGGGAGCAGTTCCACGTCCGTCCTTGAACGCCACAAGCGTGCCACGCGGGCTCTCAACCCATGGCACCACGAACCTGTGCGCGACCGCAGCTAACTCCGTATCGCGCTTGGCGTCAAGTCGAAGATGGGAAGCATCGAAAACGGGCGCCCGAGAGGGCGCCCGTGAAGGCGCGAGGAAGATTCCCCAGAGAACGGGGGCTGTCCCCCAGCTCGGCCCTTAGGCGGGGGCGGTCGGGGGCGCGAGGCCGCCGGCCGGCGTGATATCTGGCGTCGGACCCGCGGGGTTCCATTCGACCTCCCGGGGCTCGGCGCCGAGCCGCGAGAGCAGGAACGCCCCGGTGCCGATTGAAGTGAGACCGAACACCAGCAGGCCCCCGAGCAGGACCAAGAACAGCGCCAGCGGCCGGGCCACGCCCGGAAGAATGAACAGCAACGCTCCGACCACCCAGAAGCTGGCGACCAGCACCGTGCCGGCCACGATCGGGATCATCATGCCTCCACCCCCGCCCAGGCGCCGGCCGGTGAGCCTGCAGCCGAGCACGTAGGTGGCCGCCAGCTGGCCGCCGAAGACCAGCAGCATGTAGGCCGGCGGGAGAAGGACCGCGAGCGGAATCCCCACCACGGTCACGAACAGCAGGCAGACCGCGGCCAGGAGCAGCGGCATCGAGAGCAGCCCCAGGATCAACGAGCCCGCGGTGCGGCGCGAAGCCGTCGTCGCGACCCGGAGCAGCCGGGTCGGGAACAGCATGGCGAACAGCCATCCGGTGAAGAGCGCGGCCAGCCAGCCCGCCACCACCGCGCTGAGCGTGAAGGAAATGCCGGGCCGGCCCCAGGAGACCGGAATGAAGCCGACCGAAACGGTCTCGCCGCGCACTTCGGCGCCTTCGTCCTGGTCGAGCACGCCGCCGATGCTCACCGCGTCGCCTTCCACCACGGCTCCCGGCCCGAGGGTCACGGAGCCCATCACCGCCACGACGTCGCCGTCCACCTGGCCTTCCACCTCGACCGACCCGAACACCGCGACCACGTCGCCGAGCACGCGCTTGTCGGCCGGCACATGGGCATCGGCGAAGACGCGCACGATGGCGTCGCCCATGTCGTCGACTTCGATCCGGCCGTGCCAGCCCCCGATGCGGACGCGGCGTGAACCGCGGCGGGATTCCAGCGTGTCGCGCTCACCGCCGCGCTCGATGACGATCCCATCGCGACCCACCGAGACACGCTCGACCTGCTGCGCCCCAGATTTCTCCGCGGCGAAGGCCGTCACGGGCCCCAGACCGAATACCGCCACGCCCAGAAGCAGGAGGGCGAGAACCGCTTCGGCGGCGAGCGTCCATGCGATCGGGCCCCACCCCGGCGCGGTGCCGCAGCGCCTAGAATCCCACAAGGCTGACATTACGAATCTCCTCCGTCACCGTGCGGCGTCCAGGCCGCATCCACCACAGCACGCCCGCGCACGTCAGTATCGCCGCCACGGCGATTGCGGCCAGCATCGGTTCCGTCCACGGCCGCGCGAGCGCCCGCGCCACCGGGGCCACCCACCTGCCGACTTCGGCCAGGAAAGCCCACCCGTCCATGAGCTGCAGCCAGGAACGCGTCAGCACCTGGAAAGCGAACAACGCAGTCTGCACCACGCGCAGCGACGCTTCGCTGAAGCGTTGCGCGAGCCATACGTGAGAGTCGGGCTGGGCGATCCACGACACGAAAGCGAACGTCGTGACCGCCGAAGCCGTGCCGTAGGCCCAGCCGAAGGCCGTGACCCAGCGGGCCCGCAAGCGCGAAGGCAGGACGCGATCGAGGATCTTCTCGGTGAGCGAGGGTCCGGGATCTTCGATCCTCTGAGCGTCTCCGCGCAGCAAGACGAACACGGCCCCGAACGCCTCGACCGCGGCCGAGCAGGAGGCACAGTCCGCCAGGTGGGCCTCGAAAGCGCGCACCTCCCCGGGGCTCAGCTCGCGATCCAGGTAGTCCTGGACGTGACGGCTTTCGCGACAGTCGTTCATGGCGTTTTCCGCTCGATCCGCTCCTTGAGCAGTGCCCGCGCCCGGTGGATCCGGGCCTTCACGGTGCCCAGGGGCAGGTGCAGCGCTTCGGCGATCTCCTCGTAGGCAAGATCCTGCTGGTGGCGCAGCAGCACCACAATCCGGTAGTGCGGGGGCAGCGAGTCGATCAGCGCCCGCGTTCGTACCTCTTCTTCCACCCTGGCCGTGGCGTCGTCGGGCTTGAGCCCCGGATCCTCGACCTCGATCTCGTACTCGTCGTCGCGGTCGCCCTGGGTCAGGGACACCGGCTGGAGCTTGCGCCGTCTCAGCTGATCAATGCACAGCCGCGACGCGATGCTGAACAGCCAGGCCCCGAAGGGTCGCGACGGGTCGTAGCGATCGAGCGCCCGGAACATCCGGACGAAGGTTTCCTGGACGACGTCCTCCGCGTCTTCGACCCGTCGAAGCATGCGGAGGGCCAGGGAATACACCCGGGGCTGGTACATCTCGACCAGTTCCCGGTAGGCCTTTTCGTCCCCCGCCAGACAGCGGAGTATGAGGCCCGCCTCCTGCTGGCTCATCGGGTTGGCCTTCAGCCCCGCCTACGAGGATCAGCGGCGGAAAGTTTCATTGGGTCCGGACCTTACGGGCGCGCCGCGGGTCGGTCAAGGCATGGCCGGCCTTGGGGATAGAGCGGCAACCCGTCTTGACTTGGTGCCATCACCCCCTTAGTTTCCGCGGGCCATGTCTCTGATTGCGGCACTCAAAGCCCGTGAAATCATCGACTCTCGCGGCAACCCGACCCTCGAGGTGGAGTGCGTGCTCGAAGACGGAGCGATGGGCCGCGCCGCAGTGCCCTCGGGGGCGTCGACCGGCGAGCACGAAGCCCTCGAGTTGCGCGACGGCGACAAGGCGCGCTACGGCGGCAAGGGAGTGCAGAAAGCGGTGGACCACGTCCACCAGCACATCGCACCCGCGGTGCTGGGGCGCGACCCGTTCGATCAGGCTGGGCTTGACCGCTTGATGGTCGAGCTCGACGGTACGCCCAACAAGGGGAAGCTCGGCGCCAACGCCATCCTCGGGGTGTCGCTCGCGGTCGCCAAGGCTGCGGCCGACGCGCAGGGGGTCCCGCTCTATCGCTACCTCGGCGGGGCAAAGGCCCGCTTGCTGCCGGTGCCGCTCATGAACGTGCTCAACGGTGGCGCGCACGCGGACAACAACGTGGACCTCCAGGAGTTCATGATCGTGCCGCTCGGCGCGGCGTCGTTTCGCGAGGCGCTGCGCTGGGGCGCGGAAGTGTTCCAGACCTTGAAGGTCGTGCTCAAGAAGCGCGACCTCGCCACCGCGGTGGGCGACGAGGGTGGCTTCGCCCCCAACCTCGACTCCAACGAATCGGCGCTCCAGGTGCTGGTCGAGGCCATCGAGAAGGCCGGCTACGAGCCCGGCAAGCAGGTGGCTCTGGCGCTCGACGTGGCGGCGAGCGAGCTGTTCCGCGACGGCGCGTACCTGTTGCAGGGCGAGGGCGGGCGACGCTTCGATGCCGGCGCACTGGTGGGCTACTATGCCGATCTCTGCGGGCGCTACCCCATCATCAGCATCGAGGACGGGCTGGCCGAGGACGACTGGGCCGGCTGGGCCACGATCACCGACAAGCTTGGCGACCGCATCCAGCTGGTTGGCGACGACCTGTTCGTGACCAACGTGAAGCGCCTCGCGCGCGGCATTCGCGACGGTGTGGCCAATTCGATCCTGGTCAAGCTCAACCAGATCGGCTCGCTCACCGAGACCCTCGACACCATCGAGATGGCGCACGACGCCGGCTACACCGCGGTGATCTCCCACCGCTCGGGCGAGACCGAGGACGTCACCATCGCCGATCTCGCGGTCGCCACGCACGCCGGCCAGATCAAGACCGGGTCGCTGTGCCGCACCGACCGGGTGGCCAAATACAACCAGCTACTGCGGATCGAGGAAGAGCTGGGCGACGCCGCCCGCTACGCCGGGCGCGACGCCTTCGGCGGGCTGGACTAGACACCTCCTTCGCAAGTAGTCTTCGGCGGGTCAGTCAACCACACGTTCACCACGCCGGGCACGAGGCTCGGCCTCTCGGGAAGGACACGGACGTCATGCGCGACATCGGCGCGCGCATCCAGCGCTATCGGCTCTCCCGCTACGGCTCACCTGCCGCGCCCATCCTCCGGCGCCTGCGCTGGGCGCTGCCGTTCCTCGGCCTGTGGCTCGCCTACGCGACGCTCTTCAGCGAGCACAGCCTGCTTCGCGTCTGGCGGTTGGGCGGCGAGAGCGGACGGACGCAGGCTGATCTGGACAGGACCCGCGGGGAGATCGAACGGCTCGAAGCCCAGATGAAGGATCCCGCGGTGCGCAGGCGTCAGGGCGAGCGGCTGCTGCGCGAGCAGAGCGGGTTCGCCAGGCCGGGCGAGATCATCTACCGCATCCCGGCGAGCGGGACGGATAGCCTGGGGCGCTGAGGGAGGCGACGGCGAGCACGACCCGACCCGCGGCGCCGTCGGCGCTCCGGCCCGGCGAGGCGGGGGCGCCCCGCGCAGTCCGTGAAGACGCCAGGGGGCTACGGCTTCACCCGGTAGATGGCGGCCTTCAGGCGGCCACCCTCTTCGTAGGACCAGATCCTTTCGAGGAACGGATCCAGGTTGTCGCGCCATGGGGTGACGTCGTTGCGGTAGTTGGCCGGCGACACCAGGGACAGCGGCAACTGCTTCACGCCCGGGGATCGCAACGCGGGGTCCACCCAGCCCTCGACGTGAAGTATCGCCACGCCCGCGCGCGACAGCTCTTGGTCGTAGGCCGGGTTCTCAAAATAGAGCAGCGGATCGACGTAGTAGAGGCCTTCCCCGCTCGGGGTCGCCCTGTACTCGGTCTTGATCCAATGGTCCATCCAGAGTTGGTAGCGGATGCCGTAGCGTCGTATGAGCTCTCGCTTCTGGTCGACGTCGTTGCCGTAGAGGATCAGGGCAGCGTCCTTGTTGCGCACGTCCATGTCGATGAAGGCGTCGTTCTGTGCACGGCGCGTCACCATGACTTTGCGCCCCGTGAGAGCACTGAGGGCGAAGCTGAGCTCGTTGGCTGAAAGGAATACGTCGTCGACATCGGTGTTCCGCCGTACGAAGTCCTGAAGCGAGGTGAAGATCGGGGCCAGCGGCATCCTCGCGACCGCGTAGGGCCTTTGCCGGACGAGGCTCCTCATTTCGCTCGCCGCGATTCCCAGGACGGCGAACACCATGATGGCGAGGAAAAGGGCGCGCGTCCTGCTCGAGCGGGGCGCTCCGAGCAATGCTCCCAGGGGCAGGGCCACGAGCAGCCATCGGGCCCCGCTCCACAGCGTGGAGGCCACACGCTCCGGTACGAAGTTGACGCCGAGCAACGGCTGCGTGACGAAGGGATGAAAGACATAGGCAAGCGTCACGCCCGTGATCATGAGCCACGTCCGGGCTTTCGGTTCCCGCCAGCGTGCCAACGCCATCGCCATCCCGAGCGCCAGCAACAGGGAGATGATGGCGCCGGGGAGCGAGTCGAAGTTCCATTGGGATCGCAGGAAGCTCAGCGCCTGGTCGAGCCGGGCGGAAAGCGTGTCGAGCGTCGGGCCGCCGTTCCACTCCGTGTAATGCGCGGAGGTGCGGCCGTGGTAGATGAAGATCGGCTTGTACCAGTAACCGAGCGTGAGCAACGTACAGAGGAACACGAGAGCGACGGGCATCCACAGCCGCCGGATTTCCCGGCCGGGTGATGACGCGCGCGCCTTGGCGAGGAAGAGCAGAGTGCTCGCGAGCAAGAAGATCGCCATGCATCCGATGAAGACAACCGCATGGGAGTATCCTGCGACCATCAAGACGCCGCCCAGGAACAGGGCGCGGCGGGTGGTGTGCTCGCTGAGGAACAGGTAGAGCGCGAGCAGGTAGACCGGGACCACGATCTGGGCCGCGAACTCGGTGTAATGCGCCAGGAGCGCGGGGTGGGCTGCGTACGAGAGCGCCCCTATCGCGATGCCCGTCCAGCGATCGAAGATCCGCGCGACCAACCCATAGAGCGCAAGGACGCCCAACGCTTTGAGCACCACCCCCATCAGCAGCATGCTCGGGAATACGTCGAGCCCCGAGACTCGGGAGAAGAGCGCCACCAACGTGCCGTAGAACGGCAGATAGCCAGGGAGCGCGTCGCTGGTGCTGCACGAGGCCAGGGGGTTGCCCGAATCGCGGATGCTGCGGATGCAGCCCATCTGGTAATAGAGGTCTCCGCCGAAGATCTCGGACGGCAGTTTCTGGAGGGGGACCAGGAGGAGGGTCTGAGAAACCAGAACCACCGTGAGGAGGAGGACCAGCAGCAGGATCTGAAGAGCGGCCTCGCGGCCGGAGGGAAGGGTGGGGCTCATCCTCAGTCTGCGATTCGCGGCGGATCCACCGATTCTAGAACCCGATGCCTACCGCCATGCGCACCCCGAGCCCGCCGACGTCGAGATCGAGCGTGTCTTCGGCCTCCACCTGCACTTCGCCCACTGTGAGGTTGGTCTCGGGATCCACGATGTCCTGGGCGATGCGCAGGTTGCGCACCACGGCGCTGCGGTAGAAGCCGCCCAGCATCACCGAGTAGCGCGAGGCGAACCACATGTGCCCGCCGACCTCCAGGTAATAGCCGGGGGCGTCGCCGCGGCCCTTGAAGCGCACGCTGCCGCCCAGCGTCGTGGCGCTGTCGGTGGCAAATTCGAACTGCTCGAACAGCACCTTCCCCTGGGTCACACTCACGAAGCCGCCACCAAGATAGGCGCGGGCCTGGAAGTCGCCCTGAGTGTAGGGCTGGAGGTAGTACGCCGCGCCCACGTGCAGAGGCACCGCGACGACTTCGGCGCGTACCACGATGCTCTGCGAGATCCTCGGCAGGAACTCCCGGCGCGACTTGCTGCGGATCTGGCCGAATCCCGCGCTGACCGCGATGTTCGGGCGCACGAAGTAGCGCATCTCGGCCTGGTAGAGCCACGAGTAGGAGATCAGGTCGATGCCCGCGAGACCGCGGCTTGCCAGCTTGGTGCTGTTGTAGTCGTCGATGAAGTCGTTGAGGTCCCCGGCCTGCAGCTGGGTCGGGTTGCCGGAGAGCGCCAGGTTGAGGCGATGCACTTCGGGCGCCGCAGCCGCCTGCCGGGCGGGTGTGGCCAGGGTTGCAGCGGCCAGAAGCACCAGCGTCACGCGACGGAATGACTTCAAGACAGACCTCCTCGAGACCGTTTCAGGGTGCGGTGAATGCCAACGCCCCGCCAGAGCCGGGGAGAATAAGGGCCGCGGACACCCGACGCAACGGCGGAAACCGCCTCGGCTTGCGGGTTCGGCGGTACCGTCGCGATGAGTTGCCAAGCCGATCCGGGGGATCGTCCCGCGCGGACACGGTGATTCGCCTTGTGGCCGGCGTTGTGAGCGTCCGGGACCAGCGAACCCCGTGGCTGGCTTGACAGCCTGACCCCGGCCCTCTTAGGTTCCACGTCGTTGCTGCGGGGTGGAGCAGTCTGGTAGCTCGTCGGGCTCATAACCCGAAGGTCGCTGGTTCAAATCCAGCCCCCGCTACCAAAACGGGTGCCCCGGGGACTTCCTCCCGGGGCACGATCCTTTTGCGTTCCTGCGGCGGCGGTCGCAATCAGCCTACCCCGCGGGCGCCTGGCGGGCCTCCCGCTGCGACGCCTCCTCCGCGTCCAGGCGCTTCTCGCGCGCCACCCACCTGAAGAACACCACCGTCATCACGCCCCAGTAGAAAAGCCCGCCGGGCACCCACATCATGAGGCCGCCGAGCTTCTGGTCGTCGAGCGGCGTGAAGCCCAATACGCGGGGCGCGGGCGCGTACCACGGATAGAGCACCACGTCGGCCAGGGTGATGAGCGCGGCCACGAACATCATCGGGATGCCGAGCAGGAACAGGTAGATGAGCTGGCCCCCGTAGGAGAGCCGCGGATATTCCCGGAGCGGGCTGAGGATCGGCCACCACATGATCACCGCCGTCACCATGAACTGGAGGTGCGTGAAGATGTGCACGTTGTGGTTGCGCATCATCAGGTCGTACGCACCCTGCAGGTGCCAGGCCGAGAAGCACACGCTGTAGAGCGAGAACGCCACCACCGGACGGCTCAGGAATCCCGCCACCGCTCTTACCCAGCGCGGCCGGATCAGCGGCCGCAACACGAACGCCGGCACGCCCATGAGGAGCAACGGCGGCATGAGCTGGGTCAGCATCAGGTGCTGCGTCATGTGCACGCTGAAGAGGTAGTAGTCGCTGAGGTCGTGGACCGGGCCATTGAGCGCCAGGTAGGCCACCAGGATCCCGCCGAAGAACGAGGCGATCTGCCACGGGCCGGCCTTCTCGGCGATCCCGGCGCGCCGTCGGTACGGAGCGATGCCCCACAGATACAGCGCGCTCAGGACCGCGAGCCCGATGATGGTGCTGTCGTGGTTTTCCCAGCGGGTGGGGTCGAACGGCGGGAGCGGCCGCCCGAAGCGGTCGAGGGCGACCCGGGCGATCAGCGAGTCGGGCGCGTGAAGGATGAACGCGAGCATGCACGCCGCCGGCCGTGGCGGGCCGGAGGACCTCTAAAACACGCCGAACAGCATCATCAGCGCGAGGATGACGGCCGCGGCGATGGCCATGGGCACCACGAACAGCCACGAGAACAGCTTGTGGTCGAACTTGAGGTGCATGTAGAACATCGCCACCAGCGCGAACTTCAACGCCGAGAGCGTGAGCAAGGAAGGCACCAGCACCGGCTTCATCGAAGGGATATAGAAGATCGCCACCTCGACGATCGTGATGACCAGCAGCACGACCGCGATGGCCAGATAGGCCCGGGCCCCCGGGTGCGCCTTCTCATTCGGATGACGATCGTATCCGTGCTCCATAACCGTCTCTCCTACTGGATCAGATAGATCAGGGTGAAGATCGCGATCCACACCACGTCCACGAAGTGCCAGTAGAGCCCCGCGATCTCCACGTCCAGCGACCGGTCCGCGCCGAGCTTGCCGCGCAGGGCCATCATGAACAGCGACCACAGCCAGATCACGCCCACCGTAACGTGCGTGCCGTGGAAGCCGGTGAGCACGTAGAAGGTGGAGCCGAACAGGTTGGTTTGGAGGTTGAGGCCCCTGTGGAGGAAATCCGTGAACTCGTAGACCTGGTTGGCGACGAAGTGCATGCCCAGCAGCGCGGTCGCGGCCAGCCAGATCAGCGAGCCCTTGCGGTTGTTGTGCTGCACCGCGGCGAGCGCGAGCACCATGGTGAGCGAGCTCATGAGCAGCAGGAACGCGCTGTACGAGGTGAGCGGGATGTCGAAGACCTCGTGCGGATAGGGGCCGACCTGGCTCCTGCCCTTGTAGACCAGGTAGGTGGCGATGAGCGAGCCGAAGAACATGCACTCCGAGCCCAGGAAGGACCAGAACAGCAGCTTCCGGTTGTTGAGCCCGGTGCTGGTGTGGTGCGCCTCTTCGGCGTGAGCGCCCATGGGCGCGGCGGCGGTGGCAGCGTCAGCCAAACGTCGGTCCTCCGGTCAGTGGCAGGGTTCGAACGACCACGAGTAGAAACCCACCAGCATCAGCACCAGGCCTGGAATCCCCACCCACCAGCCGAACACGATCCCCGACATGAGCATCGTCATGCCCAGCGCCGAGACCGCCGGCCAGTAGGAGCTGGGGGGCATGTGAATGTGTCCCTTCACCGTGTTGACCTGCTGGATGATGTCCTTGGCCTCCTTGCTCCACAGCGGGTCGAGACCGTGCACCGTCGGGAGGCTGCCGAAGTTGTAGACCGGCGGCGGCGACGCAATCGCGAACTCGAGCGTCGGCGCCCCCCACGGATCGGCCGGGGCGGGCGCGCCATGGGTGCGGCTCCTGAGCACGTTGGCGACGAAGATCAGAGTGGCGAACGCAAGGCCGAAGGCGCCGACCGTGGACATCAGATTCATTTCGTTGAAGCCCATGTTCGGAGCGTAGGTGTAGACGCGGCGCGGCATCCCGAGCAGGCCAACGAAATGCATGGGAAAGAAGGTCACGTTCATGGTGACGAGGGTGAGCCAGAAGTGCGCCTTGCCGAGACCTTCGCCCAGGTAGCGGCCGGTGATCTTCGGGAACCAGTAGTAGATGCCGGCGAAGATCCCCATGATGGAGCCGCCGAACAGGACGTAGTGGATGTGAGCGACGATGAAATAGGTATCCGACTGCTGCAGGTCGGAGGGCGGCGAGGCGTGCATGAAGCCCGACAGCCCGCCCATGATGAACATCGAGATGAAGCCGATTGCGAACAGCATCGCGGTCTTGAACTCGATCCGCCCGCCCCAAATGGTGGCGATCCAATTGAAAATCTTCACCCCGGTGGGGATGGCGATCAGCATGGTGGTGAGGGCGAAGAACGAGTCGGCGATCGGGCCCAGCCCCACCGAGAACATGTGGTGGCTCCACACCCCCCAGCCCATGAAGCCGATGAAGATCCCCGAGTAGACCACGACCGGGTAGCCGAACAGCGGTTTGCGCGAGAAGGTGGGCAGGACCTCGGAGATGATGCCCATGGCCGGCAGGATCAGGATGTACACCTCGGGGTGGCCGAACAGCCAGAACAGGTGCTGCCATAGCACCGGATCGGCGCCGGCGGAAGCCATGAAGAAGTTGGTGCCGGTGAAGCGGTCGAACAGCAGGAACACCAGCGCGATGGTGATCACCGGGAACGCCAGGATCATCAGGAACGACGTCACCAGGGTCATCCAGGTGAACACCGGCATGCGCATGAGCTTCATGCCCGGGGCGCGCATGTTGATGATCGTGACGATGAAGTTGAACGCCGCCGCCAGCGAGGCCACGCCCAGGATCTGGAGGCCGACCGCCCAGAAGTCCACGCCGTGCCCGGGCGAGTACTGCTTCGAGGTCAGGTTCGAGTAGCCGAACCAGCCCACGTCGGGCGCGCCGCCCAGGAAGAAGCTCAGGTTGAGGAAGATGCCGCCGAGCAGGAACACCCAGTAGCTGAAGGCATTGAGCCGCGGGAACGCCACGTCGCGCGCGCCGATCTGAAGCGGGACGACGAAGTTGAAGAAGCTCGCCGACAGCGGCATGACGCCGAGGAATATCATCGTCGTCCCGTGCATGGTGAAGAGCTGGTTGAAGAAATCGGGGCTGACGAACTCGTTGCCGGGGCGCATGAGCTGGATGCGCATCAGCACCGCTTCCAGCCCGCCGATCAGGAAGAAGATGAACGCGGTGACGCCGTAGAGCACGCCGATCCGCTTGTGATCGACCGTCGTGATCCAGCTCCACAGCCCGCTCGGGCTGTAGCTCTGCTCGTGCACGGCGGCGATCGGAGCTGTCGTGGTGGCCATGAAGTCTCCTCCGCCTACTTCAGGCTCGTGAGGTAGGCGACCAGGTCCGCGAGCTGGTCAGGCGACATCGGAAGCTTGAGCATGGAGGTTCCGGGCTTGCGGGCCGGCGGATCCGCGATCCACTTGCCGAGCTCATGGGGCGTGTTGTCGAAGAGCGCCGCTGCGATCGTGGAGCGGCCGCCCACGTGCGTGAGGTTCGGGCCCAGAACGCCATTGGAGACGCCGTTGATGGTGTGGCAGGCGACGCATCCGGCGGTCATGAAGACCTGCTTGCCGCGCGCCTCCGTGGAGAGCGTGTCGGGCTCGGCAGGGCCCGCCCGCTGCGCCACGACCCAGGCGTCGAACTCTTCGGGCGTGCGGACGAACAGCTTCATGCGCATGTTGGCGTGCGAGATGCCGCACAGCTCGGCGCACTGCCCGGGAAACTCGCCGGTGCTATTGGGCGTGAACCACATGTGATTGGTGCGCGCCGGCACCACGTCGCGCTTGCCGCCCATGGCCGGGAACCAGAAGCTGTGAATGACGTCGGCCGTCGCCAGCGAGACCGAGACCGTCCGCCCCACGGGAACGTGCAATTCGTTGGCGGTCGTGATCTGGTACTCCGGGTAGCGGAACTCCCACCACCACTGATGTCCGATGACTTCGACTTGGAGAGCGCCCGCGGGGGCCTTGCTCTGGGTCTTGAAGACGGTCGCCACCGTCGGCACCGCCACCGCGGCGAGGATCAGCGCCGGAGCGATCGTCCACGCGATCTCGAGCCCGGTGTGGCCGTGCACCGGCTTGGGATCGGGCATGCCGGGTCGCGCGCGGAATCGGATCACGGCCACGATGAGGGCGCCTTCCACCAGCACGAAGATCAACACCACCCAGAACACCAGGCCCTCGAGCAGGTCCTGAAGCCAGATGGCGTAGTCAGAGCGCGGATGCATGGCGCTCTGCGGGTACTGCTCCAGGGTGCAGCCGAGCAGGAGGACGAGCGGCAGGAGCCCGAGCAGCAACGCGCAAAGCCGAAGCCACTTCGCTCCGCGATCGGGCGCGGCCATCCATTCTCCTGTGGGTGATGGATGAGGGGAACCGGGAATCCGGGCGACAAGACCGCGCGGAAAACTAGCATGGCGGCGCGGCGGAGTGAAGCCTGGAACATGGGACTGCTCGCGGCGGTTCCGACCCCCGCGCTCTCCGGCCATGCGCCCGCCCTTCCTTACCTAGTGGAGCGCCATGGCCGCGGGCCCCATGGCCCGCACCGCGGCGTCCACGGTCAGAAGCGCGAAGATCAGGAACAGGTAGAGGATCGAGAACCGAAACAGGTGCACGGCGTGCGGGATGGAGGCCGTCCGCAGCAGCCTCAGGGCGTAGTAGACGAACAGCAGACCCAGCGCGAGGGCCGGCGCGCCATAGAGCGCTCCCGACACGCGCAGCGGCACCAGCAGCAGGGTCACCGGCACCAGCGCCACCGCATAGATCGCGATCTGGCGGCGCGTCTCCTCCTCGCCGTGGGTCACGGGGAGCATCGGCAGGCCCGCGCGCACGTAGTCCTCACGGCGGTAGAGCGAGAGCGCCCAGAAGTGCGGCGGGGTCCAGAAGAACACGATGCTCGCAAGGATCACCGCCGGCAGCTCCACGCGCCCCGTCACTGCCGCCCAGGCGATGAGGGGAGCCGAGGCGCCCGCGCCTCCCCCGATCACGATGTTCTGAGGGGTGCGTCGCTTTAGCCACATCGAGTAGATCACGGCGTAGTAGACGATCGAGGCCACGGCGATCCACGCCGAGAGCAGGTTCGTCCAAGCGGTCAGCACCACCCAGGAAAGCGCCGCGAGCAGGAAGGCGAAGGCCAGCGCCTTTTGCGGGGCGATGAGCCCGAGGGGCAGCGGTCGGCGCGCGGTGCGCCGCATCAGGCGGTCGATGTCGCGATCCACGTAGTGGTTGAAGACCGAGCCCGAGGCCGCGGCCAGCGCGGTGCCGATCATCGTCGCCCAGAAGACCCGGGCAGAGGGAAGCCCGCGGGCCGCCATCAGGAGCGCCGGGACGCCGGTCATCAGGATCAACAGCACGATGCGCGGCTTGGTGAGCTCGAGGTAACCGGCCACCACCCGAGCCGCCGAAGGCCGCTCGACCACGGCGCCGAGTGGATTCCCGGCGGTGAAGCGTCGCGCCTGCCGCGTCATCGGGCCTCCCCGGGGACGAGACCGCCGACGGTCGCCGGCAGCAGCGCCACCCGGAAGGTAACCGTCACCAGCATGGCGAGGATCGTGATCGCGGTGGCGAGATGCGCCGCCACCAGCCACGGCGGGGTCCCGAGGTAGACGCTGGTGACGCCGAGGACCACCTGCGCCATCGTGAGCCCCAGGGCCATCGCGGCCCCGGCGCGCACGCCCGCATCGGGCGCGAGCCTCGCGCAGATCGCGGTGATGATCACGAGCGCGGTGAACGCGTAGGCGCCGAACCGGTGGAGCATCTGGAGCCCCGCGAGCCCCTGGAGCGGCGGGAACCACTCGCCGTTGCACGTGGGCCAGTCGGGGCATGCGAGCCCCGCGTGGTGGGCGGCGACGAGGCCCCCGAGGATGCACTGGCCGAAGGCCGCCAGCGTGGTGAGCCCCGCGAGCGGGAGCAGGCCCGCCGGCCGCGCCAGAAGGTCCTCTTCGGGCTCGGCCTCGGCCTGCGCCACCAGGGTGAGGGTCAGGATGGTCGAGAAGAGCAGCAGCGCAACGCCCAGATGCCCGCCCACGATCCCGGGATCGAGCAGCTTCCACACCGTGAGCGCTCCGAGGATGATCTGCGCCGCCAGAAGCGACACGGCCAGCAGCCCGAGGCCGCCGAGTCGCGCCCGCAGCGGCGCGTGGATCAGCGTCCAGCCCACGGTGGACACCAGCAGCACGCTCACCAGCAGCGCGAGCAACCGGTGGAACCACTCGATCAGCACATGGAACTCGAAGGGCGGAATCAGTCGGCCCTGGCAGAGCGGCCAATCCGGACACGCCAGGCCCGACCCCGTGGTGCGCACGATCGAGCCGACGATCATCAGCCCGAACATCAGCACGGTGGTCGCGAGCCCGAGACGCGACGCGATCCGGAATCCGGCGGTGGCGGTCACGCGATTCTCCTCGAAGAGCGCCCGCAGGCGGGCGGCACGGTGCGGCCGCGTCGTGACCGGGCTTTCGGGAGCCGGCGGGCAAAATCCCTGTGGGAACGGGCGG
>Ga0247727_10007056_pt1 | contig 21669 bp, 23 predicted proteins | sample WisWelCaveWW1625_FD_202498 | JGI IMG/M metagenome (GOLD analysis project Ga0247727, IMG submission 202498) | Biofilm microbial communities from Wishing Well Cave, Virginia, United States - WW16-25 | ecosystem: Environmental > Aquatic > Deep subsurface > Groundwater > Cave microbial mat | place... | reverse complement strand
ACCGTGTTATCCACCGAGTAATATTTCTCGCCCGTGGTTACGCCCGTGAGCGGATCATACTTATCGAACGGATAGATGCTGAAATTGGTCGTGCGGATGTCTTTCGCGTCCACGCCGAAATCGGTGAGCGCCTGGATCATCTTCTCGGTTTGGGCGTTGTTCGCCGTCACCGCTTCAGAAGCGGAGGGCAACTCGGTATGCACGCCCAGGTAAATGTAGGCAATATCTGGCACAAGGTATGCCGTGCCAGAACCAGCCACATTCAAGTTACGCACTGCCGAGCCACCCGCGGCAGGCGCGCACGCGCTGACGAGGATCGCCAGCAATGCAAGTGTTGCAAACAGAACAGATTTTGTCTTCATTTTTATCACTCCTTTGAATTTTTCTTCTTTAGAAAGACGATACGCGCCGCCAAAAGTTCCCACGCGCGGCTTGTATTTTAGTCCAATTGTCGGTACAATCCGTGTACATTTGTTCTAAACCCTTTCGTCATTGCGAGGGCGATAGCCCGAAGCAATCTCCGTCATAGCCAGAGATTGCTTCTCGAAGACTCGCAATGACGGGGAATAATCATGCCAATAGACTACCAGCAAATCTACGAGAAGATTCAAGAGATCGGCAAAGGCGCGCGTGAACGAAAGAAGACTTTGGATGAGAGACGCACCAAAGCGCGCGACTTGCTGAATACCTACGCGTCTGAATTGGATTTTCTGCGCTCCAAAGTGGATTCCGCCAAAGCAGTGGACTCCAACATCCGTTGCGCCTCCCCGTTGAACGAGTCACTCGCTTCCTCCTACCCACCGCCTGCTTCTGTTATCCAAGCGACTCTGATCGCCGCAGACGGTTCGCAGAGCATTGCCGACCGGCACGATCCTGTTCAATTCTGTGTCATTAACGTGGGAGCGATTGTGATGAAGCCCAATTCCGGCGAAACCCCATCCATTCATACCGACACTGAACTTTTTTACGGCGATGCGATAGAAGATAACGGACTCACCACGGATGGCGGTGTTGCGCTAAAAAGGGATTTGAGTGAAAGAAGCGTTATTGAAAAGCTCAGCAAAAACACAACCGGCGCGATTGTGTCTTTTACGGATGGGACGATAGAAATTTTTCGCGCCAGGGATATTGATAACGCAAAAATATATCAGCGCACAGTGGATGCGTTTATTACCGTACTTTCACGCTTGCAGTCCAAAGGGATTGTATCCGCAGGGTATATTGACAAGCCCTCATCGAATCTGGTTATCAAATTACTTGAATTAGCCCAGGCAACCATCCCCGAAGATTTAGAAACCCTACGAATCTCACCTCCTTTGAAGCACATTACAGATCGTTGGCTGTTTGGTTTTAATAACAATCTATTTCAATTACTTCCACCCAGTCATCGCTCGGCGGTGTTCAAGATTCAATCCAGTTCAGAGAAGAGCTACAAAGGCGTTCTTGAATTACACTTCTTTTATTTTAACGTCGGCACGGAGGGGCATCCCTGGCCCGTGCGTGTCGAGGTCCCCAAGTGGGTGGTTGATGATAAAGAGAAATTAGATACCTTGCACGGCGTTCTCGTCGAGCAATGTAGAATGATGGGGAACAGACCGTATCCGTATTTATTACATCGCGCACATGAGACTGCAGTAGTAAAACATGAAGAGAAACAACAAATCGAGCAAATGCTGACAATGGAATTGCGGAAACAGAACGAAGATGTTGATGAGGGTTCGTACAAGCAAGCGGCTAAGGATTTACAGGGAAGAACAAAACGATAATTCGTCATTGCGAGCGGTGGTCGAGTAGTCCTGAGCGTTCGTTGCGAAGGACGTATCGAGACCTTAGCGAAGCAATCTCCCTTACCGAGTTGGGATTGCTTCGTCGGGAAGAGCACTCTCCTCGCAATGACGGGAGGAATATTTATGACCCAACAAATCGAAATCGGACGACTACTCCGCGCAGGGACAACGGGCTTCGTGGCGGGATGCCGCGTCAATCAACTGGATGCGCCGTCGTTTGGCGCGTTGGTGCGCGCGCCGCTGGGAGATGGCTATCAAATCTTCGGACTCATCTACGACATTCACATTGACGATGACGGGCTGGTACGTCAACTCGTCACGGCAGATAACGTCAGCGAAGAGGTGATGAAGGACAACCGCGAGCGGCGTATCGTGCCAGTGGAAATGTCCGTGCTGGCAGTAGGATATGAACAGGATGGGAAGATATTTCATCTTCTGCCGCCGCGTCCGCCGTTGAGTTTGGATGTGATCTACAAATGCGACGATAAAGATACGGCGCGGTTCACGGAAAGGTTCGGATATTTCCGTCATATTCTGAATTCAGAGGAAGTTCCAGTTGGCGAGGTCATCGCCGCACACATTCAGCAGGCGAGTGCCGCACACAAGGATAAAGCCTGGAAAGAGAAAGCGACGCAGGAAGTAATCACGTTGTTACGCGATGATTACCCGACGTTGATGGCAGTGCTCGGCGCGTTGAGTGATGTGAGCGTTTGAATATGACAGATTTTTCCTTTATTCAGATTACCGATCACCATTTGTTGGAATCAGAAGATGCATTGCGAGAGGGATTCTGTCCCGGGCACGCGATGCGGATGGTGATGAGACACATTTCAGAGAATGTCGCCGATAAAGTGGATTTCATCATCTCGACCGGAGATTTGGTCGAGCCAGACACGGACGCGACCTATCAAGGCGCGCTGAAATTATTGGGTATTAATTCATCTGCCGCGTTGCCGGGACCGCAGAGAATTAATATCGAGGGGTTGAAGGACTTCCCGATGTATTTCCTGCCAGGGAATCACGATAAGCGCGATATGTTCACGCGCTATTTGTTCCCCGATTCAAAAGCGCCAGCTTTATATAACTTCACGTTTGAGCACAAAGGCGTGCAGTTCGTGTTCATGGATTGGGGCTCGGAGTCAAAGGCGCATTTATTCCCTGAGACACGCGAGTTTCTGGCGCAGGCGTTGCAATCTGAATTGCGATCGGTCATCGTGTGTCATCAACATGTGAAACCGATTGGCAGTCGTTGGCTGGATAATTTTCTAGCAGATAATCTCGATGAGTTTTGGGATGTGGTTGCAAACCCGAATGTGAAAGAGAAAGTGTTGGCAATTCTCTGTGGGCATGTACATATCACGTATGAAGATGAATATCGCGGCATTCCGATTTTAGGGTTGAGGTCAACGGCGTATCCGTTTGCGAAGACGGATGATCCAGTGGTGATACTTGCTCCGCCGCATTATCGGTTTATTCGTATTCAAGATGGAATACTTACTTCGAGAGTTTATAAGGTTTCAATCTAAATCGGTGGTCGAGTAGGTCGAGGCGATAGCCGAGACCATATCGAGACCACCATGTAAGCAAAATAATTCAGGTTAGTGGTGGGTCTCGATACGCCCTTCGCAAAGAACCATTTCGACAGGCTCAATGCGGCGGCTCAGGGCTACTCGACCACCAATGGATAATGGAATAAGAGGCAACTATGGAACAACAACGCACAAAAATTGGCTACTTAGTTGGTGGCGGACTCAAGGAAAACTTCCGGGTAAGGCTCGTCGTCTCGCCGCAGGAGATTCAGGAGGGGGCGTTTGTGGTCATCCAGAGCGGGGACTGGAATTACTACGGAATCGTCACGGATATTCAACTCGGGGCGACGGACCCGCGTTTTGCGGATGAGCAGACGGAGGTGCGCTTCCCGGCACATATCGCCAAGGCACTGCATGGACAGACGTTGTATGCGAATCTCGAAGTGTTGCCGAACCTGATGCTGGAGATCGGTCCTGATGAAGGAACGCCTGAGTATAAAGATTGGCGCGGTAAGATCGACGCGGGGTTGAAGGACGCGCCGCGCATTTTGCCTGTCAAGAATATTCCTCCACATCACGCGCAGGTGTATCTGGCGAATGAAGGTGACATTGCAGAGATCTTCGGTAGCCCAGATGAAAAAGGCAATCTTGTTATCGGGTATACACGTGAACAGAATCATCCCGTGTGCATTGACATGGAGAAGTTCGTGCAGAGGTCGTCTGGGGTGTTTGGGGCGACGGGCACAGGCAAGTCGTTTTTGACGCGGCTTATTCTGGCGGGGTTGATGCACTACAACAAAGCCTCGGTACTGGTGCTGGATATGCACAACGAGTATGGCTTTGACGATGTGGCGTCAGACACGAAAAAAGCCGTGACGGGATTGAAGACCAAGTTCAAGTCGAAGGTAAGAGTCGTCGGCATGGGAGCAGGATCAACCATCAGAGGGCAAGTCCCTGATTTTAATTTGGAAATCTCCACAGGAGACATTTCCACAGCGGATATTGAAACGCTCACGCGCGAATTGAATCTGAAAGAGACCACGCCCACCACGTTGAACGCATTGTATGGGTCGTTCAGGGATGAGTGGTTTGCGCGCTTCAAGGCGATGAACCGCGATGAAGTGGAAGAAGCGGATGAAAAAGGAAAGATGCGGCGCGTTCCTGCAAATGGAAGTGTGGCGAAGTGGGCGAACGATAACGGCGCGAACGTGATGGCGGCAGAGGCGTTGCACGATAAGATGCGGCGGCTGTTCGGCAAGCCGTATATCGTCGAGAAGCCCGCGGCGGACAGTGTGAAGGAGATCATCCAATCGCTCGAGAATGGACAGCATGTGGTGCTGTCGTTCGGCGAACACGACCAGGACTTGGATTATCTGCTCGTCTCGAATTTGCTGACGCGCAAGATCCGCGCGGCGTGGGAGCGTAAGACCAACGCGTTCAGGACACATGGCAAGGAAGAGCCGCGCCAATTAGTTATTGTCCTTGAGGAGGCGCATAAATTATTGAACCGCGAGATTGCATCGCAAACGACCTTCGCGACCATCGCGCGCGAACTCCGCAAGTATTACGTGACGTTGTTGATCGTGGACCAGCGCCCGTCGCAAATCTATGACGAGGTCATGTCGCAGTTGGGGACGCGCATCTCAGGCTGGCTCGGCGACGAGGACGATATCCACGCCGTGCTCTCGGGTCTCGCGGGACGGGAGGCTTTGCGCGGTATGCTGGCGCGACTCCAACCGAAAGAGGAAGTTCTGCTGTTGGGCTGGGGCGTCCCGATGCCGTTGCCTGTGCGGTCACGCAGATATGACGATGCGTTCTGGAAGGAGTTGATGGGGGGGAAGGAAAAGAAGAGCAGGGAGCAGAATTTGAAGGAGTTAGGGTTTTAGGGTGCTGTATAATTGCATTAGATAACCCGCAAGGAAAATAAATTGAAAGTTCCACACCCCATTCCCTATCAAGGCAGCAAGCGAAATCTTGCGAAATATATCCTGCCGTTTTTCCCGCAGGACATTGATATTCTGTTCGAGCCTTTTGCGGGTTCGGCGGCAATTTCAATTGCAACGGCGCTGCATGGAAAGGCAGAACATTTTTACATCAACGATGTAAATCAACCATTAATTGCATTGTGGAACGAAATAATCAATCATCCAAAGAAAATCTCCGGGCAATATAAACATCTCTGGCTGAAACAACAGGGGGACGAAAGAAAGTTTTATGATTTTGTGCGCGACGAATTCAATAAAACAAAACAACCCGATTATTTACTTTACCTATTGGCGCGCTGCGTAAAAGCATCCGTGCGATACAATGCAAATGGCGACTTCAATCAAAGTCCTGATAATCGTCGTTTGGGACGCAATCCACAACAAATGACAGACGATATTCTGTCCGTTTCAAAACTTTTATTTGAAAAGACAACTACTTCCAGTGCTGACTACAAAGAAGTTTTATCGCTGGCAAAATCAACTGACCTTGTTTACATGGATCCACCTTATCAAGGTGTTTGCGCAACAGGCGATCCGCGCTATTTCAGTGGAATCGACTTTGATGAATTTATGCAAGAATTAAAACAACTCAATAAAAGGAACGTTCCTTTTATTTTAAGTTACGATGGGCGGACAGGGAAAAAATCCTACGGGCAGAGTCTGCCAGAAGAACTTGGCGTATACCGTCTTGAAATAGATGCGGGGCGTTCTACGCAAGCGACTTTGCTCGGCAGAGACGACGTCACTTTTGAATCAGTTTATCTATCTAAAAACTTGGTTGAGCAATTGGGGATTGAGCCAATTCATATTCTCGAAAAGAAAAAAACTCGTCAACCCGCTCTTTTTGAGTTCTAAATTCCCAAGGGATGTCCAATGCCAAAAACATCAAAGCAGAATAAAGAAATAAAACAACTGCTTAAACAAATCTCTAATAAACGTGCTCGCATTTTGATTAAGCATATTCTCGCACACGGATTTATCACCACAGAAGAACTCGAAAAGAAATATGGCTATAACCATCCACCGAGAGCGGCACGCGATGTACGCGAATCGGGGATTCCACTGGAAACATTTCGTGTCAAAGATACTGATGGGCGAACGATCGCCGCGTATCGTTTTGGCGATATAACGCAAATCCGTAAGGGGAGATTGCAAGGCAGACAGACTTTTCCAAAGAACTTCAAAATAATGCTTTACGAAAAACAAGGCGGTAAATGTGCGGTTTGCTCAGGCAAATTTGAAGAACGTTATCTGCAAGTTGACCATCGCGTACCGTATGAAGTTACTGGGGATATCCAAGAAGAATTGAACCCTGAGAATTTCATGTTGCTTTGCGGCTCGTGCAATCGTGCCAAGTCTTGGTCTTGTGAACATTGTGAAAACTGGATTCATGAGAAATCCCCAAATATTTGTTTGAATTGCTACTGGGCAAACCCTGAAAATTATGTACATGTTGCCTTGCGCGAAATTAGGAGAGCAGATATTGTTTGGGAAGGAGATGAAATTCAGGTTTACGAAAAACTGAAACAAGAAGCACAAAAGGTTCAAGTGCCGCTTCCTGATTTTGTAAAAAAGACTGTGAAGAAAATTGTGGACAAGTGAAGATTCAATGCTTCCAAATTATTCGGAAGCATTGTTTTGTCTGGTAGATGGATACAACTTTTCCCCTATAATCCATTCCAAATGAGGAGCGAAAATGACAAACTATATTTGCGCCACCTGCGGCGTTCAATTCGGGGAAACTGACGCCTCTCCCGAGCATTGACCTCACCCCCGTCCCCTCTCCTACGGGAGAGGGGCGCCTTGCAGATTGATGTATTTTCCAAATAACGATAAGATGATGTAGTGGACTCGAAATCAAAGTCCAAGGAGCACAACGTGTCACCCATCACGCAAGGTCAAAAAGTTTTCTTCGGCGTCATCTGCGCGGCGGCTTTATTGGTTGCAATATTGGGGTTATTCAATCCCGCGTATCTCGCTGCGATCTTTACCTGGCTCGTATTGCCTCCATTGCACGCGCGCTTTGTCGGCGCGATCTATCTCTTCGGCGCGGTCTTCATGGCGGGTTGTCTGTTCGCAAAACAGCAAGCCGAAGTCCGCTGGGGTGTGCAAATGATCGGCATCTGGACCGGCATGCTCTTCCTCATTTCCATCCTCAACCTCCGCGCATTCGATTTCAGCCTCCTGCCCGTTCAGATCTGGTACGCCTCCTACATCATCTATCCTGTCCTTGCGATCTGGATGACGGTTCGTCAGCCCTCGATGATGGAAGCCGCCTCTTTGCCTGGACCTGAGCTTGCTCGCTGGGCAAAAAACTTTTTACTCGCCCAGGGCATTCTCGTCTCTGTGCTAGCCATTGCCTTGTTTCTCGCACCAGGGTTGATGTCCACACTCTGGCCATGGAAGGTGACGCCTGTGCTGGCACAAATGTATGCTGGTCCGCTGCTCTCTTACGGGTTGGGGAGTTTCCTCTTTGCAAAACAGGAACAGGCGCTGGGAGTCCGTGCCATTGTCCCGGCAATGCTGGCTTTCACCGTGACAACTGTCGTTGTTTCGATTCTACACATCAACCTGTTTGCCTTCAACGAGATCGCTGACCTGCTCTGGTTTGCATGGTTCATCATCTCGTCCATCATTCTGGCTGTAAGGACCACGCATGTAATGCAAGCCAGATAAGGAAAACTGATGGAATAAAATCCCCTTCACTAAAATAAAAGAGGAGCGAGCCATGACAAACTATATTTGCGCCACCTGCGGTGTTCAACACGGGGAAACAGACACCGCGCCCGAGCATTGTCCCATTTGCGAGGATGAAAGACAATACATCGGGCAAAAAGGTCAGCGCTGGACGACCATCCCTGAATTACAAAAGGAATATCACAACCGCATCGAAGAAGTCGCTCCCAACCTGACGGGCATCGGCACCGTCCCTGCTTTTGCGATTGGTCAACGCGCGCTTTTGGTCCAAACACTGAATGGAAATGTGCTATGGGATTGCGTCAGTCTGCTCGATGATGCCACGGTCGAAGCTGTCCGTGCACTCGGCGGGATTTCGGCGATTGCGGTCTCGCATCCGCACACGGTTGGGTCGCTGGTGGAATGGAGTCACGCCTTTGATAATGCTCCGATCTACTGGCACGCAGATAATCGTCAATGGGTGATGCGACCCGACTCCGCGTTTGTGTTCTGGGAAGGTGAGACGCAGTCTGTGCTGGATGGATTGACCCTGATCCGTTGCGGCGGTCATTTCCCCGGCTCGGACGTCCTGCACTGGTCACAGGGCGCGGAAGGTCGCGGCGCGCTGTTGACGGGCGATACCATGCAAGTCGCGCAGGACAAACGTCATGTCGGTTTTATGTATAGCTATCCCAACATGATTCCGTTGAATAAACGCGCGGTCGAGGGCATTGTCAACGCGGTCGAACCCTTTGACTTTGATCGCATCTACGGCGGCTGGTGGGATTATCTGGTGCTGGATGCCAAGTCCGCGGTGAAGCGGTCCGCGGAGAGGTATATCAAGGCGATCAGCCCATAACCCGTTCCAGTCAAAACTCCATCCTGTGCGGAGTGTTATACGGTTCAATTGAGGTCAGGAAAATATCACCTGTACTTGAAAGTAAGCTATCTTTTCACATGGACAACGCTCGTCTCGCTGAATTCATGAAGGAGTATCACGATGGCTGACTCTTTGGTGCAACTTAAGCAAATGACTCTTGCCACCACCCACACACCTGAAATGGTGAGGTTTTACGACACCCTCTTTGGCACGCAGTTACAAGCAACTGAGGCTTATGGCACAACGGTCTATCACGGTACGCTGGCGGGGATTCCATTGATTCTCTGTCCCAATGAAATTGCAGGCGTCCAAGCTGAACAGAGTCGCCATCAATTAACTCTCCGTGTGGCTGATCTTTCAGGTCTCTTGCAAATTGTGGAAATCGCAGGCGGAGGCATTCATACTGCACCAGCCGAGTTAATAGTCGGTGCCATTTTGAGAGACCCGGATGGCAATACGATTGAGGTGATCCAAGCCTAAAAATCTCACCCCACCTTCACGATCACTTCATGAATCAGATGCGCGTACCGGTTCTGTATACGAATGAAGTGACTCTGGATCGCGTCCGCTTCGGCGCCATCGGGCGCGAGGAACTTTCCGCTTTCCACACCCTGTCGCGCGATCTCGCGACAGACAGCCTCGGTGATCAACTCGGCAAGCAAGACCTGTCCCTGCACAGAGGTGTCCAGACGGTGCTGGCTGTCGAGATAGATTCGGACAGACGGCGCGGCAGTGGCGACAACGATCGTTGAGTTGACGCGGTCCAGATATACGCGTTGACGCGGGTCCATGCGGTCATCGAAGCGGATATCGTTGAACAGTCCGTGGTGCTTTTTGGACGGCGTTTCCTCAATCGCCTCTTTCTTCGACCGAACCTGCACCACTGCCTTCGCCTTTTGATCGCTCAAATAGGCTGTCACCACGCCCTCGTTCCCCACCTGTTTTCCCTCCACACTGACTTTTGCCACTCCGACGTTGGGATGATCCTTCATCGCTTTGATCGAAACCTTCGGGGTCAGCACATCAACCTCGGGGTTGTCCGAAGCGACAAAGACGGTGGCGCCATCGTGCACCTTATCGTTGAGATGCGCGCGCAGGGTGAGCACGACCGTTTGTCCCGTTTGGACAAAGACACGTTCGGGAACAAACCCAAGTCCCGCGGGAGGCGGTTCGATTCTTTTCCCATCCGAGGGTTGACCTCTCCCATCGCTCAATTCGGAGGACGCGATGACATTCAACTCGCGGAGCGTTTTATCGAGTTTCTTGCGCAGGCGTTTGTCAAGTTTCATTTGCTCGTCCTGCATGGCATGCTCACGCTCGACCTGCACAAGCGGCTCGATGCGGGATTCCACTTCCTGCTTCAACGCCTTTGCAAAAGGATGTGTCCAGTTAATGCCATCCCGCGTCGCGGTCAGTACGGGTTCATCATTCTTCAAAAGGTCATGTAAATAATCACAGTTGATCGAACCGTAAAAGAAGGATGCATACGGATCGTTCTCGAACTTGAGCATGGTCAATGAAACGATCGTCTCCTTGCTTATGACGAGCAAGCCTGCATCTGCATAATCGCCCTCCTCTCCTCTCGTGGAGAGTTGGATTTTCGACCTCAACAATTGCAGATGCGCCGATGCGGGAAAGCCTTCGATCTCAAACTGTTCATCGAGAACCATTTCACCTTTGGGCGGCTTATAGGAAAGCACATATTCATGTTTGACTTTATGCAGGCTGGAAAGATTCCGAAGGATGATGAGCCGTGCAACATTGGCCATGATGGTGCGCAATTCGAAATGTCTTTGCAGATAATTGCGAAGGTTTTCGAACTGCGGAATTTTTACATCATCGCGCGAGACGACGATTTCGATCTCGGTGCCGTTCCTTTCGGGGATTCCATGCTTCGTCCTGAGTTCCTCAGTTGCGGAGATTGGGTTCTCCAAATCAAAAGTTGGCACGCCATCCTTGAGCAAAAGCGAACTGCGATACAGGTTATCTCCCTTGATCGAATTGACGTAGCCGTATCCCAGACCGAAGATGGCATCCTTGAGTCCGCGCCCCCACATGCCGCGCACGTGCATATCCTCCTTCAACCCGCTGGTTGCCTCACCGTACGTGCCGACCACCCTATCCATGCGCACATCGTCCATACCCTCCGCAAAATCACGGACGCGGATTAATGAATTCTTGTGCTTCCTCAACACGTCAATAATGATCTCGCCGCTGGCGTGCAGACCCGCATCCTCGAGGCGGGAATAACTGTCGTTGCTGTTGGTGATGATCTCGACCAGCGCGCGCAAAACATCCTTGCGGATCGCTTGGTCCGCCTGTTGCAGGGCAACCCTGTCAGCGTATTGTAGTTTGCGGCTTGTGGTCATTCACTTGCCTTCCATACTTTACTTCTTCGATCTCTCCGTTTTCTTCTTCATCGGCTTTGATTTTGCATCCAATAGGAACGCAAACCTGCCTTCACTGAATTCCAAAAAGGTCAATAAATCCTTGCGTTCATGAATGTTCACGTAGTCCTTAAAATGCTCGAGGTTCCTTGAGAGCGTTGCGGGGGGAGATTCCATCGTGCAGAATAGGAGGCTCCTGAAATCGAACTCGTTAATCTCCAATCTCTTTTTGTAACGAGCGTATGCCTCCGATCTCTCAATCGAGCGGACGTACTTCCTCGCACGGGATTTCAATTCACTGTTGGCAGTCCTCCGCGCGGCACGTACAGGTTGCACTTTCACTCTGCCAAGGGATTTCTCCATTCGCTCCGCGCGCTTGATTCCCTTCGCCGTTATCTGGAATCCGCTCGCGGCATTTCCGCGCAGATAGCCTTTGCTTTTGCAATCGCTCCAGCGCCGGCTAACAACTGAAGAGTCAGGCCACTGAGGGTATTGGCGGAGGGAAAACCTCTTAGGAAATAACGTAAAACAAGCAGAAATAATATCTTCCGAGGTGATTTCCGGTCCCTGCTTGTGAAGATAACAAAGGGAATAGACCACGAGATCGTTCAGTGTGATCTTCGAGTAAGTATCAGGGTCGAACTGGGGTGGGATGAATGTTTTAGCCACTGTTTCCTCTCTGGAATCTTACCCTATTTCTATGAAGTTCAATCTCTTTCTTCTGTTAATCCAGGATTGGAAGTGCAAATGGTATCATCAAAATAAAAAGGATACACATCATGGAATCTATCTTCCTCATCATTCTCATCGGTTTGGCAGGCGGGGTTGCAATCGGCATGCAAAGCCCGATGGCAAGCCTGATCACACAACGGCTCGGGCTCTTCGAGAGCGTGTTCATCGTCCACCTCGGCGGGGCGGTCATCGCGTTGATTCCCATGCTCATCTATGGCAGTAAACTGAGTCAATGGCGGAGCCTGCCATGGTACGCGCTGGGCGCGGGAGTCTTTGGCTTGGTTGTCATTGCTTCGATCAGCACCATGATTCCGCGCGTGGGCGTTGCGCCCGCCCTGATCATTTTGCTGGCGGGTCAACTTTTGATGGGCGCGATCCTTGATCACTTCGGCTGGCTGGGCGTGGTGCAACGTCCGCTCGATATGGCGCGGGCGTTCGGGTTGCTCGTTATGCTGGCAGGTGTCTGGCTGACGGTGAAATAGGAGAAGGGCAGTCTTCTACGATTTATACGCAACAGCAGAATAAAACTCTTTCAAAAATCTTGAGGGTGCTTTCCCTAGTAAACGCGGTTCGCTGAACCCCGCTTTGGGCGCGAGCAATTGGAATGTTTCAAACGTCAGCGGATGGGGAACCCACAGGTTGCCCCTGTCCACGTTGTATTCGACGAGGAGGAGTAAACCATTTGGTTTCAAGAATCCGCATACGTGGCGCAATATTTTCTCTTTGTCTTTGAAGTAATGAAGGGAATTTGCCATCACGATGCCATCGAGCGGGGGAATATCGAGGGGACGCGAAAAATCATTCGGAAGCAGAAACAATTTATCGGTCGAATCGAAGCGGAGGCGGTGGGAGTTCTCCAATTCTCGCAAAGCCGATTTGTCTTTATCCACCGCGTAGATCGTGGTGTCGAGTCCAACCAATTCCCGTAACGCCAATGTAAACGCGCCATTCCCCGCGCCGAAGTCTGCATATACGCCACCTTGATTCAAATTCGCGGGACGTAATAGATTGACGTGGTCGTTGTGATTCATATTGCGCAGAGTATAATCGCAATCAGAGGTGTGCCATGATGAACAACCGTCAACTCGCCGATACGTTCACGTTGATCGGCAATCTGTGCGAGATCAAAGGTGAAGTGATCTATGTGGTACTGGCGTATCGCAAGGCATCCGAAAGTTTGATAAGCCTGCCGCGCGAAGCCAGCGAATATTGGAAGGAGGGAAAACTGCGCGAGATCCCTGGCGTGGGCAAAGCCATCGCGGAAAAAATTGACGAACTGCTCACCACAGGCAAGTTGCAATTTCTTGAGAATCTCAAAAAGGAAATCCCGCCCGCGCTGGCGGATTGGTTAGCCGTGCCGTCGCTTGGACCAAAAAAGATCGCGATGATCTGGAAAACATTGGACATCACGACTCTTTCCCAACTGGAAACTGCCGCAAAAGACGGGAAGCTGCGCGACCTCCCCGGCATGGGCTCGAAATCAGAGACCGCGATTCTCGAAGGGCTTGCATCGCTTGCAAGACGAACGGGAAGAATTTCAATCGGAAAGGCGTATCCGCTTGCGAATGAGATCATTGCGACTCTCAAAAAAGTAAAAGGTGTCGTGGACGCGCAACCCGCTGGAAGTCTGCGAAGGATGCGTTCGACGGTTGGCGATCTGGATATTCTCGTCGCGGCGAAAGATTCAGCTCCTGTGATGGAAGCAGTTGTCAAATTGCCGCGCGTGACGCGTGTGTTAGGCAAAGGCGAATTCAAATCCAGCATCGAATTCACAGATGGAGTCCGCGCGCAGGTGTGGGTGCATCCGCCAAACGAGTTTGGAACTGCGCTTCAATACGCGACAGGCTCGAAAGATCACAACGTACAGTTGCGTCAGCTCGCGCTCGATAAAGGTTTGTCTTTATCTGACCATTCGTTCAAGAAAATAAAAGGGAAGGGTGAAATCTTTTGTTCAACGGAGGAAGAAGTTTACAAAACGCTCGGCTTGCAATGGATTCCGCCTGAACTGCGCGAGGGGCGCGATGAAGTCCAGCTTGCCAGGGCAAACAAACTTCCCAAGTTAATTGAAGTGAAGGACATCAAAGCCAATTTGCACATGCACTCCACCTACAGCGACGGCAAGTTGAGCATGATGGATATGGCAAAAGCCGCGATCAAACGCAGGCTGAAGGTGATCGTTTTTTCCGATCATTCGGTGAGCCTCGGCGTGGCAAACGGCTTGTCATTTGAAGATCACAAAAAGCAAGCCACTGAGATCAAAAAGATTCAAAAACAACTCGGCGATGAAATCGTTATCCTGCATTCCAGTGAAGTGGAAATCAAAGCCGATGGCTCGCTCGATTATCCCGATGAGTTTCTCGCCTCGCTCGACCTTGTGGTTGCATCGTTACATTCCAGCCTGCGCCAGCCGCGCGAAAAAATTACAGAACGCTTGTTGAAAGCCGTCAACAACCCGCACGTGGATATTATCGGTCACCCAACGGGGCGTGAAATCCCAGACCGTGAAGGCGCCGATTTGGATATGGAGGTCATTTTGCAAGCCGCGGCAAAATCGGGCGTGGCGATGGAAATCAGCGCCAGTCCCTACCGCCTCGACCTCGACGATATGCATGCCCGCCGCGCGAAGGAATTGGGCGTCCTCCTCAGCGTCAACACCGACGCGCATTCCGAAGAGGATTACGACATGCTTCATTATGGCGTTGCGATTGCGAGACGCGCGGGCATTATGAAAGATGATGTGATTAACACCTGGTCAACGGACAAGTTGTTGAAGTGGTTGAAGAAACGCGGATAACTCTGGTGGTCGAGTAGGGCGAAGCCCGTATCGAGACCACCACTAACAATCCAACTTTAACTTGCAATGTGTGGTCTCGATACGCCTTCGGATTTCGATACGCTCGTTCCACTCGCTACTCAATCCTCAGGCTACTCGACCACCAATGTATCATTGAAATAATGAGATAAATATGGACAACCCACAATCCAAACGCACGGTCTTCATCCTCGCCAGCGGACTCGACGTGATTCTGAGCGGAATCGTCCTGCTTATCTATTTCGGTCTCCTGCCAATTGATATTTCCAGTTGGGGTATCCCGCGCTGGATCGTTGGCTTGGTCGGAGGGGTGTGGTTCGTCGCCTCGGTTGCATTCCTTGCGTATCAATTCACCAGGTCAGATTCGGAATAATCCCCGAACTCTTGACAACGCCTTTAATTGTGATAATATTCACAATTAATACCTGAATCGTCCGATCCAATTGGAGGCGTTATGTCTGGCAGAGTTCTGTTGGTCAACCCAGCGCGTCACTTCATTGCGAATCAGTATGGCGTGGGCTACCTCACCCCTCTTGGTTTAGTCAGCATCGGCGGACCACTGCTTGATGCAGGCTTCACAGTAAAACTTATTGACCATGATGCTTATGGATGGTCATTCAGGAGATTGATAAAAGAGGTCGGGGAATTTCAGGCAGATTATGTATTACTGGGGCATTCGGGGTCAACTGCGGCGCACAAAACAGCGATTAAAACATTTCACGAAATCAAAAAGGCATATCCCAATATCAAGACCATTTATGGCGGTGTTTACCCATCTTATGCTGATCAAGGAATCATGCGCGAATGCAGTGAAATAGATTACATTGTCCGCGGCGAAGGGGAACAAACTATTCTCGAATTGATCAAAGCCATTGAAAATAAGAAAAGTCTTGAAAAGATAGATGGAGTCACATGGCGTAACGGAAATCAGATCATCGCCAATCGCTCTCGCACGCCAATTCAAAACCTTGACGAGTATCGTCTCGGCTGGGAGTTATTGGACTGGCCGCTGTATACAATGTTTGGCTTCAAACGCGCCGCGGGTTTGCAATTCAGCCGCGGATGCACGCTCACGTGCAGTTATTGCGGTCAATGGATGTTCTGGAAAAAATGGCGGCATCGCAGTCCTGAAAACATCGTGGAGCAATTGAAAATCTTAAAAAATGATTATGATGTGGATTACGTCTGGTTTGCGGATGAAAACTTTTCAGCGGATCGAGAGGCGCTCATTCGTCTCCTCAACCTGATCATTGACTCCAATCTGAATCTCAGCCTCAACATCAACATGACCGCCGCGGACGTGGTGCGCGACGCGGACATCATCCCGCTCTACGAAGCCGCAGGGATTGATTACATTGTGATGGGCGTTGAATCCATGAAGGACTCGGTGATTACAAACATCCGCAAGAATAATCCATTTGAAATATCCAAAGAAGCGGTGCGGTTGTTGCGGCAAAACAACATCCTCAGCCTGACGAACATCATTTACGGGCTGGAGGATGAGAGTTGGAAGACAATCCGTGAAAAATTCAAAAACCTGCTCGAACTTGATTCGGATATCCTCAATGCCTGTTATCTCATGCCGCACTTCTGGACTTCACAAGGGAAAACTGTCAAACCTAACGATGTGATTCAGAGCGATTTGAGTAAATGGTCTTACCGCAACCAAATCATCGCCACACCGTATCTCAAACCATTTGAGTTGTTCTTCGGTGTCAAATTGACCGAGGCAGTATTCCACCTGCGCCCGAAAGCGTTGAGGCGTATCTTCTTCGGCAAAGACAAACGCTATCTCAAGATCATGCGCTCCTCCATGTGGGCCGGCATACGTGTGATCATTGCGGAAATATTCGAGTTCGTTTTCCAAACGAAATTTTCACCGCAAGGCAGTGTGAAAAAATTGCCAGGGTTGGAAACGCATTTGCCGCTCTTGAAGTAAACTATGGATGGAGGCAAACTATGACTGCCCTCAAATCCATCATCTTCTTCATCCTTGCCCCAGGCACGGTGGCGGGATACATTCCACTGGCATTGCTGCGAACAGGCTCACAACTGGAAACAGGGGTTCTGTCTTATCTTGCTTTCCCTCTTTGGATCATCGGAACAGCCGTATTGATCTGGTGCTTTTGGGATTTCGTGCAAAAAGGCAAAGGCACGCCCGCGCCGATTGACCCGCCGAAGGAATTGGTTGTTTCGGGTTTGTACAACCATGTTCGTAACCCGATGTATGTGGGAATCATTCTGATCTTGATCGGGCATTTTCTGTGGTTTGGATTTTGGAGTCTGGTGGCTTACGCCATTGTCGTCTTTATCGCTTTCAGCGCGTTTGTGATTTTTTATGAAGAGCCGAACCTCAAGAAACGATTCGGCGCGGCGTATGCGGAGTATTGCAAGAGAGTCTCGCGTTGGATTCCGCGTATCAAGCCGTAGGGGCAAGGTCCCCTTGCCCTTTTTGGGCGGGGAGACCCTGCCTCTACCAAATATGATGAACACGCTCAAAACCATCCTCTACATGGGGTTCATGCACGGACTTTTCACGTTGTACATCCCGTATCAACTTGCCTCACGTGATGCATCATTCATTGACTTTGGCATATTCCGTTACCTTGCTTTTGCGCTTTGGATTCTCGGCGCGCTGATCATCATCCAATGTTGCGTTGACATCATCCGCCGCGGACGCGGCACACCTGCGTTCGTTGACCCGCCGAAGGAGTTGGTTGTCGCAGGGTTGTATCGTTATGTTCGCAATCCGATTTATCTTGGCGCGTCGCTCATCCACGTTGGGACGATCCTATGGTTTGCATCTGCTCTCATGATTTCATATACATTCCTGTTCATTTTTGCTTTTCACATTTTGATCGTGCTGTTCGAGGAGCCGGTTCTTCGTCACACCTTCGGCGCGGCGTATGAGGCGTATTGCCGCAGGGTGCCACGGTGGGTACCGAAATTGAGATAAAAAGAACCCGCATCAGGAATTGCCCGATGCGGGTTTGACTATTTTCAAGGGGTTCACCGATAGGAAACGATCGCAGCGGAGGCGATGTCATTCCATGAAGTCGTGCTGTCGAGCCAGTTGTCCCTGAGATCAGCGTCACTCGATGTAAATGCCTTGAATGGAGGATCAAATCGAGCATGACGATACATCACGAGTCTAACCTGGCTGCCAATCATCACGGATGAAATCTGATCGTTAATATTCATCTGGGTGAAATTGACATACTCTCCAACAGTTAGAATTTTGCACAATCCTGTGTAATTACGCCCTGTGCAAAGCATAGCGCCATTAGGGGGAGGTGGAAATGGCTGAAGAGGCACCTCTGCGTGCAGGACTGAAAGACTAGCTTGATCACATGGATAATGCCCACATCCATTTTCTACATCCTTCTTCACTACTTGCTTAAGTGTAATTGCATAAATTGTTTCCTCCGCGTAATATTTTAACCGAGCATCTATTATGGATTTCTGGCCTCCAATATTATTGACGTATTCGTAAGGATTCGATTGTTTGTAAAATTCTAAGTATTTGGCAGCGTTCACATAATCGTTGCTTTTTTCAGCGTAGATTGCCCAGTCAAGGTATATCGAAGCACCATCCGATCTGGCATTTATGGGTTCGTTTAGTGTCATTACCAACATGACGAGCCACATGGAGATCCAGATTTTGAACCTTATCTTTTTAAATTGAAAGCGTTTCATTTTGGTGTCCTTTCTTTACTTCCAGTACGATATTAGGAATTTTACGTAGTGCTACTTCACTCTTACGGTGCTGGAGTGCTAGTTCCAAGAAGTTGCTCTAGAGACGGCAAGGTAGCAACGGGGGAGGGCTCTATAGGTAGAGAACTGGAGGAGGAGAGATATACATTCGCATCGGTAATTTCATAGGCGTCTTTATCCAATATGGTGGCAAACATTAGCACTACCCCTAATGTGGCAAGAATGATGCCAGGAGAAGTTGTACGCAAAGATACATCGAATCCTGAAAACTTCCCTTCCAGCCTTTGACTGGGTTCGCGGAGTTTACCAAGAACAAAGGATGCTCCAACCAACGCCAGAATCATGCCTGTGATAAATCCTAAATACCGTGTCCATAAACCAGCCATCAATTGGACACTAACCTGGCGATAACGCTGTGTAACAATGTATACTTCCATTCTGCTTCTCACATCCAGTTCGCGAGCCTGCATCTGGTCTTCGAAGGTTTGTGCGGAATCCAACAACGCATTCCCCGCTTCTTGATTGATGTCAACCGGAGGGCTTTGCAGAATGCTCCAATGCAGATATGCCATTTGCCCAAACGTGGTTATGAAGAAAAACAAGGTTAAACCAATTAGCAACCCATTCATTGTTGGGAGGAGGCGTTCCTGCCATTTTGGCTTTGGCTTCGCTCGGCGCACAGAGGTGGAAGGCTTTTTTGAATCACTTTGTTTTACTGAAACATCACCTTTTGCCATAAATCATCCTTTCCCTAACAAAACATTTTACTCAATGCTTTGGAGAAGTTCTTACAATTATCCACACTTCCATCATAATACTACCTATAAGGTTAGATTACAATACGCATAGCCTTTTGGTAAAAGGGAAAGTGCTGGAGTAAAACTGACTCTCTCTTACAAAATATGCTCGAAAAACTCAAATCCCGCGCTCATGTGCTCAAGCACGAAGCCTTCGCGATTTACCTTGCGGCAAAAGACCCGCGTACGCCGTGGTATGCGAAGGCGCTGATCTTTTTCGTCGTCGCGCATACCTTCAGCCCGATTGACCTGATCCCCGACTTTATTCCCGTGTTGGGTTATCTCGATGACCTCCTCATCACGCCGCTGGGGATCGCGCTCGCGATTCGACTCATCCCGCCTGAGGTGTTGGAGGAGGCTCGGGGCAAAGTGGCAACTCAAGGCGTGGGGAGAGGCGTGGGTTTCGTCGGCGCGGCAATCATTGTCATCATCTGGATATTGGCTATAATGAGCGTCGCTGTGATCATCCTTCGTCTGGTGGAGAGACCATGAGTTATGACATCCGCCGCGCCTCCGCGGCTGATAAACCTGAGTGGGTACGAATGCGCCAGATGTTATGGCCCGAAGCTCCATTAGATTATCTTGAATATGATATGGACGAAATCCTCGCGGACCCGCGGCAGGAAGTGTTCATCGCATCGCGCGCCGACGGGAAGCTGGTCGCGTTCATCGAGGCGAGTCTGCGCGAATACGCGGAAGGCTGTGAGACGAGCCCGGTCGGGTATATCGAAGCCTGGTACGTGGACGAAAACATCCGCGGGCAAAAACTTGGCAGAGAGATGATGTCCACTGCTGAGAACTGGGCGCGCAAGAAAGGCTGTACCGAGATGGCTTCGGACACCTGGCTGGATAACGAAGTGAGCATCGCCGCGCACATGAAGATGGGGTATTACGAAGTGGAAAAGCTCGTGCATTTTTTGAAGAAATTGTGATCTTGTAGGGGCGAGGTTCTCTCGCCCCGTATTGATGATTCCATAAAAGGGCGGGGAGACCCCGCCCCTACAAGAAATCAATATGAAATCCTTCCTCCTCTATGGTTCATACGGATATACCGGTCAACTCATCATTGCGCGCGCGTTGAAAGAGGGGTTGCGTCCGATTCTCGCGGGGCGAGATGAAAATAAATTGCGGGCGCAGGCAAATCAATATTCGCTTGAGTATCGCGCCTTTTCATTGAATGAAACAGACAAATTAGACTCAGCCTCGCGCGAAGTGGACGCCGTACTTCATTGCGCGGGTCCGTTCGTGCATACGTTCCGCCAGATGGCGGAAGCCTGCCTGCGAACGAAAAAACATTACGTGGATATCAGCGGCGAGATCCCCGGCTTTGAGGGGGTTGCCGCGATGGATGCCCAGGCAAAGGAGGCAGGCATCATGCTCATGCCCGGCGGCGGGTTCGACATTGTTCCGTCTGATTGTCTTGCGGCGCATGTCAGACAAAGGCTTCCACTGGCAACACATCTTCGTCTGTTTCTCTCCGGTGTGGGCGCGGGTTTCTCAAGAGGCACGGCAAAGTCTGCGATCGAGAACATGCACAGGCAGGGAAGGATCCGCCGCGACGGGAAATTAACGCAGGTGCAACCCGCGTGGAAAGTCCTCACGCAGGATTTTGGGAAGGGTCCCGTCAAAGTCGTCTCGGTGGGATGGGGAGATGTCAGTTCCGCGTATTACAGCACAGGCATCCCGAACATCGAAGTTTATTTTGCCCTTCCGCGCGCGCTCATCAATTTTCTTTACGATATGCGCGTGCTCGGACCGTTGCTGTATAACCGCCCTGTGAAAAATTTACTCAAGGCAATGATTGACCTGCTCCCGCCCGGTCCCAGCGAGGAAAGAAGAAAAAATAAATTCGCCACCCTGATCGGCGAAGCCACTGACCAGGATGGGGGACGCGCCGCATCGAAATTACACGTACCGGAAGGATATACTTGCACCGCGCTCACCACCGTTGAGATCATGAAACGTATTTTGAACAACGAATATAAAGTCGGCTTTCAAACTCCCTCGCTCGCATACGGAAAAGATTTCATCCTGCAATTCGATGGAGTGAAAAGAGAGGATCTGTGATGCGAAACAAATTCTTTCTGATTTTTGCAGCAATCATTATTTTGTCCTCAGCCTGTTCATCTCCTGCTGAATCAACGGAGGCAGTTGTGTCGAATCAACTCACTATCACCAGCGACGCGTTCGCAAACGGGCAATCCATCCCTGCAAAATATACATGCATCGGCACAGACGTTTCGCCACCCCTCGCCTGGGGCGAACCTCCAGCCGGCACGCAATCGTTCGCGCTCATCATGGATGATCCCGACGCGTCCATCGGCACGTGGGTGCATTGGGTGCTGTACAACATTCCCGTTGAGAGAAGAA